>Ga0315276_10000501_pt1 | contig 33834 bp, 25 predicted proteins | sample YL17G05_0_MG_FD_204542 | JGI IMG/M metagenome (GOLD analysis project Ga0315276, IMG submission 204542) | Sediment microbial communities from Yellowstone Lake, YNP, Wyoming, USA - YL17G05_0 | ecosystem: Environmental > Aquatic > Freshwater > Lake > Sediment | place: USA: Wyoming | collected... | reverse complement strand
CGGCTCTGGGGCGCCGACCGCTTCGCGTTCGCGAGCGGCGGCTTCCGGTTCGTCGGGCTCTCCCAGGGGCCCATACTGAGGATGGGTGACGGCCATTGGGCGCCCCAGGACGTCCGTTGGCTGGAGGGGCTCCTTGCCGAGCCGGGCGCGACGGCGAAGCCGACCGTCTTCGTCAGCCACTATCCCCTCGACGAGAGCATTGCCAACTGGTACGTCGTTCTGGACAAGCTGAAAACGATCCCCACGGTCGCGGTTTTGGTCGGGCACGGTCATGCGAACCGGGCCATGGACTTCGAAGGCCTACAAGGCGTCATGGGCCGCTCGAACCTGGGTACGAAAGAGGCGTCCTCCGGATACACGATCGTGGAGGTCGGAACCAGGGTCATGACATTTGCCGAAAGGACTGCGGGTCATACGCGGGCTCCGTGGCATCGGATCGAGCTCGAGAAGGGCGGTCTCCCGATCGTCGCGGCGGCCAGACCCGCCGGCGGCGCAGGCGGGTCTGGCACGGCGGCGGGTTCATTGCCCCGGCCTGATTTCGGCGTCAACGGCCCTTATCCCCATGTCCGGGTGCGCTGGCGCTTCGACGCGGGCTGGACCATCGCGTCCTCGGCCGCCGTCTCCGGCGAGACCGTTGTCTTCGGCGACGCCTCGGGGGCCGTACGCGCCCTTCGTATCGCCGACGGCAGCATCGCCTGGGAGTTCAGGACGGACGAACCTGTCTACTCGACCCCGGCCGTCGGCAACGGCCGGATCGTCTTTGGGGGCACGGACGGGTCGATCTACGCCCTGGACTCCCGGACCGGAACGCTCGTCTGGAAGATCTTGACGGGTGGACCCGTGGTCGCCTGCCCGCGCATCGACGGCGGCGTCGTCTATATCGGCTCGAGCGACCACGTCTTCCGGGCCGTCGAATTGGCCACCGGCCGGCTCGTTTGGAGTTATGACGGGGTCGAGGGGTTCGTGGAAACGAAGCCGCTCGTCTCCGACGACAGGGTCGTTTTTGGCGCCTGGGACGGTTGCCTTTACGCCCTCGACAGGAAGACCGGCAAGCTCGTCTGGAAGTGGCGGGGCGATAAGCCGAGCCCGTATTATTCTCCGGCCGCCTGCTGGCCCGTCGCGGCGAACGGGCGTGTTTTCATCGTCACTCCGAATCCCTGGATAACGGCCATCGATCTGGCGACGGGACGGGATATCTGGGGCACCGACAATTGGACCGTCCGCGAATCGATCGGGCTTTCCGAAGACCGTCAGCGCGTCTATGTCCGGACGACCGAGGACATCATCGCCGCGATATCGACTTCCGCCGACGGCGCCGAAGCCCTCTGGGAGACTAACGCCGGATTCGGCTACGATATCGACCCGGCCCAGCTCGTGGAGAAGGACGGCGTCGTCTTCTGCGGGACGAAAAACGGTCTGCTCCTGGCCCTCGATGCCGTGACGGGGGCCGTCAAATGGAAGCACCGGGTCGGCGTCGCCCTCCTCAATACGGCGACGGCCCTCAGCGGCACGGAAGTGGTCGTCACGGATTTCGACGGCCGCGTCTCCCTCGTCGTCTCGGACCGATGATCCTTCCCGCGGCCGCCCGACGACCCGATTGATGATATAATCCGGGTGGCCCGGCCATGAAGAAGACGCTCAGGAAGATCCTCCGCATCGGGACGATCGCCGCCGGGCTCTTCGTCCTCGTCCTTGTCGTCGCGGCCTTGCTTTTGATTTTCGACAAGCCGCTCGTCAGGAACCTCCTCCAAAGCCAGCTCGCGAAAAGGGCGGGGATGACGGTCCGCATCGCCAAGATCGATTACACGCTCTTCCCTTTCCGCCTCTCCGTCGACGCGCTCGAGATCGGCCAGGAGAACGCCTTCCAGAAGCTGGATGTCTCCCTGAAACATCTTGAGGCCAGGGGCGATTTTTGGAGGCTCGTTCGCGGCCGCAAGCCGGCTTTCGAAGCGATCGAGGCCGACGGCGTCGCTTTCCGTCTGGAGCAGAAGGCCGTTTCCGAAGAGCCGCTGGACGTCGAAGCGCTCCTCCTTCAGGCGTCGGACGCCCTGGCCTGGGCCAAGCGGATCTCGATCTCGAGCGCCGGTCTTACGATGGCGCTTTCCTCTCAACAAGCGAGCCTGGGAAACCTCGATATCTCCCTGACGAACGGGAACAACAGAGGTGAAATCGCCTATTCCATCGGACGCTGCGATATCGCCGTCATCGACAAGGGGGGGGCCTTCAGCCTGACAAGCGGCCTGCGCTCGTCGGGCACTCTCCGGCTGGCTTCGCCGTTCGGCATCGATGCCTCATTCGACTTCGGCTCACCGCGGGTCGCGGCGGGCGGTATCGAAGACGCGCTGGCCGGCATCACCATCGAGGCGACGGCCCGGCTTGACATGGGCGCGAAGCAGCTCGCCGTCTCCCGGCTCAAGGTCGGTGTCCCCGGCCTCCTGGATCTCGACGTTACCGCCGGAGGACAGTTCGGCCACAGCGTCTTCCTCGAGGCCGAGGTCCGTGCCCGCGTCGACAAGCTCGAGAACCTGGCCGCCCTCCTCGCCCCCCGGCTGCCCGCGGAATTGCGCGCCGCCGGGCTCCGGGGCCGGGCGGAGCTTTCGGGGAAGTACGGAATCCACCGGACGAGCCAGGAGACCAACGACAGCCTCGCCGCCTCCGTCGCCTTGGAAGGGGTGGAATGGAACTACGCCCTCGGCGGGATCCCTCTGCATCTCAAGCTTTCCGGCAGGGTCGACGCGTCCGGGCCTTCGAGCGATCCCCGCTTCGCGGCCGATATCCGGTCGTCCGCCGGCAAGGCCGCGCTGGGCGCGCTCTCGGTCGGCGGTTCGGACCTCCACCTGGTCGGGACGGCCACGAAACGCGCGGCGGAGATCTCCCGGTTCGACGCCACGATCAAGGATCTCGCGCTCGACGTCGCCGGCGGCAAGAGGCTGTCTTTCGACAAGGTCACGCTCTCCGGGAAGTCGCGCCTGGACCTCGTCCGGGGAACCGCGGTCGTCGATTCGCTCGACGTCCGGTTCCCCGGCATCGCCCCGCTCTCCGTGTCGGGCCAATTCGGGTTTGGGAAAGGCGGCCCGGCCGAGATCAAGCTCGCAAGCCGCGGTCTGGAGATTCCCGTCCTTCGCGGTCTCGCCGGCCCGTTCATCCCCGAGGGTTTCGCCGGCTGGGACCTCGGGGGTTCGGCCGACCTTGTTCTCGAGGCCCGAAGGCCTGCCTCTTCGAGGGGAGACTGGTCGTTCACGGGAAGTCTTTCCCTGGCCCGGTTCCGGTTCAACGATCCGTCTTTTACGATCGCCGGCGAAGGCCTCGGCCCCGTGTTGAAAGTCGAAGGCGCGCAGGCCGGCTCGCAAGGGATCTCTTTCACGGGAGCTCTCGACATCGCCCAGGGCGAATCGCTGTGGAAGGCGGTCTATGTTTCCTGGAACAAACACCCTCTCAAACTGACCGCAGCCGGCCGCTACGACCCTGGCTCGGGCGGAGTGGACGGTCTCACGGCCAGCTTCCTGTTGCCGACGATCGGCGAAGTCAACGTCGCCGGCTCGGTCACGACAAGACCAGCTCCGTCGTTCGACCTGCGCACGGACGCCCGCCTGAGCCTCGGGCCGCTCTACTCCCTCTACACCCAGGCCGGCGTGGCCCAGGAGAACCGGATGAGCGTCGAGGGGACGCTCGGAGCCGGCCTGTTCGTCCGGAGCGGAGGCGGCGCGCTCTCGGTCAAGGGCAAACTGACCCTCGCCGATACCGATCTCGAGCTGCCTTCATCGAAAACCCTTCTTCTCGGCGTCGCCGCCGAGCTCCCTGTCCACTACGAGACCGGAGGCGCCGCGCCGGGCCCCCCGGAAAGCCCGCTCCCCGAAGAAGGATTTTTCCGGATCGGCGAGTTCCAGAGCCCCTTTCTGACCTTGAAGCCCGTGGCCATATCGCTCCGGGCCGGCGCGAATGCCTTCGCCATCGAGCCCTTCGCCCTGGAGCTTTTCGGCGGCCGGCTCGAGCTTGGCCGGACGATCTTCCGTGTCGACGCGGAAAGCGCCGCCCTCCGGGGCATCGGCTCTTTGGCCCTCCGCGAGATCGACATCGCCCGCTTCCCCATTCCATCGCCCCAGTTCAAGCTGACCGGCAGGATCCGGGCCGAGTTCCCGCGCCTCGATATCAGCTCCCGGGAGATCGCCATCTCCGGACGCGGCGAAGCCGATGTCTTCGGCGGCAAGGTCGTCCTCCGCGACCTCGCCGTGGCCAGACCATTCGCCGCGAACCGGTCCATCTCGCTCAACATCGACCTCCTCGATCTCGACCTGAAGAAGCTGACCGACGAGGTCCCGTTCGGAGAGGTGACCGGCATCGTCAGCGGCGAGGTCCGCAACTTCGTCATTTCCTACGGCCAGCCGGAGCGGTTCGAATTCCGTCTCGAATCCGTGCCGCGCAAGGGAGTGGCGCAGACGTTCAGCCTGAAGGCCGTGGACAACCTGACGGTGCTCAGCTCCGGCCAACAGGCGTCCGCCGGGACGGGCGGTTTCTGGATGAGCCTCGTTCGGGGTTTCCGCTATCAGAAGCTGGGCCTCGTCTCCACGCTCCGCAACGACACGTTCACTCTGAACGGCACGATCCATGAAGGCGGGATCGAATACCTGGTGAAGAAACCGGCGCTTTTTGGTATAAGTGTCATTAACCGGGAGCCCGACAAGGTGATCAGCTTTAAGGAAATGACCAACCGGCTCAAGCGGGTCGGCCGATCCGAAAAATAATTCCGTAAATCAGGAGGACAGCGACATGAGAAAACGATACACCGTAGGCAGCATCGCGGCCGTGGGCCTCGTCTTCATCCTGGCCTGCATCACGGTCAACATCTACTTCCCGGAGGCGACGGTCAAGCAGGCCGCCGAGCAGATCGTCGACGAGATCCGCAAGAAGGACGCGGAGAAGAGCGGCCAGGAAGCCGTCAAGAAACTGGCCGCGCTCCCCGAGCCCGCCCCGTTCTCGTTCGTCCCCGCCGCTTACGCTCAGGAGGCGACGAGCGTCTCGACGCCGGCCATCCGGGCCCTCAAAGAGGCCATGAAGAACCGCTTCCCCGCGCTCAAGCCCTATTTCGACGGCGGCAACATCGGCGAGACGAACAAGGGCCTGCTCGAGGTAAGGGACGAGGCCGGCCTCAACCTCCAGGCCAAGGCGGCCCTGCGCAACCTGGTCAAGGACGAGAACGGCGACCGGGCGAAGCTTTACGCGGAAGTGGCCAAGTCCCTCAACATCGAGGCCAGCCAGATCGAGCGCATCCAGAAGATCTTCGCCGAGAGCTGGATCAAGAGCGCCGCGGCCGGCTGGTGGATCCAGCAGGAAGACGGCGTCTGGATCAAAAAAAGCTGAACCGGACCGAAACAAACGGCTCGGCGCTCGCGTACTACCGGAATGCAGGGGACTACGATCCCCCTCGTACTCTGTCATTAGAGGAGATTTCCATGTTTATAGGAAAAAGCCGAAAGCCCGCTCTCGCTGTGGGGATAAGCGGAGTCCTCTTGGCCTCGGCGCTCGCCCTCGCCGCCCAGGAGCGGCCCAAACCGGAAGAGATCCTCAGACATGCCAAGCTCGAGGTCGTCCTGCCCGACTTCCCGGCCGAGGGCTTGATCATGGACATCGGCGGCGGAGGGGAGGGCGTCATCGGCCAGCTCAAGGGAAAGCAGGTCGTCGCCGTCGACCTCAGCAAGCGCGAGCTCGAAGAAGCCCCCGGCGGCCCCTTGCTCAAGATCGTCATGGACGCCCGGGACCTCAAGTTCCTGGACAAGACGTTCGACACGGCCACCGTCTTCTTCACCTTCATGTATATCGCGCCGGACGATCACGCCAAGGTCCTCCAGGAGATCCATCGGGTGCTCCGGCCGGGGGGCCGGCTCCTCATCTGGGACGTCGTGTTTCCCAGCAAGCCCGACCCGAATAAGCTTTCTGTCATGTATCCTCTCCGCGTCCAGCTGCCCGGGAAAACGATCAACACCGGCTACGGCGTGAGGATCGTCGAAGGGCAGGGGGCGGACCATTTCCTCGAGCTGGCCCAGGCGGCGGGCTTCGATGTCGTCTCCCGGAAAGACGAGGCCGGCTGGTTCCACCTCGAGCTGAAAAAGACCGGTTGACCCGGAACCGAGGTCCGGCCCGGGCCTCTCGCCCGGCGCCGGCCGCGCTCCGCTTGACTTCGCTCAAGGGCCGGGATTACCATCGTCTCCTAAGAGCAGGGGTGTTCTTGCAGAACGAAAAGGGCGAATGTATCTCCCGATGAGGTCCCCAATGAACATGCGGAAAGGAAGGGCGATCTTCGTCGTTCTAAGCTCCTTGGCCATCATCGTTTCGGCCCTCGCCGGCCAGTACAAGGTCAAGACCGAGAACGGCGTCACGATCGTCACGAACGGCAAGAAACCGGATCCGCCGAAGGGCGCGCCGACCAGACTGATCCTCGAGGAGATCTATACGGTCGGCGGCGGTGATGCGCCCGACTCGTCATTCGTCGAGATCTCGGCTTTGGACGTCCTCAAAGACGGGACGGTGTTTGTCCTCGACACGAAGGACAGCCGGGTCAAGGTCTTCGACGCCAAGGGCAAATTCCTGCGAGTCTTCGGCAAAGCGGGCCAGGGTCCCGGGGAAATGAACCAGCCGGTGGGGATCCTCATCACGCCGGGGAAGGAAGTCCTCGTCGAAGACGCCCTCAACCAGCGGCTGGCGGTTTTCGGCCTCGACGGAACGTTCAGCCGGCATATCTCCACGGCGAAAGCCCTGGGGATGTCCGGAATTCAGATGGACGGCCGTGGCTTGATCGTCGCCCGTTCCATGGGCCTCGGCGAGGCCGGCAAGATGTCCATGGACGTCAAGACGTACGATAAGGACTTCAATCCGAAGGTCAAGCTGGCGTCTTTCGAGTTCCCGGTCTCCCTACAGGCCAAGATCAACCCGTTCTCGGCGATGAACCTCCTTTATGCGCTCGACGGCCAAGGCCGCCTCTATTTCGGCAGTCAACCGGGCTATGAGATCAAGGTCCTTTCCCTCGAGGGAAAGCCCCTCAAGACGATCGGCCGGGAATACGACCGGGTCCCGATCACCAAAGAGGACAAGGATGAGATGCTCGCTCTCATCCCCAACGTCTCCGGCGTCAATGTCAGGGACATGATCCAGTTCCCGGAGTATTTCCCGGCCTTCGGCAATTTCGTCCTGGCCGACGAGGGGCGCCTTCTGGTGAGAACGTATGAGAAAGGGCGGGCGAAAAAAGAGTATTATTGGGACGTTTTCGACGCCGACGGCCGCTATGTCGCCAAGGTTCCCATCGTCCACGAAATTCGTTTATGGCGGGACGGGAAGGCCTATTTCTTCGTGGAAGACGAAGACGGATACAAAACCCTCAGGTGCTGCCGGGCCCGCTGGGAAAAGTGAGAAGGCCGGCCGTTTCAGAGGGCGGACCGGTAGATTTCCGCCAGATCCTCCACGGTCACTTCCGCGGGCGTGATGCGCACGTCGCCCTTGACGATCGTCTTACGGGCGAAATCGAGGATCTCGTCCTCGCGGACGCCGTAGTCGGAGAGCCTGGCGGAAACGCCCAGCCCGCCGAGATAGGCCGGGATCCCTCCATGCGGGGCAAAGAGCCCGTCGATCGTCCGGATCCGGTCGGGGACGCGGCCCGAGCGGCGGAGGAAGTCCATGACCGGCGCCAGGAGAAGAGCGCTGGCCCGGCCGTGCGGGACCCCGTGGAACATCGTCAGCGGATAGCCCATGATATGGGGCAGGATCGTGCTTCCGTGGGTGATGGCCATGCCGGCCAGCATCGCCGCGTAAGACATCTGGTCCACAGACTCGGGGGCCTTGCGGACGGCGAGAGCGAGGTGGGCGAGGACGGCCTCGGCGGCCTGAAGTGCCAGAGTGTCGCTCAGCGGAGAAGCGATCGTCGAGAGATAGGCCTCCACGGCATGGGCCAGAACGTCGAGGCCGGTGTTGAGGGCCACGGTTTCGGGCATGCCTGCCGCCAGTTCCGGATCGACGATCGCGACGACGGGGAAGATCGAAGGATGACCGTAGCCGACCTTGTTCCCGGCCTCGGGATCGGTGAAGACGGCATAGGGCGTGACTTCACTCCCCGTGCCGGACGTCGTGGGGATGGCGATGACCGGGAGCGCGGGACGCGAGGGCTGATCCCCGGCCAACAGCCCTCGCAGATCTCCTTCATGAGAGGCGGCCAGGGCGATACCCTTGGCCGCGTCCATGGGCGACCCGCCGCCGAGCCCGATGAGGAGCTGAGCGCCGAAATCCTTCGCTTCTTTTGTGCCCGCCTCGATCGTGGCCAGTGAGGGATTCTCCTCCACTTCGTCGAAAACCCGAACATCGCGTCCCTCCAGCCCCCGCCGCACGGCGTCCAAGGCCGGCGTTCGCGTTGCCACTCTCCGGTCGGTGACGACGAGAACGCGGCGCGCCTCGTCGGGGATGTGGGAGCCGATGTCCCGGACCCGCCCCCTCCCGAACAGGATCTTCGTAGGCAGGTGGAAATCGAAGCGGTCGATCGTTTTCATGCTCTTTCTCCTCCCCTTTTCATAGCACGCTTTTGATAAAAAGTTAACAGATCCTTGACAGCTCTACGTGCCCGGAACCGATATCCCTATCGCCCGGACGAATGACGGGCGGAATGGCTGCCGGCGCGGCCGGCGGGGGGCCTAGTGCTTCCCGGCCGTGAGGCGGCGGAGGCGCATCAGGAAAAGGAAGGCCAGGGCGTTGAGGCCGACCGCGGCCAGCGCGACCGCGGGAAATCCGACGGCGTAGAGCCGGGGAGACGCGAGCGACCCGGCCGCCCGGCCCAGCGAGAACGCCGCCGCGTTGAAGGCCAGGAGCGTCGCCCTGGCCCGGGGCAGGATCTCGCTCATGACCGGGATCATGCTGACCACCGTGTATTCGTAGGTGAGATAGAAAAGGGTCAGCCCGGCCAGGGCCGTCGCCGTCGTGCGGCCGGCGAAGGGGAGGAGGAGCGCCGCCCCGGCGTTGGCGCAGAGGCCGATCATGAGCGCCTTCGTCTTGCCGATCCGGTCGACCGTGACCGCGACCAGGCCCTCTCCGCCGAATTCGGAGATCCCGATGACGGCGGCCGCCGCGCCCAGGGCGGCGATCTTGAGCCCGAAGGAGTCCTCGAGCCAGACCCCGAAGACCATGTTGACCATCTCGTTGGCCATGCTGGCCGCGAAACTGAGGCCCAGGGCGGCCAAGGCGGCCGGGGACCCGAAGACGGATTTGTAATTCTCGACATGGCCGGGCCGGCGGCCGGCTCGACCGGCGTCCCCTGGGATCGCGCCCGTTTCACCGCCCTTCGGGAAGAACACGCGGACTGTGACCAGGCCCGCCAGCCCCAGGCAGGACAGGGCCAGGAACGGCGACCTCCAGCCGAAGCGGCCGGCGAGGAATCCCGCCGCCGGAATTCCCAGGATGAAGGCCAGGGCCCAACTCATCTCGGTCAGCGCCAAAGCGCGTCCCCGCCGCTCGTAAGGGATGAGGTCGCCGAGGTGGGCCAGGACGGCCGGGTCGAAGACGTACTTGCCCAGGGTCATCAGGACGAGGGCCGCGGCGAAGGCGGCGAAGCCCGGTCCGAAAAAGGCGACGAACGCGCCCGCCGCGAACAGGCCGAACCCAACCGACAAGCCGAACTTACGGCCGTGCCTGTCCGTAAGCGGGGCGAGCAGGGGCCCCAGCGCTCCGGACGCCGCCCGGGCCGACAGGGCCATGGACATCGTCTTGAGATCGACGCCGAAGCCGCGAGCCAGGACCGGCAGGAACGGGTAGACCATCCGGTAGGCCGTGTTCAGGGCCGTCCGGGAGACGACAAAGAAGACGATCTGGGTGCGGAGTCGTTTCACGGCTCAGGGTTTTCGCTCAGCCGGCGCGATCCCGCCGGCTCTTCCCGTCAGCTCCAAAGCGGTCCAAACCGGTTTCCCAGGCCGCTCAGGCGGTGGCTCCCCGCTTCTTGCCGAAGCGCAGCTTCATGGTCAGGATCTTGTCCGTCGAGAAGATCCGGGCCGCGAAGACGACCAGGATGCCGAATACGATCAGCATATAGGCGAGCCCGGCCGCGATCATGCCGTAGTTGCCGAGGTAGAGATTCTGCGACACGAGGAACGGGTGCGAGAAGGGGATGGCCAGGATGAAGATCTTGAGAGGGAGCGAGACCGTGTTGATGTCGGCGAAGATCGAGATGAGGTAGGGGATCATGACCATGAACATGAGGGGCATGATCATGTATTGGGCGCTGCGGAGGTCCTCCGCGAGGACCCCCAGGATCATGGCCATGGCCAGGGCGACGAGAATGGCCAGGAAGATGGACAGGCCGAGTATGACGTAGCCGGTTGTATCGAAGGTCAGGCCGAGCTTCTGCATCAGCGCCGCGCCGCCGCCGGCCCGGGCGCCGGCCTTGGCGGCTTCCTCGCCGATCCCGCCTAACATGCCCTTGAAACTGAACATGTAGACACCGGCCGAGATCAGGCCGATGAGCCCGGCCGCCAGCATCTTGGCCGAGATGATCGAGGTCCGCTTGATGGGCACGGTCAGGAGGGTCTCCAGAGTTTTATCCTGCTTCTCAATGGCTATGGCCGAGATGACCATATTTGAGGAGTACATAACGATCATAAACAGGACGATGGGGATAAGCATGGATTGTTGCGAGATCATCCCGGCGACGTCGTTGGCCGATCCTTCAGCCATCTTGTCCTGGACGATGACGAAGTCCTTGCTCTTGATCGGCTTCTTGAGGCTGGCCGTGTCCATATCGGGCAGCTTCTTCTTGAGGAAGTCGTTCGACAGGGCGTCGTTGAGGGCGGTGATGACGCTCTGGACGACCACTTGTCCCCGGGCACCGATGAGGGAGAAGCTGCGCATGAAGGAGTAGGTCTCGATCTCGCTGGGCTTGAGCTCGGCGAGGGAATCGCCGAAGCCTTTGGGGATGACCAGGAGGAGCTTCGATTCGCCGGCCTTGGCCGCTTCGATGGCTTCTTCCTTGGTCTTGCCCGACTGGTCGAGGATCTTGAATCGGACCGATTCGAGCCCTTTGACCAGGGCCTGCGAGGCGGCCGAGCCGTCCTGGTCGAGGGCCGAGATCGTCTGGACGCCGATGGCCTTCCGGACCTCCTTCTTGCTGACCTGGCCGATGAAGTTGAAGATGATGACGGTGAAGGCGAGCGAGATGATGAGCTGTTTGTTCACCAGCTCCTTGATTTCTTTCTTGAGAAGGTTGGCGAATCTTTTCATCGGAGGGAACTCCTGAAGACCTCTTCCAGGTTCTTGGCTTGGTGCCTGTCCTTGAGCTCCGTCGGCGTACCGGAATCGAGGATGCGGCCCTTGTCGATGAGGGCGACCCGGTCGGAGAGGAACTCGATCTCGAGCATGTTATGGGAGGAGAGCAGGACCGAGGTCCCTTCTTTGACGTAGCGGCGGACGATCTCCCGGACCTCCAGGGCGTTGAGGACGTCGAGGCCCGAGGTCGGCTCGTCGAGGATGGCCAGCACCGGCTTGGTCATGAGGGCCCGGGCCAGGAGGAGCTTGCGGGTCATGCCCTTGCTGTAGGTGCCGACCTTCGTCTTCAGCCGGTCGCCCAGCTCGGTGATGGCCACTGCCCGGTCGACGAAAACCTTTTCCTCCTCCGGCGTCCGGGCGTAGAAGTTGGCCATGAAGTGGAGGTAGTCCATCCCCTTCATGTTCTTATAAGCGCCGGCCTCCTCGGGCAGGTAGCTGATCTTCTCCCGGACGAGATCGGGTTCCTTGCAGAGATCGTGCTCGAAAAAGGCGATCTTGCCGGCGGTGGCGGTGAGGAGCGTGGCGACGATGCGAAGCGTCGTCGTTTTCCCGGCCCCGTTCGGGCCGATCAGGGCGAAGACCTCCCCGGCGTGGACGTCGAAATCGATGCCGGCCAGGGCCGTTTGGGCGCCGTAGGATTTCTTCAATCCTCGGACTGTCAGGACGTTGGGCATGGGCGACTCCCTAGGGCGATGTGATGAACGATGGACGTATTCTATGGAATACGCAGGGAGATGTAAACGGTTTTCCGTTTATTCGAGGTTGACGTCCTCGTGGTAGTCCACGGAAACTCTGGCATGGGAGCCGGGCCGGGGCTTGAGGAGGGCGACCGCGCGCAGGAACGTCCGGTTGCGGCGCTTCCAGGTCCGGTTGAGGTTCCGGGCGTAGTGGGCGATGGCGACGCCGAGCCATTGGCCGGCGGCGATCTTCCGGACCGTCTCCTTCAGCGAATAGAACTTCCGGTGGGCGAAGATCTGCGCTTTCTGGAGGTCGGGGAGCGAGAAACGGGCCGGCTGGAAGACGGCGTGATGGGCGTCGTAGAGGGCCCAATCGTGGAAGCGGATCCGGTTCTCCGAAGCGATCCGGTCGTAGAAGGCGGAGCCGGGAAGGGGGGTTAGGATGAGGAACTGGGTCGACGTCAGGCGGGCCTTCTTGGCGAACCGGACCGTCTTGCGGACCGATTTCCAGTCGTCCTGGTCGAAGCCGAGCACGAACATGCCATGGATGTGGATCCGGCAGCGGCGGAAGACCTTTACGGCCAGGGCGATCTCGGCCACGGTCTGGCTCTTCTTCATGCCCTCGAGGCTGTCCGGATTGACGGATTCGAAGCCGATGTAGACGGTGTGGCAGCCGGCCTTCTTCATGAGGCGGACGAGGTCCGGGTCCCGGGCGATGTCGGCCCGGACCTGGGTCGTCCACTTGAACCGGAACTTCTCGCGGATCATGGCCTCGCACAGGTCGCGGGTCCGCTTCGGGTCGGCCGCGAAGTTGTCGTCGTAGAAAAAAATGAGGGCCTTCCGGTCGTTGTAAAGGCGGAGCTCCTCGATGATATTCGCGGTCGAGCGGAAACGGTATTTCCGGCCGAACATGCCCGTCACGGAGCAGAAGGAGCAGTCGAAAGGACACCCCCGAGACGTCAGGACGGGGATGGACTGCATGTGCTTCGTGCCCTTCGCGTCGGGCCGGAGAAGGGTGAAGTCGGGGAAGGGGATGCTGTCGAGGTCGGCGGCCCGGGGCGCCATCGGATTGTGGACGACCTTTCCCGCGGCGTCCTTGTAGGAAAGGCTCGGGACGTCGGCGCAGCCCTCGCCGCGCTCCCGGGCGTCGATGAAGGCCGCGAGGGCCGCCTCGCCCTCTCCCCGGACGACGAAGTCGGCGTGCTCCAGGGCCTCCTCGGTCAGGTAGGTCACGTGGGGCCCGCCCATGAGGACGGTGATGCCCATGGCCCGGACCCGGTCGGCGATGGCGTAGGCCCGCGGTGCGGTCGAGGTGATGGTGGAGATGCCGACGAGGTCGGCCGAGGCGACGGCGTCGAAATCGATCTTCCGGAAATCCTCGACGAAGACCTCGACCTCGAAACCGCGCCGCTTCATCATCGTCCCCAGGATGAGCGTCCCCAGGCGGGGCAGGGGGAATTGGGAAAAGATATGCAGGTTCGGCGCCTGCGGCTCGATGAAAACGATCTTAGCCATCGCTCGCCTCCTTGGCGGCCTTGCCCCGCTTCCGGTTCTTGCCCTTGAGGGCCAGGATGTCCTTCTTCTTTTTCTTGAGGAGGTCTTTCCAGCGTTCGATGCCTTCCTCGAGGAGTTTCATCTTGTCGAAGAGGGCCTGGATGGCCTCGAGCATGGCCTCGAGCTTTTTCTCCACGTCGGCCCGGGCGAAGGCTTCGGGATCGGCCTCGATGGCCAGGAGCGTCCGGACGTCGTCCGAGACCGCCTTGACGTCCTCGAGCGAATAGCCGAAGAGCTGGAGGTCGCGGATGAGCTGGCATAGGAAAACGTAGGACTCCGGGTAGAGCCGGAAGCCTCCCTCCGTGCGCATGTCGGGCTCGATGATGCCCTTGTCCTCCCAGTGTTTGATCGTCCTCGGGCTGACGCCGGACCGCTCGGCCAGGTTCCCGACCGTGAGGAAACGGTCCTTGCCCGGGGCCGGCTTGCGGCCGCGCCCGTCCCGGGGCAGACCGACCTTCTTGATGATCTTGAGGACCTCGTCGGTGCCATAGCCCAGGTCGGCGAGTCTCAGGATGTGGGCGACACGGTCGAGGCTTCCGGCGGCGAAGAGCGGGGCCTTGCCGTCGGTGAAGCCGTCCGGTTTGAGGAGCTTGGCCTTGGTCCATTCGGAGAGGCGTTCCGGAGAGACGCCGGCCTTGCGGGCCAGGTCGTCGAGAGTGAGCACATCTTTGTTCATATTGTACCTATACGTTCATATTAGGCTAAATAATAATATAACATGAACGTATAGGAATATATTATTCGCGAGGAAGCTTGTCAAGCGGAAAATTGCGGCGGGGGCCGGCCCTATTTTTTCCCGGCCCAGCCCCTTCCGGAAGGGAGGGGCTCCCGGACTTTTGCCAGCTCCCGCTCCGCCATCCTCTTGAGGCGGTCGGCATCGGCCGCGGGAGGCCCGGGCCAGGCCGCCTGCCCGACACTGGCCAAAACATCCCGGGAGTCCGTCACCGGCGGAGGGAAGGGGCGAAGGCCGGCCGCCCATTCGTCCCACTGCCCCAGGACTTCCCCGAGGCGCCGGAGCGCGAGCTCGGTCCGCCGGATGCTTTCTCCAACACGGTCGACGAATTCCTCCGAGTCGCCGGCGAGTTTCGTGATGAGGACGCCGACGTCGGGGGGCGGATCGGGCTTGAGATAGTCCTTTTGGAAGCGGGCCACGAGCCCTTGCAGACGCTGAGCGGACTGCCAGATCTCCCGCATCCTCAGCCGGGCAAGGGCCGCAGCGGCATCTATTCCGGCCGCCGCTCTTTCGAACCGCTCCCTGTCCGGCGCGCGGACGAGCCGGGGCCTCTTCCTCAACGTCTCGAGCGTCTTGAGCCCGGCTTCCACGACGTCCACACCGGAAACGATCTCGTCCGCGGCCCAGCGATAATAAGAGCCGTGGAAAACAGCTTCGGCCATGAAGGAGCGCAGTTCGTCCCATTGGACGGCGAGCCCGCTTCCTTTGAACTCGGCCTGGATCCGGCCAACGAGAATGTCGTCGTCCATCCCGGCGTGGATCCCTTCGTGTATCAGACCGCCGGCGAGCATGTGGTAGTCCTCCTCGCGGAGTTCCCGGAGAAGCCGGAAGTAGAGGCCGTCGCCGAGCGCCAGCCGGAGGCCCGCCTTGGCCGCCTCGTCGCGGAAGCATCTCTCGAGCCGACCCGTCTTCTCCCGGAAGGCGGCGGCCTCGCGGCCGTCGGCCGCGCCGAGCATCCGGTTGTATTCGGCGACCACAGACCGGTCCGCGAAGGCCTTCCGGGCTTCGACGCTCCGCGAGAGATAGGCCGATTCGTGGACCTCCATGTACAGCTTTCCGTCGGGGCTGAAGCCGTGGGTCATGAAGTAGGTCCCGGGCCGAACGAAATAGGCTTGGTCGGGGAAATAGCGCCGGGCCCGGTCCCATGCGTCGCGATATCCCCCCTCGACCCACTCCCTGCCCGGGAACCGGGCGCGCAGGAACTCGAGCGGCGAGTCGAGGACCGCCTGGACGACCTCCTTCCGGACGTCCGAAGGAGGCATGTCCTTGAAGAGCGTACGTTCGGGCGTTTGTCCCCAGAGAAGCGGCAGGGCCGCGAGATAAATGAAGGCTCCTTGCAGGAATGTTCTCGCCGGCCGGGCGGACGGCGTCATCGGACCCTTGCCGGAGATTTCATGCTCCTGAGAAGACCCCAGGGCGGTGTGTCGGGCCGAAATGAGATGGTCTTTGGCGTTCGAAAAGGGCTTCAGGACGTTTCCCGGGCGGGATCGTCCGGACCGGGCGGCGCCGCCGGGGCCTCGTCCGGCGTCAGTTCCTGGGATTCCCCATCGGGCGCACCCAATTTCCCCAGGCGTCTCAATCGCTTTTCTTCCTGCTTTTTGAGGCGCCTCAGCTCCTTGCCTCTTTTTTCGCTCTTGAATGCTCTGTTTCCTCTGGCCACCAAGCCTCCTGACTCTTAGATTTCCCTTATCATACAGAGAAAGCCCCGCCCGTTCAAGTGTCCCGGACGGTTGTCCGCGGATTCGCGCTTCCGCCGGGCAACCCCGCTCTGATATAATCCGGCCATGCCCGAACTTCAAGGGACCGACATGCTCTTTCGCCGGTGGGACGCCTATCCGTCGCCCGCGTCCCCCAAAGCCGTGTTCCTCCTCGTCCATGGCCTCGGCGCCTACTCGGCCCGCTGGGATTTCCTGGCCGGCCACCTCGCCGAGCGCGGTTTCGCCTCCTACGCCGTCGAGCTCCGCGGCTTCGGCCGGACGCCTGAACGGCCCCGGGGCCACATCGGCTCCTTCCGCGTCTGGGACCGGGACATCCTGGAACTGCGGGACATCATCGGGAGGGACTTTCCGGGCAGGAAGGTCTTCCTGCTCGGCGAGAGCATGGGCGGCCTTCTCGCCTTCAACCTGGCTTGCCGGAACGCCGACAAGTTCGCCGGCCAGGTCCTGATCGCCCCGGCCTTCAAGAACGGCATGAAGTTCCCTTTCAGCGTCTATCTCAAGCTCGCGGCTTTCCTCCTCGTCAAGCCGACCATGATGGTTGACTTGCCCTATACCTCGGAGATGGTCACGCGCGACCCGGACTACCTCGCGGCCATGAACGCGAGTCCGGACGAGATCCGCGTGGCCAGCCTGAAGTGCCTGTTCAATTTCCTGCCCGAGCAGGCCGGGTCGGGAAAGCTCGCCAAAAAACTCGCCGTCCCGACGCTCTTCCTCATCCCGGGGATCGATCGCCTCATCGATGAGAAGGCCAGCCGGAAGATGTTCCGGAAGCTTCCGCTCGCCGACAAGGCACTCCTCGAATATCCGGACATGCTCCACGCGCTGTCGATCGACCAAGGCCGGGAAAAAGTTTTCGAGGACATCCTCGACTGGGCCTCCCCGAGGGTATGACGTGGACCACGTTCTGGCCATCGACCAGGGCACGACCGGGAGCCGGGCCATTATCTTCGACCGGCGAGGCCGGGCCGTCGCCGCGGCCTACGAGGAGTTCCCGCAATATTTTCCCCGCCCCGGATGGGTCGAGCACGATCCCGATGAGATCTGGAGGAGCGTTTACCGGACCGTTCAGCGGGCCCTCGCCTCCGTCCCCGGCCGGACGATCTTCGCGGTCGGCATCACCAACCAGCGCGAGACGACGGTCGTCTGGGACCGGAAAACGGGCCGGCCCGCCGGGAACGCGATCGTCTGGCAGTGCCGCCGCACGGCCGGCCGCTGCCGGGAGCTCAACGCGCGGAGGGGCCTCGGCCGGCTCGTCCGGGCTAAAACGGGCCTGCCGATCGACGCCTACTTCTCGGCCACCAAAGCGGAGTGGATCCTCGACCGGGGCGGCCTGCGCGAGCGGGCCGGGCGCGGCGGCCTCGCCTTCGGCACAACGGATTCCTGGGTCCTCTGGAAGCTCACCGGGGGCGCCAGCCACGCCACCGATCTCACCAACGCTTCCCGGACCATGCTCTTCAATATCCACAAGCTCGATTGGGACGACGACCTTTTGCGCCTCTTCGGCGTCCCCGCCGCCGTTTTGCCCCGCGTCCTGCCGTCCTCGGGCGAATTCGGCCGGACGGTCCGCCTGGGCCGGCTCCCGGCCGGGATCCCCATCATGGGGGTCGCCGGGGACCAGCAGGCCGCTCTTTTCGGCCAGGCCGGCTTCAGGCCCGGAGCGATCAAGAACACCTACGGCACGGGCTCGTTCATCCTTCTCAATACCGGGCGAAAACCCGTCGAATCGAAGCACGGCCTGATCACGACGATCGCCTGCGGCCCGGGCGGAAAAGCCGCCTACGCCCTCGAAGGGTCGGTGTTCGTCGCCGGGGCGGCCCTCCAGTGGCTGCGCGACGAGCTCGGCCTCATCGGCTCGGCCGCCGAATCGGAAGCCGCGGCCGGGGCGGTCGAGGACAACGCCGGCGTCTATTTCGTCCCGGCCTTCGTCGGGCTGGGAGCTCCCTACTGGGACGCCGAAGCGCGGGGTGCCATCGTCGGACTGACCCGCGGCGCCAACCGGAACCACATCGTTCGGGCCGCCGTCGAAGCCATGGCCTACTCGACCCGCGACGTCCTCGAGACGATGCGGCAGGATTCGGGGCTGAAGATCCGCGAGCTCCGGGTCGACGGCGGCGCCTCGGTCAACGATCTTCTCTGCCATTTCCAGGCCGATATCCTCGGCATTCCGGTCGTGCGCCCGAAGGCCGTGGAAACGACGTCGCTCGGGGCCGCCTATCTCGCGGGCCTGGGCGCCGGGCTGTGGGCGACGACGGCCGATATCGAGCGCCTCTCGGTCGACGAACGGAAGTTCACGCCGACGATGAGCCGTCCTTGCGCCGACAGACTTTACGCGGGCTGGCTGGCCGCCGTGCGCAAAGCCCGGGCGGCCTGACACGTCCGGGACCGTTTTCGAAGGAGGCACCCATGAAACGCGCATTAGTTTCCCGTCTCGCCATCGGCGTTCTCATCCTGGCCTGCGCCGGGCCCGCCCTCGCAAGTGACTGGCGCCCGGGCTGGCCCGTCCTGAAGACCTACGACCGTGATCATATCGACAAGATCGCCCTCCCCGTCGGCGGCATCGGCACCGGCACGGTCAGCCTCGGCGGCCGCGGCAACCTCGTCGACTGGGAGATCATGAACCGGCCGGCCAAGGGCTATATCCCGTTCGTCGGGCAGCAGCTCGGGCCGTTCTTCGCCATCCGCGTCTCTTCCGGAGACTCGTCGTTCACCCGCGCCCTCGAGGGCCCGCTGCCGCTCTATGCCTATGAAGCGTCCCACGGGTCGACGGCCGTGAACCACGGCCTGCCCCGTTTCCGCGAGGCCGCCTTCGCCGCCGCCTACCCGCTCGGCCAGGTCCTCCTCTCCGATCCCGAGTCCCCCGTGGACGTCCGCCTCGAGGCCTGGAACCCTCTGGTCCCGGGCGACGCGGAAGCGAGCGGGATACCCGTTGCCGTGCTCCGCTATGTGATCATCAACAAGACCGGCCGGGCCCTTCGGGCCTCGGTCTGCGGAACGCTCCCCAACTTCATCGGCGCCGACGGGTCGAAGCTCGGCCAGGACTGGAAGAGCGACCCGGTCACGGCCGGCCCCAAGAAGAACAAGAACGAACTCCGGGCGACCGCGGGCCTGCGCGGCATCTTCATGTCCTCGGCCGGCGTCGATCTCAAGGACGAAGCCTTCGGGTCGATCGCCCTGGCCGCCCCCGCCGGGACCCGCGGCACGAGCCGGACCGCCTGGCTCGCCGCGGGATGGGGGACGCCGCTCCTCGATTTCTGGGATGACTTCTCGGCCGACGGGATGCTCGACCCGCGTCCCGAAACGGGGGAGGACATGCCGTTCGGGTCGCTCACCGTGGAATTGGACGTCCCCGCCGACGGCAGCGCCGAAGCGACGTTCCTCCTCGCCTGGCACTTCCCCAACCGGCGGACGTGGTCGCCCAAGGGAACGCCGGACGACCTCATCGGCAACTATTACACGACGAAGTGGAGCGACGCTTGGGCCGCGGCCGAGGATTTCGCGGCCCGGTCGGCCGGCCTCGAGGCCCGGACGGTCGAGTTCGTCCGCGCCTTCGCGTCGAGCACGCTCCCGGCCGAGGTCAAGGAAGCGGCCCTGTTCAACCTGAGCACCCTCAGGACGCAGACCTGCTTCCGGACGCCGGACGGCCGGTTCTTCGGCTTCGAAGGGTCGAGCAACCAGGCCGGCTGCTGCTTTGGGTCCTGCACGCACGTTTGGAACTACGAACAGGCCACGGCATTTCTTTTCGGCCAGCTCTCCCGCTCCATGCGCGAGACGGAGTTCCTCGAGGCGACGGACGCCCAGGGACTGATGAGCTTCCGCGTCCGCCTGCCGATCGACCGGGCCCGCGAATACGGCAAGGCCGCCGCCGACGGCCAGATGGGCTGCATCATGAAGGCCTACCGCGACTGGAAGCTCTCCGGCGACGACGCCTGGCTCGGCAAGCTCTGGCCGGCGGTCAAGCGGGCGCTCTCGTTCGCCTGGATCAAGGGCGGCTGGGACGCCGACCGGGATGGGGTCATGGAGGGTTGCCAGCACAACACCATGGACGTCGAATACTACGGCCCGAACCCCCAGATGGAAGTCTGGTACCTGGGCGCGCTCCGGGCGGCCGAAGAGATGGCCAAGAGGACCGGCGACATACCCTTCGCCAAGCTCTGCCGGGAACTTTTCGACAAGGGCCGGACCTGGACCGACGCGAACCTGTGGAACGGCGAATATTACGAACACCATGTCCGCCCGCCCAAGAGCGTCGAGGACGTGGCTCCGAGCCTGAGGCTCGACATGGGCGCCAAGGACATCACCGAGCCGGACTACCAGCTCGGCGAGGGATGTCTCGTCGACCAGCTCGTCGGCCAGTTCATGGCCCACGTCTGCGGGCTGGGCTATCTCGTCGACGCCGCCCACGTCAAGACGACCCTCCAGAGCATCGTGAAGTACAACACGCAGGACGGTTTCGCCGGCCACTTCAACTGCCTGCGGTCGTTCGTCCTGGGCGACGAGGCGGCGCTCCTCATGGCCAGCTACCCGAAGGGCCGCCCGAAGAACCCGTTCCCGTATTTCACCGAGGTCATGACCGGTTTCGAATACACGGCCGCCGTCGGGATGCTCTACGAGGGAGACGCGGGAAACGGCCTGAAGGTCATCCGGGACATCCGGGCGCGCTACGACGGGAAGAAGCGCAGCCCCTTCGACGAGGCCGAGTGCGGCCACCACTACGCCCGGGCCATGGCCAGCTGGGCGGCCGTTCTGGCCCTCACGGGCTTCGAGTGGAACGGCGTGGAAGAGGCGATGACCTTCGGCTCGAGCGAAGGGACGTTCTTCTGGTCGAACGGCGAGGCCTGGGGGACGTGCCGGGTCGGGGGCGGCGGCAAGACGGCCGAGCTCGCCGTCCTCCACGGCGGCCTTTCCCTCAAGTCGTTCAAGCTGGGGAGCGCCGCGCCGCGGACCTTCAAACGGCCGAAAGCCATCAAGGAGGGGGAGACGCTCAGGCTCGATTTTTAGCCGGCGCGAGTGAAACATCCGGGTCGCGGCCGCGTATTACAGGTCGTAGGAATCACGCGCAAAGGAGTCATGGATGTTCAAAAAAAGCATTCTCTTGATCGCGGCCCTGGTCCTTGCGGCCCTCATCCTCATCGTCCCCGCCTGGCCCGGGACCCTGCCCACGTCGGTCATACCCGACGGCGCCCGCTGGGTGGCCCACCTGGATATGGAGAAATTCATCGCCACCAAGCTCTTCGAATACCTGGATAAGGACGGCAAGTTCGATATCAAGAGCCGGGACCTCGACCGGTGGTTCAAGATCGACGTACCCAAGGACATCACCGGCCTGACGGTCTTCGGGCTCGAGCCCGGTAACAAGCAGGCCGTCTTCGCCGTCGCGGGGAAATTCGACAAGGCGCGCCTTCTGACCCTGCTCGACCTCGCTGAAGATCACACGGAAACGGCCTACGGCGCCTACGCCATTTACTCGACGGGCAGCGACGAGTTCGGCGCCTTCGTCAACGACGGCTTGATCGTCTTCTCCGAAAGCCGGGAAGCCATCGAAAAGGTCCTGGACACGGCGGCTGGGAAAACGAAGAGCTTCGCCTCTTCCAAGCTGAACGCGGCCTTCAAGGAGGTCTCTGCGGGCACTTTCCTCAGCGGGGTCGTCGAAGACCTGGCCGGTCTGGGCAAGGAGGTCAGGCAATCCAAGTTCGTCGAAAAAGCCGGCCTGATGTCTTTCCTGGCCCAGGAAAAACAGGACAATCTCCAAATCAGGGTCCAGGTCTCTGCGGATTCCCCCGAAAGCGCCAAGAACATGGTCGATATCGCCCAGGGGCTCATCGCCCTGGCCCGGCTCGGAGAGGGAGATGGGCCCAGGGCGGTCCCCGCTTTCCTTGTCAACGGCCTCCAGGTTAAAATGGAGGGGAAGACCGTCCGCCTGGAGCTCGATATCCCTTCGCGGGAAATCGCAAACATGGCCTCGCGCGGACGGGGACTGGACTTCTTCGACTGAGCCCCGTTCCGGGCGCCCCGGCGCCCAGGTATCCCATTGACGCCGGAGTGCCGGGACTCTGGCGGGACTGGTTCTCGAGGAGAACATGATCGATCCCGGCCCGATCGAACAGAAGACCGACGAAGAGCTGGCCCGCGAGGCGCGGGCCGGCTCGCGCCGTTCTTTCGACGAGCTGGCGCTCCGCTATAAGCGCCGGCTCTTCGTCTATCTCCGCCCCCGGCTGGGGAGCGACCAGGACGCCGAGGACCTGGTCCAGGAGACGTTCCTCAAACTCTACAGGAACATCCGCCATTATGACCCGGCTCACCGGTTTTCCACCTGGCTCTACACGTCGGCCAACCGGCTGGCCATAAGCTCCTACCGTAGAAAAAGGACCGTGGCGGCGGGGCTGGGCTCAAAGGTCGCGGATTTTCCCGCGGACCTCGCCGGTCCGAGGGCCGGGGAGACGCGGTCAACGGGGCTCTGGGAGGCGGCCGGGACCCTCGGCGGGAACCAGTATCGCGTCCTCTGGCTGCGTTACGGCGAGGACCTGACCATCGAAGAGATCGCCGTGTCCATCGGCAGGAGCCGGCTGGCCGTGCGCCTGCTGCTCCATCGGGCCCGGACGAACTTGATGAAGCGGGTGGGGTCCGCGCCGGGACGGGCGGAGGCGAAGACGAAGACCGTGGCTGTCGGGGAAACGCCGCTCGGATGAGTCAAAGGAGAAAGACGATGTTCTGTAATTTGATCCGATGGCTGATCTCGCGGGCGGAAGACCGGGGAAAAGAGATGCCGCGTTTCGCCGAACGCCACGCCGCGCGGTGCGGCTCATGCCGCGAATACGCCCGGTTTTCCGCGTCCCTTTCCGAGCGGCTATCTGGAGAAGCTCCCGCTTTCCTGGCCAAGGCCCCGGACTCTCTTTTGGCCCCGGCCGCCTGGACGGCCGAAGAGGCCGGACGCGGGACACTTGCTCCTCTCCGCCGGCGGTTCCTCGCGCATCCTTTTCCCGCCGCCGCGGCGATCCTCCTGGTCGCGGTCTCCGCGTTGGTTCTCTTTCGGGTCGTCCGACGCGAGCCCGCGCTGACTTCCGCCGAGAAACAGGCGGTCATCGCCAGCCTCAAGTCCGTCGCCGCCGCTCCGGCCGAGTTCCGTGTGGCTGTCGCGGAGGTGGAATCGCCGCTGGCCAGGGAGCGCCAGATCCTGGAAAGATCCGTCCTCTCGGCGGTCGAGTATCTCCAGACCCGCCTCAACATCAGTATCGAGAGACGGGAGATCCCGAAGACGCTCTAAGAACGATTTCCGCAGCGGCCCGAATTTCGATGTCCGGCGCCTACGGGACTTTCTTGACGGGCTTGGACAGCTGATCCAACGCGGCCTGGGCGTTCGCGTTTTTCGGGTTGAGTTCGAGGGATCTTCTATAGCTCCGGATGGCCTCGTCCTTCCGTCCCCGGTCGGCATAGGCCTCGCCAAGGCTGTCATAGGCGTTCGACGAGCCGGGATAGAGCACGGTGTTGAGCTCGAAGACGCCGACGGCCTCCTCCTCGCGTCCCCACCAATAGAGGAAATGAACGCCCAGCCAGTTCAGGACGGACTCGCTGATCAGCTTTGCGTCGGGGAGGTCCGCATGGAGGCGCTCGATCGCCGGCCGGGCCTCGCCGATGCCCTTGCGGATAATGAGGTCGATGAGCTCGGCCTCGGCGGGCGGCGCGGCCGTGCCCGTCTTGTGCTCGATCTTGAAGGCCTGCCGGCCGGGGTCCGGCGCCTCGCCGGCCCGGAGCAGACCCTCCAGCGCGACGGAGCCCTTCTTGAAACAGGCGTCGAGGAAGGCCAGCGACAGGCGGCATATCTCCGCGTAGATCGGTTTGGGATCGGACGTCGGGGGGCCCCAATAGCCCGGGACGGCGCGGTCGATGCCCAGCGCCGCATAGGAAGAGAACTGCCCGTGGCTCGTCGTGGGGACGTGGACGAGATAGCTCGGACCGTGGACCTTCCTTTCGAAGAGCGATGGCGCCGCGGCCCTGTCCTTCTCCGCCCGGATGAAGGGGGCCTGGAGCATGTGCATCCAGGGGACTCGGAACCTCTCTTCGTAGTATCCGGGGTGGGTCAGGGGAAGCCCGGTATAATGCTTGTCGAGGATGGCCGAATCGAAGCTGAGATAAGCCTCGATCTCGGGATGCCGCATGACCAGGAGCAGTCCGGCCATGCCGCCGAGGTCGTAGCCGACGGCCCCGAGCGCCTTGGCGTCGACGAACGGCAGGGACCTGGCCTCGGCCATGACGGATTCCATGTCCCGGACCTCGGTCTCGACATCCTCGACGGTGATGTTGACCAAACGGTTGCGCGTGCCGACGAGCGGACAGGTCGCCACCACGTATCCGTGGGCTGCCAGGAACTCGCAGAGGACGAAGTGACACAGGGGCGATTCATAGTATAGCCCTTGGCCGAGGACCAGCAGGGGGAATTTCCCGGGCTCGGCCGCGGCCTCGCGTACCGCCCCGACGGACGAATCCCGGAGCTTTTCGAGGACGGCAGCGCCAAGCCCTTTGGACAAAGGCACGGGAAGGATGGGGGTGTGGAAATCGTCGAGGGCCAGGCGGACGTAATCGTCGAGCTTCATAGGCTCACCCGCCGCCTTCTTTGCGGGGTACCAAACATAGACGCGGAGCGGCCGCGCGATGGTGCCGCCTTCTTCTTCGGACGGGAAGGACCGGGACGCGTCCGAAGCCTCAATCAGCCGGAAACCCGGGGTGAACGGGCCGGCCGGGAGGCTGCCCCAGAATCCGGCTTCACGAGTTTGGGCATAGGCGCCGACGGTCAGCAGGATCGACAACCCGCATAGGATCTTTACGTTTTTCATGAGGTCTTCCCCGGGCGCTTGACTTTCAACGTTTCCCAAGGTCTATGGTTAGCAAATTCCGTGCCACAGCGGTTTATCTGGGAAACAGCCCGCGTTCAGCGGTTCGAATCGCGTGGCCAGCCGCCGGTGGGGCGTGGATCCGGGGAAGAAAGGGTCTACAGCCGCCGACGCGACGGCCGGAATTCCCACGTCATCTGGAACATCATCTCCCGCAGCAGGTTGTTCATGGCTTCGTTCTTATTCTGCATGCCGAAGGTCGGGACGCCGTCCGCGCCCATGCCGAGCGCGCCGACCGTTCCCTCCCGGACGCTGGATTGCGTCCAGAGCGTCGCGCCGTTCGCGGCGGAGACGAGCCGGGCGGTCATGGCGATATCGAACTTGGCCCGGACGAACAGGGCCTTGCTGAGCGGCGCGAGCAGGTCCACCTGCGGCTTGACCTTGGATATTTTTATCTCGCCCAGGAAAAAGGCCTCGACCCCGTGTTTCTCGCCGATGGCCAGGGCGGCTTCACGGTTGAAAGACGCCTTCCCGATCCCGGCGAGAACCTCGTCGGCCCGCCCGAGTTCGACGACCGGCACGCGCTGGGCCGCGGTGACCTCCTGGAGAAAGAGCTGTGTCGCCAGGCTGTCGAGTTCGCCTTTGGCGTTTTCCACCTTGAAGCTGACGAGTCCGACCGTTTCAAAACCGGTGAGGTCGACGGCGGGCGGGACGATCGTGTACTTGGCGGAGCAACCCGCGAGGGCAACAAGGGCTACTAGCCCGAGCAAAGGCCTTCTTTTCATAATGGAACTCCTTCCATAAACGGGGACGATGTCGTGTCCTCTCGCCAAGTTTAGTCGGGCGAGCCCGGGCAGACGCCGGTCGGCCCTTATGAATTATTTAATAAGGTGGAACGATGTCTGCCGGCCGGACAGGAAGAAGGCCTTTCCTCCGTCGAAAAGGACGTCCTGTTCGAGCGGCACGCGGAAATCGACGCCCCATTCCGGGGCGAGCCCGGTGACGCTCAGCTCGACCGTGAAGGCGCTCATGGGGACGAGCTTGACGTCGCCGCGGCCGGCGTTGTTGACCTGCTCCCAAGGCAGGCCGATGAGCGGCCCGGGTTCGTGGAGAAAAAGGCCGAGCGAGTGGGAATAGACCCGCGGGCCCGGGATGCCCAGCTCGCGGGCCTTCTTAAGGATGTTCCCGAGGATCTCGTTACCGGTCAGCCCGGCCTTGAACTCTCCGCAATAGACGTCTTGAAGGCGATTGGCCTCGGCCATGAGCTTCTTGAACGTCTCCGGCGCGTCCGTCTCGCCGGGGCGAAGGACGCAGGCCATCTCCTGGTGGTCGCTGTTCCACCTCATGTACTTGAGACCGACGTCGCAGTGGAGGAGGTCCCCCGGCCGGATGACCTTGTCGTCCTTGCCCCACTTCTCGACGTCCTTCGGGGAGCGGCCCCGGATCGAGACGAAGGGGGAGAAAGACACCCGGAGGCCGAGGTCGTGGACGCGCTGCCAGTAGTACCAGCGGAGGTCGTCGGCCGTCGTCTGCCCGACCGTGATGACTTTCGGAGAGAACATGTCGGCGATGATGGACCGGGACAGGGCCGCGGCCCGCTCCATGAGCTCGACCTCCTCCTCGAGAAGCGTTTCGGCCCAAAGCGTGACCAAGGGCTCCGCGGACCGGAACCGGGCCGCGTGCTTCGGGCCGACGGCCTCGACGATCCTTTTCTTCAGGACCGAGGTCAGCGCCCCGGCCGCCCACTGGACCTCGCCCTCGTTGAGGCCGATGCTCTTCGGGTCGCGCTCGCGGACGATCCGTCCGAGCGCCTCCCACTGGCTCTCGCCTTTCTTCGTATCCCAGGCCGCCGCGTCCCAGGCGGTCTTGAACAGGCCCTGCGTGTCCGTGCGGGAGACGTTCAGCCGCTCGACGCCCTTGGCCGGCCCCTGGTCATAAAAAACGAGGATCTGGGTGATCGGATTCCAGTTCCCGAGGGGGACCATGGTCTCGAAGATGGGGTCGAGGTTGTCCTCGTTACAGGAGATGATCCACATGTCGAGGCCGGTCTCGCGCATCATCCGGGGCAGGAGCGTATCGAGCCGCTTGGCGGTGATCTTGTGGACGAGATCCGCCTGCTGGCGGACGGTCAGGACCGACGGCGTGCCGCCGTGCTGCGCTACGGCCGGGATCTCGAAACCGGCCAGAACGATGACCCCGAGGATGACGGCCGCGAGGAACGCTTTCTTGAACATGTTCGCCCTCCGTATAATGGAACTACCGTTTTTCTATCACCGCGGCGTCCCGAGGTCAAGGCTAAACGGACATCGCTCCCAAGGAACCTTCTCAGTCGGCGCTGCGTATATAAGGAGAGCAAGACGCGCGCGTTGATTTCGTTCGTCTAATTTGCGAGAATGAATGACTCCGGGCCATTGTCCGACCCGCGCCGGATGCGGCCCGATCCTACCTTAACTGAGTGGAGGTACCGTTACGTGACCCTTCGCCGATCCGCAAGCTTCTTCGTCCCCTTCATCTTATGTTTCGCCCTGGGCCCGCTGGCCGCGGCCGACCTGACCTTCGACCGCTACCATAAGCCCGAAGAACTGAACGCGGCGGTCCAGGACCTGGCCCGGGCCAACCCCGGCTTCGCCAAGGTCCACGTCCTGGCCAAGAGCCCCGGCGGCCGCGAGCTCGTCCTGCTCGAGGTCGGCCCCGAGACCGCGAAAGCCGCCAGGAGCCTTCCCGCTGTATTCATCGCGGCCAACATGGAAGGGACCGTGCCCATCTCCGGCGAGGCGGCCTTGTACCTGGCCAAGCTCGTCTGCGAGAAAGCCGACATGCGTTCCGACCGGACCTGGTACATCCTGCCATGCGGCAACCCGGACGCCGCGGCGGTCTACTTCGGCAAGCCCCTGCGCCTCGACCCGCGGAACGCCCGGCCCCGCAACGACGACCAGGACGACAAGACCGACGAGGACGGCGCCGACGACCTCGACGGCGACGGCCTCATCACCCAGATGCGGGTCAAGGACCCCGAGGGCGCCTGGATCCCCGTCCCCGTCGACCCGCGCCTCATGAAGAAGGCCGACTGGGCCAAGGGCGAGAAGGGCGTCTGGAAGCTCTATCCCGAGGGCCTCGACAACGACGGCGACGGCCAGATCAACGAGGACGGGCCCGGCGGTGTCAACATCGGAACATCCTTCCCCCACCTCTTCAAGTTCCACGCCCCCGATTCAGGCGCATGGTCGGGAAGCGAGGCGGAGACCTTCGCCCTGCTCAAGTTCTTCGACCTCCATCGGGAGGTCGGTTTGACCTTCGTTTTAGGCGAAACGAATTTCTGCCTGGCCCCGCCCCGCGGCGGCCGGAAAGGGGAAGCGGACCTCAACCAGATCAAGGTCCCGGAGAACGTCGCCGGCTTCATCAACGCCGACCCGAACAGGACCTACACCATCGCCGAGATCATGGACATGGTCCGGCCGCTCGTCCCGCCCGGCATGGAGGTCACCGAGTCGCTGATCGCCGGGTTCCTCGGCCTCGGCGCGGTGGTGAATCCCCTCGACGACGACGTCAAGTTCTACAAGGAACTCTCCGAAAAATACAAGGAATTCCTGAAAGCCGCCAAGCTCGACGGCAAGCGTCTCGAACCGGCGCCCGACAAGGACGGCTCGCTCGAGCTCTATGCCTACTACCAACTCGGCCTGCCCTCCTTCGCCCTGGATTTCTGGACCCTGCCCGAGGCCAAGGAGGAGAAGGCGGCCGACGAGATCACCCCCGAAAAGCTCGAGAAGATGACCAACGATGAATTCATCGCCTTGGGCGAGGAGAAGATCGACGCCTTCCTCAAGGCATCCGGCGCCCCCGACCAGTTCAAGGCCAAACAGGTCATCGAAGGGCTCAAGGGCGGCATGATGGACACCAAAAAGATGGCCGAGATGATGAAACAGATGCCCAAGAAGCCGAGCGCCGAAGGCATGGACCCCAAGGAGAAGGCCCTCCTCGCCTGGAGCGACAAGGAGCTCGGCGGGAAAGGGTTCGTCGCCTGGAAACCCTTCAAGCACCCGACCCTCGGCGACATCGAGATCGGCGGCGCCGTGCCGTTCACCGACAATACGCCTCCGGCCAAGATGGTCGACGGCCTGCTCAAGGGCCAGGTCCCGTGGGTGTTCGAGATCGCCAAGAAGATGGCCAAGATCAAGATCGCCGACGCTACGGTCAAGCCGCTGGGCGGCGGCGTTTACGAAGTCAAGGTCTGGGTCGAGAACACCGGCGACCTGCCGTATCCGACGGCGATGGGCCGTCGCAACGGGCGCGTCCTGCCCGTCATCGTCACCCTCGGCGGTCAGGGCTTCGAGATCGTCCAAGGCAAGAAGCGGAGCCTCGTCCCGGCCGTGCCGGCCCACGGCTCCCAGCCGGTGACCTGGATCGTCCGGGCCGGCAAACCCGTCAAGCTCGAGGTCAAGGCGGAAACGCGGATCGCCTGGGGCGACGCCCGCACCGTCGACCTGGGAGGTGTCAAGTGAAAAAGATCGCCGGTTTCGCCCTGCTGATCATTCTCTTCGCGTCGACCCTGCCGGCGCAAAAGTCCGAGATCACGGTCCCCTTGAGGTTCGACCAGTACTATACGCTGGACCAGGTTTACGAAGCCCTCCGGGCGCTCAACAAGGCCTATCCCCAGCTGACGACGCTCGAAACGGTCGGCAAGAGCGAGGAGGGCCGGCCCATCATGGCCATGACCGTCAACAATCCCAAGACGGGCGCCGCCTTGGACAAGCCCGGGATGTACGTCGACGGGAACATGCATGGCAACGAGATCCAGGGGGGCGATATCTCGCTCTACCTTCTCGACTTTATGCTCGGCGGCTACGGCAAGAACCCGGAGATGACGAGCCTCGTGGACAAGGCCTGCTTCTATGTCGTGCCCGTCGTCAATGTCGACGGACGCTTCCACTTCATGACCGACGCCAACGATCCGAGCGGCAGCCGCAGCCTGCGCATCCCCACGGACGACGACAAGGACGGGCTCATCGACGAAGACCCCCCCGAAGACCTCGACGGGGACGGCAACATCTGCACGATGCGCAAGAAAGACCCCTTCGGTCAGTTCAAGACCGATCCCGAGGACGCCCGCCTCATGGTCCGCGTCAAGCCGGGGGAAAAGGGGGAGTGGACGATGCTCGGCCAAGAGGGCCTCGACAACGACGGCGACGGCCAGATCAACGAGGACGGCGAGGGCTACGTCGACCCCAACCGGAATTGGGGGTTCGACTGGGCGCCGCCCTACGTCGAAGGCGGTTCGGGCGAATACCCCTTTTCGGGGGTCGGGCTCAAGGCCCTGGCCGAATGGACGATGACCAAGACCAACATCGCCTTCGCCTGGTCCTTCCACAACAACGGGGGCATGCTCCTCCGCGGCCCCAGCCGGAAAGGGCTCGGCGAGTACCCGCCGCAGGACGTCGCGGTCTACGATTTTCTCGGCAAGCAGGGGGAGCGGATCATCCCCGGCTACCGCTACATGATCTCCTGGAAGGACCTCTACACGACCACCGGCGACTCCGGCGAGTGGATCACACAAGTGATGGGCGCTTATTTCTACTGCTCCGAGGTCTTCCAGGGGGAGTCCGAAGCCTTCAAGGGCGTTTCCGAAAGGCCCGAGGGGGGCTCGCCCCGGGAGGAGGCCGTTCGGGACGTCTTCTCGGAGCGCGTTTCCGACCGCGAACGGCTCAAGTTCAGCGACAACGTCGTCCAGGGCGAGCTCTACAAACCCTGGAAGCCCTTCAAGCACCCGGATTACGGCGATATCGAGATCGGCGGCTGGGTCAAGATGAGCTCCCGTCTCGGCGCGCCCTTCATGATCAAGGACCTCGTCCACCGCAACGCCATGGCCGTCCTGTTCACGGCCAAGCACGTGCCCGAGGTCGCCCTCGAGGTGACCGAGGTCAAGGCGTTGGGCGGGGAACTTTACCGCGTCCGGACGCGCCTGGCCAATCCCAAGGCCATGCCGACGATGAGCTATCTCGCCCAGAAGGTCAACCTTTACCCCAAGGACATGCTCAAGGTCGGCGGGGCAGGCGCCAAGGTGGTCGCGGGCGGCGTTCTCCTCGACCCCTATCGAGACCAGGTCTTCTACAAGAAGGACAGGCCCGATCTCCAGTTCCTGGTCGTCCCCGGCTTCGGCAAGATCGAGCACCAGTTCCTTATCGAAGGGAAAGGCGAGGTCACTCTCAAGTACGAATCCCGGCACGGCGGCAAGCTCACCAAGACGATCAAGCTCGAATAGGCCGATGGTGATGCAGGCCGAGTGCCCCGGAAAGGCGCCCGCCGGGTTGCTTTTCCGCGTGCCGATGCCGACGGGCGTCCCCGCCCGGCTTCTCCTCCGGCCGGGCAGGGCTCCTGGAATTGCCGTTTTCCTTGACGCCTAGGTAAAAATGCGTATGTTTATTTGCCCCTATTTGAGTAGAATGAGAGAAGGGAACATCGATGTCGGGCAGGCATAGGACGGTCGCAACGGCCTTGCTGGCGGGGCTCTGGCTTGTCTCTCTGGGTGGGTTTTCGGCTGCCTCCGATTCCGGCTCATCGGCTTGGGAGCGATCTTTCCCGTTCAGCCTTTCGCCTCGGACTCCAGCCGCCGGAGCCGGGGCCGCCTCCGATTCCGTCGCGTTCTCCCTGGCCGCCCCGACCGTATGGGAAGCGCCCGAGGCGAGCGACGGAAAAGCCTCCATTCGTGCTTCCCAAAAAAGACCCGGCCGGGCCTGGATCGAATTGGGCGCCTTCACGACGTATTCCACCATCAGCTATTGGACCAGGGCCGCCTTCCCGGAAGATTGGCAATTCCAGCTCAATCTGCATGACCAGTTCAACCGGGTCTTCTTGCTCGACGGCTGGCGCTTCGATTCGAACAATTTCAAGCTCAACTGGACACACTCCCTGGCCGGAGGGGTCTACTATCAATTCGGCCGGGCCAACAACCTGTCCTGGATCGATTCCTGGCTTATGGCCCTGGCTGCTTCGACGTATTGGGAAGCCGTGGTCGAATGGAAGGAAGTCATCTCCCTCAACGATCAGATCACGACGGCCCTCGGCGCCTTTTCGACCGGCGAGCCGTGGTACCAGCTCGGCCATTACCTGGCCCATCAGCCCGGCGTCCTCTCCCAGGCCCTGAGTTTCCTCAATCCCGCCGTCAAGTTCAATCACTGGCTGGACCGCAAGCGGCCGGGCGCCAGGGACTATGCGCAGCCGGGATGGCACGACTTCGCCCTGTTTCTGGGGGGCCGGCGCCTGGCGAGGGCCGGACAGCCGGCCGAAACCGGTCTCTATTTCGGTTTTCGTGCCCGGCTTCTCGGGGTGCCGGAATATGGAAAGCCCGGCGATCTCCGGCGAACCCTCAAGGACACATACTTCAGCGGCATCAGCCTGGATTATACGGCGCGCAACGGGCATGCCGATGAGACGAACTTTTCCACGGGCGCGGTGACCTTGGGATATTTCCGGCAGAAGATCGACGGCCGCTTAAGCGGATTCAGCCTGACGGTCGGGCTTGGGTCATCGTTCGAATATTTCAAGAAAAGGCCCTTCGACATCTACGACAGCGAGCCCGTGCCCGTCAAACAAGGCTATGACCTTCACCTCGAAAGGCCGAGGAATTTTACCGACAAGCTGGCCCTCGTGCACCTGGCCGGCCCGGTCCTGGATTGGACGGTGTTCCGGCCCGGCCTGAAGCTCCGGACCGTGACCGAAGCCTATTTCGATTTCGGTTTGGTCAATTCCTACGCCCTCAACGCCTATTCCGAGCTTCACCACACTCCCCCCGACGACACCATCGAGGGGATGAAGACGATCGTTGCGTATTATGGTTATTACTATGCCTTCGGCGGGACTCTCTCCGGGCAGACGAACCTGGAATGGGGAAGCTTCCGGGCCCAGGCCCGGGTCAGCTTCGGCGCCTGGCGTTCCGTCGACGGCCTCGACAGGTTCCAGGACGAGATCACGAACAACGCCCACCTCGACGATAACAGGTGCCGCTATCTCCTCGGTGCCGGCTGGAAGCCGCCCCGCATTCCGCTCGAGCTATATGTCAAATACGAAGGCATCCACCGATGGGGGCGGGTCCTCGAGGCTCGTGCCCAGAGCCTGGAAAAGCGGCTTTTCGCCGGCGTCGAATTCTTGTTCTGACCTTACCCCTATTCCTCGACAGCGAGGATGTCCTTGTGGCGGACGGCCCCGATGAGCTTCCCTTTGCGATCGACAAGCGGCAGGGACCGGAAATCGTACTTGGCGAACTCGCGTGCGGCGTTCTCCTTGACCCCTATCGCGACCAGGTCTCCTACAAGAAGGACAGGCCCGATCTGCAGTTCCTGGTCGTCCCGGGCTTCGGCAAGATCGAGCACCGGTTCCTTATCGAAGGGAAAGGCGAAGTCACTCTCAAGTACGAATCCCGGCAAGACGGCAAGCTCGCCAAGACGATTAAGCTCGAATAGGCGCGGACGAAAAGACGGATTCGCTTGCCATTTCCCGCGGGGCGGGGGCATAATTGGCCCGGAAATCTAAGAACCTCTGAAAGGAGCCGGTCGATGCTCAAACACTACAAGATCGAAAACTCCAAGATAGCCGAGACGGCCGATGATAACGCCCCCATCCTGCTCTACCTCAATCCCGACGAGGCCGAGAAGCGCCGCCTCGTCGAGACCTACCAGATCGACGAGCACACGCTCAATTCCGCCCTCGACCCCGACGAGCAGGCCCGGCTCGAGTGCGAGCCGAACCACATCGCTTTCATCTACAAGCGGCCCAAGAATTATTCGGGCGACGACCAGCTCATGTTCAAGGCTTCGACGATGGGCGTCTTCTATTTCGGCGACCTCCTCATCCTCGTCGCGGCCGAGGACACGGTCCTTTTCGAAGGGAAACAGCTGGCCAAGGTCGCGAGCGTCCGCGAGCTCATGATCCGCCTCATCTACCGGGCCATCTTCCACTTCATGGAGCACCTCCGGATCATCAACACGATCGCCGACGACGTCGAGCAGAAGATCAACAAGGCCATGGAGAACAAGCATCTCATCAACCTC
>Ga0315276_10000499_pt1 | contig 33892 bp, 22 predicted proteins | sample YL17G05_0_MG_FD_204542 | JGI IMG/M metagenome (GOLD analysis project Ga0315276, IMG submission 204542) | Sediment microbial communities from Yellowstone Lake, YNP, Wyoming, USA - YL17G05_0 | ecosystem: Environmental > Aquatic > Freshwater > Lake > Sediment | place: USA: Wyoming | collected... | reverse complement strand
GTTGAAATGTACGTAACAGTGGAGCAGTCCCGGGCCATCCAGGTCAAATCTGGTGAACGGTCCGATGGTTATTTTTTCGCCGGTCTGGCCGACGATATCGTTAACCGCATCGCTGAGTTTTTTCCCGTCGGACGTTTCCAGTTTACCTAACTCCTCGGCTGAATCCGGCGTCACAGAAGCTCCGAGCAGCCCCTGAGCAATGGTTTTGGCGACCTTCTGGAACAGTTCGTTTTTTGAGGTGAAATCTGTTTCACTGCACAGGCTGGCCAAAACCGCTACTTTGCCGTTCTGGCTGAGCAACCCAACCACTTTACCTTCTTTGGTTTCTCTTTCGCCCCTTTTGTCGAGGACGGCCATGCCTTTTTTTCGTAGCAGATCAATGGCTTTTTCTATGTTGCCGTCGGTTTCGGTCAATGCTTTCTTACAATCCATCATTGCCTGACCGGTCCGGTCACGCAGTTGTTTTACCATTGTCGCAGTAATCTGGGCCATTGTGTATAGACTCCTTTTTCCTTTTATAATTTTGTGTTCAATCCAACTTTAGCGAGATCAGATTGTTACGTATCAGGTAATCTATTCGGGGCTGCCGGTCTGGTTGGTTCCACCGGTGCCGGCTGGTTCCGCAGGAGTTGGCGCCGAGGTTGCCTCGCGGCTGGTTTTTTTGGGAGTATCTGTCCTGGGAGCCACTTCCGGGTTTGCCGGTCCCTGTTTTATCTGTTCAGCGGTCTGGGCGGTTGAAACGCGGCGGGAGCGAGCACGGCGAGTTGCTTCCGTCGCTTCGGCTGTTTCCATGGCAGCTTTATATTCTGATTTGCCTTCGAGGATCGAATTAGTTAATTGTGATGTAATGAGACCTATCACGCGCATTGCATCGTCGTTGCCCGGTATCGGGATGTCCACCAGATCGGGATCAGAGTCGGTATCCAAAAGACAGATCGTTGGAATTTTGAGTTTTCGTGCCTCGGCGATCGCCAGGTGCTCACGTCGGGCATCGATTATTATCAGGGCGCCCGGCAGTTTGTTCATCTCGCGAACGCCTTCGAGGTTGCGTTTGATCTTACGCATCTCGCGGCGGAGCGTCGATTCCATTTTTTTGCTCTGGTCAGCCATTAGCCCTTTTTCATCCATATCTTCCAGTTCTTCCAATCGGACGAGCCTCTTGCGGATGGTAGCGAAGTTGGTCAGCGTACCACCGAGCCATCGTTCCGAAACGTACGGCATTTGGCAGCGGCTTGATTGTTCGACGATGGGTTGACGTGCCTGACGTTTTGTCCCGACAAACAGAACGTCTTTTCCGGAAGCGACCATGCTAGCAAGGAACTTCTTTGACCGTAACAGTCCTTTGATGGTCTCTTTGACATTAATAATATGGATTGAGTTACGGGAGCAGAAAATGTACGGTTTCATTTTCGGGTTCCATCGCCCGCAACGATGTCCAAAGTGCACGCCCGCGTCAACTAATTCGCGGACTATAGTGTTATCCAAAATAAATCCTCCAAAAAACTTTATTACATAAACCTATATACACAAACACCCTATAGTGGTTTCCAGAACCAACAGAATACGCTTTGTCAGCGGTTATGTCAAGGCAAAAGATGTGGAAAAAGTTTTTCCCGCTCACGGCCTGTCTTGAGCAATATAATTTGCATAACTCTATAAACGTCAACACGTTACGCTGCAATATCGTTGCCGGCGATAGTCCCGTTTTGAGTTTGTCCCGAAAAAAAAAGATTTTATTGGTTGATATCATTTGTACTGGGTTGTTGGGATCGGTCAAGCGGGATAAAGGAACTCCCTGGCAACAGGTTTTACAGGGGCTTGACAAAACTTCGTCAAGAGGCGATTATGTCTGTGGCTGGTATTGGAGATAACAGGCAGGGACAGCCCGGTTTGCCGAGACCAAACAGGTTCTGTCCGGCAGGGATACAGCAGATTCAGGAGATATGGCCATGCAGATAGCACTAGTCGGATTGACGCAGTCGGGCAAGTCGAGTTTGTTCACCGCTCTGACTGGTGGGCATGTTCATTCGCAGCCCGGTTCGGCCCACCAGGCGGACAAGGCTGTCGTTAAGGTGCCGGACCATCGCCTGGAGGTGCTGACGGATATTTATAAGCCGAAAAAAATGACGCCGGCGACCATAGAATTCCTGGACTTGCCCGGTTTGAGTTTTCTCGATGAGCCTAGCCGCCATGACGCTCGCCGGGTTATCGCCCAGACGCGGCAGTACGATATGCTGGTATTGGTAGTTCGCAACTTCGAAAATGAAGCGGTTGCCAAGTATCGAGACCGCATCGATCCGGCTGGTGATGTGGATGAGCTTAGAACGGAGCTGTTCTTGGCCGATCTCGAATCGGTGGCCAATCGGATTGAAAAGCTCGAAAAGGCCATCACCAAACCGACCAAAACGCAAAAAGACGATATGCATGAACTTGAGTTGATGCGCCGCTATAGTGATACGCTGGAGAATCTCAAACCCTTAAGTGATGTTATCGGGTCACCCGAAGAAGAAAAGTTTGTCCGCAGCTTCGGTTTTCTTACAATGAAACCGGTTCTGGTGGTCTTGAATGTCAACGAGGACAAGGTCAATTTCCCATCGTCCCTGACGAACGAACAGGCCGGCGGTGAAGTGTTGGTACTATCGGCCTCGTTGGAAGCGGATCTTGCCGTGCTCGATCCTGACGAAAGAAGCGTTTTTCTTGAGGATATAGGGCTCAAAGAAATTGCCCGTGATCGGCTGATACGCATGTGCTATCGCACCGTACACCTTATTTCCTTTCTTACCGTGGGTAGCGATGAAGTGCGGGCCTGGACGGTATCGTCCGATTGCCCGGCTGTCGAGGCCGCCGGCGCTATTCACACGGATATACAGCGTGGCTTTATCCGTGCAGAGACCATCAGCTTCGACGATTTTGCCGCTGCCGGCGATATGAAAGCCGCCAGGGCCGCCGGTAAAGTGCGTCTCGAAGGCAAACAATATCCCGTCCAGGACGGCGATATTATCAATTTTCGTTTTAATGTGTGACCTAAGTGGACACGCTTGATGTGGAGTCGGCCGCAGGTCGCCGGCGATATCTTGACACACCTCATACCATGAAAGAGAGGTAAGAAGCTATGAAGCCAAATGTATTTCTGACAATTGTGATGAGTGTTTTAATGTTAACAGGTTGCCGGGATGAGACCCCAACCGCACCCAAAACAGGAACCCCCAAAATGACTACGAGCAAAACGGAAAGCACATTCAAGTACAATCTGGAATTTCTCAAAAAATATAACGATGTAATCGTCTTGTCGGACCCTAACGGCATGGGGCGGATCGCGGTTATGCCCGCGTTGCAGGGTCGGGTGATGACCAGTACCGCCGCTGGTGCGGAGGGACTGAGCTTCGGCTGGATTAACCATAAACTTTTTGCTTCCGGTGAAAAACAGGAACATATCCATGCTTTCGGGGGCGAGGACCGTTTCTGGATCGGCCCGGAAGGAGGCCAGTTTTCGATATTCTTTAAGAAAGGCGACCCGTTTGACTTCGAGCACTGGCACACCCCGGCCCAGATCGACACGATTCCTTTTGACGTGGTCTCGAAAGATGAGAACCAGGCGGTCTTCAGGAAGGATATGGAGCTGACCAACTATTCCGGTATTACGCTCAAACTTCGTGTGGATCGGGAAATTCGCATACTGGATCGCGAGGACGCGGCCGATTTGTTGGACGCAAAACCAACCTCAACCGTCAATATGGTTGCCTATCAGTCAAAAAACATGATGACCAACACCGGCAATGACGCCTGGCAAAAAGAAACAGGTCTGCTGTCGATCTGGATACTGGGCATGTACAATCCGTCGGCGACGACAACGGTTGTGGCTCCATTTAATACCGGTCCGGAAGCCGAGTTGGGTCCGATCGTCAATGATGTTTATTTTGGCAAGATTTCCGCTGATAGACTAGTTGTCAAGGATGGCGTGATCTTCTTTAAGGGTGACGGGCAAAGCCGGGGCAAGATCGGCCTTTCACCCGCCCGGGCCAAAAATATCCTGGGTAGCTACGATCTGGCCAATCAGGCCCTGACCATTGTCCAGTACGACAAACCCGAAGGCGCTACCGATTATGTAAATTCCCTGTGGAAAATCCACGATGAGCCTTACAAGGGCGATGTGGTAAATTCATACAACGATGGCCCGCCCGAACCCGGCGCCGATCAGCTCGGCCCGTTCTATGAACTGGAATCATCTTCACCAGCGGCCGCTTTAAAGCCCGGCGAAACTATAACGCACATACATCGTACTTTCCATCTGCAAGGCTCGGAAGCAGACCTGAACGCTATCGCTGAGAAAACACTGGGAGTAACCATTAAGCAAATAAAATCAGCCTTTGCAAAATAAGGAAAATGCGGGATGGACTTTGCTGTGGCGAGCCTGTCGAACCAGGTCCATGCTGCAAACTGTCAAACGGTTAATATGAGGAGGTGGCATGGCCACTTTTTCTGTTCCAGACGGTTGGCAAAGGACCGCTCCCGTTGGTCGCTCACTGGAATAGCAAAATCACGAAATTAACAAATTTAACATAGGAGACTAAACCATGACCATGTTGATTGTAGTTATTGTTATTGCTGCGGTGATCGTTGTTGGAATTCCAATCCTGATTTATAACAGCCTGGTCGGCAAGAAAAACCAGGTGCTTAATGTGTTCGGCAGTATTGATGCCCTGCTGAAAAAGCGATACGACCTGATCCCTAATCTGGTTTCTACGGTTAAGACCTATATGAAACACGAAAGGGGTACGCTTACCGATATTACCGAACTGCGTGCCAAGGCCGTTTCCGGTAAGTTATCCGATGACGAAAGGGTCGATCTTGATAACAAGATCTCTGGTATGCTCGGTGGCATTATGGTGGCGGTGGAGAATTATCCCGATCTCAAGGCCAACCAGAATTTTCTGCAACTGCAGGGGGCCATGAACGAGATCGAAGAACAGATATCCGCCGCTCGGCGGGCCTATAACGCCGCTGTTACCGACTACAACAATGCCCTGGAGATGTTCCCCAGCAATATTGTCGCCTCCATGATGCGCTACGAGCGCAAAAGACTATTTGAGATCAGTGAAAAAGAGCGGGAAAATGTTAATGTCGGCGAACTGTTTAAGAGTGAATAGGTAATGGAGGTGCTGGAGATGACTTATGAAGACGCTGGAAGAATTGCGTCAATTTTATGACACGACGCTGATTAACGAGCTTATAGTACTGGAGGCACAGCGAAAAGCGGTTGTCAAAAAAGTTGGTATTGCCGCGGCGGGTATCCTGGCAGTTATCGCTGTGGTACTCATTGTAATGCGCGGCGCCATGGCCCAGTCCGCGATGTTTGCGTTATTTCCAGTCGTCTTCGGTTTGGTTGTCCTGGGTGTTATAACTCATTTAATGGCCAGGGGTTATGTCGGCCAATTCAAGGATGTGGTTATTTACGGCATCGTGAAATTTATAGATGAAACCCTCAGTTACAGCAAGCACGGTTATATTGGGGAATCGGTATTCCGGGCCTGCGAGATATTCAAACGCCAGCCCGATCGTTACAAGGGTGACGATCTGGTGGCCGGGAAACTCGGGGCTACCGAAATAGAATTCTCTGAGATTCACGCCGAATACAAGACCACCACCACCGATAGTAAGGGACGCAGAAAAACTCATTGGCATACGATATTTAAGGGGTTGTTTTTTATCGGCGATTTCAATAAGGATTTTGCCTGCGAAGTGGTTGTTCTGCCCGATACGGCGGAAAGATTTCTGGGTCGGCTCGGCCAGATGTTTCAGTCATGGAATATCGGCCGAGGCGAACTGATAAAACTGGAAGACCCCGAATTCGAAAAACTCTTTGCCGTTTACGGCGATGATCAGATTCAGGCACGCTATATCCTTTCGACCAGTTTGATGAAAAGAATCGTCGATTTCAAGAAAAAAACGGGGCGGCAGATATTCCTTTCTTTTATACGTTCCAGGATATATGTCGCTGTTTCCTATAATAAGAGTCTTTTCGAGCCGCGGTTGCTGCGAACCTTGATTGATTTTGCCCCGATCCAGGGATATTTCGAGGATCTTCAGCTTGCCGTCGGAATCGTCGATGATCTCAACCTCAACACCCGCATCTGGAGCAAACAATAGTAGCGATGAAAGCTATTATAATCAGTATTGGTGACGAACTGGTTTTGGGCCAGGTGGCCGATACGAACGCCGTATGGTTAAGTCAGCAGCTACCGCCTTTGGGTATTACTGTCAGCGAGCACGTAACGGTCGGTGATGATATTGATGCTGTCACAGCGGCGCTGACACGGACGGGGCAAACGGCGGATGTGCTGCTGGTTACCGGCGGGCTGGGGCCAACTGATGATGACCTGACCCGCTATGCGCTGGCGAAGGTGTTGGCAGTTGAATTGGAGCTGCGCCGGGACTGCCTGGAACAGATCGAAAAATTTTTTGTCCGAATGAATAGAGAAATGTCGCCTACCAATCGCGTTCAGGCAATGATTCCAGCCGGATGCGAGGTACTGGCAAACCAAATCGGCACGGCGCCCGGTATTTCGGTTCGGCTCGCCGCGGCGGCCGCGTTTTTTCTACCGGGCGTTCCAAGCGAAATGAAAAAGATGTTCGACGAGTCAGTCAAAAGCAAATTACAGGAATTAATATCTGTAGATGGAGTTAAGGGAGTTATTGTTTGCCGGGCCTTGCGTGTTGTCGGTACGGGAGAGTCGAATATCGCTCAAATGCTGGGCGGCATGATGGCTCGTGGTCGCAACCCATTGGTCAACAGCACCGTCGCTGACGGCATGATCAGCATTAAGATTATTGCCCGGTCTGATGATGAGACATCAGCCCAGGGACTTATTGAGCCTGTGGAAATGGAGATACGAAAGCGTTTGGGTAACTTGATTTTTGGCTGTGGCGATGAGACGCTTGCCGGCGCGGTTGCGGATATGCTGCGCCGGCAGAGGCGTACCTTGGCGGTTGCCGAAAGCTGCACCGGTGGTTGGCTGGCCAAGGAGCTGACCGATAGTTCCGGGGCGAGCGAGTTTCTGCAGGCCGGCTGGGTCACTTATAGCAACAGGGCCAAGACAGATTGTCTGGGTGTCAGTACGGACATCATTGATAGTTACGGAGCGGTCAGCGAACAGGTTGCCGGCCGGCTCGCCGCCGGCGCCCGGCAAATTGCACAGACGGATTACGGTCTGGGCATTACCGGCATCGCCGGACCAACGGGTGGAACGGATGAAAAACCGGTGGGCCTGGTTTACATTGCCCTGGCGGACGAGACCGAGGTAAAAGTTATCCGCAATGTGTTTCCAGGCGACCGCGATCAGGTGCGCCGACGGGCGGTCAATACCGCCCTGGATGCGCTGCGTCACAGACTGATACAAAGAAACGCAAAGGCGGATTAGTAAAAATGTTTTGGAAAACACAGGTTATCTGCCGGTCTTGCCCCTGCGATCATTCAGCAGGATCATGTCAGTTATCTTTATTTCCGGTTTGAGCATTTGGTCCTGAGCAGGCTGTGCATGTATCTTTCTGACTACGTCCATGCCCTGGAGAACCTGTCCGAAAGCTGCAAATCCGACCCCATCGGGATTGCGTTTACCACCGAAATCAAGTTCCGGTTGATCGCCGATGCAGATCGAAAAATCAAAATCCGCTGTCCCGGGTCCGTACCTTGCCATCGAAAGCGTTCCGTTTTTATGGGTCAGCCCCGTCATTACCGTTGTCTCATGCGCAATCGGCGGCAGCTTCTGTGGATGGTCATCGTATTGCAGTCCGCCCTGAAGCACCTGAATCTTCACCTTGTTATCAGGCTGGTTATCATTCGGGCCGGTCCTGACAACACGGTAAAATGTCGAGCCCCTGAACCGGCCCTCATTGACATACCGCAGAAAATTCCCAACCGTTATCGGCGCTTCCCTCTCATACAGTTCGATCCTGATATCACCCATTTCGGTCTTGATCAAAACCTGTGGATTCCCGGAATTACAACCCGCCAAAGCCACAGTACATAATAGCATAACAAACAAAATACCTCGCCTGCTAATCATAACTTTCGCTCCATTTGTGTTTTCCATTTGTATTTTCTGTTCTGAGAGAATTCTACCTAATATTTTTTAGCCCGGTCAGGCATATTTTGAAATATTTGTTCGAGTGTTCGGTTGAGAGTTGTGATATTGAAGTCCCGCTCGACGCAGTTTCGGGCGGATCTGCCCATTTCAGGCCACACTTGAGGGTGATCGATCAGATATTCCAATTTTTCCGCCAGGGCGTCCACATTTTTTTCCGGCACTGTGAAACCCGATTGACCGTTCCGTACCAGTTCTGGGATACCGGTGTGGTCAGATGAAAGGATGGGTAATCCCACTGCCGCGGCTTCCATTAAAACAACCGGTATGCCTTCCTGATCGCCGTCACTTGCCGTTACACTGGGAAGAAGGAAGATATGTGCCTGTTTATAGAGTTCGATGATTTCATTCTGTTCGAGAGTTCCGAGGAATCTGACCTTCTCTGACAGGGCCAATTCCATAACCAGAGAGGTCAGCTTATCTATGAGCGGACCGTCACCGGCGATCAGGTACTCGATGTTGGAATGATTTGGAAGGAGCTTTGCGACGGCTTTGATCGCGTATTCGTGGCCCTTCTTTTCGGTCAGCCGACCTATGGTCAATATCTTTATCGGCTGACCAGGTTCGATCCTTCTTTCGGCATACTCGAACTTATCGAGGTCGATACCCATGTGATGTACGATTATTTTGTTTTCGTGGCAGCCCATTTCGATCAGTTTGTTTTTCCAATAGCCGCTGATCGGCAAAAAAAGGTCGCCCTCATCGATGAGGTTTTGGTAAACATCGTTGCCCCGCTCCAAAAGATATTTCGACATATCAGCCCCATGAAATACGGTGCATATTCCGCCGGTCAGCCCCGCTTCTTTGAAAGCGACGACTACCCTGCCGATAAAACCGTAGTGACAGTTGATTATCTCGAAAGACTGGTCGCATAAAAGGATAAACAAATGCAGCCATCCCAAAGACAGGAAACGTTTGCCGCAGATATAGGCCTTGAGATACCTTAATATCTTAGGGGTCTTATGGAGATTCGAGGCTATCAGCCGTAAAACTGTTATGATGCGAAGTATTTTGCTTCCCGGAGTAGTGGGAAAGTAATGGGTTCGTTCCAGCAGATGATATTTTTCGACGTCCGGATGGGTCTTGGAATCGGAAGAAGCGGACGTAGCGAATATCTCGACATCATGGCCGAGATCCAACATGCCGGTAATCTGATTGAGAATAAAGGTCTCCGACAAACAGGGAAATTCATTAATAACAAATGCGATTTTCATTGTCATTTTTTTTCTGTCGGAGTATTCTCCTGGCCCGGGTTGCAATATCACCGCCCATCTAACTGCTGCATCATCGAGATCCCACATCCGGAATCTTTCGCCCCGGCGTCCAGGGGGCGCCAATATTTTCCATTTCCTGTTCGATCTGCTTGAGATCACTTTCGAGCATGGTATTCATCCTGGCGCGAAGGTCGGTAAACAATTCCATGGCAATCTGGTATTGGCGCCGGTGGGTGGTGGTCGTGCCGGTAGTCGATCGGAAACCCTCGGTAGCCCGGTTGATCCGATCAGACAGTGACGGCGCCGTAGGCTCAAACCGATCCGAAACGGTAGAGTCGCCGTTCAGAATTATGATTATATCACGGAGTTCGCGTTCGAGGGCGCGGGTTCGGGTGATAAGGGGCAGGCTGCCAGCTTGGGGCGTGTCAAGCAGCGCCTGTTTGATACACTTCAATCGCAACTCCGTATCGCGTACAACCTTCTTCAGAGTCATGACGGCAAAAAGAAGGTCGCTTACCTGCTTTTGAAATTTGAACTGCGCTTCCTGGTCGTGTGACGGAATCGTTTGTCGATTGAGTGGAACAACCTTGAATGTTTGCGGTGTGCCGAGTTGAGTGAATTGGCCGTCAACGTAGCGGGACAGCTCAACGGTGTAAGTACCGGGAAGTGCCAATATCCCGCTGGAAGATTCCCGCCAACCATTGTCCGCCTGATCAATGGGGGACAGTTCTGTGTAGCGAAAATCCCAGGCAAGACGATGGAATCCACTACCGGTCGGGCCAGGGAGACGGCGAACAATATTACCTTGCCGGTCTTTGACTGTCAGAAGAACGGCAGGAGAGTCTTGCCCATCTTCGATCCGCAGTGATTCCCAGGTCGGATAATAAACCGGTTTGCCTTCTTTCTGGAGGGCGAGTTCGCGTTCCTTTCGCGACTGGCGGTCGGTTTTTAGCTCGTCTTTCAGATAGTAGGTAAAGATCGCGCCGAAAGGAGGGTTGGGCGCGGTGAAAAACGCGTCGCCCTGATCTGCCTTTTCCCTTGAACCCAGCGGCGCGTCTTGTATGTATAACAGGGCATCTTGGACCGGGAAAAGATGCACGTCACTGTTAAGCAGGTCTTCGCAAAGATGTCGCAGGGGAGAGTAGTCATCCAGAATCATGATACCCCTGCCGAAGGTGGCGCATACGAGATCGGTTTGGCGGGTCTGGATTTCCAGGTCGCGAAAAGCAATGGTGGGCGCGCCGCCTTTCAACTGTATCCAGTACTCACCCGCGTCAATCGTGAAAAAGAGTGCGAACTCGGTTCCAACGAACAACAGGTCTTTTTTGACAGGGTCTTCCTGAATCGTCCAGGCTACGTGCCGGTCAGGCAGGTCCGAGCTGATGGATGACCAGTTCCGACCGCGATCAGTGCTCCTGAACACGTAGGGTTTGAAATCGCCTCGTTTGTGATTGTTGAAAACGGCATAGACCGTATCTACATCGTGAGAGGATGCTTTGAGGTCAGCTACATAGGTAAGCTCGGGTACGTCGGGAAAGGTTTCAATTTTGCGCCAGTTTTGGCCGCCATCTTCGGTAACCTGAATCAACCCGTCATCGGTTCCGACATAAATGAGACCTTCCCGCAGCGGTGACTCGTCCAGGGCGACCAGATTGCCATAAAAAGAAGTCCAGACGTTTTTCCAGACTGATTCCACGCTCCAGACGGTATCCATCACTTCGAGTTTGTTCCGATCTATCTGACGGGTGAGGTTTCCACTAATGGCCCGCCAGGTATCGCCGCGGTCATCACTGCGAAAGAGGATGTTGGCGCCGAAGTAGAGCCGGGTCGGTGAATGGGGACTGATAATCAAAGGCGTGTCCCAGTTCCAGACCAGGGGCGGATCGTTTTTGCCGGGCTGCGGCTGGATGTCGATGCGCTCGCCGCTCTTGCGGTCATAACGGACCAGTTCTCCATACTGAGATTCGCAATAGATAATGTCTGGGTTGGTGGGGTCGATGCGGGCCTGATAGCCGTCGCCGCCGACGGTGATAAACCAGTCACTGTTGCGGATGCCGTGTGCATTGGTCGTTCGTGAAGGACCGCCGGTTGTCGAGTTATCCTGGGTTCCGCCATAGACGTTGTAAAAAGGCAGGTCGTTGTCCACGCCGACGCGATAAAACTGGGTTACGGGCAGGTTGGCGATGTATCGCCATGTCTTGGTGCGATCCCAGGTTTCATAAATGCCGCCATCGCAGCCGACTATCAGGTAATCCGGATCGTTCAGGTCGAAGAGTAACGCGTGGTTATCAACATGTTTGAAGCGGGAATTGACCTCGTTCCACGTTTTTCCGCCGTCGTCGGTGACGTTGATGATCACATCCATGCAATAGATACGGTCGAACTGGTGAGGATCCGCGAAAATCTCTTGATAGTATTGGGGATCAATCGATATATAATCGCTCATCCTGACCCAGTTCTCGCCGCCGTCGCTGGACCGGAAAAACCCGCTCTCGTCCCATGCGGCCGCAACGGTCGCATAGACTACGTCAGGTTGCTGAGGTGAGACGGCAATGCCGATGCGTCCGAGATCAACAGAGGGCAGACCTTTGACGATTTTCTTCCACGTTTTACCTGCGTCCACGCTCTTATGAATGGCCGAGTCGGGACCGCCGGAGACCAGTGTCCAGACATGACGGCGACGCTGATGGGAGGTGGCATAGATGATATCCGGGTTGCGCGGGTCGAAGGCGATATCGCTGACGCCCGTGTTTTCGCTGATAAAGAGGATAAGTTCCCAACCCTGGCCGCCATCGACGGTCTTGTAGAGACCGCGGTCCCCACCGGGAGCCCATAGCGGTCCTTGCGCAGCCGCGTAAACCACATCAGAGTTCCTCGGATCAATCAGTATCTTACCTATGTGCTCGGATTGTTTGAGGCCCACGTTTTTCCAACTCTTGCCGGCGTCAAGGCTCTTGTAAACGCCGTCCCCGTAACCGACGCTTCGCTGACTGTTGTTTTCACCAGTCCCCAGCCACAGGATATTGGGGTTTTGGGCATCGATAGTGATACACCCGATAGAGTAGGAGCCGTAATCGTCAAATATAGGAGTCCATTCCGTGCCGTTGTTGACCGTCTTCCAGACATTACCGGATGCTACCGCCACATACCAGGTGCTTGGTTTGGTGGGATCCTTGACAATGTCGCTGATTCGTCCTGAGCATTGGGCCGGACCAATGTTCCTGAGCTTCAACCCTGAGATGATATCAGAAGTCAGCAGTGATTGCTTTTCGGGGGACTGTTCTTGTGTGTTTTTCAGATCGGGCTCATTGTTTGCCGGATCGAAAGCCAATGCTATCCCGCTAAGAACAGAAAGAGCGGCAACGATAAAAAGAACGATGACCATGCTTTTTTGACATTGTTTTGCTGTTTTCATTTCGCGTTTCTCCCAAAATTGTAGTCGTGATTGATCGTGGCCTGTGTCGTAAATTACGCTAAAAATTTCAACCAAGCACTTTTTTCAGAACAGTATTCTATTAAATTTATGATTTCTTGCATCATCTTTCTTCAGGATATTTTTGTGCCGATTATGATATGCTCCATGGGTCGGTATTTAATATATGGTTCCAGCCGTGTTACCAGGCGATAAAGAACATATCGACCTGGTATTCGTAATTCCGACAGATACGCCAGCCAATAGGCGAACCGGGTCAGGAAATTAAAATATCCCATACTTTTTTCTATCGCTAAGTTGTGGCTGTGCAGCAGGTCTTCCAATTGTTGCAGGGAATAGCCCGGGCGCACGTGACCCCATTGGCTGTTAATCTCAGCAATCTTTTCCCGGCTCATAAAAGGAAAAGATACGCCGTCCTGCTTGGGAGTGGTAAGAATCAGTTTCCCGCCGGTTTTAAGAACCCGGCCCAGCTCACCAACGGCTTTGTTGTCGTCCGCGACATGCTCAATGAGATCGAGACCAAGAACAACATCCACGCTGTTATCGGGAATGGGCAGCTCCAGAACTGAGGCCCGGAGCGTTTTCAGGCCTTTTTCCCGGGCCAGTTGCAGGCCGGATTCATCAACGTCCACTACCGTGATATCCAGGCCGGCTGCCAGCTTTTGGAGTTGATCCGATACAACCCCGTCATAAGAACCTATATCAAGAACGACCGAATCACGGAAGATCTCGCGGGTAAATATCTTCTTCAAGGCTCGCAGGCGTAACAATGTTCCAGGTCTCATGGATTTAACCTCGTGACGATTTTGCCAGGGGCCTTTTTCGGCAGCCCTCAGCGGTCATAATGTAACAATCGAAGCAGTCTCTTGCCGATAAGTGTAGTAATATATGGTAATCTCGTCAAGAATCGCATGACTGTTTTATAGCCTCGCGGCAGTAACTTGTCGAATCGGGTTATCACTTCGCCCACCATGTCAAACTGCCTTTGGCAATACATAATGTATGTCCATTTGCGCAATTTCTGATTGATATAGGGTTTTATATCTTCCTTTTTGCCGGATTGCTCAGCCAACTCGAGATGCCTCTCGAAAAGATCGGCAACTATCTTCACTACTTTCCGCTGATCTGTGTCCGCGGTCAGGCTCTCTGCCCGTCCCTGATAATAAACAGCCAGGGCCTGGTTGAGATAGCCAAACCGCCCTTCGCTATAGGCTATGCGCCACCACATATCCATATCTTCCGCATAGCGCAACCCTTCCCGAAAAAGTCCCACTCGATCAAAAACCTCACGTTTGACCATCATACCGCAGGAAACTATAACCACTCCGGCATTGGTAACTGAAAAAAAACTATCAACAAACTCTTTGCCGTTCAAAAGATTATTAATGATTTCGCCATGAGGGCAGATCGTTTGACTGCCGTCCCTGCAGGAATGAGCAATGTAATTACAGCTTGACCAGACAAGATCAGGGTTACGCTCCAGCAGGGCCAGTTGCTGCTGGAGTTTTTCCGGCAGCCATCTGTCGTCACCGTCGAGAAAAGCAATCCATTGGCTGGTAGCGGCGATTATTCCCGTGTTGCGGGCGGCGCTGAGTCCCATGTTGGCCTGGTGTATTATGTATTTGACCTGTGAGCCGTATTGACCGACAACCCCGGCCGTACCGTCCGTCGAGCCGTCATCGACGACGATGATCTCATCAGCACGGCGAGTCTGAGCCAGAACACTGTCAATGGCACGGGCAATATATTTTTCGACATTATAAGCCGGAATAACAACGCTGACGCTGAAGTCATCTCTGGCGGATTTCTCAGGCATATTTTGTCGCCCCTGTCATACTGTCATAAACCCAATAATCTTCGCGCGATCTTATACATAATGCCCCTGCGCGGCATGGGTAACGTAGTGAGCAACCGTGCAACCGTCTTGTAACGAAATGGAATCAAATACTCATATCGACGGATCAGGTTATGAAGGTCGTCATACTGCCTGTTCCAATACATACTGAAAACATGATGACGTATTGCCCAAGCCACATAGGTCCTGAATTCGTCAAATCGGTTGTATTCGGCGGCCAGTTTCAGATGATTGTCATACACCTCACACACGATATCCAACCGCTGCCGAATCGGCCGGACTGCCAGACTGCCTGGTCTTTTCCAGTTGTAAACAGCCAGCGGCCGGTTGACATAACCGATCTGCGCCCGGTGATACGATATACGCAAAGCCATGTCAAGGTCTTCTCCGGAGGTTATCTCCTCGGAAAACATTCCCACCTGCTCGAGAACCTGACGATTTATCAGCATAGTACCACGATTATAGGCCACACCACAGGTTATAGCGGTAATAAAGCTGTCAAAATATTCTTTATCACCCAGAAGCTCCTGGCCTTTGCCGAACTCCAGAAAATCCCGCTCGGAATTATCCAGACAGGAACGATAAATAAAGTTACAGGTGGTCCACATCAGATCTTTATTACGCTGCAGAAGTTCCAGTTGCAACTCCAGTTTTTCCGGCAGCCACCTGTCATCACCGTCGAGAAAAGCGATCCATTGACACGTAGCCGCCTTAATGCCGGCATTACAAGCCGCACTGACCCCGGCATTCTCCTGGTGAACATACCTGACCTTCGAGCCATATTGTCTGACCACCTCGGCCGTGCCGTCGGTCGAGCCGTCATCGACGACAATAATTTCATCCGGACGGTGTGTCCCGGCCAGCACCGAGTCGATAGCTTCGGCAATATACTTTTCAATATTATACGCCGGAATTACCACGCTGACACTATAATCCGCATCCTTAAGATCAATTTGTGTTATATGTTTTAGACCGGGAGCCCGGCCTTTTTCCCAGCCTGCCCCGGCGCATGAAATTTCGAATAGATGCCGTCCCGTATTCATCGAGACGGGCCTTTGCCCCCAGATTATTTCTATTGCCATGGCAATAGTCATTAACCTGGCGTATGTATCCCACAAGCTTCCATCACGGGCACGATAGACTGCCGCACCTGTAGCCCAGTGGCAAATTCGATCACTTTGAGAGTCTGCGAAAGAGCCATTGGGATTTTGGTTGATTGTTATAGCCTTCAGTACACGCTTGCAGCAGGTGCGGATTTCTTGACGCAGGTGTGGAAAAACGGCGCATCCGTTTGCCAGGATCAGCACAGCGTCATAATCGAGACATTGTGAGCCTCCACAGCCGACTTCATAGCCGAACAGACCGTCCCTCTGTTGCAGCTTGAGTGTATGAACAACAGCCCGGTCGAAATGCTTTGCCTTGCGGCCGTACGACCAATACAAAGGGTACAGATGCATCGCCCCGGCCATGCCATGTCGCAGATCATCACCGCAACCAAACCAAAATCCGCTAGCCTCATCTTGTTTCTCATCCAGACAATCGAGCAGCTCCATTAGGCTCCTAAATGCTGCGTCATCATCGAAATGCCGATATTGAAGGTCCAGCAAAACTCCCATATCCATAATCCAATTGCTGGCCGCCCAGATCCCGCCGGGCCATTTTTCCTGCCACAATCGGTCGAGCCAGTCTCTTATGGCATTGGGTTTTGTGTACGGCTCCACAAAGGCTATCGGCCGGGTCAAACGCCCGCCCAGTGATTCTATCGCCCAGGCTATGTATCTGGACCGATGGGCCAGCAGGGCCCAGTCAGGTTGTTCCTGCTTCGGCTCGTGCAGATCGATCAAATCCTCGAAAAGACCGTCCTCCCGTTGAAACGACTGAAGATATGCAATCCAGTCCTGTTTTGATCTTGTGCTGACAAAACGCAGACCACCGACAAATCCAAGAAGCAGCCCGGCAGTGGCAGAAGCTATAGCAATAGGTTTCTCAGCGATATTCGAGACACGATATTGATGGCCGGACCCTACCCGAAGAGAGTTAACGTAGTCGATAGCTCCGTGACAACAGTCTATCCAGAATTTGTTATACCCGTCTGGTTTCATTGCACTTCGCACTGCTCAACTTCCACAGCTTTTTTAACCCAATTTTCATTCAACAAACTTTGTTGGCCTGTTACGCGAAAACAGTTTTTTATCGATAAATGTTTCGCTGACACACAAAATTACCGGTCTTGGCTCCAAAGGCCATTATACAATACCTGCCGCAGGCATCAAAGCGTTAAACTCCGATGTTTTTTAAGCAAAACATCGAAAATAACACCAGATTCCCCCGATAAGAACCTGCAAAAAAAAGCCCAGTCATCCCTCATGACTGGGCCTATTTCGCAAGGGGGGCGAGTGAGCACTGCCCTTGCGAATCACGCTTTTCTCCTCTCTCGAAACTCTTTTCTCCTCTGTCGATATGCTATCTTCTCACCGGTGGTACGTACATTCCCCACCTGTTTTTGTACGTACCATTCTGTCCCTTTTTTGAACTGTCTCGTTTTACGATAGACTACCTGATTATATGGATGTTGAGATTTATAAGTCCAATTTTTATGCTGAATTTTTTTAATTTTTTTTAGCGTTCGAGGAATTCATTCAACAGGGCCTGTCCCGTGTACGCAGGCTGACCGTACTCACTCCTGCTCAATCCGCCTGCCCATTTTTTTCTTTCGTTTTCTTCGATTCTGTGGTACTTTTTGTGGCGCAATGACGATCAAGGCGATACTTTTTGATTTAGGAGAGACCATTCTCAACTACGGAAATGTGGACGTCGATACCCTTTTTGCACAGGGCGCACATTTGACATACGACCATCTGCGACGACACAACTGCCGTGAAGACGCCCTGCCATGTTTTGCCGCTTACAATCGCAGACACGTAATCTCTATCAAATGGCATTATTTCTGTTCATGCGTAACCAGCCGCGAGTTTGACTGTATGGCCCTGCTAGGCCGGATAGCCCGTGCCATGGGACTGCACCTGGACAAGGAGCAGCTCGAAGAGTTGACCTGGCTTTGGTACAAACCACTGGGTGACACTGCCGAAATCGAACCTGACTTACACAAAACGCTGCGGGTTTTGCGGGACATCCCACTCGAATTAGCCATTATTTCCAACACTTTTTTACCGGCATTTGTCCTTGACCGGCACCTGCAGCAATTTGAGTTGCTCGAGTTTTTCCCCGTCAGACAATATTCGTCGGTTACGGTTTTTCGCAAGCCCCATCGACGCATTTATCAAAACACCCTGGACCGGCTGGGCGTATCAGCCGACGAAGCGGTCATGGTCGGAGACAAATTTCGTGAGGACATCAAAGGCCCCGCCAGGCTGGGCATAACCGGCGTCTTCAAACGCGGCACAGCCAATAAAAACAAAAGAATATCCCACGGCATCCCGGTTATAGATAATATATCCGAGCTGCCCGACTTGATCCCTCGGCTTTAACCGGCATGTTTCCAGCCTGACAGCCCATCACCGCCGGACGCCTGGTTCACCATCCCCCACATTAGCAAAACCCACACTCGTAACGATTGAGTTCCACCGTCTTCCTACTCAAACTGACCGATTCCTTAGAATTGGTCAGTTTGAGTTATCACAATTGGCCCTGCCATGAATTATCATACCATACCCATTGGGCCTAACATTCATTTTTCCTCTTTAAGGGCGGCGTGCGCTGCTGCCAGTCTGGCCACCGGCACACGGAACGGCGAACAGGAAACATAATTCATACCCACCTTATGACAGAAATCGATACTGCGCGGATCGCCGCCATGTTCACCGCAGATACCAATCTTGAGATTCGGGCGGGTTTCACGACCCAGCTTAATGCCCATCTCGACCAGTCGGCCGCACCCATTTTTGTCGAAACTCTGGAACGGATCGCTGTCGTACAAACCATGCCGCACATAATCACCCAGAAACTTGCCCGCATCGTCACGGCTGAATCCCATCGTCATTTGCGTCAGATCGTTGGTCCCGAAACTAAAAAATTCAGCTTCCATGGCGATGCGGTCGGCCGTGACCGCCGCACGAGGCACCTCGATCATCGTGCCGATCATATATTTGATTCTGGTCTTTTTCTCTTTGAACACCTGGTCGATCTCGTCCACAATCTCTCTCCTGACGTACAGGATTTCACGACGCGTGCCGACCAGCGGAATCATAATTTCCGGCAGAACTTTTTTGCGATTCTTGAAGACGACGATAGCAGCTTCCATAATAGCGCGGGCCTGCATACGGTAAATTTCCGGATAGGTTATGGCCAACCGGCAGCCGCGATGGCCAAGCATGGGATTAACCTCATGCAATTCTTCGACCTTAGCCTTAATCTCGTCTGGCTTGACCTTCAGCCGACGGGCCATTTCTTTTTGGCTCTTGGCATCCTGCGGCAGGAACTCGTGCAGCGGCGGATCCAGCAGACGTATCGTCACCGGCAGCCCCGCCATTGCTGTAAATATGCCGACAAAATCTCCACGCTGATATGGCAGTAGCGTCTTTAGAGCGCCGTCAAATTTCTTTTTGGGATCCTTGAACTCTTTCTTGAGCTCGGCAAGTTGTTTTTTCTGCGGACCGGTCGGATCAGCCCCCATCGCGGCGATCCGATCTCTCAGATCGGCATAGTCGCCGGCACTGAGAATCATCTGACGAACAGCCCAAATACGGTCACCTCCGAAGAACATGTGTTCGGTACGGCACAGACCGATGCCCTCAGCTCCAAAAGCCCTCGCTCGCGCAGCATCTTCGGGAGTATCGGCATTGGTACGAATGCCTAGCCTGCGAACTTCGTCAGCCCAACCCATAAGTTTACCGAAATTGCCGCTCATCTTAGGCTCGACCAGGGGTAACTGTCCCTGCAGTATCTCGCCCCTGGTACCATCCACAGTAATCCAATCGCCTTGTTTGATGATTTTCTTGCCGATTTTCATCTGTTTTTTCGCATAGCTGATATCAAGATCAGAAACACCCGCAACGCAGCAGCGCCCCATACCGCGGGCAACAACAGCCGCATGAGAAGTCATCCCCCCACGTTGCGTCAAAATGCCGTTCGCGGCATCCATACCGCTGATATCTTCCGGGCTGGTCTCGATACGAACCAAAATCACTTCCCGCCCCTTGGCTTTCCACGCTTCAGCCGTTTCAGCGTCGAATACCACCTGTCCAACAGCAGCGCCGGGCGAAGCCGGCAGACCTTTGCCCATTACCTGACGCTTGGCCTTGGGATCTAAACTCGGATGCAGAACTTGATTGATCTGTTCCGGATTGACCCTTAATACAGCCTGTTTCTTGCTGATCAGTTTTTCCTTAACCATCTCCACGGCACATCGTATAGCAGCGGTAGCGGTACGTTTGCCGTTGCGGGTCTGCAGAATGTACAGCTTATTCTCCTGAATAGTAAATTCGATATCCTGCATATCTTTGTAGTGCCGTTCGAGCTTATCCATCAGATCGGTAAGCTGCTTGTATATCTGGGCATTAACTTTCTTGAGCCTGACCATCGGCTCAGGCGTACGAATCCCGGCCACAACGTCTTCACCCTGGGCATTCATCAGAAACTCGCCGTAATACTCCTTCTGACCGGTACTCGGATTGCGGGTAAAGCACACGCCTGTACCGCAATCGTAGCCCATATTACCGAACACCATTGCCTGAACGTTAACAGCGGTACCTTTCAAACCGGTGATATTATTGAGTTCGCGATATTTAATGGCACGGCTGGAGTTCCATGAGCCAAACACCGCATTGATTGACCGCTCAAGCTGCTCGAATGGGTCAGTGGGAAACGGCTTGCCGACGTGCTTCTTGTAAACCGCTTTATAGAGCCCGACCAGCTCCTTGAGCTGTTCGGCGGTCAGATCGGTATCCAGTTTTACGCCCACTTTCTTCTTGAGGCCTTCGATGGCATGTTCGAAATGCTCATGGCCGCAGCCCATAACCACATCGCCGAACATATCGATAAAACGCCGGTACGAGTCGTATGCAAAACGAGCGTTACCTGTCTTGGCGATGATACCTTCCACGACAGCATCGCTAAGCCCGAGATTCAGTACGGTATCCATCATACCGGGCATAGAAACAGCCGCGCCGCTACGGACAGAAACCAGCAGGGGCTTGTTCGGATCACCGAATTTTGCCTTCATCGCCCTTTCGAGCTTCGCCAGGTTCTGCTGAACCTGCTTTTTCAGACCAACGGGCCATTTCCCGCCGGAACTATCATAATCAGCACACGTATCGGTAGTGATAGTGTAGCCGGGCGGCACCGGAATGCCCAAATTAGTCATCTCGGCAAGGTTAGCGCCCTTGCCACCCAAAGTTTCTCTCATCTTGGCGGTTCCCTCAGCTTTTCCGCTCCCGAAAAAATATACCATTTTCTTGCCCATCTTGGAGTTTCCTTAAGTATTAGTGGATATTATTAACCAAATATTCATACCCTTATTACCATATATCAGCCATCCATAGCCGACAATATACATTTATTAACCGAGATATTAAAAACTGTCAAGACACCTGTCAACCTAAAAGATATTCCTGAGTAAACATCCTTCCTCTCTATAGAAACTTCCTCTGGCCCCGGCGCCAGGACGACATATCGATACCAACGTAGCCCCGGAAGTTTGTGGCATGCTCAAGCTTTTTTGCTTGTGCATGTACTATACCAGCCCACAACAAAATCAAGGGATTCTTCCTTTGTCACCCCAACAAACGAACCCGTCACCCCCGCGTACAATTGTCACCCACGCGAAAAACCTGCCCTCAACTCGATCCACAACTGTCACCACCGCGCAGGCAGGGGGCCATCTTCCGCCCTGTCCCCCCTATCATTCCTGCGCAGGCAGGACACGAAGCGAAGCGAAGAGCCGCGATAGCGAATCCATCTTCCACCCTGTCTCCCCTCTGTCATTCCCGCGAAAGCGGGAATCCAGTATTTTGATGTAAAAATATACAAACCTGTCATTAACGCGATAGCGAATCCATCTTCCACCCTGTCCCCCCTCTGTCATTCCCGCGAAAGCGGGAATCCAGTATTTTGATGTAAAAATATACAAACCTGTCATTAACGCGATAGCGAATCCATCTTCCGCCCCATCCCCCCCATGTCATTCCTGCGCAGGCAGGAATCCATCTTCCGCCGCCCCAGCCACGCCCGCCATTTATTCTGTCCGTGTTCGTCCATGTCTGTCCTCTTAGCCCACGCGCATTATTCTTAAACCTAATCTCAAATCCACGTCAATCCGCGTAATCTGCGGATACTATTCTTTTTCGGCTCCTCATAAGAATCTGTACATGGATATGCAAAAAAATGACTGGCTTCTTCATGGGGGCTTTGCCGGCAAACCCAATCTCAAGAACCACCGGCGTATATACTCCGGGATTGACACCAATGCGATAAATCCACGCAGTCGCTTTCGGATATTGAAATGAATAACGTGCCTCCTTGCAGCCCAACAAACAACCAAGCCCCGACCGTCAGGGAGGGGACGATTTCCAGCGATATTCTTTATTGACAAGTTCCGCCACCGTCCGTGTTCGTCCGTGTTTGTCCTCTTCGCCCACGCAGACTTTCGCGTGTCATTGGATCGCAACGCGGCAATCTCTCCCATACCTAGCCCCCGAATTCTATTCGGCGGATTTCCCCACGCTCACCACCGCTCTCACCAAATAATTCCTAATAACACAATATAAGCACCACTGCTTCTTTAGCTTTGTTGATTTGAGTCGATATATCCGTTTCTTTCACTTTGCTCTTCCCAGACTCTTGCTCACCGATTCCCGGCACAACTTCTAAAAACGCTCGTATATACGAACTCTTCAACGCGTAATTCACGTTCTGTGGAAGTTCTCCGCTTGTCAACAGTGCGCTGATTTCGCTCAATTTTGACGTAATTATTCCAACAACCTCACCATCCTTATTAATCAAAGGACCACCCGAATTGCCCGGCTGAACCGGCGTACTGATCTGGAAATACCCCGGATTGTCATTCGCCCCTGAAACGCTGCTGACCACACCCTCAGTGTATTTCGGTTCAAACCCCTGCAATCCGATGTTTGGAAAACCAATCGTGAAAACTTTATCACCAACTTTTACATCGCTGCTGGCCACTACCTCCAGCCACCCGAAACCGCCGCCCCCAACCTTCAGAATCGCTATATCATTGGCAGCATCAAAATTTATAATTGTCGCCGCGAATATCCCCTTACCCGTTACAACTTTTACCGTTTTAGCGCCTTCAACCACATGATGAGAAGTCAACAGATACCCATCGGAGCTTATAAAAAATCCCGTTCCACTGGTCTTAACATCGTTAGCTTCTTCCCCCGTGTCCGCCTTATCTGTCTCTCTGCCTTCCAAGAACGCCTTCGCCCTGCGCTGAGCTTCAGCCACCTGACCGGCTGTCATTTCACGTTTCAGGCTTTCTTTTTGTCCTGATACTTCTGCACCATTCATCCCTGCCAGTAAGTACCACTTATACGCCTCAACATAATCTTCAATAACTCCCTGGCCTTCCCAATACATACCCCCAAGATTGAACTGTGCCTTAGCGTGTCCCTGCTCCGCCGCCTTGCGAAACCATTGAACCGCCTCCTTGTAATCCTGCTCTACTCCCTGACCCTTGTGATACATAACCCCAAGATTGAACTGCGCAACATCGACTCCCTGTTCAGCCGCCTTTCGATGCCACTTAACCGTCTCCTTGTAATCCTGCTCTACTCCATTACCAGTGACATACATCAACCCAAGATTGTACTGTGCAGTAGCGACTCCCTGCTCAGCCGCCTTGCGATACCATTTAACCGCCTCCTTATCATCCTCCACAACACCCTCACCCTTGGCATACATAACCCCAAGATTGAACTGTGCCTCAGCGTTTCCCTGTTCAGCCGCCTCGCGATACCATTTAGCCCCTTCTTTATAATCCTGCTCAACGCCTTGGCCATTGTAATACATAACCCCAAGATTGTACTGTGCAGTAGCGTTTCCCTGCTCCGCCGCCTTGCGATACCATTTAACCGCCTCCTTGGAATCCCGCTCTACTCCAAACCCAATGTTATACCTAAACCCAAGAATGCACTGTGCCTCAGCGTCTCCCTGCTCTGCCGCCTTGCGATACCATTTAACCGCCTCTTTATCATCTTGCTCAACTCTAAACCCCCCGGCATACCTACATCCAAGCCTAAACTGTGCATGAACGTTTCCCTGTTCAGCCGCTTTGTGGTACCATTTAATTGCCTCCTTGCGATCATCTTCTACTCCATACCCGTTGTCATACATACCCCCAAGAAAGAACTGGGCAGCAGGGTCTCCCTGCTCCGCGGCCTCGCGATACCATTTAGCTGCTTTTTTGTATTCTTCCTTCAACTTCTGGCCCTGGTTATACGTAATAGATCCAAAACCAAAACGACTCAAGAAGAAGCCACCACCCTGTCCCGCGGCTTTGCCAAACCATTCCATAGCCTCCTTGTGATCCTCCTCTACTCCATAGCCATTGTCATACATAATCCCAAGAAAGAACTGTGCATCAGCGTCTCCCTGCTCAACCGCCTTGCGCAACCATTTAACCGCCTCCTTGTGATCCTGCTCGACTCCATCACCAGTGATATACTTAAATCCAAGATCGCTTTGGGCGCCAGGGTCTCCCTCTTCCGCTTTTTGCCGTAGCTTCTCGATCTCGGATGATTCAGCTTTTGAAACGTTCGGATCAGGTGCTGCATTGTAATTATTCGCCTGACCTTCGCACACCCCCGGATTAGCCGCAACAATACCTACAATTATCCAAAAAAATAACCGCTTCATAACATACTCCAATACTAAACCATTTATATTAAAGAACATATACTTCTAACGATTAGGTTTTCACGCTTTCTTACTACGTTCGTAACACTTTAGCCAAGTGAAGTTCGCCCTTTGTCATTCCCGCGAAAGCGGGAATCCAGTATAAAATAGTTTCTGCCGTAGGCGGTTTCCGGTTGTTTGCTACATATGGCTAAAATGTTACCTACGTTCATACTCTGCTTTCCAGTCCCACTGCGTCCAGCCTCGTGTTTCTTTGTCAAAAGCACTCCATTCATCATACAGTTTATTGATAGAATCCTTATCTATCCAGGGTTTCTCAAAATGCTTAAACTGATTAAATTGCGGAACAGGTAAAAACCCACCCAATGAATGATATAGAATTTCCTGGCCAATAAACCCGGCCGTTTCACACAGAATCTGTTGAGCGTCATATATCTTTCCCAATGTAATTTCCAGCCCGTCAGCATTTACTTCTTGCCTGCTTTTAGGTGACGCAGAATGGGCAACAAATTTATTTACATATGTACGGACTTCATCGCATTGATCCAAACGAGCTTTTAGGAAACCGAATAGTTCAAACTCTATTGTATCCGATGCTTGACGATTGGCTTTCTCCACACCAGCCAATTCGTCCATGCTCTCGTGAATAAGCATGGAGTCTATACCTACCGACATCTCATCATTGTAAGATCGAACACCATTTTGTTGAGACGCTATAACCTTTTGTAAAATGTTGTGTTTTTCTCTCTCATAATCATAAGGGTAACCGTGTGCTTCAAGGAGATTCCCCCTGGTTACTATCTTGTGATTCTTTTCAATATCATCGATCAATCGCCATAAAGATATTACGTCATTGCTTCTATCAATCAATTTTCTTATGTTTATGGACTGTATCACCCAAAAGCCACAATTGATTAACCTGTGAACTTCTCCATTCAACAATGGCTCCCCCTTGTCATCTGTAGGCGAATGATTTCGAGCCTCATTGATACATCGAAAAAAAGCCGTATCCCAGATCAAAGAGTTAATCTGTTTACGTACCGAATGAACGTCATCGCCTGCTAGCCAATCTGTCCATTCATCTAGTTTTTGTTTTAATTCACACATGCGATCTATACCTTTATTTCACTTATCAGCAAGCGTAGCCCGCCATTTATTCTTAAACCTAATCTTAAATCTGCGTTAATCTGCGTAATCTGCGGACCCTATTCTTTTCCTTCTGTCCCTGTTATTCATTCTCTTCCTTCGTGCTCTTCCCTTCTTCGTGGTCGTTTTTTTTCTTTCTTAAATCATATTCCGTGTTCTATTCTCCTTTTTCCTGGCGTCCTTCCCTGAGTATCTTCCCATCCCAGCACGGCCCATTTCGACTATAACCCAAAACTACCACGGCCAGCCCAAAAAAACAAGGGAAATCTCCGTTTTTATCTACTTTTTTTCCCGATTTCCCCATCCCCCCTCTTTCCCTTCCCGACCCCCAACCCCCGACCCCTCCGTCCTTCCTTCACACCTTTCACACCCTTCGCACCTTTCGCACTCTTCTAACCTCCCCCCCAACTGGTCCGCCCTCTTTCCTTCTGACTTCTGAAATCTGACCTCTGACTTTCCCCATCCCCCCTACTCTACCTATCCTCCCTACCCTGCCCATTTAGCCAACAAAACTCTCTCTCTCTTCTTGTGTCTTCTAAAATCTTAGTGCCCTTCGTATCTTAGCGACTTAGTGGTGAATCTTACCCATCTTAACATCAAAACTCATCAAAACATGGTGCAAACATAGTACAAACATACTACAAACCACATACAAACATAGTGCAAACATAGTACAAACCACATCACTTTTCATCGGAATTCATCCAAATTTCGCCGAATTTTACACTTTTTTCTTCTGTGGTTAATCTTCCTCCCCATTCACTTTTCATCAAAACATAGTGCAAACATACTACAAACTACATACAAACATAGTGCAAACATAGTACAAACCACATCACTTTTCATCAGAATTCATCCAAATTTCGCCGAATTTCACACTTTTTTCTTGCCTATCTTACCTAATCGTTACAATCGTTACGTAAAAATAAGCACTTACATCAATTCCTCCAACGTAAAATAAGCACTTACAACAATTTCCCATAGCGAAAAATAAGGAGTTACGTTCATTCCCGCCGAACGTAAAATAAGCACTTACAGCAATTCCCCGCCACCCAAAATAACGACTTACGTCTGACCCCACCGACACTACAACGATTGTAAATATTTCAAGGTCTCGGCAATTCGTGCTAAGGTTTTCTCCTTGCCCAGCAGAACCAGACTCTCGCCGATACCGGGGCTGACGGTACTTCCGGTAATAGCCACGCGGATCGGTTGAGCGATTTTGCCCATACCAACCTCATTCTTTTGGCAAAGCTGCTCAACGACGGCGTGTATCGATTCTTCCGTCCAGTCGTCCAGTTTCGCCAGCCCATCATGCGCCTCAGCGAGCATCGCAGCGGCCCCATCCTTTTGGAGCACTTTTTTGACCGCTTTGGGATCAAACTTGATCTCGTCGGCAAACAGAAACCTGCATTTGTTTTCCACATCGGCCAGCGTACGGGCGCCTTGGCAGACCTCCAGGATGCGGGCAAGCGTATCATCATCGGCCTGAGCCATGGGTAAGTTGTTGACCTGAAGATATTTCTTAAAATACTCCAGGAGCTTGTTTGGCTCAATCATACGTATATGCTCGGTATTGAAGGCTTTCAGCTTTTCGCGGTCAAACAGGCTGTTGGACCTGGCCAGCCGGTCGATATCAAATGCTTTGCTCAACTCTTCCCGAGTCATGATCTCGCGGTTATCGCCGGGATTCCAGCCCAAAAGGGCGACAAAATTGACCATCGCCTCCGGTATGTAACCGCTCTTAATAAAATCGACCACGTTGATCTCCGGCAGATGTATTTCTATGCCCGCTTCAACACGCAGGTATTTGACTATATCATCAATCTCGCGGCTATCCAGGGTACCATCACCGGCTATGAAGGAATTCATCTTACCAATATCGATATTAGCTGCTTCGGCAACTTTTTTAAGGTCAATATTGGAGTTGTTTTTGATGTTTTCGAGCAGCTTTTTGGCTGGTTCCCGCTTGGATAGTTTGCCACCGTTTTCGCTGACAGTAACAGACATGTGGGCGTAGATGGGTGTGCGAAAGCCGAGTGCTTTTTGCAGGGCCAGATGGCAGGGGGTGTTCATAAGGTGTTCCTGGCCGCGGATAATGTGGGTCACTTCCATCAGTTCGTCATCGACCACGCAGGCGAAATGATAGGTAGGAAAGCCGTCGGATTTCCGGATGATAAAATCACTAAATTCGCCCGCGGCGAAGGTGACCTGCCCGCGAACGATGTCGTTGACTACGATGTCCCGATCCTGGTCCATGACAAACCGTACCGCCACGGGCCGGCCCTGAGCGCGGGCGTTTTCGATGTCCCGGGCATCGGGAAAGTTCTGTGGCCGGGGATAGATAAAGGTTTTTTTTGCAGCCTGAGCCTTTTGGCGCATGGCCTGCAGTTCTTCAGAGGTGTCAAAGCAGTGATAGGCAAGACCCGCATCGAGCAGTTTCTGAATGTATTTGTCGTATATGTCACGCCGCTGCGATTGCAGGTATGGGCCGTTAGGACCATCTGTGTTAGGGCCTTCGTCCCAATCGATGCCAAGCCATTGTAGGTCACTCATTACCTGCATAGTAGCGGTGGGAGTGCTGCGTTTCTGGTCGGTGTCCTCAATGCGGAGGATCATTTTGCCATTGTGGCGGCGGGCCATGAGCCAACAGAATAGGGCTGTGCGAGCTGAGCCTATGTGCAGGTATCCGGTAGGTGATGGCGCAAATCTAGTAACTATCATATTTTATGACTCCGAAAATCCGGTATAAAACAGTTTAGTGTATCCCTGAGAGGATAGATTGTCAAGAGCGCATACTCAATGGCCATAGAAGCACCCCAAAAGAGGTTTGTCGGGAGAATTTGTTATACGAGTCGCAAGGTGTGCGATAAAATGCGCGGGCCGAGGGCTGATGTTATGGTGCGAAAACATGTGTATTATAAGGGTGATGTGCAGGGAGTGGGGTTTCGGTACACAACTATACGGATCGCAAAGCACTATCAGATAAGCGGTTACGTAAAGAACATGTCCGATGGACGAGTTGAAGTGGTGGTCGAAGGGGCGGAAAGTGAAGTTAAGGTGTTTCTGGAAGATGTGGCTGATACGATGAAAAGATACGTGAGAGACAGGCGGATAATTGATGAGCCTTGCTCAGGTGAGTTCAGTAATTTTGATATTCGATATTGATGTAAGTGCTTATTTTTCGTTCGGCGGGAATGAACGTAACTCCTTATTTTTCGTTATGGGGAATTGCTGTAAGTGCTTATTTTTCGTTGTTGGAATTGCTGTAAGTGCTTATTTTTGCGTAACGATTATAACGATTAGGTAAGATAGGTAAGAAAAAAGTGCGAAATTTGGATGAATTCTGATGAAAAGTGATGTGGTTTGTACTATGTTTGCACTATGTTTGTACCCACTTTGCACTATGTTTGTACTATGTTTGCACCCTGTTTGTACTATGTTTTGATGAGTTTTGATGTTAAAATAGGTAAGATAGCGAAAGAAGGCAATAGGCAACAGGCACTAGGCACTAGTGGGGAAAAATCAGAAATCAGAAATCGGAGGTCAGGGGGCAGAAGTCAGCAGTTAGAAGTTAGAAGTCAGATTTCAGAAGACAGAGGTCGGGGGGCGGGGGTCAGAAGGAAAGAGGGCGGACCACTTGGGGGGGGGAAGGGCTGAAAAAAAATGTGTAATCAACCAATATTTTACAAAAATAGGCTTGACATGATTTGAGCGTATGTATATGATGTGAGGTTAAGGCTATGGAATTGTAGGGCCTCTTGTGAAATTCCGCCGAGAAAATTGGCCACAGGATTCCGCAAAGGCGCGAAGACGAGAAGAAGAAAATTAGCCACAAGATCACAGAGAAAGAAGAGAAATAATAGGGACAGAAGGGCTGTGGCTGTCCGGTTTGGACGGCAAATAGAATTATATAGTGAAACTCCCTCTGGCTGGCATCGTGCATACGCGAAAACTAAAGGAGACAAGCCGTGGATACACCCCAAGAGCATGACAGTGATCGAGCAGCGCAACGCCCGCTTATCTTCATAAGCCACGACTCGCGGGATGCGCAGATTGCCCGGGCCTTCTGCGACTTGATCGAGAAGTCAAGTCTGGGCATACTAGAGACCTTCTGCTCGTCGGACCGTACGGGACGCGGAATTGAGTACGGTTCCCAGTGGTTTACTACGATACTCGATCGCCTCTCGTCAGCATCGGAGGTTGTATGCCTTCTCACACCCCTAAGCATGAACAGACCGTGGATTCTGTATGAAGCGGGAGTCGCGAGCGGAAAGCGTGACACGCCTGTGCTGGGAGTCGTCCTCGGGCTTAGCCTGAGTCGCGCAAACGACGGGCCGTTTGCCCAGCTTCAGAACTGCTCTGGCGAACCGGAGTCTATCGCAACCCTCGTAACCAGGATGGTTAAGAGGCTCATTCCGCAAGCACAGCCGAATCAAGATCTGATTCAATCCCAGGCTGACGTTTTCGTTAACAGCATCGCACCTCTCCTGAAAGGAGGTAGCGAGGACACAACGGCTCGCCAGGTGCCCAAAGCGGAGGGCCTCGACAGTACCCTGGCCGCCCAGCTCCTCGAAGAGATAAAGGAGATCGCCAACAGCTTGCCGTCGAGACTAGAGGAGAGGTTCCCCCGCTCGACGTTCGAGGAAATCTCCGCGCAACTCCGCGCTGCGGCCCAGGCGGCTGATGAGGTGCGGCAGTCCACGAACCAGACCCTCAAGGGTGAATCCAAGGAACTTCATGATCGAATTGATGAGATTCATACAATTGTTGAAGATCATCTGGGCAAGATTCCTGCTATTTCCGCTTTGATGAAATGTGGAATACTCAACATCTACGAAGACCGGCCTTCGGCCGAGGGACACATTCTTGAAATGCTGTCAAAGGCGAAGGATCACATCGAGGTGATTGGTATCTCGCTTCGTAGTCTGTTCCAAGGGGGAGGCAGACTGAACAAGGCGATTCTGGATGTTTTGGCTGATGCCGCTGAGTCCAAGCGACAGACGCCCAAATGGCGTGTGATGGTTCTCGATCCGGAATGCGATCAAGCGCGTTACCGCTCGGAAAGGGAGGAGCCAAAGGGGACGAACCTTGAGGAAGGGAACCTACATCGAGAGGTCAACTTGACCATCCAAGTCGTCGACAATTGGCGCAAAAGAGGGTGCAATATAGAACTGCGAGCCTACAAGGGCTCACCATCATGCTTTCTCATGATTATCGACAACACGATTTTCGTGGAACAGTACCACTATGGCAGGGCTGGTGGAGCTAGGGTGGCTGAGCTTGTTCCTCTACTGGAGTTCATTTCGGACTCCAATACATACAGGGAACTTCTAGGCCATTTCGACTACATGTGGAAAAGTCTGTCACGCGCGATGCCGAGGAAGCAGAACAATCGCGTCGACCATACCGCCTGAAGGCCCTGATCGGCCTTTAGGCATCTGGTCACGTACGATGTTGGCTAGGAGGAAAGAATGGAAAACAGAAGGATTAATCGTCAGTCAAGGCAACAGGGCCACCACCGTATTGACGAATCGCCGGTTCAAAAGGCCGTCAGAGCCGCGCCGTTTAGTGCATACGTTGACTAGCAAATTGAGAATGGGTTAGCGGCGGCGTGTTATCTGGAAGGAAGATCTGAAATCGCGTATATTTGGAAACTATATAAACAGAAGTTGGGTCTAAAATACGAGGTATCATGCAAGAATTCATCGCAATTGATTTTGAAACAGCAAATTCCAAAAGAGTCAGTGCTTGTGCACTTGGCTACGCCAAGGTTTGTAATTGTGAAATTATCGAAACAAATGGTTATTTAATCAAACCTGTTGGAGGTCATGCGTCCTTCCAGTCGGAAATTCATGGAATCAAAGAAGAACATACATTTGACAAACCAGAATTTGGGGAACTGTTTCCAGAAATACAAGACATCTTCAATTATCCATTGGTAGCGCATAGTTTATTTGACAAGCAGGTATTAAATGCGCTTTCAGATCACTTTAATTTGGGACTGTGCTTTGAATATATAGACTCATGTTCAGTTGCAAAAGAACAATTGCCAAATCTTAAAAACTGTAAATTAAAAACATTAGTCAAACACTTTGGACTTCCAGCCTTTAAACACCATGATGCCACTGAGGATGCTATAGCCTGCGCTAAAATTTTCCTCAAGCTACGAGGACATGAAAAAGAAGAAACTTCACGATCCTTGGGGGATGAAGCTGCGGAATTCAAGGGAATTGTTATTGGTATCCTTGCAGATGATGAAGTGAATTATAAAGAGGCTTATGAGCTTCTTTATTGGCTTGAGGATCATACTGAAATAGCAAAACAACACCAAAATATCTACTTAAAAGCCAAGGAAGTCCTTGAAGACGACCGTCTCGATAGACTTGAACCAATAGAGATAAAAACTCTACTGGATAACGTCCTTAAGACTTTATAACTGTTTCACAAATTTTGTTTGCGCAACATCTCCTTTCAATCGTCCTGGAGGGTGACAGCGTTTGTTTTGTATCCGACGGACAACTTGGTGTGGGTTCGTGGGGCTTCACTTGTTTTGAAAACCTTGGATCAAAAATTTGACAAAATCATCTTGGGTTAGTTCGTGCGTATCTTGTTCGATCAGATTTGTCTTGTTTTTGTTGGGAACGCATATTGAAAAACAAACAAAGCCAGCGGTTCTTAGCTGCTTCTTCCAAGCTGGAGTAACATTTTGAGCATCTTTGACAAGGACACAAAAATTTATGACTTTTAATGCCTGGGACCATTGCTCCTCGTATGCTAGTGGGGTGTCGTATAAGGTATCGCCTCGCTTGAAGGAAAATAGTTTGCCCTGTGTCCAAGTTAGCGTTTTCTTTTTATTGTGAGTATGAATTATCTTTCTAATATCCAAGGCGTCGTTAAAACATGAGGGGACATACATATACCAGTCTTGCGGGTGCTGGTTGTCAGGGTGTTTTAGAAGATCAAGTAATCGTTTATTTGTGTTGTCTGCAAGAAGATGCTGAAGTATGTTTATAGCTTTAGCTCGCATTTATCCTTATTCCTCGCGATTTACTAGTAGGATTTTTTTGATAGATGATTTAGCTTTGTTGAGCTGCTTTTCTGCCTGTTCTTTGGCTTTTTGGGCTTGGTTGTAACTCAACAGTAGAGGGGGTAATTTTGTTGATTCAATCCAAGATTGGAGGGTCTTCAATTGAGGCCGTTGGTCTGGGTTATAGAGGAAAGACTCATCACCGGAAGCCAACCCTATCAAGTGCTTACACATTTTATAAAACACGGCACCTTTGCATGTGCAAGAAGCGGTGATGTCGCCATCTGTAAACTCGAAAGAAACGGTGTAGGGAGAACCGCTACTGCTTTTTGCCAAAAACTTAAGGTTCATTTTAGTGGCCCTTTCGTAGTTTATTAAATAAAGAGTAATGACTTTGTCAAGGAGTAACCGTTCAGGCCCTTGGGGACTGACTTTCTAGTTTGGCCTGGCAACACAACCAGCCGTAAAAGAACAAGTTAGGACCAATATATCCTATTCTCGCATCAATGTCAAGGATTTTTTAAGCTCAAGGCCACGAATGTCACGATAACATGATTGGCAATAAAGTAAGGAGTGGCCGGTGGGTGCGAGGCGCACGGGCCGATCTTGGCGGGAGCCGCCTTGCCCAGCGGGAAATTGTTGGGGGTGATGTTGGTCCACGGGTTTCGGCCTGGCGGCCTACACCCGCGGCTATGCATATTCGACCGCTACGCGGTCGGAAGATAGATTCGCTATCGCGGCTCTTCGCTTCGCTTCGTGTCCTGCCTGCGCAGGAATGACAGAGGGGGAGCAGGGCGGAAGATGGATTGGCTATCGTGGCTCTGGGGTTTGCTTTCTGTCCTGCCCCCAATCGAGTTGAGGGCAGGCGCTGCGCAGGGGTGACATAGGAGGAGTAGGGTGGAAGATGGATTCGCTAATGCGGCTCTGGGGTTTGCTTTGTGTCGGGCCTGCGCAGGAATGACAGAGGGGGGGCAGGACGGAAGATAGACCCCTGCCTTCGCAGGGGTGACAGTTGTTTGCGGGGGTGACACGCAAAAGTCCGCGTGGGCTAAAAGCACCACCCTACGCGTTCAAGCAAAGGAGCTTGAGCATGTCACCCATCGTTGTTTTTTTGGCTCCTCATAAGAATCTGTACATGGATATGCCAAAAAATGACTGGCTTCTTCATGGGGGCTTTGCGCCCAAACTTCCAGGATTTTGCGCTTTAATGTCAATCCCGGAGTTTTTAGTTTGACTGTT
>Ga0315276_10000498_pt1 | contig 33924 bp, 30 predicted proteins | sample YL17G05_0_MG_FD_204542 | JGI IMG/M metagenome (GOLD analysis project Ga0315276, IMG submission 204542) | Sediment microbial communities from Yellowstone Lake, YNP, Wyoming, USA - YL17G05_0 | ecosystem: Environmental > Aquatic > Freshwater > Lake > Sediment | place: USA: Wyoming | collected... | reverse complement strand
CCCTACCGATGAGTAGATCGCGCCACTGGCGAGCGTCCCCGACTCGGTGATACCGAGGTGGAGTGGGTAATCGACGCGGCTCGCGAGAAGGCGGTAGGACGCGACAGTAAGCGGCACCGAAGACGCTTTGACCGACACGACGATGTCGTGGAAATCGAGCTCCTCGAGGATCCGGATGTGCCGGAGGGCGCTTTCGACCATGGCCTCGGCCGTCGGGTAGCCAAAACGCTCGAGGAGGTCGCGTTCGAGGGAGCCCGCGTTCACCCCGATCCGGATGGGGAGCCGGTTCGCCTTGGCCTTTTCGACGACCTTTTCGACCTTGTCGCGCCCGCCGATATTGCCCGGGTTGATGCGGAGCTTGGCGACGCCGATATCGGCCACTAGAACCGCGACGGTATGGTCGAAATGGATGTCCGCGACGATCGGGACCCTCACCTGGGGAATGATCTTCGCGAGCGCGTCGACGCTCGCTCGGTCGGGGACGCTGACGCGGACGATGTCGCACCCCGCGTCCTCGAGCCGTTTGATCTCGTCGAGGGTCTTCGCCACGTCGGTCGTCTTCGTCGTGGTCATCGACTGGACGGAGATCGGCGCCCCCCCCCCGATGGGGACCTCGCCGACCATGACCCGTCTCGTCTTGTCGCGCGTGTTCATGATGATTTTTCTGCGTACAGTATTGCGAAACGCAACGGCCGCCCGGGCACCTACGAGCTGGTAGTGTACTAAGAGATTCGCCTGAAAACCGCGCTGGGTCAAGCGGAGTCAATTGTGGTCAGGGGGTCAAGGAATCTGCGGGGTCTCCGACAAGAGCTTGGCCTTGGTCTGCCGGAGGAATCGTAGCCCCTGTATCGTCCGGTATCCGAACCAGGTGAGATAGCTCCCATCGACGATGAGGATCTTTGCCCTTCGGCCGTTGGCCGACAAGAACGCGTCGATATCTTTTCGCTCGGGCTCCCCGAAGGCGTAGCGTTCGTTGAGAAGAATGATGGCCTCGGCGCCGAGCTCGGCGACGTCGTCGAGATCGGTCTCCGGGTACCGTCCGTCCTCGCGCGAGAACACGTTCCGGAACCCGAACTTTTCGAGGAGATCGCCCGGGTAGCTATCGGGCCCGACGGCGATCCAGGGGTCGCTCCAGATGAAACACGCCGTGGCAAGCGGGGTCCCGACTACGGCGGGGTCCGTGGAGGCGAGAAGCTGCTTGCACGTTTCCACGATCTCGGCGGCCTTGGGCGAGGTGCGCGTCAAGAGGCCGAGATCGCTCACCATTTTCACCGCATGCTCGACCGTCCGTACGTAGGTGACGAACATGGGGTACTTCCCGCGGAGCGGTTCGATGTTCGTCTCGCGGTTCTCCTCTTTATCGGTGATGACGAGATCGGGCTGGAGCGCGTCGATCTTTTCGATGGAGATGCTCTTGGGACCGCCCAAACGGGGGATGTTTTCGACGGCACGCGCTGGGTGGATGCAGTAGTTGGTGATGCCTACCACCCGATTGCCCGCGCCGAGCTCGATGAGCGTCTCGGTGATGCTGGGTACGAGCGAGACGATCCGCTCCGGCGCCTTGTCGAAGACGAGCGTCTCCCCCGAGTCAGTCCTTATGGTGATTCTTGGGTCGTCGGCCGGCATGGGTCACGTCGTGCTCGCCGTCTCCTGGGCGTTTGTTGGGTGGTGATTCGGGGCGACCGCGCCGCGGCGGCTACCCGGGGGCGCCGGCACGCGGGGCGCGCCGTTTCGGCCCGAAGCAAGCGGCGTGCCGCCCGCCACGGGGCGCCTTGAGACGGGAGCTTTTGGTCTCCATCTCCTTTCCTTGGATTTGCTATATTCGAGACACCGGTTCGATCCTGTTCAATCCTGGTTAAATTAGTCCACTGGCCCATCGATCGCAATGATTTCCGATTCATTCGCCGAAAAACTTAGCGCCCGGATCAAGGGGCTCCCCCGCGAGCCCGGCGTCTATCTATTCAAGGACGAGAGGGACCAGGTGATCTACGTCGGGAAGGCGAAGGACCTCCGGGCCCGTGTGAGCAACTACCTTCGTGAGGGCGCCGACGGGCGACACCAGATCCAGTACCTCCTCGAGCGCGCGGAAGGGCTCGACTACATGGTCACCGGGACCGAACAGGAAGCGCTGATCCTCGAGAACAATCTCATCAAAAAACACCGCCCGCGCTATAACATCTTCCTCAGGGACGACAAGACCTACGTGAACCTGCGTCTCAACTTGGACCACCCCTTTCCCCGGTTCACGATCGTCCGCCGGCCGAAAAAGGACAAAGCGAAGTACTTTGGTCCCTACGCTTCGGCGGGGTCGGTCCGCGCGACGCTCAGGATGCTCGGCCGCGCGTTCCCGCTCCGGACGTGCACCGACACGGAGCTTGCCTCGCGCAAGCGCCCCTGTCTCTATTACCACATCAAGCGGTGCAGCGCGCCCTGCGTGGGGCTCATCGACGAGCAGTCCTACCGGGATGCGGTGAACAAGGCGGCGATGTTTCTCAAGGGGAGGGGAGAAGAGCTTGCCGCGACGCTCAAGGCGCAGATGGAGCGCGAGGCCGCCGAGCGGCGTTACGAACGGGCGGCGAAAGCCCGCGACCAGCTTTTCGCCCTCCAACGGACCCTCGAAAGACAACGCGTGACGTCGCCGCAGAAGGCGGACCGGGATGTCTTCGGGGTCGCCCGCGAGAGAGAGCGGATGGCCGTTCAGATCCTACACGTAAGGGAATGGGAGCTCTCGGGCGGCAGCTCCCACCTTTTCGACAACGCCGCGTTGTCGACCGCCGAGCACCTCTCGTCTTTCGTCAACCAGTTCTATCAGAGCGGGGCGGCGATCCCTGCCGAGATCGTTTTTTCGGAACCGATCGAGGACGTCGAGGGGCTCCGCGAGTATCTTGCCGGCCGCCGGGAAAAGCGGGTCGACATCGTCATCCCCAAGAAGGGCGAACGCCGGCGGCTCGTCGATCTCGCGCTCAAGAACGCCCGGACGGTTCTCGATGCGAGCGCCGGCTCGGCGCGGAGCCGGGACCTCCTCGAAGAGCTTCAGGACGTCCTCGATCTCGAGCGCTTCCCGCGCAGGATCGAGTGTTTCGACGTGTCAAACCTGGGGGGGAAAGAGGCGGTCGCCTCGCGCGTGACCTTTATAGACGCCGCCCCGGCCAAGACTCACTATCGGCACTACCGCGTCCAGACGGTGAAGGGGGCGGACGATTACGGAATGATGGAGGAAATTCTCGAAAGAAGGATCGCCCGGGGGATTAAGGAAAGCGACCTCCCTGATCTTCTTATGGTCGACGGCGGAAAAGGACAGATGAACGTCGCGCTCAAAGTTCTGAACCGGTTGGGCGTAGAGGGAATCGGTGTTCTGGGTATCGCCAAGGTGCGAAGCGGCACCGCCAAGAAAAAAGTCCGCGGGCAGGAACGGATACACGCGCCCCACCTTCCCGAGCCCCTTCTGCTCAACGAGGCGACGGGCCCCTTACATCTTCTCGAACGGATCCGCGACGAGGCCCACCGCTTCGCCATCACCTATCATAAGAAGCTTCGGAGCAAGCGCCTCGAAGCCTCCGCCCTCGACGGGATCGCGGGGCTCGGGCCCGTCCTCAAGCGGCGTCTTCTCGCCGCCTTCGGGAGCATGGACGAAATCCGCCGGGCGGGCGAGTCCGAACTTACGGCCGTGCAAGGAGTTTCGCGGAAGCTGGCCGCGAAAATAAGGGAGAGCCTGGAGCAACATCCTTGACAGCCCCCAGCGTTGTCGGTAATATTTAAGGTGTTGAAAACGTGCTCATTATCTCTGAGCACCCGCCTTCTCTTGATTCCCCACCAAACCGGAAAGCGGCACGAGTATCGATTTTTCTCATGACGAACGTAGAGAACTGTTCTTGACGAGGGCGAGATAGAGATCGGGAGGTATCGAATTGTTCACCGTAAGACACTGCGTGTACGTGCTGTTCGCGATTCTGGCGGTTGGCTCTCTGGGATGTGACGAGAACACCCCCCCAGAGGGACCGGACGCCCCGCCGCAGATCAACCTCGTGACGATCAGCGGGATGCCGAGTGACGACGTGTACGACGTGCTCGTGGACAGCAAGAACCGCTTGTGGGTGAGCACGGAAGAGGGCGTGTTGATGTGGGAGAACGCGCAGGCGTCTTCCTTCAATGTCGATAACGCGACGTGGTTCTCGGATCGCAACGGGATCCCCAACCTGAGGTGCCGCGGTTTGGCCGAGCTCAACAAGAAGATCTTCGTCGCCACATGGGGAGGCGGGATCGGGATCGGAGATTCATTGGCGATCTACGACCCCCTGGCCCAGTGGGAGGCGGTGACCCCGTCGGACGGGCTCCCCGTCGGGCGCGTAGGCGAGCTTGCGGCGGACGATTCGTCGATATGGCTTGCCACGGTGGAGGGCGTTTTCCAGTACATCGATGACCCCTTGCTCGAAGTTGAAGATCGCATCGTCGATCATTCGGGTAATGACGAGTTCGGGGCCGGAGTGTTCTCATCGATTCTCGTTTATGACAGCGACACCCGGGGACCGGAAGTGTGGACGACGGAGAAACGGCGGGACGTGCTCGGCATATTCGTTCCCGGCGGAATCAAGGTGCGGCACCCCACCGAAACCCAGTATTTCCGCACGGCGACGAGCGGGATCCCGAGCGACGACGTGAACGACATCGCGTTCGATGACCAACGCGGGGTCTTCTGGTCGGCCCATGTGCTGAACGGGATCGCGTCGCTCGACGTCGATACGAAGACCTGGACCCACATCGGCACGGGTGACGGATTGGTCAGCGACGTGGTGAGCTCGGTGGCGGTCAACAATCTGGCGACGCCGTGGCCCAAAGGGACCGTCTGGGTCGCCACGCAGAACGGCTTGACCAGGATGAACCCGGACGGCCTCATGGTGAACTACACGGATGGCAGCGGGCTTCCGAACATGCGGGTGAGGAAAGTCGTCGTCGACAAGAACAACAACGTGTGGCTCGGTTTCGTCGAACGCGGCGCGGCAAGAGTCAGTCCGTAAGGGTCCGGGCGCGGGCGGTTCGCGGACCGGGGCTTCGAGAAAATAAATGGGCGTCTAGTGATTCCGCCGCCGGAATCACTAGACGCCCTCTTCTTTTTCGCTCGTTTCCGACGCCCCACGGGCCGTCGCGCCCCGCGCCCCGCGCGGTTCTCAGATCTCGAGGAACTTGGGGAACCGCGTCAGGTTTTCGATCCCCGTCTGGGTGACGGCGACCGTGTCCTCGATCCGCACGCCGCCGCCCGCTCCGTAGTAGTAGAGCCCCGGCTCCACCGTCACGACCATCCCCTTTTCGAGCGTGAGCTTGTTGAGCGCGATCCGCGGCGGCTCGTGGATCTCGAGACCGAGGCCGTGCCCCGTCCCGTGGAAGAACCCGCCCATCCGGCCGCCGATGACGCCGGTCTTGTAACCGTGCTGCTCGAAGAGCTTCTGTATGGCCCGGTGGACCGTGCGGGTCTTGACGCCGTGCCGGACCATCTCGAGCCCCAGCTTCTGACCTTCGTACACGGTGCGGTAGAGCCTGCGGATCTCCTCGGACGCCTTGCCGCGGACAAAGGTCCGTGTGATGTCCGCGAAGTAGCCGGTCGACTCCGAGCGGGGGAAGATGTCGATGATGATTGTCTCGTTCGCACGGACGACGCCCGAACCCCGTTCGTGGGGGTCGCATCCCTGTCTGCCCGGCGCGACGATCGTCCCCATCGGGATGCAACCGAGCGAGAGGATCGTGGTGTTGATCGCGTTTCGCAGCAGCTCGACGGTGACTCTGCTCCCCTTGTGGTAGAGATAACTGTTCTTGATCTTGCTCGCCGAGAGGATGTCGACCGCCGCTTTCATCCCCTTCTCGGTCACCTGCATCGCTTTCCGGATCGCCTCGATCTCAGCGGGCTTTTTGTAGATCCTCTCCGGGTAGAATGGGTCGGGGAGGGCCTTTACCGTGATCCGGTTGTCGCGAAGTCCCTCGGCGATCCCCAGCGGGAAGCTCGACGGCACGGCGACGCTTCGCATCCCGAAGTCGCGGAGGATCGTCGTCAGGATCTCGACGGGCCCCGGCGTTTTCTTGAACTTCTTCTCGGCGAGAGCCGTGTAGGCGGAGAGCGAGTGGACCTTGTGGGCGTTCGATTGTCTCTTCGCGCGATCGATCTCGAGATCGCTCATCACGAGATGGCGTTTGCCCTCGGCGGTCCGGACGAAAATAAAGGGATCGGGGCACGAGAAACTCGTCGAGTAGAGGATGTTGGCGTCGGTCTCGCTACAGGCGTACATCAGCACGTTCTTGTTCGTGTGTCTTATCTTGAATGCCGGGTTCATGAGGAATCCTTTCTCCAAAAGGACGGTCGGGGCGCGCGAGTCGCCGCGGGTCGGAACGCGCGAATTGCCGCGGGCCGGGATGCGCGAGTCGCCGCGCGTGCGCGCTGCATTGTCTATCATCTTGTCAATTTTGTTTTTGAATGTAAAGGCGAAAACGGTTATCCTCTCCCAACCTTGCGGATCGACCTCCATATGCATTCGACGTTTTCCGACGGGCTCAAATCGCCCGCGGAACTCGTCGGCATGGCCGTCGAGAAGCGTCTCATTGCCATGAGCCTCACCGATCACGACTGTCTCGACGGCGTCAACGCGGCGATCGAGGCGGGGCGGGATCTCGGCGTCGAAGTGCTCTCGGGGGTGGAGCTCAGCTGCGAATTCAAGGGGCGGGATCTCCACATCCTCGGGTACGGCGTCGACCCCGATCACGCCGAATTCCAGGAGATGCTCCGCAAGTTCCGCGAGACGAGACACAACAGGGGTCTCAAGATCATCGAGAAGCTCAACGCCCTTGGCGTCGCCATCGATGCCGAGGACGTGATCCGGAAAAGCGGGGAAGGCGCCCTCGGACGCCCGCACATCGCCGCGGTGCTCGCCGAGAAGGGGATCGTGTCGAATACGACGGAAGCTTTCGACAAGTACATCGCCGACGGCGGACCCGCCTACGTACCCAAGTACAAGATGACACCCTCGGAGGCGATCCGGTATATCCGGATGGCCGGCGGGCTCGCGTTCGTCGCCCACCCGGGGATCTTTCTCGAAAACATCGAAGAGCTCGACGCGCTCATCGCGGAGCGGTTCGATGGGATCGAGGTCCATCACCCCAAGCACACCCCGGTAACGGCGCTCCGTCTCGCGGCGATCGCGAAGAAGGAAGGGCTCCTCGTCTCGGGCGGCTCCGACTATCACGGTTTTAGCGGAAGGGATATGCCGGTGGGGGCCCTCGATATACCCTACGAGGTCCTCACGGCCATCAAACGGCGTCTGACCCGTCCGTCGTGACAGCGCCGTGACAACGCCCGATCGGGCGCGGCGGACCATCAAAAAAAAGGAGGACGAGATGATCGAAGCGGGGAGCAAAGCGCCTGCGTTCTCTCTTGTCGCGGATGACGGCAAGAAAGTCTCGCTCAGGGACTTCGCCGGGCGAAAGGTCGTTCTCTACTTTTACCCCAAGGACGCCACCCCTGGCTGAACGCTCGAAGCCATCGATTTCCGTGACGAAATCGAAGCGTTCGAAGCGATCAAGACGGCCGTTCTCGGCGTCAGCATGGACAGCGTCGAGACTCACCAGAGGTTCAGGGCCAAACACGAACTGCCGTTCCCCCTTCTGAGCGACCCCGACGGCAAGGTGTGCGAAAAGTACGGGGTCATCAAAGAGAAGAAGATGTACGGCAAGACGTACAAGGGGATCGAGCGGAGCACGTTTATCATCGACGCCGCCGGGAAGATCACGCACGCCGACAGAGGGGTTAAGGTCGAGGGGCACATCCGCAAGCTGCTCGATATCCTCAGGGCCTGATCACGCAGTACTTGAGAAAAACCTCGTCGCCCCGGCGTTTGAGGGTGGCGAGCCGCAACCGGACTTGCGCCTTCCTCAGGAACCCCTTGCCGTCGACCGGTGTCGGAGCGGCGGCGCCACCGAGTATACGAGGGGTCACCGTGAGGTAGATCTCATCGACGAGGTCCTCCCGGAAAAACGAGAAGTTGAGCGTGCCCCCGCCTTCGACGAGGACTCTCCGCGCGCCTCTCCCCGCAAGAACATCGAGAACGTCGCGCGCGCGGATCCGGGTAGCCGGGAGGACGACGACCTCGGCGATCCTTCGCAGCCGCTTGACGCGGCTTGCCGGCGCGCGTCGCGTCGTGATTACGAGCTTCTCCGTCTCCGGATGGACGAAAAACTCGCTCTTCGCGGGGAGCTTCGCGTCGGTCGATACCACAACGTTCAGAGGATGGGGACGGCCCCGCTGTTTGGCCCTGCGCTTACGGATCTCCGGGTCCCGGACGCGGATCGCCCAACCGTCGAGAGCGAGCGTTCGTGCGCCGATCACCACGGCGTCGGCTTTGGCCCTGAGCGCGTCCATGAGATAGCGGTCCCACGGCGACCCCAAGGAAAAAGTCTCCCTGCGGTAGGTGGATACCTTTCCGTCGGCGGACATCGCCATGTTTACACCGACGAGGGGCTTGTGGCTCTTGCGTGACATACGGTCCTTGGGGTTCTGGCAGTCCTCGGGGTTCTCGCGGCGCCCGCGTATCCCAGGGATCCAGTTTTTCGCGGCGCTCGCGGTAAACTGGCGTCGAGCGTGTCGAGAATATAGCAGCCGCGAAACGTCCGGGAAGGAATTTCTTCCGCGACTCTTCCCGGTGGGGTCTCGCCGGGGGCGCTTGCGGCGTTCTCGCCGCGGTCTCAACGCGCGCGCTGCGGCGCTTCTCACCCGGCGGGCGATGCTGTATAGTGGCGGCGGGGAGCGAAGTCCAATGAAACCCACCCTTGTCATTCTCCTTCATAGCCATGCGCACGACCGTGTGTACCAGGCGGCGAGCCTCTGTCTCGCCGCTTCGTCAATGGGGTGGCCGTGCCAGCTCTTCCTTTTCTATCAGGCGCTCGCCGCGTTCGTGGGAGGTGCGTGGGACACCGGCCCGGGGGAGATGAACGCTCCCGAGGCGGCGGGTGCGGGCCATCGCTTCGATGGTTGGTCGCGCTCGGTCGAGCGCGGGTTCGAGGACGCGGGGTTTCCTCCGGTTGCGGAACTGCTCGAAAAGGCCCGGAGCGAGGAAGGCGGTCTCAAGCTCTACGCGTGCAGCGCGTCGGTAAAGGTTCTGGGTCTCGATCCGGGCGTTGTCCGCCGGCGCGTCGACGAGATCGTGGGTCTCCCCACGATCCTCGGGATCGCCGAGTCGGCCCGATTCGCGTGGTACATCTGAGGACCGGTCGCGAGAAAATCCCTACGTACTCTTCCGGAGCCGGTGCTTGAGCGAGTGGATCCGGCGTCGCAGAAGGTCTGCTTTGCCACGGTCGTGCTCGCTTCGAGCGGCGTCCTCCGCAGCGCGCAGCTCGGCGATTTTCTTCTTGAGCGCGGGCTTGCTCATCTGTCCGGAAGCGGCTCTAGGCTTTTTCTCGGGGACGGCGATGCCAAGCCGCTCGACGAGAACGTGGATGAGCTCTTCCTTCTTCATTCCCGCCACGCCCTTGAGGTCGGAGAATTTCTTCGCCTCCTCGCGGAGCCGCATAACCGTCATATTTTCCAGTTCGTGGTAATCCATGACAACCTCCCCATGTGGCGCGGCAACAAAAGCCGCACGAACACCATACACCCCGATCCGCGGCGGATCAATACCCTTGGTAAACGGGGGGGGGGGACGGCCCGGCCGGCCGCGGGGACCGGCGGAAGAATGGCGCGTGGCGCCGCCTCAAATTAATTTTTTCACATGAATTTTGTTCTAGCCAGGCTCGGAAAACGCGTCTATATTCCTTTCGACAGCCATAAGGAAGCCGGTATCGCTTACATACCTCCCTTCCTGGAAAGAGTAGTCGATCTACTCTCCTCCATTTCGTGCTCATGTGCCGAGTTACCTCCCTGGTAAAAAGCGATACCGGCTGATTTTTTTCCCCGCCACGGTTTTTCTCCGTATACTATCCACTTACTCGATGTTTTCGGGCCATTTCGACCGACCCGGAATCTACTGCAACTGCTTAGCGCTGCGAGCGTCTCACGAGACGCCTGCGATAAGGAGCCACTTATGGTCTACTACGATGTGATCCCTCGAACGATGGTCGGTGACGTGTTGATCGCGGCGACACCGAAAGGGTTGTGCGCCGTTCTTTTTGGGAAGGCCGGTCGCGGGGTGCTCGAGAAGCGGCTCGCGGCGATGTTCCCCGGAGAGACGCTCGCGCCGAACCGGTCGCAACTCGCCCGGTACCGCGGAGAGATCGAGGAATATTTCGCGCTCAAGCGATCGCGCTTTAAGATGGCCGTCGATCTCGCCGCCGTCCGAAGCCCGTTTCAACGAAAGGTGCTGCGGACGCTCCACGCCCTCCCCTTTGGACGCGTGATCACGTATGGCGAACTCGCCGCCCGCTCCGGGTCTCCGAGGGCCGCGCGCGCCGTGGGAACGGCCATGTCGAAAAATCCGCTTTCTCTCGTGATCCCGTGTCACCGCGTGGTCGGCGCGTCCGGCGCGCTCGGCGGGTACTCCGGCGGGCTCCCCAACAAAAAGACGCTCCTCGTCCACGAAGGCGTCGCGCCGACGAAGCCGGGTCTTCTCAAAGCGGGCCGGCGGTAAAGCCGGTTGGTCTTGGCGGCGGGAGATCGCGGCGCGGGTTGGGCGTGGCGCTGTGATCGTGATGCTTGGATCGCGTCGCTTTGATGTGGCGGCGCCGGTTACGGCGAGTTCTCGTCGTAGATCGACATATCGATGCGGACGGGGAGCGACTCGAGGAGCTGGACGACTCTCGCCTCATCGTCGGAGATATCGCCGGGGAGCGGCTGTCCGACGTACATGATGAACTCCCGATCGTCGGTGTGTCCCAACGGGATCGTGTGACCGAGCTCGTGTAGAAAGACCTTGTAGATCACCAGCGGATTCGCCCCCTCGTTGAGAATCCATATCTCATCCAGGACTGGATGGCCGTCCTCACCCGGGTGGTGTCTGGTGAATGCGATTCCCCCCATTTCGCTCCGCGTCTTGTACGACAACACGATCCCCGTGTCGGGCGGAGAATCCACGAACACAAAGAGCGGCTCACCCGTTTTCTCCATCCACCGCGTGGCGGCGAGCTTCGCCTGCGCCTCGTAATCAACCCCGTTCGTGTTGACGAACGGAGGGATGTAACAGGCCACCGGGCGGTGGCGCCACCTGGCGAGGATCCGTGGCGCGGGCGCCGCGGCGCTGAGCGTGGCAGCCGCGGTCCTCACGGTCTCCGTTTTCGACGTGGGCTCGGAATTCTCCGTGGTCCCCGAGGAAGCCGCGGCCCCCGCGGCGTAGGGGAGCATATTCACGAGACGGTTGAAGAGCGCAAGAAGGTTCGGTGCCCAAGCCGCGCCGACCGTCTCGACGGGGATCATAAAGAACGTGTGAACGCTGTCGTCTTCGAGAGTGAAAGACTGGTTGACGGTGTGATAGGCGGCCGCGAGCGCCCCCGACCGGATCTCGACGTGGGTCACGCCGCCGTCAAGCTCGCCCTGATGTGAAAACCCGCCTGCCGCGTCCGTCGTGTAAGTCCAGGCCTCACCCGTCGAGAGCGTAGCGCTAAGCCCCTCCACCGGCGATCCCGAGAAAACATCGACGCAAGTCGCTCCGAACGCAAGACCGGTGACGTGAACCATCGCGGATTCGAGCGCGGTCGAGCGGTTCCCCGCTTCATCGATCGCCCGGATCCCCACGTAGAGATCCCGTGCCCTTCTCGGGTCGTCGATCACGTATGTCTGGAGTAGCCCCGGGGCGGCGGGCGCTGGAGGATCGACGATGGTCGAAGCGGTCCGCCAAAAATCCGCGGGGACGTAGCCGTCGGTGTACTCGATACGGATCTCGTATCCCGCGACCCGCTCAGAGGGAGAATCGTCACCCGGCGCGGTCCAATAAAGGGACACCTCCCCGTCATCCGCAGACCACGCGAGCGCGAGGTCGGTGACCGCGCCCGGTGGAGACGTGTCGTCTCCCGGAGGGCCGGTCCCGTCCGGGGACTCCGTCCCGGAACAGCCCACAAGAAGGCTCAGGAGCAATCCGATGAGCGTGAAGAGGGTGAGGAACACGCGATTCATGGCTCACTTGTCACGGTGCGGGTGTCGCAGGGCCGGTTTTGGTGCCGACCTGGGCCAGTCTTGGCGTTCGTCTCGGTACCGGCCTCGGCACGAGCCTTGGCGCTAGCGTTGGTACCAGCATCGGTGCCGGTTTTCGCGCTAGTCTTGGTGCCAGCCTTGATGCCGGTCTTGGTGCCAGTACTTATAAGGATAGTCTTCGCGCGCGGCTTTGACAAGGCGGGTGGCGCCGGGGTAGCGCCGGGGTAGAATGGCGGGACTCCCCTTTTTCCTGGTCGAGGGTTTCCGAACGAACGCCCACGGCCCCGCTCGCGAACCTTTTTCCAAGACCCGTGGCTCATCCGCACGCCGCGGACGCTTTTCCACACACTCCCCCCGCACCTTGACAAACCGGAGAATTCGCGTAATCTTGCAGCAAGTCTACCGCCCGCGGCGAAGGAGAGGAACGGTTTATGGCACAAGAGGTTAGAAAAGTCATCATTCTCGGATCCGGACCCGCCGGGATGACCGCGGCGATTTACGCGGCCCGGGCCAGTCTCGAGCCCCTCGTTCTCGAGGGGATGGAGCCCGGCGGTCAGCTCATGATCACGAGCGACGTCGAGAACTACCCCGGATTCGCCGAGGCTGTCGCAGGTCCCGAGCTCATGGATGTCATGAAAAAACAGGCGGCGCGGTTCGGGACGGCGTTCGAACAGGTGAACGTCGACCGCGTCGAGCTGGATAAGGACCCAAAGGTTGTCCACGGCGACGGGAAAACGTACCGCTGCCACACGCTCATCATCGCCACCGGGGCGACGGCCAGATGGCTCGATATCGAGAGCGAGAGGCGGCTCCGGGGGCACGGGGTCTCCGCGTGCGCGACGTGCGACGGGTTTTTCTTCAGGGACAAAGTGATTGCCGTCGCGGGTGGCGGCGACACGGCGATCGAGGAGGCGACGTTTCTCACGCGTTTCGGGACGAAGGTGTACGTCGTCCACCGCCGCGACAAGCTGAGGGCTTCCAAGGCGATGCAGGAGCGGGCGTTCAGAAACCCCAAGATCGAGATGGTGTGGGACAGCGTGGTCGAGGAAGTTCTCGGTACGCCCGAGCAGGGCGTTCAGGGTCTTCGGCTCAAGAACGTCAAGACGGGTAAGGAAACCAAGCTCGAGTGCCAGGGGTTCTTCGTCGCTATCGGCCACACCCCGAATACCCAGGTCTTCGAGGGCAAGCTCGAGATGGATGAAACGGGGTACATCAAGACAAAGCCCTTCTCGACCCGGACGAGCCTGCCCGGTGTATTCGCCGCGGGGGACGTTCAGGACAAGATATACCGCCAGGCGGTCACGGCGGCGGGCACCGGGTGTATGGCCGCCCTCGACGCGGAGCGTTACCTCGAGGAGCGGTTGCACGCTTCTTGAGCTCTTGTGCCGCGCCCTCGGGCGGGAGCGACGCGCGCGAACGGCGTTGCGAGCGGTGCTCGCGAACCGCGGCTCCAGCGGAGTTGCGAGCGGCGGGTCATGGGTCATTCGAACGGCGGGTCATGGTTTTTCTCACGCGCAAACTCTATTTCTCCGCGGCGCATCGCCTCCGGGTGGAAGGGCTCTCCGAGGAAGAGAACCGCAGGGTTTTCGGCGAGTGCGCGAGGCTCCACGGTCACAACTACGTTCTCGAGGCGACGTTCGCCGGTGAGCCCGATCCCCGGACGGGGATGATCATCCACCTCTCGGATCTCGATGCGATCGTGAGAGACCGCGTGATTCGCGAGCTCGATCACCGGAACCTCGACGAGGACGTGGCTGAATTCAAGACGGCGGCGAGCACCGTCGAGATGCTCGCCCGGTACGTGTGGAAACGGCTCGAGGGCGCCGTCCCGGGCGCGGGGCTTCACCGCGTGCGGATCTGGGAGGACCCGGACTCGTGCGCGGATTACTACGGCGAGGGATGATGGGATCGATGGTCCATCTAACGGTCGCAAGGGAGTACGATGCCGCGCACACGCTGTGGCAGCCCTCGTTTTCGCGCGAGGAAAACTACCGCGCGTTCGGCGAGTGCGCGAACCCGGCGGGGCACGGCCACCGGTTCAGGGTGGAGCTCACCTTCGGCGCGCCGGTTTCGACCGGCAGACCTTTTGTCATCCGGCGGGACTCGGTCCGGCGGATCTTCGACGATCTCCTCGCCCCGAGGATCGATCGGACGAACCTCAACACGGCGTTCGGCGGAGAAGGGTTTCTTCCCACGGGCGAGAATCTCGTGCGGGCGATCTGGAAAATCGTCGAGGGATCGCTCGACGAAGACGTCTCCCTCATCCGGGTAAGGGTTGTCGAGACGCGGAAGAACAGTTTTAGCTATACCGGCGGGCACCTCCCGGCGGTGATGACCGCGGCCGACTGAGCGTATTCTCACCCGCCACCGGCGGCAAGGAGACGATATGAGCGGATCCGGCGACAAGAGCGGCACGAGCCCCAAGGGTGGCAAGGACGACATGAACAAGAACGATAAGAACGACAGGGCGGCCGCGCTGATCCGAGAGCTTCTCGCGGAGCTCGGAGAGGACCCGAAACGCGAGGGGCTTCTCTCGACACCGCGCCGCGTGAGCGAGGCGCTCCGGTATTTCACCCAGGGCTACGGCGTCAACGTCGACGAGATCGTCGCCGAAGCCATATTCGAGGAGAAGCAAGAGGAGATGATCCTCTTGAAGGACATCGACTTCTACAGCCTCTGCGAACACCATCTGGTGCCTTTCTTCGGGAAGTGCCACATCGCGTACATCCCCGACAACCGGATCATCGGTCTGAGCAAGCTGGCGCGCGTCGTCGATGTCTTCGCCCGCCGTCTTCAGGTCCAGGAGCGGATGACACGCGAGATCGCCCAAGCGATCGATCATCATCTCAAGCCCCACGGGGTCGCAGTGGTGATCGAGGCGCAACATCTCTGTATGATGATGCGGGGCGTCGAAAAACAAAACTCGCTCGCCACCACGAGTACGATGCTCGGTGAGTTCAAGGAAAACGCCGCCACGCGGATGGAGTTCCTCAGTCTTCTCGGTGGTTTGAGAAAAGCGTATTGACGGGTCGCCGCGAACGCTCTGGACGGGTGCGCCGCGCGGGGTCACGGTCGCAGGGGAACAGCGCGCGACAAGAAAAAGCGACACGCGAAAGGAACGGGAATGTCGATCAAATCCGACAAGTGGATCATGCGGATGGTTAAAGAGCACAACATGATCGAGCCTTTCGCCGAGCACCAGGTGAAGGACACAAAGGTTTCTTTCGGTCTTTCCTCGTACGGTTACGACTTACGGATCTCGGACGAGTTCAAGATTTTTACCAACATCAACTCGACGGTGGTCGATCCCAAGCAGTTCGATCCGAAGGCCTTTGTCGACTTCAAGGGCGACGTCTGCATCATTCCGCCCAACTCGTTTGCGCTGGGGCGGAGCGTCGAATATTTCCGGATTCCGCGGCGGGTCATCACGATCTGCTTGGGAAAATCCACGTACGCCCGCTGCGGGATCATCACCAACGTGACCCCCTTCGAGCCCGAGTGGGAAGGCTTCGTAACGATGGAAATATCGAATACGACGCCGCTCCCCGCGAAGGTCTACGCCAACGAGGGAATCGCCCAAGTGCTTTTCTTTGAAAGCGATGAGGAGTGTCTCGTCTCCTACGCGGACCGCAAGGGCAAGTACCAGGCCCAGCGCGGAATCACGCTCCCCAAGGTCTAGCAAACCGCTGGTGATGTCGAGCGGCCGGCCCCGGGAGAGCCCCGGCTCGGCCTCCGCGGCCCTCCGCGAGGGATGTCCGCAGCCCCCAAACCCCGGAATTCGGGCTTCCCGCGGCAAATTCCCTTTGACAACACATCGCATTATTGTGTATTGCAAAGGAGAATTAGGCTTATCAACGCTTTTGTCTCTACAAGGAGGGACCCAATGGCAAAGCCGAGTAAAGTGCCGGTTGAGCTGATCATTTCGAAGACGAGAACCAAAGCAGCTTCGAAGAAGTGCAACGTGTCGTCGGAATTCTACGGCGCGCTGGACAAGAAAGTCCGCGAGATCATCAAGTCCGCCGAGGATCGCGCCATCGGCAACAAGAGGAAGACGCTCAAGGCGGTCGATCTCTAGACCGCGAGTTCTCCTCGCGGACCGGCCGACGGTTCGCGTCGAAGGGTTCGGCCCCGCAACGGGGCCGAACCCTTTTTATCACATACCGGCGCGGATTTTCACGCACGATCGAACGGCCGCGCGAGCGAGGTCAGTACTCGAAGAGGATCTCGACGTCGGTGATGGATCCAAAGGCATCCACCACCCGGCGATGCCTCCTCTCCGGCGTGACGTACGCCATCTCGACGACGGCGAAATCGTTTTCTCTGTAGGGCGATGTCGTCGACGTGTATCCGGAGCGCGGACACGAGCCGTTTCGCCTGCTTCATCCTCTGTGATGCGGTGGGGGACCGGAGAACGAGGATGTGAAGACGCTGTCTCGCTCCGATTACCGACTGAAATCTCTCGATGGCGCCCAGAGTGAGGAATACGAGAATCGTCCTGAAAAGGGAGTAAATGGAGACCTCTGTCCGGCCGGAGCGGGCCAAAACCGGGTCTCCGGGACCCCGCGAGGGGGCCCCGCCCGTCCGGGTGTCCGTTCCCGGCTTGCCAAAACGGTTATTGAGTGGTACATTCAGCCAATTAACCGCTAACGACACGGAGAGAATTCGCTGTGGAAAAAATCGTGGGTACGGGCATCACCTTCGACGATGTTCTTCTCATTCCGGGTAAGTCGTCTATCCACCCGAGCGACGCAAACACGAAGACCCAGCTCACCAAGACGATCCAGCTCAACATACCGATCATTTCCGCCGCGATGGATACCGTCACGGAGGCGGAGCTCGCGGTCGCTCTCGCCAGACAGGGGGGCATCGGGATCATCCATAAGAACATGAGCCCCGACGCCCAGGCGGCCCAGGTGGACCAGGTCAAACGAAGTGAGAGCGGGATCATCGCAAGCCCCATTTGTCTTGCCCCCGACCAGACGGTGCGGGACGCTCGGACCGTGATGAAAAAGTACCGGATCTCCGGTGTTCCGATCACCGATAACGGCATCCTCGTGGGGATCCTCACCGGCCGGGACCTCCGTTTTGTGGAAGATGACTCGATCGCGGTCCGCGACATCATGACCTCGAAGGACCTGGTCACGGCCCCCGAAGGGGTCACGATGGAAGAAGCCAAGAAAATTCTGCACGAGCACCGGATCGAAAAGCTTCCCGTCGTCGACTCCGAGGGCCGGGTCAAGGGTCTGATCACGTTCAAGGACATCAAAAAGAGCACCGACTATCCGAACGCCTGCAAGGACTCCGAGGGGAGGCTTCGCGTGGGCGCCGCGATCGGCGTGGGTGAGGACGCCCTCAGGCGGATCGACCTCCTGGTCGAGGCACGAGTCGACGTCGTCGTTATCGACACGGCCCACGGACACTCCAAGAACGTGCTCGATACCCTGGCCAAGGTCAAGACCCGCCACCTGAAGCTTCAGGTGATCGTGGGGAACATCGCAACGACCCGGGCGGCGGTGGATCTCATCAGAGGGGGCGCGGACGGAATCAAGGTGGGAATGGGACCCGGCGCGATCTGCACGACGCGGGTGGTCGCCGGGGTGGGTATCCCGCAGGTCACCGCGATTATGGAGTGCGCACGGGTCGCGTCGAAAGTCGGTGTGCCGCTCATCGCCGACGGCGGTGTCAAGTACAGCGGCGACATGGTCAAGGCGATCGCCGCCGGGGCGGACTCGGTCATGATCGGGAGCCTTTTCGCCGGTCTGGAGGAGAGCCCCGGCCAAATCGAGCTCTTCGAGGGACGGGCGTTCAAGATCTACAGAGGGATGGGATCCATCGAAGCGATGAAGGCCGGGTCGGGCGACCGGTACATGCAAGAAGGCGTCGAGGCGTCGAAGCTCGTCGCCGAAGGGATCGAGGGCCGCGTCCCGTACAAGGGCAAGCTCGAAGACACCGTCTACCAACTGGTGGGGGGACTGAGGTCCGGCATGGGCTACTGCGGCGTGGGGACGATTGCGGACCTCAAGAAAAAGGGACGGTTCATCCAGATCACCGCTGCGGGGCTCAGGGAAAGCCACCCGCACGACGTCGTCATCACCAAGGAAGCTCCCAATTACCGTCTAACTTAGGATCAACGTATGATGACATGGCACGGACAAATTAATCGAACGATCTGGGAGATCAGACACCTCATCGAGACGAATCCCAGAGAGTTCGAGCTGAGGCGGGAGCTTCTGCGCACCCATTTCCTCCAGCGTTTCGAGTACGACCGGGGCCACCACATCCCCAGGGACGACCGGTCATTTCTCTTTCTACAGGAGAACCGTGCTCCGGGCTGCCTCCTTTTCCACGGGGCGAAGGGCACCCCCGGCGAAATGCGGGACCTGGGGAATTACCTCTATTCCAAAGGCTTTACCGTGTTCTGCCCCAGATTCTCCCGTTTCGATCTCAAGGAGCGCCCCGCGTCCTGGGAATCTTGGGTGACGGTTGCCGACACGACCTACGGCACGATGACGGACTATTCCAAGAAGACCGTCGTCATCGGGTTGAGTCTCGGCGGGACGATCGGGATCGTCCTAGCCGGTCTCTATGATATCCCCGCTCTCGTTCTTCTGGCACCGGCGATCGCGCCGCGGCTTCAGTTCAGGGATCGGCTCGTCGGTATGACGAGGACCGTTTCCCCCGCGCTCTTCTCCCGTTTGGCGGGCTGGAACGGAGAGGTGCTCAAGGCGATGGAACACGTCCGCGGGAACGGGCAGGAAATCAAATGCCCGACGCTCGCCCTACAGGCGAGGGACGATGGCGTGGTCTCCACAAAAGGGCTCAAACTCCTCCGGAAGTGGGTCACCCACGCGGAGAGCGAGGTCGCCCTCCTCCCTCAAGGGTCCCACGCGATTACCAGGAGCAAGTCGAAAGACGAGGTGTTCGAGCGGATCTACAAGTTCGCCGAGCGCCTCGGTCTGGCGACAGCGTCCGAATAGCGCCTTGCCTCGCGCCGCATCTAGTATTCGATGTGGAATTTGAACGAATCGTCGAGATCGTGGATCTTTTTGGCGAGCTCCTCCACCTTGACCCGTAGATCGGGCCTCTTTGTCCGGAGGTACTCCGAGTACAGGTCGAGAAACTCGTCCTGGAGTGCCTTGAGCTCGCGGGTCGCCCGATTCGCGTCGACCGATCTTTCCAGGTGATACACGTCGCCCGCGGTCAAACGGTCGAGAATGTTGAAATACTCGCCGCGCATATGGCTCAGGATCTCGACGTAACGTTCGAAGCCTTTGGAGAGCTTCTCGAGAATGTCGGTGATCCCCGTCGACTTCTTGAAAGCCGACTGGCTGTACGTGTAGGCGAAGTGGTAATAGGCCTTTCCCCGCCCCATATACGCTTCCTCCGAGTTTCTGTAGGGGTGAGCGGTGTCGGGTCTTTTCGCCTCGGCGTTATTGAAGATTCCGATCGATATCAGAAGAAAATCCGCATTCGTTTTGTAGATCGTGTACTTGAGCCGGGCGTCGGTCGAATTCGCGACCTTCTCGAAGAGGGTCGAGTCGTATGGAGAGAGATACGGCCGGGACCGCTTGTGGTACTCGGGTTTCATGAACGAGCAGAGAAGATTGGCGAGATAGACGTTGACGTCTTCGTCGTAGAAGTCCTGGTTCGACGGGAATCCTTTTTCGAGCCGGCTGTAGAGGAGGCAGTTGAGCATAAAGAAAAAGGTCGGCTCGACCTCCCTCTTCGCCTCTGATCCCAGATTGATATGTACGTCGGATCCCACGCGGTCCTTTCCCTGTTGCGGTCTTGAACACACGGCGCTCCAATTCGACCGTCGAGCAAGCTTTGTGCCACGATCCGGGGGGCTTGGGGGTCGAACCCCTTGAGTTACACTAAGTTTCGTTGACCAGGAGTTTTCCGGGGCGGCTCCGGCGCCCGTCACCTTCTGTGTTTTCAACCCCGAGAAATTCCGGTATACTGAAGACAAAACGACGCACCGCTTGTAGAACTTTTTTGCGAGCAACTGGTTACACACCCGATGCTTCGTCCGCCAAGAAAAGGCCGTTGAGCGGTTGCCCCGCCGCGTATTGCGGGGTGACGCAACAGGAGGGTGGACCTTGAAAGTCGGATTTCTCCAGTTGAGACCCAAATTCGGGGAAGTGCGGGACAACGTCCGCGCCGCGCAATCCCTTCTCATGAATGTGAGCGATGCCACGATCGTCCTGCCGGAACTTTTCAACACCGGATATCTTTTCCGCAGCCAGGACGAGCTCGACCTCCTCGCGGAGTCGGTGACGACGGGCTATACCGTGACGGAGATGAAAAAGCTTGCCAAGCAGAGCAATCTCAACATCGTGTTCGGGATGGCTGAAAAGCAGGGGCGCAAGTACTACAACACCGCGGTTCTCGTGACCCAGTCAGGGAAAACTTTTGCCTACCGAAAAACCCACCTGTTCGATCGCGAAAAGCTCTTTTTCTCGGCGGGAGACAAGGGGTACGCGGTTCACCAAGTCGAAGGGGCGCGCATCGGGATGATGGTGTGCTTCGATTGGATCTTTCCCGAGGTGGCCAGGGTCCTCGCGCTCGAGGGCGCCCAGATCATCTGCCACCCCGCGAATCTCGTCCTGCCATACTGCCAGGACGCGATGCGGACGCGTTCGATCGAGAATCGTGTGTACACGGTGACGGCCAACCGGATCGGCGGCGAAAAAAGAGGCAGCGTCTCGATCTCGTTCACCGGCAACAGCCAGATCGTTGACCCGAATGGAAACGTCCTGGCGCACGCGGGTGACCGGAGCGAGTCCCTCAAAATCGTGGAGATCCGGGTGGAAGAGGCCGACAACAAAGCGATCACCACGAATAACGATCTTTTCAAGGACCGAAGGGTTTCTCTCTACAAGCCGCTCGTTCGCAAGTCCACGTCATGAGTTCGCTCGCCGGCCGTCCGGGGACCCGCGCCTTCCTGCCCGGAACCCGCCCGGGATAAGGGGGGTGCCGTACGCTCCCTTGCAAACTGCGAACGGCCGCGCGCCAGGACCCCATCGCGCTCGAGCGGGATTCACCATCCAAATCAACAGATTAGCGTCTTTCTTCGGGCGCGGACGGTCACCGGAGGCTGGCATAGTCCTTGCGAGTTGGGCCCGTACTACTCATCTCGCGAAACGGTTTCATTTCCAAGATTCACGTCGACAAGGAGTTATGTCGTGAAAATGACAAAGTCGCCGGTGCTGACGTCACCATGGAAGATCGGGTTCTTCGTCTCGTTGATGCTCGTCTTCGTGAGTATCGGCGTCTCTTACTATTTCGTTCATCAGTACGGTGTCCCGCTGAACATTCTGGAGCGCGACTGGCTCGATCGCAATGAGTGGTTGGGTGTGATCCGCGGAGAAGGGTTCCTCTTCGAAGTGCTTCCGCTCATCGGGTTGGTCATCGCCACCGCTATGATCTCTTATATGGTGATCACGGCGACGGTCCGAAAATACAAGAAGTACCTCGACTCGGGTCACGACTACAAAAACCTCCTATCCTCTTTGAAGGAAATCGAAGACCTCGAAAACAAGAAAAAGATCGAGCGCATCAAGAACCATCCCGAACTCAAACGCCTGCTCCTCGGTGTGGCGGAGGCCCTCGAGGAGAGGGAGCGTCTTCTGAGCGAGCGCGAGGGCGCGCTGGAGACGCGTCTCAATGACGTCCTCGCGTCGAAAGAGAAGGAGATGGGCGAGGATTTCGCCCGGCAGTGCGACCGTCTTTCGAAAGCCGTTGAAGCGCGCTCCCTCGAGCCGTCGGCCATTGAGTTTGCCAACCCGGACCTCGCCCGGCTTAGCAAGGTTGTCCAGCAAGCTCTCCAGGCGAACGCCGCTCCGGCGGCATCGGACCTCGCCGCGTCCTACGGCGACTTGAAAAAAACCACCGAGGTGTTTCAGTCGAAGCTCCGTGAGATCGCCGAGGAGCTCCGTACGAGCCGCGCAAGCGCACAAGAGATCGAACAACAGTTGAGAGGGCTTGCTCAAGCCGACTCTTCGGGTCCGGATGGGAATCGTCTGGAACCGGCGGCGAAGGAAGCCCGAGAGATCCTTGGATCGCTCAAGGGTCTTGAGGAGCTCTCCGCGGCGATCGAACTCACGGCCGAGGAAGCCAGGGGGGTTGCCATCAACACGGCGCTCCGCGCCGGTTCGGGAGAAGGCACACAAGACGATCTCATCCGCCTGGCCGAAGACGTCAAGGAAGTCGCCAGCCGCTTCAAGGACGCGACAAAGCGCTTCTTTCAAATATCCGCCGTCTTGCGTTCGTCGGCCGGCGCTCTCGAGGTTTTTGCGAACAGCCCCAAACGACCGTCGGCCGGCCCGTCCGGCGTCGAGCGAAACGTGACGACCGTTCTTTCTCGCGTGTCGCTCTGGGTCGAAAGGATCGTCGTTCTCTGCGACAGGGTTGCGAACCTCAGCGAGTCCTACGGGGTGGCGGTGAGCACGTTGCCGGTGGCTCCCCTGAAAGCGGCGAGAGTCGCGCACGGCGCCGAGCCGCAGAAGGCAAGCGTGGCCGGCGTTGCCGAGCCCGATGCAGTCCCAGAGTCTAAAGAGGAGGAGGAACCGGCGCTCCCCGGTTCCGAGGAATCCGAGGAATTCGGTTTCGAGACTCTGGACAGAAGCAGGTCGTTCTTCATCGGAAAACAGATGGCGGACGAGCCGGAGAACGCGCCCGACGAGAGAATCCAGGACGAGCGCGTAAGCGACGGCGACGAGGAACACGAGGGCGAGCGCGGGGACGAGCGCGAGGTCGAGAAGCGGCGTGAAGGGGTCTTCGAAGAGATGACGGCTCGTCCGCTTGGATCCGCCGGCGACGACGCGTCGGAAAATGATCCGCTCGGCAAAGAGCCGGCGGAAAAAACGCCGCCCGAAGAGAAAGAGGAAACGATAATCGAACTCCTCCGGCCGGTGGCGATGCAACAAGACACCAAACGGGAAATCTCATCGACCCGAAGCGCGGGGACGGCGGAGGCGGATCTAGATGTCGTCGGTCTCTACGATTTGGGAGCCGTCGACTACGATCCCGCTCTTCACGGGTAGAGCGACGAGGGAGCCGCAGACATGCTGAACAGACTGGATAGTAGGAGTCTCTTTCTCGCTCAGATAAACCAGCACGCCGAGGCGCTTGGGGGCCTGCTGTCCGGTGCCGCGCAGGATCCGATCGACCGCGAGCTGAGCAAGCGTTGCATCGTGAGCACACGGATGCTTTCCAAGAGCGTGTCCCTCATGGAGCTCTCGGAATGGCAGACCGTGCTCGATGTCTTTCAGTCGCTCCTCGAGATTTACCGGGAAAAGAATCTCCCGTGGGACGAGAGGATCGCGGACGTTACCTCGGGGATCATCGAGAAAGAGGATTTGCTCGTGACCGGCGCGGGCGCAGGAGGTCCATCGGACCTCGAAGGGGCGGTTTCCACCGAGGAACTGCGGGCGCTCTCCCGTGAGGTGAGCGAACTCGTCGAATTCGCCGCGGAAACGCCGGTGACTCCGGAGAGCGATGACGCAACGGTCCCGGGTGCCGGTGGTACCACCGGGGCGGGTGATCCCGGAGCCGGTCGTGGAGAGGGAGATACGGGACAAGACGGTCGCGGGTCCTCGGACGGCGTCCGGGTTCTAGAAAAAGGAATGGCGGAACTGCGGCGCCACGCGGATGCGCTCTGCGAGGCGTGGGCGTCATCCGCCGCCGCTCTCCATACTTCGCCCGCGCTCGACGACATCAGGACCCACCTCCTCGTCATCGGTTTCCACGGGTTTTCGATGGAGCGGACCTTAGCCACGGGTGCGGGACCCCATCCCGCCCCGCTCGTCAACACGCTGGCTCCGCTCCGCGCCGCGATCGAGGACCACGCAGTCGCGGCGTCCGCGACGAGAGGCCGCGCGATCGAGCTCGCGTTCTCCGGTGAGGATCGCGCGATCGACGCAAGACTTCTTCAGCCCGTTCACGTCGTCCTCCAACATCTGGTGAGCGACGTATTGCTGCGTTGCGGTCAGGATAACCTCCGTGTGGAAATCGGGGTCGAAGAAAAGAACGGCGCGCTACATTGGACGCTCAAGGACAACGGGGAGAATTTCGTATCCGACTCGCACGTCGATCGGGACGAGTACCTCGCGTTCTATCCCGGTTTGCGCGAGGCCCGCAAGATACTTGGCGACCTCCACAGCCTCCTTTGGGTCGAGCCCGACGGAAGGGCGGGGACGCGTTTTGCCTTTACCATACCTCCATCCCTTCAGGACAGGTCCTTCATGGTGTGGAAGAACGCGGGTATTGCCGTTCTTTCGAGCCAGATCTCCGGGCTGTTCCGGGTCGGCGAGGTCGAGTTGACTTCCGATCCGCACGGCGAGCGCATCTTGGCCGACGGTCGTTGGATCCCGGTGCTCCGGTTGGGACAGGTGTGCCCGGAAGGACCGACCGATGGCGACCGGATCGCCGTGATCGGTTCGCTCGAGAAGCGTGTTGCGTTCTTCGTCGAGGGAGAAGGGGTTCTGGAAAAAGGCGTTTGGAAAAAAGACGGCGGCGCGGTGGGGAGGGGTATGGACGGCGGCACTGTACGAATCGGAGAGGCACGGATGGCGTTGGTCGAGGCGAACGGGGTTTTGCAAAAATACATGGCCATCGTCGACGCGGTCCCCGAGGAATGTGTTTCTGGAGGAGTGGACCAAGTAGTATCTGATCCTTCCCATACTCAGGCGACAAGGGAAAAAGATGCGAAGACTCCTCCAGAAATTTCTTCGAAAAAAGGCGAGGTGGACGTGCTGGTCGTCGAGGAGAACGAGGCGTTGAGGCGAACGCTCGGCTCCATACTAGTGGAGAACGGTCTTACCACAAAGACCGTCGGGGGACTGGAGGCCGCCATGGCGTTCCTCGACGGAGGACATCCCTCCGTCGTCATCAGCGACTTTCGGGTGCCCACGATGGCGGCCAAAGCGATTGCCGATCGGTTTCGGCGCGACGGAAAGAAGATCCCCGTTTACGTGACGACCACCCACACCGGCAGAAACGCAGAAGTGCTGGTGAAACGCCTCGGCGTGTCGGGTTACATCGCCAAACCGGTAAGCGGAGACGATGTTCTTTCCCGGGTCGTGGAACACGCCGGAGGACGCGCGGGGCGGACATCGCGGCGTTCCTCGGGGCTCGCAATTTGAGACTCGCCCGAGCCCGGCGATCGGACGGGGCCGCGGCGGCGCGGCCGTCCGTGACAACGAATTCATAACTTATGTTATAAATGGGCCTTGCGCCGATCGCCCCGGCCGGTTCGAGGCGCCCCGGTTGGTATGCTTCGTGCTTACCCCGGAATCAGATGCAACTCTTCCACTGTTTTGGCGAACAGAAAAGGACGGGACGATAATGAACAAATGGAAAAACTCCGAGTACTCGAACATCGTCATCGGGGCCAGTGAGGACACCGATGTCGTTATGACCTCCGTCGAAGCGGCGGAGTACCTCAAGATGCACGTCAAAACGGTGTGTCGTCTCGCCAAAGAAAGAAAGATCCCGGCGAAGAAGGTCGGTAGCGAGTGGAGGTTTCTCAAGAGCGTGCTCGACCGGTGGCTCACCCAGGAAGTTGTCGAGTAGGGGATCCGCGGTCCATCGGCGTTCATTGACCTCTTTTCTCGCCCGTTTCTTTTTTGTTCGCCTCGCTTTCGTCGGGAGCATCGATGGCCAAGACGGTCGTACAGAAGGTCGACTCTCCGGATCCCGACGTCACCATATTCAAGATCAGCGGCACTCTGGGATTTCACGAGAACACGGTTCTCGTGAAATTCTTTGGCGAGTGCTCTTCCCGCAACATACATAAGCTTGTCATCGATTTCTCCGAACTGGGGTCACTCGGTGGAGGGTGCGCCAAGATCATTCGCGACGCGGCCCGCTCCGAGTCCGTGCGGATCGTCGTCGCGGGGGCGTCGCGGACCGTCCTCGGTTTTCTGCAGGGTGGGGACTGCGGGGCCATCCACTTCGCCCCGGATGTCGAGCAAGCGCTGACCGTCCTACGAACGAACTTCGGGGCGCGCCCGCAGGACGCGTCGCCGGAGAGCCGCCGCGCGGAAAAACAACCCGCTCCGGCGGCCACGCAGGGGAAGAGCGCCCGGACCGCTCCCGGTCCGACACCTCCGGCGGCCGCGGCGCGGGCCGCCGTGTCCGAACCAGCGCCCGTGGATCAGCTGTACGCCGCGGATGTTCTCACCGAAGTCGACGATCTCCTTGGGCGGCCCGAACCGTCTTCGTCTTCGCCGAGACCCGATGACTGGGGGGTGCGGACCGCTCCCCGCGGCGCCGAGTCTCCCGCGGCGCCGTCCGGTCCGGAAACGGCGTGCGCCGTAGCCGAACCCAAGACCCCGGGTAAACCCGCCGCGGTATCCGACGAGATGAGGGAGATCAAACGGAAGCTCGTCCGGTACCGCGCGCTCTTCTCGCTCAACAAGGAATTCGGCCGCATCGAGGACAAATCGAGGCTTCTCGACGCGTTCCTCCTCACGACCATCGCACAGGTGGGCGTGGAAAGCGCCGCGTTTCTCGAGCTCGCCGGGGACGAGTTCGTGGCGGCGTGCTGGAAGGGTTTCGAAACGGCGGACCCCGAGTCGCTAAACGTTCTGGGCGAAGAGGTGGACATGGGGGCGTGGCTTCGGTCGGCGGAGATATTCCCGCTTGAGCGCGCTCCGATCTCCGCGGGTGCGAGGGGCCGGCTCGAAAAGTGGGACCTTCCCTACGCGGCGCCTTTCCTTGTCCACGGAACTTTTCGCGGGATCGTGCTCCTCGGCAAACCGATCCGCCATGCGCTCGACGCCGATTCGTGGGAATTCTTGAGCATGATGTTCGATCAAGTCGCCATCGCGTACGACAACAGTTGCCGTCTCGAACAACAGGTCGAGCGAACCCTCGGGCTGGTCCAGTCGCTGATCTCGATGATCGAGCACAACACAGCCTCGCGGGGGACGACGGAGATGGTGATGGACCTCACGTACGCCGTCGCGATGGGGATGCACTACCCGGAGGAGCATCTCCGCGACCTCCTCTACGGCACCGTGCTCCGGGACATCGGGATGCTCAACACGGGGAGCCTCATCGTCAAGAGCCCGCGCGAACTCCTCCAGGAAGAATGGGAGATCATCAAGCAACACCCACTCGAAGGGGCTCAAATGCTCGAGAAGATGGGGTTCTCGAGACACACGTGCGACATCGTTCTCGATCACCACGAGCGCTACAACGGAGAAGGATACCCAAAGGGCATGTCGGGTCCGCAAATCCCGCTGGGGGCGCGGATACTCTCCGTTGTCGAGAGTTTCGCCGCGATGCTCCACGACCGGCCCAACCGGCCCGCTCTCACCCGTGAGGAGGCGCTCGCGACCCTCGAGGAAAACTGGGGGCTCCGCTACGATCCCGAGGTGGTCAAGGTGTTCATACAGGCCGTCGATGAAGAGATCCAAAACGGATCCCGGGTGAGACTTCGCGGGATAGACCTCATCAAAAGCAGGGGAAAGGGACTATGATCGGCAACATCCTCATCGTGGACGACGACGCCAAGGTCCTCGAGATCGTCGGGAAAAGTCTCGCGCACAAGGGCCACGAGATCCGCACGGCCGCCGGCGGGCGGGAGGCGTTGAGCTCGTACGACACGAGAGTCCCGGACGTCGTGCTGCTCGATCTCATGCTCCCCGACATGGACGGCAGGGATGTGCTCAAGGCAATACGCGCAAAGCCCGGGGGCGAGTTCATCCCCGTGCTCTTCCTCTCCGCGAACTCGGATCTCGACACCCGGGTGAACGCGATCGACGAGGGGGCCGAGGATTTTCTCGTCAAGCCGTTTTCTTTGAAGGAACTCAACGCGAAGATCGACCGGGTGCTCGACCGCTACGGCACGACGAAATCGTGGCAGGCGGAGAAAACCCAGCTTGAGAGCCGCATCGACGTCCAGGAAAAAAACGTTGTTGTCATCAACCGGGAGCTCAAGAAACAGATCCTGTCGATGAAAACGCTCTTCGCCGTGGGTCAGGACCTCAACAGCCGGCTCGATGTCGAGGATCTGATCAACGGGCTCTCACTCTCGCTGATGGGGGAACTCCAGATCGCGAGCATGGCGTTTTTCCAGCCCGAGAAGGAAGGAGACGACCATCTCAGCGTGCACGATCTCAAGGGATTCGACAAGAGCCGGATCGCGGGGCTCGAAATTCCCGTCGAGAGCGAGTTTATCCGCTGGGCGAGGGAAACACCGCAGCCGCGCAAGATCGCGAGAAACGGCGAGGCGCATTGGGCAAGACGCCTCCCCGACATCCGTCTCGCCGTGTTCGAATACGTCACTCCAATCATCGTCAGACAAGAGCTGAGAGGGCTCGTATTCACGGGACCGAAGCTCAACGGAAAGGACTATAAACCGTTCGAGCTCGATCTTCTGGCGTCCCTGTGCAACTCCGCGGGGACGGCGATGGAACACGCAAGACTCTTCCAGCAGCTCGAGAACACCTACCTTTCGACGGTCAAGGCGCTGATGTCCATCGTAGAAGCCAAGGACGCGTACACGAAAGGTCACACCGAGAGGGTGGCCGACTACGCGGTGGCGCTGGGGAAGAAGATGAAGCTTGGCCGCAACGAACTCCGCGACCTCGCCTTCGCGGCGGTGCTCCACGACATCGGGAAGCTAGTCGTATACGAAAACGTTCTCAAGAAACCGGGGACGCTCAACGATGAAGAGTGGAGGATACTGAAAAGCCACCCCGTCATCGGCGCATCGATCATCGAGAACATGGAGTTTCTCTGCGGGGCGGTGCCGCTCGTCAGACACCACCACGAACGTTTCGACGGGGAGGGCTACCCCGACGGGCTCAAAGGGGAAGGCATCCCCTTGGGCGCCAGAATCATCACCGTCGCCGACAGCTACGACGCGATGACGACCGATCGGCCGTATCGAGAAGCGCTCTCCAGGGAAGTCGCTCTCAACACGATGATCAGCAAGGCCGGGACCCAGTTCGACGCCGGCGCCGTCGAGCATTTTATCGATCTCGTCGAAAAGGACGGATTCCAACCCCGGCAAAACGGCGGTTCGTCGAAACGCGAGCTCCTCTAGACAGGGCCGGCGCGCCGCTCCCTCTTTCTTGTTGTTTGCCAGACAGCGCAGGAGGCGCAAGCGGCCGGCGCCGCGCCACGGGCTGTCAACGAGATTTCCACGCTCTCCGCGCATCAATCCTTTTCTACGCTTTGTCGTTAGCCTCTCCAGCACGCGGTGGAGAGGACGCCGTTGTCAACAACGTCGACATCGCCCGCGTGGGACCGTCTTCGACGGAGCGCGTCGCTTTCGGCTGAACGGGCTGTTGCGCAAGAAGATGCGCCGCGTTCTCCAAAGGGCGGTGTTGGCGCCGCTCTGGCATCCGTTTTGCCCTTAGACACCGGCACGGCCTCATGGTTTTGCGAAGAGATGGGAGGCGGACGGGTGCGGGTCGTGTTGGGTTGACGGGTGGCGTGACAAGCATCTTGGATGCTTCTCATCTCTTGCGCTCTTGGAGGGAGTTCGCGGGGTATGGGCGGGGGAGGACCCAGATCCTGACGGGACGAAGCGGCGCGCTGCACGGCGACGCGTTCATTGGCAACCGCCGCGCCGCTTCCGCTCCCTCTTTTTCTCCTTGTCCGTTCCATTACCCGCCCGTAGAATATCCCGGCTAAAACAGCGCCCCTTGGGATCCTTCGCGTTCGCGCGCGGATCGATTTCGAAAAACGGAAGCAAGTCGGGAAGTCCCCGCGGTGGTGAAATCATGCAGCCAGAGTCCCCGTCGAACAACGTCCTGAAATCGATCTTGCCGAACGGCCTCACCGTGATTCTCAAAGAGGATCATTCGAACCCCGTCGTCGCGATCAACGTGTGGTTCGGGATCGGTTCCGCGTTCGAGACCGATTCCGCCTCGGGTCTTTCTCATTTTCAGGAACACATGGTCTTCAAAGGGACGGAGAAACACGGCGTCGGAGAGATCGCCGACATCATAAAATCCGCCGGGGGAAACCTCAACGCCGCGACGAGCTACTCCTATACGATGTACCACGTCGTCCTGCCCTCCCGTTCTTTCGCGCTGGGGCTCGCTGTCCAGGCGGACGCGACGATGAACTCGACCTTCGACCCCGAGGAGTTTCGCAAGGAGAGGCTCGTCGTCATCGACGAAGCCCGGATGTACGACGACACCCCCGACGCCTACGCGTACTACCGCACCATGGAGCTCGGCTTCGCCGCGCACAACTACCGCCGCCCGATCGCCGGATACGAGAACGTGGTTTCCCGCTTCACGCGCGACGAGCTGGTCGATTTCTATCGCGAACACTACCGGCCCGGCAGCGCGATCCTCGTGGTCGTGGGCGACGTCGAAAAGGACGCTGCCATGCGCGAGATCGAACGCGTGTACGGGACGTGGACCGGCGCGCGCGCCGTATCGCCGGACTCCCCCGCCGAGCCGAGACAGGACGCGTTTCGCTTCAAAGCGCACCGCGGGGCGATCGATCACGCCTATCTGGGGTTCGGGTTTCACGCGTCGAGCATCCTCGATCCCGATTATCCGGCGCTCGAAGTCCTTGCGAACCTCCTCGGTTCGGGGAAAAGCTCCCGGCTCTATCAACGGGTTCGGGAGGAAAAGAGGCTGGTGACATCGGCCTCCGCCGATCTCCTCGCCGAGAAGTGGCCGGGTTACTTCATGGTCTTCGCAGCGACCCCGGCGGAGAAATGGGAAGCGGCGCGGGACGCCCTCTTCGAGGAAATCGTGCGTTTCACCCACGAGCCGGTGAGCGAGGAAGAGCTCCTGAAGGCGCGGCGGCAGGTGGAAAAATCGATGTACACGGAGCTCGAGACGATGGAAGGGCAGGCGTCGAACCTCGGGTATTACGAGGTGATGGGGGACTACCGGCTTGCGGACGAGCACCGGAAGGCGGTCCAACGGGTGTCCGCCGATCAAATCGTGACCGCGGCACGTAAGTATCTCAACCTGTGCAATTGCTCTCTCATGTCGTATCTACCGGAGACGGCATCGGTCGCGGAGCCGTCGCACGAAGCGGTCGAGTCCGCGCTCCGGGCGATTGAGACGCGGACCGCGCGCGTCCGGCGCGAGGAGCCCGCTCGGCGGTCGCGGAGTGCCCCCTCCCGACAAAAGACGGAGACGCGGGAAAGGGCGAGCCGATCGGCCGGGAGGAAAAACACGACGCACCGCCACGTGCTGCCGAACGGTCTGCGCGTTTTGTGCCGGCCCAAAACCACGGTGCCCATGGTTTCCGTTCTCGCCATCTGCCAGGGCGGAACGCGGCTCGAACCCAAGGGCAAGTCCGGGTTGTCGCTTCTCTCCACGCGGGCGCTTCTCAAGGGCACGGCGTCGTACACCGCGGACGAGATCGTCGGTACGGTGGAGCGATTGGGAGGGACGATCGAGGGTTTTTCGGGATTCGATGTCACGGGCGTCTACCTCAACATTCTTCGCGAACACCTCGGCGACGCTCTCGGCGTCTACCGCGACGTCCTCAGGCAGCCGCGGTTCGCCGCGGACAAAGTCGAGCAGGAGAAAAAGCGGCTCCTCGAGGAGCTCGCCAAGCGGCACGACCACCCCGTGCATTTCACGGTCGATCATCTCTTTGCGCGGATGTTCGGTGCCCACCCTTACGCGCACCCATTCATCGGGGACGAATCGCAGCTCGCGGGGCTCACCGCGGCGGATTGCGAGGCGCAACACCGGCGGAGCTTCGAACCCGAGAACACCGTGGTGGTGTTCGTGGGCGATATCGGCGAGGCTGAGGCGCGGGAAGCGGCGGAGGAGATGTTTGGCGATCTCGCCCCGGGGCGGCTTCCTTTCTTGGAAGTCGAGCCGTGCGAGGAGCCGGTTTATCCGGGCGTCCACGAGCTGAAGAGGGAAAAACTCAACCAGGCGGTGGGGCTTATCGGGTTCCTCGCGCCGCCGATGCTCACGAAAGAAGCGACCAGTCTTCGCGTTCTCGACGGTCTCATGACGGGTCTCGGCGGGCGGCTCTTTGTCGAGCTCAGGGACAAGAGATCTCTCGGTTACATGACGGGTTCGGAGTTCATACCGCTGAAGGAACGTTCAATTTTCTACGGTTACGCAAATCCGAAGCCCGAGGGGCTGGACGAGGCGGTGAACGTGATCCTCACCGAGCTCGATCGCGTCACCCGCGAGCATGTGACCGACAAAGAGCTCACGCGGTCGAAGGAATGGCTTCTCGGGACCCAAGTGATGACGCTCCAGAGGAACCTCGCGCAGGCGATCGAGTACGGGTACTACGAAACGTTGGGGTACGGCTACGAGACGGTCGATCGAATCTCCGAGATGATCCAGGGCGTGACCAAGGAGGACATCCGGAGCGCCGCTGCCGCGGTGTTCGACAAGGAGAAAGCCGTGTGCGTCAAACTGCTCCCGCAGGGATGACTGGGTGGGATGGTGCGAAGGGCCATGGCGGGCGATCCTCGCTCGTTCTCGCGAAAGGACCCGCCATGGCCCTTCAGACCACCCACCAAGGGCTAAGTTGCCGTTGCCGTTTTCGTTGCTTTTTCTTCTCCCGCCAAACCGAAGTTTCTTAGAAGTTCCGCGCGAAGCGTGTTGATGTCGATCTTCCGGGTGAGTTTTCCGGATTGCGCGTAGGAGATCGCCTGCGTCTCCTCGGATACCACGATCACGACGGCATCCGTTTCCTCAGTGAGCCCGATCGCCGCCCGGTGGCGCGTCCCGAGCGACACGGAGAGCCTCTGGTCCTGTGTCAGGGGGAGTATACAACCGGCCGCGGCCACGCGGTCGTTCTGGACGATGACGGCGCCGTCGTGGAGCGGGCTCGTCGGCGAGAAGATCGTCTCCACAAGCTCGGCGGTGAGCCGCGCGTCGATCTTCGTCCCCGTCTCGATATAATTCTTGAGTCCCATGTCCTTTTCGAGAACGATGATCGCCCCGATTCCTTTTTCGGCCAGCCTCGAAACGCTCTTGATGATCTCCGGAAGCACCCCGGTTTCTTCGACCGTAAAGAACCGGCTGAGGAAACGGTGCTGGCCTAGAGAGGCAAGCGCTCTTCGCAGCTCGGGTTGGAAGATGATGACGAACGCGATCACCCACACCGTTTTCAAGCTGGAGATGATCCAGTTGAGCGCCATCAGATGCGCCCATTGCGCGACGACCGAGAGGATGAAGAGGATGACGAGCCCGAAGAACATGTGGACCGCCCTTGTCCCCCTCATGAGCGTAAAAAGTTTATAGAGGAGAAAAGAGACGATCAGAACGTCTACGATATCGATCAGGATTGCGTTCGAGATGTCCGGCATACGCGAAATAGGATCAATCGATAACGGTTCTACCAGGAAACCGGGTAATCCTCCGGGTGATCGATCGCGTCCAGCACGCGGAAGAGCCCGGCTGTCTCTTTCACGTCGTGGACGCGGACCAAGTCCACGCGGTTTTTGAAACACCACGCCGCAACGGCCAAACTACCGCTCAGTCGGTCTTGCGGCTCCGCGTCGAGAAGTTCCCCGAGAAAGCGTTTTCTCGACGCGCCGACCATCACCGGGTGCCCGAGCGTGCCGAGCGCCTCGATCGACCGGAGCAAGTCGAGATTGTCACGGAATCGTTTGCCGAATCCGATCCCCGGGTCAAGGACGATCATATCATCGTCCAGCCCTGAGCGCCCGACGATTCTCGCGCGCTCGGCGAGAAACGAGCGGACTTCCGAAACCACGTCGTCGTAGCGCGGGCTCGCCTGCATCGACTCGGGTTCGCCCTTCATGTGCATGAGAACGATCGGAGCGCCGAACTGCCCGACGACGGCCGGCATCTCCGGGTCGCCGCACGCGGTCACGTCGTTGACCATCCGGCACCCGG
>Ga0315276_10000497_pt1 | contig 33935 bp, 33 predicted proteins | sample YL17G05_0_MG_FD_204542 | JGI IMG/M metagenome (GOLD analysis project Ga0315276, IMG submission 204542) | Sediment microbial communities from Yellowstone Lake, YNP, Wyoming, USA - YL17G05_0 | ecosystem: Environmental > Aquatic > Freshwater > Lake > Sediment | place: USA: Wyoming | collected... | reverse complement strand
TCCACCGTCCACAGGCCCTATGGGCAGCAGATTAGCAAGTCCCAGGCCTAGGCTTAGCATGAATATCCAGCTTAACAATCCCTGGAACCAGAGCAATAGCTGCATGAAGACGTTATCTTCGTTGGTGAATCTTGTCTTGAGGTTAACCCCTATGACAGGCTTGTCAGGGCTTGTGTTCCTGGCAGTCGTTGTCATCGTGTAGTTCTGGAAATCATCTCCCATGATGATGGTCTCATTAACCTTGATGTTCTCGAACACCTTCTGAAGATCCTCTGTGCTGAGGATTGTGAGGTTGTTTATGTGGTTGTATATCACGTCTTTCTGCATGCCGGCCTGCGCAGCAGGCAAACCCTCCTCCAACTCTGTGAATGAGAAGCCGACAGGCTTTGCATAATGATTTATTACTGGAGCAAATACGAATGCAGTAAGGAGAAGCACAAGGACTGCAAGTATGATATTTGAGAAAGGGCCTGCTGCGAAGATGCTGTACTTCACCACATCGGACTGCTTCTTGATCTTCTTCTCATCAGGCTCGACAAAAGCGCCTATCAAAGGCCCGAAGAATACTATTCCTGAGTTGAGCACAGGAAGACCATGAGCCTTTGCAACTATTCCGTGGCTGAATTCATGCACCAGGACCACGATGAAGAGCGCGATTATGCCGTACCAGAAAGGGACAAACAATGGGCTGCCTGGGATGGGCACTCCTGGAAGGACAGGGGAGAGCACAGGCGGTGCGCCCGGGACAAATATAAGGTCGTAGATGCCCTTGCCGATGAAGAACATTATGACCATCATACCGACATAGCCAATACCTATGCCTATGTAGCCCATGATCTTTATCAGCTCAGAATGCTTGGTCCCTATCTTGTCGATGAACTTAAGGCCGAACTTAGTCCTGTACAATGCTATGAACTTCGCCTCGAACTGGAACTTCTTCCTGAAGACATAGATGATTATGATAATCAGAAGATAGAATAATATTATCCACTTGTACTCAAGCAATACGCTCAAAAAGCTCATTGCATAAACACTATTCCTAGTCCTTTTTAATTGTTTTGGTTTTGAAAAAGCTGCTCTGCCCTTTCTCATCAGGGATTTCGCGTCTGATTCTTACGAGATTGGAAGCGAAATCTTTTGATTCTCTACCATTTTTGATTCTGCCTCGTAAGAATTCAAATCCCTTGAAAATTAAGAGAAACAAACAGAAAGGTAAAAAACAAGCCATCACTTCTTCTTGATCGGCCTCAGGACTTTCCCGTCGCATTTCCTGCACTTGATCTTGCCTGCTATAACCTGGAGCGTAGGAGCCCTTATCTTGGTCTTGCATCTCCTGCAAACGAACATGTTCTTGAACTTCCTTGCTTCTGCTTCTGGGAATTTAGCCATAAAAAATCACCTGAAATCGTAAGTAATACTTAAGCCGTTTTTATCTGTTTCATAATCCTATCGTTCAATATAACCCAGTAGACGATGACAGTCTCTGGTGTCAACTGGCCCTTGAGCTCTTCTGGTATTACCAAGTCAAAGGTCTCATAGGTCTCTGCATCCATGACATTGGCTGACTCTCCTGTGACTGTGAGTACCTGGGCGTTCCTCTTCTCTATGACAGGAACATCCATGTCGTCATGGCCAGGCATCACTACCTGTCGCTTCTTGCCGTCGATCATGCCAATCGCGTCCATCCTTACCTTTGAATGGCCGTGCTTTCCTGGCTTTGATATCTGGATGCTTGAAACGGTGCAGGCTGCTCCGTCGATGACAACGTAATTTCCTATCTGGAAGCTTCCTGCTCCCTTCCTTTTCACTTCACCACTCATAATATACCACCATGATTAGTATCAATTGTTCTGTTCTTAAGAGGTGCTGAGGGCTTTAAAAAGCTTGCGGAAAAACATGTGAAGAACTATGGCTCGTCTAGCATCCTCCTGAGATGGTACGTTCATTCCATGCTCTTGATTATTCTTTCCTGCCTTTCCATGTAAAGCATCGCTAACTTGTTGAAGAGAGGATAATATTCATGCCTGATTTTTTTGATTTCCTCAACACAGTATGCCCCTTCATTTAATCTAGTCCATACCTCGCTGTCAAGCGTTGCTTCGACCCATTCATCTTCTGTCTTATCATCAAAGAGGGTGGGTTCATCATATATTTTTCGGTGGATGCTGCCGAGCTTTTCCTTTATGAATGTTTTATCCTCCAAGATGTTTCCCAGAGGCCTTCTCTCATTGGTTGAGAACCAAGTATAGAATGCTATGTCTCCTTTGTTGTCAAGGAAAGCATATGTCGGCTTATGCTCATCCCTTATGCCTATGAACTTCACCCTAGGATTATTGTAGATACTCCTTATCATCTCCTCTGCCAGGAGGAAGTCCGCGAAAAGGGTGTTTGTGCATCCTTCTGCAGGATTACCTTGGCCTCTCAGCCGGTCTATTGATAGCAGCCTCTTGGTAAGATGCTTTTTGAGAGCTTCATCTTCCGCCATTCTGAGCTGCTTAAGGACCTGGTGCCTTGTCAGCTCATGGTTGAACTCATAGACCTTCCAGTGATCAAAACCATTTCTCTCTATGAAATTGTAGATTTCAGTAATCCCTTCTTTGTTTATCTTTGTGAATACTGTGTGATAGACTAGCTTTATCCTTGTGTCGTGCACGCTGCTGATCATCTGGTGGATGTTGTCAAAGAAATGCATGAATCCTTTTCCCCTTAGGTGCATCTGCATCTCTCTGTCCGTGCTGTCAAGCGGGAATGCTATTTCATCCAGTATTCCTGAGAATGAAGATATCCTTTCAGGTGATAGCAGCACTCCGTTGGTGTGTAGGCTTGTCTTAATCCCTCCTTTTTTCAGAATCCTCATTACTTGTTCGAGCGATCCTGCAAGCGCAGGCTCTCCTCCTCCGAGCGTGACCTTCTTTACGTTGTTGGCTACGAGCAGTTCTGCAAGCTCTTTCAGCCTCTCAGGCTCGTGGCCGTAATGGTTGTCTGGCTTGAAGCAGAAGCCGCAATCCAGGTTGCAGTATGATGCTATGAACCAGTTTATGTGCTCCCATGATTCCATAACCGCAGGATTCCTTCAGGACTAATAAAGGTTTCTACTATAGAATAATAAATAAAATAAGGATCAGGCCAAGCTATAGCTTCAGCCAGCAATATTTTACAAATAAACCTGATTTAATCACTTTTGTGTAGTTAAAAAACCGGAATGTTTATAAATTATTACTTGCATCTGCAGTGAAACAAGAGGCTAAATATACTGATTTGCTTCAAAAAATTAGGAGATGATAATATGGCTCAAACAAAAGGGTTAGAGAATCTGGTTAATATTCCATGCCCTCTCGACAACGCATACGATCAGCTTATTCCTGAGACTATTCGGATGGCTCATATGATTCAGCGAGACAGAATAACCGACCAGAATCTTAGAAGTGAATGGTTCATTACAGGTGATGGCTGTGTTTATAAGTTTGAGAAAAGAAAAGCTGTTCTTTATCTTACTAATACTAAACTTAATCCTGTTCTTAAGCAGGAGAACATCGCTGATGCAGTGAATCAGATTAGGCAGACTGGAAATTACAATGTTAAAGATGATGATTTCTCTTTGATAATAGCTGCTGTTAAGAATGGTGGTGCTAAGCGGTATGCTTTGTCAGATCTAAAATTGTCTAAGCACAATGATGAGTGGAGCTTTTATGATATTGATACTAAAAAATATAATCAGCTCAATAAGGCCCAGAGGGCTTTTGCAGAGCAGGTTCATGGCAAAGGAAAGCAATTTACTAAAGTGATGAGTGAGATGAGCAAAGAAGGCATAACTAAGACCAGAATCTATGTCTTAAATTCAGAATACATCCAAAAGGTTGCCACAAAGGGACCTGTGGCGCGTGTTGGCTGGCTTAACCTCTTCGACGACAATAATTACTTCGATGCCGGCAATAGGAGCATAGACGACGATAGTATCTGCGTTCGTGGGGTACGTCGTGAAAGTGTCGCCGAAGGCGACGGCGCAGAAAAACCAGCACCTTTTGATTATGGTAGAGCTTTAGATGGAGTCCTAGCTCAACCTGAACAAGCATTACAACACTTGAATAAGAAAAGAGCAGCGGGCTTATTGGATTTAGCTAACAGGTTCTATCAGAAACAGTAAGCTTTATTAAACTCTTTGATTATTTTCTTTCGACGTATTCATCAAGAATCATCTTCAGGCGCGCCTGATTATGATTCACGCTCTATGCTGGCGCGGTTGATGCCTAAATGTGCTTTTCTAGTTATGAGCTACTATGATGCGCTATGGAAGGGGACTATTTAGGCGTAGCATATTATTTGTTTTTTGTTGTGAATTTTTTTCTTATCGAGTTTATTTGTTCTTCTCTTATTGTTGATAGTATGTTTTTGGTTTTTATGAAGAATATTTTGCAGTTCTTGCTGGAGTTATTGATTATTTTCTCATCCACTGGTCTGTTGGAGTAGTATTGGAGGTCGATTCTTGCGCTGAATGCTTCTTCAAAACTTCTAATGTCATCAGAATTAAAGAGTTCTTTCAGACATTCTTTCATGAATTCTATTGAGCAGCCATGAATTTCACATTTTATACCTATTCGAAGCATCAATGCATAAAGTGAATAATAGTAGATGTAGTAGCTCGTAGTTGCTGTCCAAATATTGCTTTCGCTGACTTTTGATAATACATTGATTGATTCTTCAGCCATTTTCAAGTATGATTCTGACATGTTCTTGTTAGGCTTTATTATTTCTAATCCGTTGCGTTGCTTAAGGCACCATTCAATCGAAACCATAATAATCCCTCCATAAATATTCGATAAAACGCTCAACATTAAATAAAATTATGTGATTGTCTATGATTTCTCTTATTAAAGGATTTTTCTTTTTCAACAAATCCTTGAATTCTTTTGAAGAAAAGTATTTTATGCTAACATTTAAATCATAAACCTTAGCTTTCGTAGCATAATCTTGGCTTGTTTTTTCTCCAATGATAAATATGTCGATGTCTGAGTCTTTTTTTTGGGTGCTTTTAGCATAACTACCGAATATGCCCATGATTCGTTCATCGCTCTTGAAAAGGTTGGCTATTGTTTGATGTTTGCTTAAGAAGCTTGTTTTTTGTGTGATTTCAGCCATTACAATAGAATCCTTTATTCGAGCAAATTGGTGATTGAGGCTGAAGAATTTCATGTTACCGCTTTTCCTGGAGGTTAATATTCCTTCTTTTTCTAGGCTGCTGAGTGCTAATGCTATGCCTTTTTGGCTTAATGAAATTTTACCTATTAGTTCTCGACCATAGATTTCTCTAGTGTAATCTCCTAAGAATTGGTTCATTATCTCAAAATCTGTGTTGTGTATCATTTTACACAGTTGTGTAATTTATTACATTTATAAATCTTACGATTTCGGTTTCTGGAAACTATTCTTACCTACTGCAAAAAAATTTCTTAAATATAGCAGGTAAAACTAAAATATTCGGTAAGGGAATGCCTCTTGGAAATCTCACAAGCCAGTTCTTTGCGAATGTTTACTTAAATGAGCTCGACCAATATGTTAAACACGTTCTAAAAGCCAAGAATTATATACGATACGTTGATGATTTTGTCATCCTTTACTCATCAGCAGAGCGGCTCGAATATTACAAAGAACAAATAAGTTGCTTCGTTAAGGAAAAGCTTGCTTTGCAGCTTCACCCGGACAAATCTAAGATACATCCTCTCTACGCAGGAACTGATTTTCTCGGATTGAGAATATATTCACATCACAGGCTCTTAAAGAGAAGAAACCTAATAAAGTTTAGGAAAAAGCTAGAATTGATGCACTCAGGGTATAAATCTGGGAAGGTGAATTATGATGCAGTTTATGATTTCTTTGAAGGATGGGCTGCTTATAGCAAGTACGCGAACACGTTCAAACTCAGAAAAAAGCATTTTGCTCATGCAGAAAAATTATTTGGAGGTGCCTTGTCAACTAAGGAATTGTGCAAATACTCTAAATTGATGAATTATATGCCGTAGAGTTATTCTGTTCAAATAATAAAAAATAGGATAATCATCTGAAGAACCATCCAATAATGCTTCTTTTCTTTCGTTTCACAGTGGTTCGGCTGCTCATGCTCCACCTCTTCCTTGCCAGGAAGCCCTTGAGTTTATCCTCTATGTCAGGGTTGTCGAATGCTTTCTCATCATTCCTGAACTTCGTTGTGTGATGGTAGCTCCTGCCGTTCTTTGTGCTGAACTTGTGCTTCTTGTGAAGCATCTCATGGTACATGACATAGTCAAGCAGCTCCTGGTCGCCCTCAAGCACCCTGGATATTGTTATGGCATTCGCTCCGTACTCATAAGTCCCTAGCTTTGAGAAACTCTCTCCTCCCCAGCGTAGGCTCGGCTTATCTATCATTCCATAAAAATATTTCTCGTTCACCCTGTTGAAGCTCTGCTCAAGCAAGGGATCTGACTCCTGGCTGACAGCATAATCCCCTATGTTCCTGAGAAAATTCTCGTAGAGGTCCATGTTGATGGTCTTCCTCTTATCCTTGAAGACCTTAACAAGCAATGACTGCAGAAGCCCTATCTTTATATCGTCGCTCACGTTTTTCCAGTCACGGGAAAGCCTGAAAGTCATGCTGCTAGCAGTATACCTGACATTAGAATTATAAGGCCTGAAAGCCCTGGAATATTTCACGTTCATGGTTCGCGTGCTCTTCTTATCAGGGAAAAGCTCTTCGAATGCTCGCTCAGCTATGTTCATGCTCTCAGAAAAAAATGTTCATAGTTTTAATTCTTTCGCTACCAACTCTACCTGTTCAGAAAGTATTTTCGCATGGGCCACTGGGTCCTTGAAGGTGTCGACCTCTATTGTTATTGTCTCAACATCAGGGTTGCTGTTAAGCACCATCCTTGCAATCTTGAGAACTGCCTCGCTCCCTTCCTCTCCCTTGACAAGATTTTTCTGGAAGTCATGGAACACTCCTCCGTTGTTCTTTGGGGCGCAGATGTGGACTTGGAATACTCTTCCTTTGCTAGCCTCTATAACCTTTTTTACTGAACTCATCCAGTCATCCTTGATGAATCCTTCCTCTGACAGGTTGTGTAGTGATATGAACTCATGGGCGGCATCAAAAAGGAATCCTATGTTCTTGTTGGCCTTTATGCGAGGGTCTTCTAGGACGCCTCTTATGAACTCAGGCCTTCCGAGCATCCCTGCTCTTGCCAGCAGCCTCAGATGGTCTTCTGTGAGGTCGTTCTTCCTATCATTTACCTTATTGAAGTTTGCATAAGCATAGGTTTCGAACATTATCTTTTTCTTCCTGAAATCATCAAGCCCTTTGTTTATATCATGCTCAAGGAACAAGAGGTTCTTTATCACTATCTCCTTTACCTCGTCCTCGCTCTCAACAAAACCTACCTCTTTCAATGGTGTCCCTAGCAGGGCGTGCCTCTCGAGCATCAACACTTCATGGTAGAATATGTGGAATCCCACAGTCCTTGTGTCCCCACTCATTATTTCGTCAAGGACGAACCTGTTTTCATTCTTCTTAAGGCTGGCTATTAAGTCCTTGTCCCCTAGGTCGTGTCCTATCAGCTTTATAGGATTGTGTATAGCTACCTTCATCCCTGCTGCCTTGAACAATGGTATGTCTTTCTCTGGCGTGAAAGTCTCTATGCCGCTTATCCACCTGTTCTTCTTGAGGATATCCAATGCTTCCTTGTCCTGGGCAAGGCCTTTTGACCATGAAGTGTAGATCTCAACCATAAGCCATCATCCGGTTCAGTAATCATCTTCTGTTATCATCAATTATCTCTTCTGCTAATCTCTGCTCATACGTGCACTGGAAATCTTAGAATTGCTGCTATTCCACCCATCTCCCTGAGCTGCACTCCCTCTCTTGTCTCTACAGATATGACTTCAAGAGTGGTGCCTACCTTGGCGGCCTCTGCCTCAAGCTCCTCGAGCAGCTCGTCGCTCTTGGTCTCAGAAAGGAGTATTATGTCAACAGCCCCCATTGTAATGCAATCCCTGACATGCTTCTCTCCATAGCTCACCATCTCTGGTTTTGTTGCCAGGAGGTTGAAGAATTTCTGCATAAGATTCTTCTCCTTTGCAACTTCTTCCTCTGCAAGCACGTCCTGGCTTCTCTCCAATAATTCCTGGAGTCCGAACTCATCAGTGTAGCTCAGGTCCTTGATGGCTATTATTTTTTTCTTGACATCAGCTGTAAGATAATCCTTGTTCATGAAATCATTTGTCGTTGTGCTAGGCCCCCCTAATAATATGCCTTTCAGCTCTTTCATGTAGAGGAACTGCTCCTTCATGTAATCAGCTACTTTCTTGTAATGCTCCTTGATAGCACCTTCTCTCAGGGCTGCGAATCTTGGGGCGCTCTGTCCTCCTGCCTTCATCTTACCAGGAACCTCTGAATGCGTCTTCTGCAACGGAACAATGGTCTTTCCTTTGAGCAATGCAATGGTAGCATCCCTCCTGTCAAGAACCACCATTCCAAAGACGTCCTCGTGCTCTACCATCTCCTGCAAAGGCTCGAGAACGAACTCCTTGTCGCAACGATAGATGCGGATGTTGAGAGGCACAGGAGGCTCTATGCTCCAAACCTTGAAATCCTGCTGGCCCTCCCTCTCAGCCACGTTGCCTGAGAAAACAGCCAAGCCATGCTCAGGAGTTGATTTGAAAAGCTTTAGGTGCTGCACCATCCTCTCAAGAGCTGAGATGACATTGTTCCTCGTGGTCGCGCTCTTGATGTTGCTCGCAGTCCCTTGCTCCTGCTGCAAGTGGTTGATAATCTTGTTAAGATCATAGCCTTCAGGCACATAGACTGATACTAGCTCAGTATGCCTGCCTCTATGCTGCTCCAGTCCTTTCACGAAGTGCTTGAGCAAAAGCCTCTGCTTCGCGCTGATCTTAATCCTTTCACCTTTATCAGCCATGATATTCTCTAGAGGAAGAAATGGGTTTATAAAAGTTGTTCTGGCAAAGGCTTAGAAGATACTTATTGCTCAGGCTAGGGCTCGCCAGTGATTCCTTTAGCCATTAATCCCAAAAATCCTTTTTTCAATTCTTGAAGCTGAAAGGAAGGTTATTTCTTAAACTCGACTCCGTCAGGGATGGCAAATGTTGTTGTGTTAAAGCAGAGATTGTTATTATCATCCCAGAGATAATGCCCTTGGGCGATCCAGTCAACGACTTGAGGAAGTATAATCCAGTCTCCGTTGATCTTTAGCTGGTTCTGAAGCCTTGAAGCATAGACGAATACAGGGGCTATTTTCATCATCTTATCATCGTCCCTGGCTATCTCAGGATTATCCCTGACATATTCGCTTATTTCCGAGAGAGGATGTTTTTTTGAATTCATTTTCCCGAGCAATGTCATTCTTCTTCTTGTATATGATGGCACTGAATAAGAATTTCCTGACAAGGTAATCTTTATCACTTCATCAGGAACCTTCACTGGCTTTGAGATGGCCAGTAGCTGTCCTCCGTCAAGCTCTCCATTAACTATGTGCACAGAGCTATACACATTCTTTTCTCCGTTAAGCATTGCTTTCGCGCTAGGAACCCATCCAAGGCCATGATAGAGCGGCTTCCCTGAATCATCCTTCACCCTTAAATTTCCTGGATGCACGTTTATAGTCCGGAAATCCTGATATATCACAGTGCTTACAACCCAGTCATATCCTGCCAAGACCACCAAGTCTATGCTGCGGCTCCTAAGCACATCAGCCTGCACATGGTCATACTTTTCTCTCGGAATACCGATGTCCTTGATGTCAAGCCCGTTCTCATCATGGAACTTTCTTATGTCTTTGGTGCAGAGATGAAGCTCATAATCCGCAGCTTTTCCCAGGCTGCGCTTCTGATCCTTGAAATCAGAGAAGATATTCCTTATATTAGAATCAGGGTTGTCGCTGAAAAGAAGCACAGGATCATATGCGCAATGGCCAGAACTCTTCATCTGCTCAAGGTATCTCTTAAGTATCTTGACTGCATTTGTGCCGCTGCCTGACAGGAAGATGGCTACGCGCATAGGATCATCGCCTGGTTCGAATAATCTTTTCATCTGCTAACCACTCCTATGTCTGTTCTGTGATACATCCCTTTAAAGCCAATAAGATCAACAGCATTATTGGCTGCTAATCTTGCAAGCTCAAGAGTAGGCTTATGCGCTGCGACAAGCATAACCCTTCCACCGCTGGTAACATAATACTCCTTCATCCATCGCACCCCGTTATAAGTTATTTATTCATTCCCTGTTCTTTGCAGAAAGCAAGATCGATTATTTAAATCTTACTTTTTTTAACCATTCCCTAGTGGATTCTTTTCACAGTCTTTATCCTGCTTGTTTTAGGAGCGCATAGCAAGATTTAAAAGAATCGCTCTTCTACTAGAGAGCATGGCTGACCTTCAGGAATTGCGCAGGAAGAACATAGAGCTTGCCCGCATAGCAGTGCGAGAGAGCGTCAGCCAGGACTTGTTCATAATTAATGCCATAAACAACATCGAAGAGCTCCAGCGCCTCACCAACATGCTATCCAAGCGCCTGAGAGAGTGGTATTCACTATATCTTCCTGAGCTTGACAAAAGAGTGAGCGACAACGAGGCATTCGTGCAGTTCGTGCTGAAGGACGATAGGAACAACCTGGTGCGCGAGTTCAAGATAAAGGATTCCATGGGAGCAGACATCGCCAAGAAAGACCTCGACACCATCATAGGGCTTGCCAAGACCATAGCCTTCATAATCGAGGAGGAAGGAGCCCTCCGCAAATATGTCGAGGAGAAGATGGAAGAATTATGCCCTAACGTCAACTTGCTTGCAGGCTCGCTGATTGGGGCAAAGCTCATGCGAGGCGCAGGAAGCCTGAAGAGACTGGCCATGATGCGCAGCAGCACCATCCAGCTCATAGGAGCAGAGAAAGCATTGTTCCGACACATAACAACAGGAGCAAGGCCTCCCAAGTACGGCTATCTGATGCAGCACCCATTGGTGCAGAAATCCAGGAGAGAGGACAAGGGAAAGATTGCTAGGACGCTGGCTGACAAGATATTTATAGCCGCGAGGATCGATTATTTCAAGGGAGAGTTCGCAGCAGACAGATTACTAAAAGAGGTTGAGGTGAAGTTGAAATGAAAGCAACAAAATCAAAGATTTTGATTTTCCATAAAAAATTGAATTTGACAAGAGGTGGATTTTTATGAAAATTTCTAGACATGATAAGGCATTGCTTTTTGAGCAGGAGATACTAACCCTGCTGCTGATAATAGTGCTTGGCTTTGTGTTTCACACGCTGAGACTCAACCCTTACTTTTATCTTATCACCCTAGCAATAGGATTCATACTTTACTTCTGGATGATATATGAAGAAGATGTCCATAGGACAGGGAAGAAGCATGATTATTTCGAGCACACCTCAAGCTTCATAATGATAGCCCAGACAGCTCTGGCCCTTGAGCTGCTCTCATTGAAGTTCAACTTTGATTTCCTTGTCTACATGTTCCTTGCGATAGGAGTGATAATGTACAGCGTAAGCCTCAGCAGGATAATACTGCTGAAGGCTGTATTCAACAGGGAGAGAATGAGCTGATGCGCGGAGCCAGATTAGCTGTCATGAAATTAAAAATTTTGTGGAATTAAGCGTGAAGTGATTTGAATGGAGCAGATAAACAAGTTCAATGTGTATGATGACAAGAGAAGCAGGAGATGCATCTATACAAAGAACCTGACTCCAGGCAAGTCATTCTTCAACGAGGAATTGATAAGAGAGCAAGGTACTGAGTTCAGGTCATGGGATGCAACGAGAAGCAAGCTCGGGGCAGCCATAAAGAAAGGGATATCGCAGATAGGATTGAAGGAAGGAGACTTTGTGCTATACCTTGGAGCAAGCCATGGATTCACACCAAGCTATGTATCTGACATAGTCGGTGGCAGCGGCTTTGTCTTCTGCCTTGATGTCGCTCCCCGTGTTGTTCGCGACCTTATATTTGTCTGTGAAGAGAGGAGGAACATGGCTCCCTTGCTAAGGGATGCCAATCATCCTGAGAGCTATAAAGAGCTAATAACAAAGCAGGTTGATGTTGTATACCAGGACATAGCCCAGCGCAACCAGCTTGGGATCTTCATCAAGAACTGCGATGCTTACTTGAAGAAAGGAGGATTCGGTCTCCTGGCGCTCAAGGCGAGGAGCATCGATGTAGCAGAAAAGCCGAGGATAATATTCGCGCAGGTGAAGCGCGAGTTGGAGCAGAGCAGCAGCGTGACTCTCGTGGATTACAAGGAGCTGGATCCATTCGAGCGAGACCACGCGTTCTATGTCTGCAAGAAGAAATGAGAACTGAGCATCATCATGAATGTCACCATAATAACCTTTATGGCCCTGCTCATAATACTGTTCTACGACAAGATATTCAAGAAAAAATAATTTTCTATTGTTTAATCTTAAGCACTGAAAAGGTTCTTGCTTGAGAAGTTAGGGTCGCAGGTAAGGTTTATTCCTAGCTTCCTCAATCCTGCTTCATCCCCTTTTGTCGGGATGCTGCTCATGTGCGCTTCGCAGCCTTTCAGCTCTTTGAGCTTCTCCATCGCGAGCTTGGCATCCGGGTTGGTGGCTGCGCATATGCTCAGCGCTATAAGGGCTTCTTCAAGGTCAAGGCTCACTGCTCTTAATCCGAAGACGTCCTTCTTGAAATTACCGACCGAACTTATGATTTCATGAGATAATAAGTGGATGTTGTCAGGTATGCCTGCGAGTGTCTTTATGGAGTTCAGCACCAGGCTGGTCGAGGCGTGCATCAGAGGAGAATTCTTTCCTGTGATCAGGGAGCCTCCATTGAGCTCAATGGCTGCTCCGCAAAATATTCCTTCATGGCCTTTCCCTTTCTTCTCTGCCTCCTTGGCAGCCCGCCTTGCAGGCTCTACAGTGATCCTGTCCTCAGGCTTTACCTTAAGCTCCTTCATGAGCTTCTCAACTATATCAATCGTAGCTTTTTCAGCGACTCCCATGGCATATTCGCACTGGTATGTGAAATACCGCCTGATAACTTCCTGCTTTGAGGCTTCCTGCACTATGCCATCATTGATAATCCCGAAACCAGCCCTGTTAACTCCCATGTCAGTGGGCGACTGGTACATTGATTCAGTCCCTGTTATCTTTTCCAATATTCTCTTGAGAAGAGGGAAGGCTTCTACGTCGCGGTTATAATTCACCACCTCTTTATTGTAAGCCTTGAGATGGTGAGGGTCTATCATGTTGATGTCCTTAAGGTCTGCGGTGGCTGCTTCGTAGGCTACATTCACAGGATGCTTGAGAGGCAGGTTCCATATAGGAAAAGTCTCAAACTTTGAATAGCCTGCATTCACACCTCTCTTATACTCATGGTATAGCTGGGATAGGCAGGTTGCTAGTTTTCCGCTGCCAGGGCCTGGTCCTGTGACTATCACCAATGGCTTGCTAGTCTTGATATACTCATTGGCTCCGTAGCCTTCATCACTGACAATCAAGTTCACATCTGTCGGGTAGCCCTTGGTGGCCTTGTGGGTGTAGACCTTTATTCCCCTGCGCTCCAGCTTGTTCTTGAAGATCTTGACCGAGGGCTGGTTATCAAATCGGGTGATTACTACTCCTGCCAGGTCCAAGCCCCATTCTTTCAGCTCATCCATCAGCTTCATGGCGTCGACATCATAGGTAATCCCGAAGTCCGCCCTTAATTTTTTCCTCTCAATGTCGCCGGCGTAGATGCAGAGAATAATCTCTGCCTTGTCCTTAAGCTTCTGGAGCAGCCTCATCTTCACATTAGGGTCAAAGCCTGGCAGAACCCTTGAGGCATGATAATCAAACAGGAGCTTGCCCCCAAACTCAAGATAAAGCTTGTTGAAATTGTCAATCCTCTCAAGGATGGCGGCAGTCTGCTCCTTTAGGTATTTGTCATTGTCGAAACCGTTTTTTCCTGTTTTAGAAATATGGTCTTTTGCTAGCATTAAGAAGGAACGTAAGCCATTGGTTTATAAATTTTTATGAACTCAAAAAGAATGGTTGCAATGATGATTTTGATAATTCATAGGGCCTGATATGTAGCTTCTGTATTCTTTCTCCTGCTCTCCTGTTGTTTCACGATCTCAGGAGCTTCTTTATTTCATCCGCATCAGCCTCGCGGTACTCCTCGATCTCCCTGTCAAGCAGCTTGGCAAGTTTCAGGAAGAGCCTCTTGGAGCAGCTAGCCTTCTTGAAGAAGGTAGGAGTGAGCTTCGCTCCGTCCTTGACGAAGTTGCAGCAGTCGATTCCGTTATGGTCGATTATGAGCCTGATCCTTTTATCCTTCTTATCATACCATAAAGGATAAATCCTGCAGATCAAAGGCCTCTTAGGATAGATGTCGCAGAGATTCTTCTTGTTCAGGAATAGGCAGCGTTTTTTCTTGCCTTTCTTGAGCTGAAGGATATTCCCTTCCTTTGTGAGCCAGTAATAATAATTATGGTCTCTCTTCTGGTAGAGCGCAGTCCTCTTGTCATGGGCTGTCAATGGCTTGAATTCGGCGAAATCCTTCTTCCCAAGGCTCCTTATGCGCTTGTAATCCCTGAGAGTGATGAAATGAGAATAGGTGGTGCAGCAGGTCTCGTTTTTTATGATGCAGTTCCTACAGACCATGCGATCTCAACCTGTTGCGGTCCTCATAATCCTTCAGGGTCATGTCATAGAAGATCTCATCCACGAACCTTCCGTTGATGAAATTATACTCCCTTCGCACACCGGCCCTCTTGAAGCCGATCTTCTCTGTCACTGCAATTGATGGCTTGTTGTCCTCGCTGACAGTGGCTGAAAGGCTGTTAAGATGCATATTATTGAATGCGTAGTCAAGTATAGCCTCTGCGATCTTTGTCCCAAGGCCTCTGCCTTTGTATTCCTTCTCTCCTATCATGAAGAATATCTCTCCTCGGCGATCCTCAAGGTCTATCTCGTCAAGGCCTGCGTGGCCTATGGGCTTCTTGTCCTCTCCGATGCTGACGATGAACAGCTTCTCGTAGTCAGAATCAAGCTTCTTCATGTCAACGATGTCTTTCCAGATGCTGCTGGCCGTATGCTTGGAGTTGCGCACATGCGTTGTCATGAAGGCGACGTTCTCCTTGTCATTGAACCATTTGGCGAGTAGGGCAGCATCTTCTTTCTGCACCTCTCTCAAGAACAACTCCTCTGTCACACATTCACCTTCTTGAATTTAGTCTTCGAGCTCCTCTTTGTAGATACGGCGGACCTGCAGCTTGTATTTCTGCGGTATTGTCTCTGAGCGATGCAGGCCAAGGTATTTCTTTATGAGCTCATCCTGGCGTTCTATGGCTTCCTTTAAAAACTTTTTCTTAAACTCATCTATAAGATAACCCTTTGACTTGTTTCTGTAGGCGAGATAGAATGCAAGGAGCTGGCTGTCACGCACGTCCTTTGACTTGTCATAGGCGCTCCTCTGGCGCTCATGGAACAAGAGATATAATTTCTTCGACTCCTTCCTGAAAAGGTCTATAGTGAAGCCCATCTTCTTGGGCGAATGGCCGAGGGCGGTGATGTAGAGAAAAGCTGTTATGCAAGCGCTGCATCCCTGGCACCAGCGATTCTCCCTGTCCTCATAAGGATCATGGCTGCAGGACATAATATACTTGGCATATTGAGGATATCTCTGCAGCAGCACCTTCATCTCTCCGAAATTGTAGAGCGGCTCCACATAGCTGACAAGACCCATCTTTCCCTGGGTCATGATGCCAAGCATCTTGTTCTGCTGCATCATCCACTTGGTGCTCTGCTCATAGGAAGGATAGCAGGTCCTCTGCTCTTCGACGACAAAATGCTCATTGAAATTATGCTCATTGCCGAAAACGATGCTGTTGACCCCAAAATAATATGCTGCCGGAAGGAGCATCATCATGTAGCCGTTCATGGCATTGCATCCATACAGCCCCCTGGTCTTGACATGACACAGCACAGGATCAAGGCAGGCATTGTCGAACTCATCAACCACCACATTTACTTTTTCGTCGAACTCCTTCTCGAAAGCGTTGATGAGAGCTTTCTTATGGTCCATCTCAGCATCCCAAGTGTCCTCGATTATTGTTGGTTTCACCGGAAGGCCGAGCTCCTTCATCACAGCATATGACAATAGGCTTTCCTTGCCAAAAGAGAATCCCAGGACTCCTCCCTCTCCAGGATGGATGTCATCGTTGGGTATGAAAGGCTTTCCCTTTGCGAACTTGAACTTGGCCCTCCTGAAATTATTTTTGAGCATGGCGACCGGAAGCTTGTCCTCGAACGCGAAGCGCGGAAAATCCTTCATGGTGGACTTGTCGACGAATTCCTTCAATGCAGGCTTCCTTGTGTTCAATGAGAACTGCTCCTTCATCAGAGCAGAATAGGGGGCTATTTTCATGTACATCAGATTGTCTCTGATGCTGAGCCTTGTCTGCTTGCTGAGATTCGCCCACATCTGCTCAAAAGGATATTTTACAAAATAATTTTTGCTGATCCTGATCTTGAGGCCATCCCTGTATATATTTGCCAGTATGCGCATGATAAATCATTTGGCTGCTATCTTTAAAAATGTTTTCAATAGAAATTTTATTCGAAACTATTTTGATTATGGTTAGATATGATTATGCGCTGCGCCTTGCGATCGCCAGCTCTGCTATACTGTTGATCAGCTCATCATAGCTGTAGCCTGCTGCGTTCGCAGACCTTATGAATCCTGCGCCGTGTGGATTGATGCAAGGATTTGGGTTCACCTCCAGGACAAAGACATCTTCTCCCCTGATCCTGAAATCAACTCGCGCATAATCCCTGCAGCCCATGATGGTAAATGCTCTTTTCGCAGAGCTGATTATCTTCTCCCTTATCTTCTCAGGAAGCTCTGCAGGGCATCTTCCTGTCGTTTTCTTGTACTGCATGGAATTCTCTATCCACTTGGCCTCGAATGAGACTATCTTTGGAACTCCATCAGGGAAATCGAAGATGATCTCTGATAGAGGAAGCACAGGGGTATCATTGCCGTTCCCGAGCAGCGCAGCATTGATCTCCCTGCCGTCGATGAATTCTTCGACAAGCGCCGGTTGCTTGTATGATTCCAATATATAATTCACTTTTGTCATCAGCTGGCTGTCATCATGCACCACAGAGCTTGAGCTTATACCTATACTCGCATCCTCATGCAGAGGCTTTACCATCAAGGGAAATCTTAACGAAGGATTCCTCTTTTCCTTTGTGCTCTTGAAGAGCTGGAAATCAGGGGTGGGAAGATGGTTCTTCAGAAGCATCTCTTTTGTCTTGAGCTTGTCAAGGCACAGTGTCAAGGCGTTCTCATCAGAGCCAGTGAAGCCCATGCCTACCTTTTTCAGCTCTGCAGCGATTCTTGGCTCTGCCAAGATATCCCCGTCTATGCCTTCTGCAAGGTTGAAGATGAAATCAAACCTTTTCCTGAAAGTATTGAACTCAGGAATGTTCACGCGTATGAACTCTGCAGAATGGCCTGCCTTCTCAAGGGCTTTCTTCACGGCAGCGACAGTATCAATAATCTCGTTGTCAGCCAGCTTCTCTATATCCTTGCCTTTCTGGACACTATCTACTAAGTTGTATAGTATTCCGAATCTCATTTTTGATTCTCTTGGCTTCGGCTGGCATCCCCTGCCTTTTCATCGCTTCAGAAAGGACAGTTGCGATGATCTGGTCATAGGTCATTCCTGCTGTGTAGCATGACTTAGGGAATCTTGAGTTGTTCAAAGGATCAGGCATCAGCCCTGGCAATGCATTGACATCGATGACATTTGGCACTCCATCGCGGTCAAGCCTTATGTCCATCCTTGTGAGGTCGACGCAGCCAAGCACCTTGTATGCTTTCAGAGCCACTTCCTCTATGCTCTTCTTCAGGTTATCATCAACCTTTGCAGGGCATACGACCGGGTCGATTGGGTTGTTTGGATTGTCCCAGTACCACTTGACCTCGTAGGAATCGAACTTGTTCACATTTGGCGGCAGGTAGTCAAAGGTTATCTCGACTATAGGAAGGACCTTTCCAGGGTTTCCTATTATTGATATTGTGAACTCCCTGCCATCAAGGTATTCCTCTACCAATGCTGGCTGCTTGTAGCTTGTGACTACAAACTTGACCATCTTCTTGAGCTCTTTCTCGTCGTTGACAAGGGAGCTGTTCCTTATCCCTTTTGATGATCCTTCTGCGTTCGGCTTGACAAACAATGGGAATCTCAGGTTAGGGTTGATTGGCTCATCCCAGTGATTGAAGAGCTGGTATCTTGGGTTAGGTACCCTGTGGTAGAACAGCGCTTCCTTTGTCCTTGCCTTGTCAAGTGTTATCGCCTGGGTCAGCACTCCTGAGCCTGTGTAAGGTATTCCGAGGACATCCAGCATGGCTGGCACCTGGCTCTCCCTTGCGGTTCCATTCATCCCTTCTGCTATGTTGAACACGAAGTTGAAATTGCCGTTCCTTAGCTTCTCGAACAGGTCATCGTTGGCTTCGAGCAGCTCTGTCTCATATCCGAGCTTGTCTATGGCTGACTTTATTGCCATAGGAACATCTATGTCATCGAACTCAGCATAGAGGTCATCTGGCTGGCCTTTCTCAGCCTCTTTTTTGAGGTTGAAGACCACTCCAATCTTAAGGTTCTTGTTGGTCTTCCTCTTGAGCTCAGGCCTCTTTGGGTTCTTATACTCCACGACCTTGCCCTCGAAGTTCTTAAGGATGATCCGCTCATTGTTCATGAGCTGGACATATTCAGGAAGGACAGGTATCTTTCCTCCTCTCGGAGCATCGATGACGTACTGAGGCACGCAAAGTCCTGAAGTGAATCCTGTGAGCCTGCTGATGATGTTGATGCCGTCTTGGACATCTGTCCTGAAATGATCTGTGCCCTTCACAGCATCTGCCTGGTAAAGGTAATAGGGCTTGACTCTCATCTGGATCAGCTTCCTGAAAAGCTCTCGCAATACTTCAGGATCATCATTAACTCCCTTGAGCAGGACTGACTGGTTGCCTAAAGGTATTCCTGCATCTGCCATGAGCCTGCAGGCCCTCTCGCTCTCGACAGTGATCTCCATCGGATGTTCGAAGTGTACGTTGACATATATGGGATGGTACTTCTTGAGCATCTCGCATAGCTCAGGAGTGATTCGCTCAGGCATGGTGCAAGGCACTCTCGTGCCTATCCTTATGATTTCTACATGAGGTATCTCTCTCAATGCCTTGAGTATGAACTCCAGCTCATCGTCCTTTAGCATCAATGGGTCTCCGCCAGAGACGATGACATCCCTTATTTCAGGATGCTTGCTGATATAATCTATTGCATTGACTATCATCTCCTTTGTGATTATGACTTCCTTTCCTACCTTTCGCTTCCTTGTGCAGAACCTGCAGTACATGGCGCACTTGTTGCTGGCAAGTAGGAGAACTCTGTCAGGGTACCTGTGCACAAGCCCTGGGACTGGCGTGTGCTCTTCCTCGAGCAACGGGTCCTCCTCGTTGACGGAGTCATGTAGCTCTGCAATGTCAGGTATGCACTGCTTCCATATGGGATCATTCTTCTCCTTGATAAGGTCCAGGTAGTAATCTGAAACCTTCATAGGATAGATTCTTTTCACTTTTTGGACTTCGCTCTTGACCTCAGGGAATTTCTCAAAGAACTCGTTCATGTTCATCTTCTAGTCATGCCTCCGAATAGTTGCTGCTGCGTTATTCATGTTGAAGTACAATCTAAGCGGAATACGGTTTTGAGAAGCAGAAGCGCCCGGCCTTGAGCCTGGGTCTTCATCAGCAGAATCATTTAGTTCAGAATTAATCATTCTTAGAATGAGACCTCCGCATCTAGAAGACAGCCCTCGTGTCCATCAGATTACTGTTGATTGCCATCGATTGATCATCCGTTTAATATTTTCCTGAATTATTTTTTTATTTTTGTCTCGTCTACAAATTTTCTTCTTACAATAATGTATGGAACTACATATTTAAATATTTCGCTTTTGAAAATTTTCTTGAAAAAATATTTTCCGAGATTATAATCTATTTTGTCGACGGAGAAGTCGAAAAATGCTTTTAGACGAGAACTGCTCAGGAATATTTTTTTCTTTTATCTAAAAATAGATCATTGTAGTTTATCAAATATTTTTTTTCTGCTGATCCGGCGATGTAGTTATCGTGTCAGAATATGGTTGGCTTGGCATCATCTGCTGGGGGCATGTTGCATCGTCAGACAGGCAATAGTTACATTACGAAAACTATATAAAGCATTTCTAGTTCTTTTCGACCATAGAAAGCCTCCATAGCTTAGTGGTGGAGCTCGCGGCTGTTAAGCAAAGGCCTCAGGGCCGAGCTTGCCAAAAATCGCAGATTTTTGAGCACGCGTAGGAGAAACCGCGCGGTCGTCGGTTCGAATCCGGCTGGAGGCGTAAAGGAATCTCTGATTCCTAACGCAGCCAAGCGGATGCTTGGCTTGCGCTTTTGAGCCCATAGCTTAGCCTGGCTGGAGCGCACGACTGATAGCAAGATTGTCGTCTTGGAACATCCAAGACGCTACTTGAAGGAAATCGTGAGGTCGAGAGTTCAAATCTCTCTGGGCTCATATTTTTTATTTAACTTATCTTCTCAAACACGATTCTCGCGGGAGCAGTAGAGACCAATTCTTTCTGGAGAGATACCTCAATGATCCTGTTGTCAGGGAACGCTTCCTCTATCACCTGGATTTTCTTCCTGAGCTCATAGGGGTTGTCTACGAAGATTCCGAACTCTAGGAATTGGTCACCTATGTATTCGCAGATGAAACAGACTTCAGGATGATTTGATAGATAGGCCACAAGTTTCTTTCTCTGGTCAAGGTTCTTGTTTGTTATGAAGATGCTATACTGATAAACGCCCAGTTTTGAGAAGTCGAGGAAAAGAGAGTATCTCTTTATATATCCGCACTGCTCGAGCCTTCTGATCCTGTTCTTTATTGCTTGGGCTGAGAGAGGGACCTTCTTGACAAGTTCAACATAGTCTTCTCTTGAGTTAAGGGCCAGTTCTTTCAGGATCTTCCTATCATTGTCGTCTGCCACGAAGATTATGAATTTTTTCTCCTTCATAGATACTTTAGTCTGGAACAGTTTCTCATAGAAGTAATGGTTCCTTTTATGCATTGTGAGGCGATGGTCGATTATCATGTCCTTGAATTTGTCATACATTTCTGCGAAATGGTAATCGACCTCTTGGTTTGTCCTTCCAAGGATTGACATCCCAAAATCCCATATGCCAAATTGTTCACCAACCCAGCATATGTTCTTGTTTGATTCGAGATATCTCCTGAATTCCTCCTCTCGCTCTGCCTTTAGGGCTACGAAAACAGCTGCTCCGACATAGCCGAGCTTCTCTGTATCGATCTCGGTCACATAGTCCTTTATTATCCCTTTTTTCTCAAGCCTCTTGATTCGGTATGTCACCACCTCTCTTGATGCTCTGGCTGCTTTGGCAAGCTTTGTAATAGGCATCCTTGAGTCGTTCATCATGGCCCTCAGGATTTTGATGTCAGTCGCATCAAGATTCAGTTTCATAGGTTCTGGTTTTTCTTTTACATTTTTAATACTTTCGGTTGTCAATTACATACTTTAAGTAAAAAAAGATGTAAGAAATATTATATTAATTCACTAAGTAATCACTGTTGAGAGATGATGATTGCAAACAAAGGAGCAGACAAAATACTGGAAAGCACATTTTTTGTTGCCAGCAGATCAAAAGATGTGCAGATAAACAAGAGAGCGCTCGAGAGGTTAGCTAAATATCTCTCAAGATATCCGCCTACGAATTGGCTTGATCAGGCCCCGCGGAATTTAGATATACTTTCCCTGGATGAGAAACTGCATTTCTTGCTGGTGTTTAATTCGATAAGCTTCTGCTATTGGGGAAACCCGAAATGGGCTGTTGAATATCAAGGTAAATCCGCGGAGAGAGGATCGTGGTCTTTGTACCTATCGCTCTTCAGGGCTATTGACGAAGGAAAGCCTATTCTGGATGCGAAATATCTTTCTGATATGAGTTATGGGGAGTTCAACCATATTACCAGAGGCAATATTCAAATCCCTTTTGCGAATGCACGTAGGAAATACTTGAATCAGATCGGAGCGGTTCTTAATTCTGATTATGGCGGTTCATTCAGGAACTTCCTGACAAAGGGAGATAAGAATGTTCCTTCTTTGATAGAGCGAATTACTTCTGAGTTCCCTTGCTTTATGGATGAATCATCCTATGAAGGTCAAAAAGTCTATTTCTACAAGCGGGCGCAGGTCTTGATAGGCGATCTATATCATTTCTTGAAAGAGGAAGATGGCTTTTCAATCCAACAGCCAGAAAGATTGACTGCTTGCGCTGATTATAAGCTGCCCCAAGTGCTTAGGCATCATGATGTGCTGCGCTACTCCCCCTCGCTGGCCTCATCGATTGACAAAGGGATAGAGATAGCAAGAGGCTCTGAACAGGAAGTGGAGATCAGGGCGAACACGATATGGGCTGTTGAGCTGCTGACAAGGAGGATGAAGAAGCATAACCCTGAGGTGATTGCCAGGAATGTCAATGATAGGTTGTGGCTGCTCGCCAGCAAAAATATGAAACCTTATCATCATACTCGGACAACGGCATACTAGTAAGAGCAATCCAACAATCTAGCCTCCGGGATAATTTATACTGTTTGCCATTTGCTGAGGTTCCCAGAAAATTCATTGTTTCCTTTCCAGAACCTTTTTTAATGATGCGCGACTAGCTTATGCAAATCCATGAAGAAAACCCTCAAGATCGATCAGAAGTATAATAACAGCGTACTAAACATATGCCTTGACACATTTAGGCTGAAGAAGCAAGCACTTGTGTTCGTGAACAGCAAGAGCAGTGCAGAGGCAGAGGCTGATCGTATTGCTGCTAAGATCAAGCCAGAGAGTTTCAGCAGGGAAGAAGCAGAAGCTCTTGAGGCTTTGAGTCAGAAGATTCTCGATACTCTTGAGAAATCAACCAAGCAATGCCAGAGGCTTGCGCTCTGCGTCCGGAAAGGAGTGGCTTTCCACCACGCTGGCTTGCACTCGCAGCAGCGAGAGCTTGTAGAGGATAATTTTCGCAGCGGAGCGATAAAGATTATTTGTTGCACATCAAGTCTTGCGTATGGGCTTAATTTACCGGCTTTTCGCGTCATTGTCCGCGACCTGAAGCGCTTCTCTGCTCCTCGGGGGATGAGCTGGATTCCCGTGCTTGAGTTCCTGCAGTTCTGCGGTAGGGCAGGAAGGCCTGATTTCAACGAAGAATACGGAGAAGCAATCTGCCTTGCAGAGACCGACAGCGAGAAAGACAATGTCTTTGAGAATTACATCCGCGGAGAGCCAGAGGAGATACTTAGTAAGCTTGCAGTTGAGCCCATATTGAGGGCCTATGTCCTGAGCCTTATTGCGATAGAGTACGCCAACACAAGGAAGGCATTGATGGATTTCTTCTCAAAGACATTCTACGCCCATCAATATGAGGATATGGAGAAGCTTGAGGAGATTATTGATAAGATACTTGGCTATCTTGAGGGCTGGGAGTTTATAATGATCGACAAGGCAAAGGATAAGGACCGGATAGAAGCAACCCTGCTCGGCAGGAGAGTGAGTGAGCTATACCTTGACCCTTACACCGCAGATTACCTAATCACCTGCATGAAGTGCGCAGGAAGCAAGCTACTGAAGGATTTCTCATTTCTCCAGATGATATCATACACGCTTGAGCTCAGGCCATTACTCAATGTCAGGGTCTCAGAGTATGAGAAGATCGAGAGCAAGATAGCAGAGTTATCATCTTCATTGCTCAGCATCGAGCCAAGCATGTTCGAGCCAGAATATGAGGATTATCTCAAGAGTATAAAGACAGCATTGTTCTTCTATGACTGGATTAATGAGAAGGATGATGAGGAGCTGCTGGAGGCATATAATATAAGGCCTGGTGAAGTCAGGGCAAAGCTTAGCCTTGCAGACTGGCTGCTGTTCTCTGCAGAGGAGCTGGCAAAGCTCACGAAGATGCACGGCCTGATAAAGGAGTTGGAGAAGGTCAGGATACGATTGCATCACGGAGCAAAGGAAGAGCTGCTGCCGCTGCTGCGCCTGACAGGGATCGGAAGGATTAGGGCCAGGAAGCTCTACAACAACAAGCTCAGGACTCTTGAGGAGCTCAAGAAAGCTGATTTGACAATGCTGAGCCAATTGATAGGAAAGCAGATATCATTGTCTGTCAAGAAGCAGCTCGGAGAAGACCTCCGTGAGGAAGTTGTCCAGGTGAATAAAGGGAAGCGCAGAGGACAGCTAAGCTTGGAGAAGTATGAGAAATAATATCATCTGCTTTGTATTATCTGCTCGAGCAGACTAAACCTCAAGGAAATGGCTTTCGCTTCTCTTTATCTTGTACAATGGACTCTCTTCCATCTTCCGGTTAAGATCAAAGAAGGAGTCGAACTTATAATAATCATCCGGATGCACATTCTTTTCGCAGCAATTGACTATGGCATCCCCGAAAAAAGAAGCAACCCTTAATGTGGTGTTAACCCTGTTGAAAAGGTAGTTCTGATCGCTCGGATCTGTTATGAACTGGCGGGTGTTTGTAGTTATTATCTCTACTGGTTCAATCCTTCTAATAATCTCCGCCTGCACACCCAAGTATCCTGTCCCTGCCATTACTGCATGCGTTCCATATATTATGATGCCTTTGGGCTTTCCAAGCTTATGGTCAAACTCACTGTGGACTACATTAATCCAGTCAACAGTTGCCATTAGTGTAGATGCTGTATCAATTATGTCATCCATTATTATTAGATACTTGTTTTCGAAGCTGAAGTTAATATTTGTCAGATAGTCAAGGTTTCTTATTTCAATTTTGACAGCCCCTGGCTTATTAGGTATTTTTCTAGCCTTCTCAAACTTCACATGAGTTGCTTTAGGTATTGGGATGAGGCTCATCACCCTATCAACGAACTTATCAGCTCCAGCATCAGGAGAGATAAAGGCTAGCTTTGCACCATCTTCTGAGAAATCAAGGCTTGACTTGTTCATCAGGTAATGAGCTACTACGGGATGCGGGCTTATGTTGAAAAGGACTTCATTTCCTGGGCGCTGATATATTTTTTCGCAGATATCATAAAGCTTATTGCTGTGCATGTGCATGGTCAGTATCCTATCGACTCCATTGGCGTGCAATGTGTTTAATAACGCTTCGGCGCAAGTCCCTTCTTGCTTCAGCTTTTCCTCTTTCTCAATCTCTTTTTGGGTCCTGTCCTGCCTTGCGAAGGGCAGCTCGCTGAAAACAGCGATAACTTGGCCAGATTCTCTTTGCTTGCAGCTGTATGCTGTCAATGCTACTCTTGCAGTCATGTCCATCGGGCTTTTGTATTGGCTCTGGGGGACTACAAGATATACATTCTTTCCCTTGACCTCAGTCCTGAAGACAGGTCTGAATTCTCCCCCTGAGAATTTCTCAGGCCCGATAATCTCCTCGATACCTACACTCTGCCCTGCAAACCTGCCTACTTGCTGGGCGAATTCTGAATGTGTCTTAGAAATTGTCGCTATCAAGAATTGATTATTTATGGTTCCCTTCATTCTCTCGAATCCTCTCAGCACTTGGCATTGGCAGCATATATTTAAATGTTACCTCTCTTAAATGGTGTCTTTCGTCATCTCCTCGAGACGATTTTCGCTGTTTTCCTTCAAAAATTTAATATACCAATCGGCATTTACTAGTAGCATGACACTTCTTATAGTAGGAATAGACCCAGGCACTACAGCAGCCTATGCGCTACTTGATGAGCATGGGACTTTCATCTCAAGCGCCTCTGGCAAGGAGTTCACCATGGCTGAGATGATAAGCAGCATCATAGTATTCGGCAAGCCCATGATCGTCGCCTCTGACAAGAATCCAATCCCGAGTTTTGTGCAGGAGATTGCCACCAAGCTCGGAGCAAAACTTTCCTATCCCAGAGAAGACCTGCTGGTGGAAGAGAAGCGCCAATTGGTTGATGAGATTCTTTCAGGCGACCGCCTAGGCACCAATGTGCACGAGCAGGATGCATTGGCAGCAGCGGTCTTGGCTTTCAAGAGGCACAGGCAGTCCTTTGAGAAGATGGATAATTATCTAGCACGCAGCGGAGTGAAAGAGAAAAGCCTTGTCGATGAGTTCAAGCTGGTCATGATTCGCAACGAGCAACTGCCTTTCGGAGCAGCACTTGAGATAATTGAGAAAAGACATGAGAAGCAACCGCCGACAATGCCGGCGCCTGAAAGACCTCGAACACAGGAAAAAGTCTACAACCAGCGCCTCATCCATGAGCTTGAGGCAAGAGTTGCCATGCTCGAGGAGAAGAATTCTCGGCTAAAGCGCTATCTGAAGGAGAAGGACAAGCTAATCATGCGGCTCCAGAGAAGGATCAGCGGAGAGGGCGATGGGCAGAGGGATGCTGTTGTCGAGCACAAGGAGCAGAGGATAAGGCAGTTCTCAAGAGAACTCAAAGGGAATGCCCGGCTCCTGCGCCATCAGGAGAAAGAGCTCTCAAGGCGCGATGAATTCATAGCAAAACTCAACAAAGGAGTGCTTGTGAAGAAGCTCGCCAACCTTGGCCAGCAAGAGTTCTCTGACAAAAGATTCCTAGGTATAAGAGCTGATGACATTCTGCTAGTGGATGACATAAACCAGAGAAGCCAGGCAGTGCTTGATGCGCTAAAAGGAAAGGTGCGGGTGATAGTGACAGCAGAGCTCCCTAAAAAGCCAGAGAGTGATTTTATTTTCCTGAAGAAAGAAGGCCTAATCATCGATGAGAGCGAGAACTACGCGATAGCAGACAAGAAAGCATTGGACGAAGAGCTAAGGAGGAAAGAGCTACTCAAGAGCATAGTGGATGAGTACAGGAAGGAGCGCACATCATCTGATTGAATAGCTGATCTTTATCTTGTTAAGTTCAGCCAATCTCTTGTTGGCGTCTATGGATCGGTTGAACATCTTCCAGAAAATCCTTGAAAGCCACTCAGACCACTCCTTGCTCTTAATGGTGTAGAAAAGAAAGGCCTTCTTGTTGAGCTCGTTCATCTTGCCTGTCGGCTCCTTTACCTCTTTCATGCGGAACATCTTACCGTCGATGATGAACGCCCGCAGAGGATGCTCACAATGCCTTATCTCAACGAGTTCTCTACCGTGCTTGAAGTTCAGCGAGAGAAGCTCCTCAACATTAGCCTTTCCTGCGAAATCCACCCTGCAAATTATCTTCACGCTTATATTCCTCTTCACAATCGATTCGAAGATATATAAGAAGTCGAGCGACTCACTCCTATTATTGATGAACGAAAGGTTGCCTGAAAAAACCAGCACCTGCTTCTCAGAGGATAGCAGCATATCCTTGAGCTCGGTCAGCTGGCGAGGGTTTGTCTCGGATGCGCAGATAATAGCTTTCTTTTCATTATCAGAAACATGCTGGAATATGTTGAAGGCGGAGAAATCCTCCTTCTTCCTAGACCTTAAGATGTCCTCTTCTAGCATCTCTTGGAAAACAGTCTTGCTTATGCGCTCATTACCTGCCCAGAAGACGATTTTCAAGGCTCCACGGGTTCCGCCCCTGAAGACCTTGACTGACAATGTGCCGAAGCTCTTGGCGATCTCATAGACGTAGCGGTCTGCAGTCCTCCAGTTCTTCCCTAGCATGCGCGCTATCTCATGTACGGATCTAGGTTGGGACATTACATAATTCTCAATCTTGTTTATGGTCTGCGAGTCAAGCATACCGCCAGGGAGTTGGGCTGTGCTTTTATAGTTTAGCATTTGTACAACTATATGGACAGTTTTTGTACAGAAAAATTCATTCATAATACAACTCTTATAAACAGTCATGAATAAAAAAAATAAGGAGGATTGATTGATATGGGCGGTTGTTATGGTTCTGCTTGCAACTACGTACCTGCGCCATCGGCAGAGGAAATAAGGATGGGAGACATAGAGAGCCTGATAAGCAAATTCTTCAAGACAAGAGACAAGAAGCACCTGATAGATGCTCATAACAGCTTCTTCCAATACAACACGTCAGGGTTCTTCGCCGTAGTCGCAAAAAAGGCAAAGATTGACGACGTCAGCGACATACCCAAGGAATTCCCTGACATAGAGTATGAGGTGAAGTTCGATATACAGGCCCAGGGCAAGGGAAAAGAGCCTAGCGTTGAGCAATACCTTGACGCATTCGACTTCCCGGCAGGAAGAAGCGCGAGATTCCTGAAAGACCCTGTGAACCATGTGGCGACAGGAGTGAACCACTTCCTCGGAGATGACCTTGATGAGAAGCTAGTGATAATAGAGAAAGGAGGGAAGACCTACCTTAAGGAAAAGGGACCTGTCATATCGTTGGCTCTTGGAGTGCCTTTCGAGGAGATCGTGATAAAAAGGACAGAGATACGCTACCAGGCAAACCTCACAGAAATACTAAACAAAGTACATAAAGTAAAGAGCGAGCAGGGGGCTAGCTATCGCGGAGCCATAAGGAAGGAGAAAGGAGACGCATTCCTCCTAGACACCAACGACGGAAGGATATACTCCATGACATTCACAAGAGCATACCTCACAAAGGCAGGCGAGGACAAGGAGAGCGCGGTTCAGCGACAGCTGGAGATAGAATACGCAGGATTCATACCAGGATTCCAAGCCCATAAGAAGGATTGCGAGAGCCAGATGGTCCAAGGCATGGTCAGCATCGCGAAATACATATACTCACTCTACAACGGAAGCCCGATAGCAGGAGGCTGGACAATGGATCTTAACGTGACAAGCGAAAGGAAATATGACTTTATCAACGGCAAGCGACCTCTCGAAAAGAAGAAGCAAGAACTGCTTGCAGCAGAGGTATCTTCGGCTCTAATCGCTGAAACGCCAGCAAAGGCATATGTGAAGAGATAATAGCATGGAAACGCTGCACCAGCATAATCTTTTTTTCTTATCCGGGCCTCATGGCTCAGGCAAGACCACTCTTGGAAAGAGGCTTGCAGAGCATAATCCCCTGGTATTCCTGCCTGAGCTTTACTCAAGGAATGTAAAGTTTGACACAGATCCTGAACCGAGGATGTTTCTAAAGCTATGCGGAAGAGCGATAGAGAATTTCGAATACATGAAGATAGCCTCGGAAAATCCTCACCGCCTGATTATCGGAAACAGATGCATTTATGACGCATTGAGCTATAACAAGGTTTATCTTGAGAAAGGGTGGATTTCGCGGGAGCTGTTTGATAAGATAAACAATTACTCGAATGACTTCTTTGTCGAGAAGAACCCTTCTGCTATAATTGTCAATCCAGGATTTGATGTAATAAAAAATCATCTCCTAAAAAGATGGTCTGAAGCAGGAAAGAAATGGCGGGAAGATGACCTGGAATACCTTCATCTTGCCTGCAAGACATATGCCTGCCTGAGAGAGAATAAGGATATATTATACGTCGAGCAAGAAATAGACCATAATGATATGGGCGCGCTTGAGAGAATATGCGATTGGATGATGCAGAAAAGCCAGAAGAAAGGCATGAAAATAATAAGCTATGATGCTGATCAGATCAGTCAACAACATAAATCCCTTTGTGTATCACCACATTGATTGTCTGGCCATTGGTGAACATTTGCTTTGGCTTGTTCTTCACCATGCTTGACTGGAAGTCATGAGGGTTGATCACCTCAAGGCTTGGATAGGTCCTTGAGACAAAGGTCTGGTATTTTTTCATGATAGTATAATCCATCTTATCATAATCCAGGATCGCAGAGCTATCATTCTGAAGATCTATGAGCTTTATCTTCTTGCCGATCTTCTCCACCAGGCAGACTTTATCATTCACAAGAATGATGTCGCTACGGGTAAACCCTGGTAGCTCCACATATATGTTGACGCGGAAGACGTTCTTGCTGGTCTGCTTGTTGCGGGTGAAGAGCCTGGGGCTTACCTTCATCTTGCCTCCGAAATGCTCCTGTAGCTCTTTGCCAAGGGATTGCGCGATCCTCCTATTAGTCATGTAGAAGTCAAAGCCATCTTCGAAGCGCTCTGCCTTGTTGACGAACATACCTCTATTCCTGAGATTATGCACTCTTGTCTGCAGGAACTGCACACTTTCCTCGAGCAGCCCGATATTTGCGCTCCTCAGCTGTAAAGTGGCTTCAAAGTACTGAGTCCCTTCCCTGCTGCAGAGGTTGCACCTGGCCAGCTTCAATGAGACTGGAACCTTGTATTCCTTTTCCTTGGTCTTTGCTACAAAATGATATTCCTTCTTCTCCTTAATTTGCTCAGGCAGTTCTATGTTCTTCAATATCACCTTTGCCTTTGGCAGCTCTACCCTGATCTTCTTCAGAATAAGATCCTCGATCTTAGTGTATTGTTTCCACTCGTTCTTCTCAAGATACTTGCCGCAAGGGCAAAGCACTATATTAATAGGTTTCATAACCTCACCCACGTAATCTCATATGGGAGAGATAGAATAGTTTTTAAAGCTTTGGCATGGCTTTAAAAGGAAAGGATTATACTTGCTTCTCAACGGGATTGTCTGCCTTGTTGCAAAAACACAACCTTTTTTAAGCCAGCACCTCTTTTCAAATGATAATGTTACATAAGAACAAAGGCCTTAACAAGGCAGGATTGAAGAAGGCAAAGCCAGCCAAGGATTGGAAGCCGAAATCATTATTGGGCAAGGCATGGTATTTCATCTGGTATGATGACTCTCCGCTCAGCTGGATAGCTAACGTAGTCTTGGCCTATGTGTTGATAAAGTTCATAGTGTATCCTGGCCTTGGATTGCTGCTGGGCACCCATTACCCGATAGTCGCTGTTGTTAGCAACAGCATGGAGCACAACTCTGACTTCGATAGCTGGTGGCAGAACAATGAGGACTATTACCTTGCACTTAACATAACAAAGGATGGCTTTGAGGATTATCCTTTCCACAATGGCTTCAACCGAGGGGATATAATGTTCCTGTTGGGCAAAGCGCCGAAAGACATACAGGTCGGTGACATACTTGTGTTTCAGTCAAAGAAACCATATCCTATAATTCATAGAGTGATTGACAAACAGGAGAAAGGGATGTGGGTGTTCCAGACCAAAGGGGATAACAATCGAGGGCAGATAAAGGATTTTGAGCTTGATGAGACAAGGGTGCTTGAGAGCCAAGCCATAGGGAGAGCGGTGGTAAGATTGCCCTGGCTCGGTTATGTGAAGATATGGTTTGTCGACCTGTTGAATCTTATGGGCTTAGGGAGATAGAGGGATTAGAATGATACTTAAGAATACTATAATCAGTCTGGAGAAGAGCAAGGAATTCAAGAGATTTGGGAAAGAGCATCCAGGATTTTACCTGGCGCACTGCTTTACCATGCTTGATGAAGGAGAGAAGAAGTACAATTGGGAGTTGGGCTATTATTCTGACAAGAAGGACAAGCTTGTTGTCTTTGAGACTTCTCCTGCGATAAAGCTCAGGGATGAGGATGATCCTTTCAAGCGCGAAGGCGTAATACGGAAGCTTGACATGAATGAAGTCAAGATCAGCCTTGCTCGCGCTCTTGAGATCTGTGATAAGTTGGCAAAGGACAAGTACTCAGCTCACAGCATAACCAAGCGCATCATCATACTGCAGAACATCGACAAGCCTGTCTATAACATAACGCATGTGACAAGAAGCTTCAGCATAATGAACGTTAAGATTGATGCAAAGACTGGAGATATCATCAGCCAAAACCTTCAGAGCATAATGCAGCTTGGTAAATGGGAGAAGGGCGGAAAAGAGAGGCCTGAGGTGCAGCCTGAAGGGCCTAGTGAATATTATGATGATGATTCATCTGCCAGCTAATTTATCGTCGACAAAATTATGGTGTAATCACTCATTGATACACCTATGACTGAGAACTATATTTCTTGATTATATCAATCTCTAATGATGGTTCCTTATTAGCATTTCAAGAATTCTATTTCAAGGGTCAATCATATTTATAAACTTGAGAACCTTATATATTTTTAATGGTCATCAACGGTAACGTAAAAGGAATCAGTTACGATGCGATGATTAAGAGCAAAAACCTCAATTCTTTCTTTGGAGAGCCGAAAGTCGAAGAAGAGAAGGAAGAAGAATAATTTCTGAGATTTTTTTTTCTAGGCTATAGAGTCATAAATTGAGATGAGTTCCTTCATCTCAGTTTCCAAATTTCTGGCAGTATTGAGATATATTATCTTCGTCCCTCTGCTCTCGAAGATATTCCTGAACCACTCGCTCTTGAAGGCATTATCTGCCCTTTTCAGGAACTCGAGCTTTTCAAAGATAGCATTGTCGTTCTTGTCAAGCCTTGTTCTCAGCCTCTCGATGGCGACATCAGGAGGGCAGTCGGCGATTATTATCGCATCAGGCGGATTCGACAGCGCAATTTTGTTTCCCTCTAATGAGAGAAGATATTCAAGAGAGACTCCTTGTGAGGTCTGATATGCCAGTGTTGTTGTCAGCGCCCTATCCTTGATTACAGTCACACCTTCCATTAATACAGGACTAATTATCATGGTGTCAAGTATACCTCTATCAAAAGAATAACCTTCTGCTATGAATGTAGGGCCATAATGTCTTTGGTGCATTGAGCTTATGGCCTCTTTCCTAACTGCCCGGCCTGCCCAGAAATATGTCGGCTCATTCGCTAATATAATATCGTACTTGAACAGCTCTTCTGGCTGAGGAGGGTCATCATGACTCTTGGAGAACTCTGTCAGGTCAAAGATGAGCTTGTCTCTTGACCTCAGATAATCAGCCAACATCTTCACACGGGTACTCTTCCCAGAGCCATCGATGCCATCAATCACTAAGTATTTGCCTTTCCTGTCCATCAATCCGCCTTTCACATTTCACTTAGAGTAAACTTTCTCGTAAAGATTATGGAACTTATCCTTTCCGCAGGCCAGGATCATTGTGAGAGGCATGACTTTCTCTGCCAGAGCCACAACATTAGATGCAGTATTATTCCTGATATCCCACTGGGCGTGATTGTCATCCCTCATCCTTGCGAAATGGTAAAGCTCTCTCGCGTTCATGCTCATGACAACTCTCCTCTTATGAGCGTTGGTAAGAGCATATTCTGCGACATCAGGGCATTGTTTCTTGACCTTATTGTAGAACTCCAAGGTCTTTTCCATCACATGATCAAACTCAGGCTTAAGATGAGCTTCAAATATTGATTCCGGTGTCGTATATCCTAGAGATGTATCATAATCCTGCGGCAGCAAGGTCATCATCCTATGCCTCTTTAGTTGGGCGAAGTTGCTTGAGCTTACTTTTAATTCGAACATCAGATTTATGATTTCGAATTCCCTTGACATAGCATCCCACTGCTCGATGTCTTCAAGCATACTCTTCAATATTAGAGTCTTCTTTTCTTCTGTAAGATTCCTTGCCCTGTTGTATGATTGCGCAAAAGGTTCTCCATTAGATGATTGTATTAATGCCGCTACTAATTTATTATCAGCATCACGGTCATAGTCGAGCAATGTCACATCATCTATAGTCATTGGAGTTGACTCAAGAAAATTTGATTGAGGCTTGCTTATCTCAGGAAGGCTCATCACAAATTTCTTGAGGCGGTCCTTGCTGTTCTTCCAGTATTTATTAGGCTCTGTGAATATTATCAATGAAGGAGCTATCTCATGCCCAATCGCGCAGAGCTTCTCTCCAAGCTCGCGGACTTCAGCCTTCTTGCTGGTGGCTGACCTCATTATGAGATACTCAAGGTTCCTTGCATTGATGGTCATGCCTAGCTGGCCAGTAGTGGACAATGAAAGGACGTACCTAGCATCCTCTTTCGCTAATCCCTCAAGTATATTCTTTTCAGCGTTGCTCTTGTCAGGGACTCCTTTTTTCTGCTTTTCATCAGCAATC
>Ga0315276_10000496_pt1 | contig 33936 bp, 33 predicted proteins | sample YL17G05_0_MG_FD_204542 | JGI IMG/M metagenome (GOLD analysis project Ga0315276, IMG submission 204542) | Sediment microbial communities from Yellowstone Lake, YNP, Wyoming, USA - YL17G05_0 | ecosystem: Environmental > Aquatic > Freshwater > Lake > Sediment | place: USA: Wyoming | collected... | reverse complement strand
GGATGCCCGTCGTCGACGCAGTGATCGTCACGTTGACGGCGTAGTCGGTGTCGTAGCCCTTCTTCTTCATCAGCGGAATCAGGATCGCGCCCAGCGCCGACGTGTCCGCGACTGCCGATCCGGAAATGCCGCCGAACAGCATGCTCGCCAGCACGTTGACGAGTCCGAGGCCGCCGCGGATGTGCCCGACGAGCGTGCCGGCGAAGCGAACCAGCCGCTCGGCGATGCCGCCGAACAGCATCAGCTCCCCCGCGAAGATGAAGAACGGGATCGCGAGCAGGGAAAAGACGGTGATGCCCGACGCGATCCGCTGCACCACCAGCATCAGCGGCAGCGCGTCGTAGAGCATCGTCGCTGCCGCCGAAATGCCGAGCGCGAACGCGATCGGGACGCCGAAGGCGATGAAGACGAAGAACGTGCCGAACAGGATCCAGAGCTCCATCACTCGAGCCCTTCGTCGAACCAGGCCCGCAGCGTCAGTTCGACGCCGAACAGCGCGATCATGGCGCCGCCCAGCGGGATCGCGAAATACGTGACCCCCTCCGGAATGCGGATGATCGGCGTGGCGACGTCCCACGTCTCCATCGAGAGTTCCACCCCGTACCACGCCAGCACGCCGCCGAACCCGGCGACGATCGCGTAGACGATGACGGCGATCGCCTTGCGCAGCCCGGCGGGCAGCGCTTCGGTAATGAACGAGATGCCGAGGTGGCTTTGCTCGCGCACGCCGACGGCGCCCGCCAGGAAAGTGAAGTACAGCACCAGCAGCAGCGTGGTCCGCTCGACCCACTGCGGCGAATCGTTGAGCACGTAGCGGCCGAACACCTGCCATCCGGTGATGGCGGTCATCACGATGAGGCCGACGCCGCCGATCCACAGCGCAACCCGGCCCAGGGCCGCGTTGCAGCGGGACAGCGGGGAGATCAGTGCGTGCATGAGTTGACGGGGCAACGGGGCGCGGAACCTGCCGCGGCAGCGGATGTTGCAGGCAAACGCGGCGCCGGCGACCCCGGCGCCGCGCGGGGGCCTACGGCGTTGCCTGGATCTTCGTCACCATTTCCTTCAGCTTCGGATCGGTGATGAACTTGTCGTAAACGGGCTTCATCGCATCCTGGAAGGACTTCTTGTCGACCTCGTTGATCTTCGCGCCGCCGGCCTCGACCAGGGCCCGCGACTTGGTCTCCTTCTCGTCCCACAACTTGCGCATGTAGGGGACGGATTCCTTCGCCGCATCGCGAAAGATCTTCTGCTCGTCGGGCGTCAGCGTGTCGTAGACCTTCTTCGACATCAGCAGCATTTCGGGCGCCATCGAGTGCTCGGTGATCGAGTAGTACGGGGCCACCTCGAAGTGCCGGGAGGTGTCGTAGGACGGCCAGTTGTTCTCCGCCCCGTCGACGACGCCGGTCTTCAGCGCCGTGTAGACCTCGCCGTACGGCATCGGCGTCGCATTCGCGCCCATCGCCTGCAGCAGCGCGACCCAGAGGTCGGACTGCTGCACGCGGATCTTCATGCCCTTGGTGTCGGCGACCGTCTTGATCGGCTTTTTCGTCGTGTACAGCGACCGCGAGCCCGAATCGTAGAACGCGAGGCCGACGAAGCCCTGCTTCTCGCACGCCTTGAGGATCTCGTCGCCGATCGCCCCGTCGAGGACCTTGCGCATGTGGTCCTTCGACTTGAACAGGAACGGCATCGTCGGCACCATCGTCTCCGGGCAGACGTTGTTCATCGGCGCCACGTTGATCCGGACGAAGTCGAGCGCCCCGATCTTGGTCTGCTCGATCGTGTCCTTCTCGCCGCCGAGCACGCTGTTGGTGTAGACCTTGATCGTGTACTTGCCGTTGGTTTTCTTCGCGATGACGTCGCTCATGTACTTGACCGCCATGACCGTCGGATAGTCTTCCGGATGCACGTCCGACGACCGCAATTCCTTCGCCGCGGCGCCCGCCGCGATGCTGGCCGCGATCAATCCGATCCCGGCACGTTGCCAATACGATTTCATGACATTCCTCCTGTTTGATTCAAACGACGTTCGTTGACAGCCCCCGCGTGGAGCCGCTTACCCTGCCACTGCGCCATCATCGCACGTCATGTCCGCGCCGGTGCCCGCGCGCGACTCTTGCGCACCGGCGCGGCCCCGGACACATCCCTGGCGGGCCGATTTTCGGTCACGCCGCGCTGGAATTCGCGCGCCACACGGCCGAGATGGCGATGCATCGCCGCTCGCGCCCCGTCGGAATCGCCCGCCGCGACCGCCGCCAGTATGGACGCATGGTCGCGCAGCGTCTGCCGCGCGAGCGCTTCGGTGTGGAAATGCTGCTGAATCCGACCCCACAGCTCGGCCCGCTGGTTCCACAGGCCTTCGACGACCAGCTGGAGCGAGCTGTTGCCGGTCGCCCTGGCGATGCCGAGGTGAAAGTCGCGGTCGGTTTCCTCGCGGATCGCGAAATCGTCGACGCGCGCGGTCATGCGCGCCACCGCTTGCCGGAGCGCGACCAAGTCACCTTCCCGGGCGTTCGCGGCAGCCAGTGCGGCGATTTCGCCTTCGATCAGCTTGCGCGCGTTGAGCAGTTCGAAGGGTCCGGGACCCTTGTCGCCGCCCGATCCCGGGCCCGCCGGCCCCGCGGTCACGAAAATTCCGGTGCCGACACGCACTTCGACGAGACCGGCGATTTCGAGTGAGATGATGGCCTCGCGCACTGACGTACGCGACACGCCCAGCAGCGCAGCGAGCTCGCGCTCGGCAGGCAGCCGCGCGCCGCGCGCGAATTCCCCGGCCGCGATGAGGCCGGCGATCTGCTCGGCAATCTGGCGGTACAGGCGTCGGGGCTCGACGGTTTGCAGTGGCACCGGGTCCTCCTCGAGCCGGATTCTCCGCCGGCATGCGTCGTGCGGCCGAGCGGGAATCGGCGGCGGAGCGTTGGAGGCCCATCGTACCCTCGAATGGGGCACCTGGTCAAGTGGTCCAACCACCGGACCACATGACCATGGACGCGGGGCGTTGCCAGGCGCCCCTGCGCAGCGAAACCCGGGAATTTGGAAATTGGGGTCAAATTGAAAATTGGGGTCAGACCCTAATTACCCGGGTTGCGCTACGCTCAACGCCCGGCTACAAATCGGCTTTGAAATGCCCCGACTTGCCGCCGGATTTCTCGATGAGGCGCACGCCCTCGATCCGCATGCCGCGATCGGCCGCCTTGCACATGTCGTAGATCGTCAGCAATCCGATCATCGCAGCGGTCAGGGCTTCCATCTCGACACCCGTCTGGCCCGTCGTTTCGGCGGTCACCTCGATCGCGATGGCGCTGCCCGCGACATCCGCGGTGAATTCCACGGCCACGCGCGTGAGGGCGAGCGGGTGGCAGAGCGGGATCAGCTCCGCGGTGCGCTTGGCGGCCTGGATCGCCGCGATGCGCGCGACGCCGAGGACGTCGCCCTTCTTCGCGCTGCCGGCACCGATCAGGGCCAACGTGGGGTGCTGCATCACGATGCGACCGCCGGCGATCGCGACACGCCTGGTTACATCCTTGCCGCCGACGTCGACCATGTGCGCCTGACCGGCGGCGTCGAAATGGGTAAAATGGGCGCTTCGCGACCCCCCGGATTGCGCAGGTTCCCGCATGGCAACGCTGCGGGTCGACATCCCGGCTTTCTTGCGTGAGCCTCCCGTGCCTGCCACGACGCGCCTCCCAGTCTTGAACTTCGGGCAACGGCGGGCATCTTAGCACTGGCACCCGTGTCGACCGCGTACCCCCCGATGTTCACCCAAGCTCCCCGCCCACGCCCTTCTCCCCCGGCTGCCACGAGCGCGCACCGTGGACCCCGGCGCGCAGTCGTCGCCCTCGTGGCCGTCGCCCTGTGCCTGCAGCCGGTGGCGCCCACGCTGACGGCGATCGGCGCCGTGCACGCGCAGTCGCTGCCGGATCTCGGCGACGAATCGCAGTCCACCCTCACGCCCGCGCAGGAGCGCAAGCTGGGCGAATCGGTGATCCGGCAGATCCGCGCCTCCGGCGGCTACATGGACGACCCCGAGGTCAACGACTATCTCAACAACCTCGGCCATCGGCTGGTCGCGGCCCTGCCCGAGGCCGGGCAGGACTTCGAATTCTTCGCGGTACCCGACTCCTCGATCAACGCCTTCGCGCTGCCCGGAGGCTACATCGGCGTCAACACCGGCCTCATTCTGCTCGCGCAGAACGAATCCGAGCTCGCGTCCGTGCTGGCGCACGAAATCTCGCACGTCACGCAGCGTCACCTCACGCGGATGATGTCGGCGCAGAAGGGCTCAATGCTGCTGCAGCTGGCGGCGCTCGCCGTCGCCATCGCCGCCGCCCGCTCGGGCGGTTCGAACGGCGGCCAGACCGCCTCGGCGGCGATCTCCGGCGCCCAGGCGCTGGCGATCCAGAGCCAGCTGAATTTCACGCGCGATCACGAATACGAAGCCGACCGTGTCGGATTCCAGCGGCTCGCCGTCGCCGGTTTCGACGTCAATTCGATGGCGACGCTGATGGAGCGGCTCCAGCGCGCGGGCCGTTTCTCGGATGGCAACGCGCCGTCGTACCTGCGCACGCACCCGATCACCTACCAGCGGATCGCCGAGGCGCAATCGCGGGCCCAAGGCAAGGCTTACCGGCAGGTCGCCGACTCCCTCGATTTCCACCTGGTCCGCGCGCTCCTCCGCAGCTACCAGGGGACCGCGAAAGAGGCCGTCGCCGGATTCGACAACGCGATCGCCGAACGCAAGTACAACAACGAAGTCGCGGCGCACTACGGCCTGGTGGCCTCGCTGCTGCGCGCGGCCGATTTCAAGCGGGCGAAGGCGGAACTCGCCACGCTCGAGAAGTTTGCGCCGCCCGACCCGATGATCGACGCGATGGCGGCGCACGTCTATCTCGAGGCCGGCGACATCGACCAGGCCGTCGCGCGATTCGAAGCCGCGCTCGCCCGTTACCCGAACAAGATGCAGCTCATCTACGACTACCCCGACGCACTGCTCGCCGCCAAGCGCACGCGCGACGCGGTCGCGTTCATCGAACGCGAACTCATCCGCTTCCCCACGGACGCACGGCTCCATCGCACCGCGGCGAAAGCCTACGCCGAGCTCGGCAACCGGATGCAGCAGCACCGGCATCAGGCCGAGCTCTATGCATGGCAGGGCGACCTTCGCGGCGCCGTGGTCCAGCTCGAGCTCGCCATCAAGGCGGGCGACGGCGACTTCTACCAGGCGTCGGTGGTGGAGACGCGGTTGCGCGCGCTGCGCCGCGAGCTGCTCGAGCAGCAGCGCGAGGGAAACACGCGCAACGGCTGACGCGTTTCGCCGCGTCGTTCGCGCGCCCCCTGAGCGCCGCACCGGCCGCGCGGGCTGCCACGCCACCCGCGCGCCGCGTGACAGCGCCCTGTAGCGTACGAAATGGATGATGCGCAGTGCTGCGAACGCGGCTCCGGCGCGGTCGTGCGCCGCGCACTGTGCCTTCTGGCAGGTAGCATCGCCGCTCCATCGGGATTACGTTTCGTCACTTGCGGCGCCGTCGTCGCGGATGCGACACCGGGCACCGCAGTTGCCAACAACAATCCCGAGGAGGAAAGCATGCAGGTTCTCGTGGTCGACGATCACCCGCTCATTCTCGAGGCGCTGGCGCAACTGCTGCCGCAGCTCCATGCCGGCACCCTGGTGACCGTCGCCCGCGATCGCGCCGAAGCGGAGGGCGCGCTCGACAACGATCCCGACATCGCGCTCGTCCTGCTCGACCTTGCGCTGCCGGGCACCCGCGGTCTCGATTTCCTCGCCGACCTGCAGCTCGACTACCCCGGCGTGCCCGTCGTGGTCCTGTCGGCGACGCACGACCGCGCGACGGTGACCGCCGCGCTCGCCGCCGGAGCGCGCGGATTCATCCCCAAGACCGCGAACGCGGGTGCGTTGCTCGAAGCGCTGAAGAAGGTGATGAACGGCGGCGTGTATCTGACCGGTGACCTTCACGCCGGGCTGGAAGCCGACGGCGTGCACCTGTCGCCGGACGAGCTCGGACTCACCGCGCGCCAGGGCGACGTGCTGAAGCTGCTGGTGCAGGGCAAGCCCAACAAGCTGATCTGCCGCGACCTCAAGCTGTCGGAGGGAACGGTGAAGGTCCACGTGAGCGCGATCCTCAAGGCGCTGCACGTCCATTCGCGCACGCAGGCCGTCGCGGAACTCGCCCGGCGCGGCATCAGCGTCCATACGCTCGCCGCACCCCGCTAGCGGGTGCGCCCGCACCTGTCGCGACCGCTCCCGCCGCCCACCTCGGACCTTCGGCCGATGTCATCGCTTGCCGCCGTGGCGCCTCGCCTGCTCGCGCGGGCACGAGGCGACCAGGTCGCCACGCTGTACCAGCAGTGGCACCGCACCACCCTGTCGATGGTCCTGGGCGCCGCGATCCTGTGCACGGTGCTGTGGGGGCATGTCGCACCGACCGTGATGGCATCCTGGGTCGTCGTCATCCTGCTGAACCAGGCATGGCGCTGGGCGCTGGCGCGCGCGTTCCGCCGCGCGGCGCCCGGCGTCGGCGACGCGCCGCGCTGGGGCCGCTACTGGGCGGTCGGATCCACCCTCGGCGGCGCGCTGTGGGGGGGCGCGGCATACGTCATGTATCCGGCCTCGCCGGCGCACGGGGCGCTGCTGATCGTCTGCCTGTTCGGCGTTGTCCTGGGCGGCCTCAACCTCACCGCCGTCTACAAGCCGTCGTTCTATGGCTTCGTGCTCTCTTCCCTGCTGCCGCTCATCGTTCGGGTCGCCCAGGAAGGCGACATGGCGCACGTCCACACGGCGCTCGTGATGGGCGTGGTACTCGCCTTCGTGCTGGCGTTCGGCCACCATCTCAACGACGTGCTGACGCACTCGCTCGCGATACGCTACGAGAACGTCGATCTGATCGCCGAACTGCAGGCGCAGACCCAGGCGGCCCTCGAGGCGCGCGGCGCGGCCGAGACCGCGAACCGCGCGAAGAGCCAGTTTCTCGCGGCGGCGAGTCATGACCTGCGCCAACCGCTCCATGCCCTCGGCCTCTTCGCCGCGGCGCTTCAAGCCAGGGCCCGTGAGCCGGAACTGAAGCCTCTGGTCATGAGCATGCAGGCGTCGGTCGACGCGCTGGAAGGGCTGTTCGCGCAATTGCTCGACCTGTCGCGCCTCGAGGCCGGCGCGCTGACACCGGAACCCGCGACGTTGCGTCTGCAGCCGCTGTTCGAGCGGCTGCGCGACGACTTTGCACCGCAGGCCGCGGCCCACGGTCTCGCGCTGACTTTCGTGCCGACGATGCTGGCGGTCGTCAGCGACCCGATCCTGCTCGAGCAGATTCTGCGCAACCTGATCGCCAACGCGCTGCGGTACACGCCCACCGGTGGCGTCGTCGTCGGCGCGCGCCGCCGCGGCAACTCGGTGCGCCTCGACGTGGTCGACACCGGCATCGGCATTCCACCGGAGTTGCGCGAACGGATCTACGACGAATTCGTGCAGGGCAACGCCGCGCCGGGGCACCCCTCGGCCGGGCGCGGGATGGGGCTCGGACTCGCCATCGTGCGCCGGCTTGCCGCGCTGCTCCTGCATCCGATCGAGCTCGCGTCGATCCCGGGGCGAGGTTCCCGCTTCTCGGTGGCCGCGCCGCGGGTGGCGCTGCGGCGGCAACGCGCCGAAGACCGGAGGCCCGCATCCGCGCCGGCGGTCGCGCCGCCGGTCGCGGTTCCCTTCGCCGGCCGGCGCGTGGCGGTGATCGACGATGATCCGGCGGTCGTTGCCGCGATGCGCACGCTCTTCACTGCATGGGGCGCCAGCGTGGTGGGCGGCGACAGCGTCGCAGCGGTGGTGGCAGACAGCCTGGCGCAGGACCTCGGCGGGCGCGGTGTTGCCGTGGCGTCGGACTTGATCGTGGCCGACCTGCGGCTCGCGAACGGCGAATGCGGGCTGGCGGCGGTGAGGGAATTGCGAGCGCTCGGCGCGTGTCGCCCGCCGGCGCTGATCGTCTCCGGCGATATGGGGGCAGAGGCCCGCGCCGCCGTCGCGGCGGCCGGGTTCACGCTGCTGTCAAAGCCGGTGCTGGCAGTGATATTGCAGACTGCGGCCGCGAGGGCGATCGACGCCGCCGCAGCGGCGCATTACACCGCCGCGTAGGCGGCTCGAATGCCGCGGCCGCGGCGACGCTGCGTGATTCGCGCATCGCCGCGGCCGGAGCTCACTCAGCCGGCCGGCCGCTGCACGCCGCGGGTGTGCTCCTGCATCCTTTCGCGGAAGCTCTCGGCGCGCTCGACCCTTTTCTGCAGCAGATCGCGGACGACGGCCTTCTGCTCGGCGGTGAAGGTCGCGTAGAGGACGAGCCACTGCGCGCGAACGCCCTGGCGCGACGAACGGTTCTGCTGCTCGACGGCATCGGCGGTCGCGGCGATCGCGGCGAGATCGGGTTCCGGCTTGGCCAGTTCGGACTTCAGCGCGTCCTTCACGCGCTGGCGGTTGGCCCGACCATGTTCGTGTGCGACCTTGCTTTGCGCGACCACGTTGTCCCACATGGTCTGTTGCGAGGTGTTGAGGTTCAGGCTGGCCTTCGCCTGCTCGAGCAGGCGCGGCACGAGCTGGTCGATCGAACCGCCGCCGTGCATGCCGTGCATCATGCCGCCGCCGGGCTGGGCAAACGCGGCCGGCGCCGCGCATGCGAGAGCCAGTGCTGCCGTCGCCGCCAGCGCAAGCCGGCGGGCACGAGGTGTCACGGTGTGGATATTGAAGCCTTGCATGGTGTTCTCCTGTCGTAAGTTCGGGCGCCACGTCGGTCGAAAGGCGACTGGCGGGGATTGCACACGTTCAGAAACGCATTGTGGCGCAATGTTCCCTGCGCGGACCCTGCCGAGTGCAACGGGAGGTTGCAGGGAACCGCCGGCGTTACAATTGGTTACACCTCGCCGCGCAGCGTGCTCACCAACGGCTAAGCTTCCGCCATGGCCGCCAACGCTCCCACCCCGAAGATCCTCGTCGTCGACGACGACGTGCGCCTGCGCGATCTCCTGTCCCGCTACCTGACCGAACAGGGCTTCCAGGTGACCACCCTCGCGGACGCGAGCCAGCTCGATCGCAAGCTGCAGCGCGACCCGCCCCACCTTGTCGTGCTCGACCTCATGCTGCCGGGCGAGGACGGACTCTCCGTATGCCGGCGGCTGCGCGGCGCGGGGGAAATGGTGCCGATCATCATGCTGACGGCCAAGGGCGAAGACGTCGACCGGATCGTCGGTCTCGAAATGGGCGCCGACGACTACCTGCCGAAGCCGTTCAATCCGCGCGAGCTGGTCGCGCGCATCCACGCCGTATTGCGCCGGCAGAACGAACGGCTGATGCCCGGTGCCCCGGCACCGCCGGGCAAGCTGGCGTTCGGCCCGTTCCTCCTCGACCCGGCCGCGCGCACGCTCGTCGACGGCGACCGCACGGTCCATCTCACCACCGGGGAATTCTCGCTCGTGATGGTCTTTTCGAAGCACCCGCGGCAGCCGCTGGCGCGCGAGAAACTGATGCACCTCGCGCGCGGCCGCGATCACGACGTGTTCGACCGCGCGATCGACGTCCAGGTGTCGCGGTTGCGCAAGCTGATCGAGCCCGACCCGGCCAACCCGCGCTATATCCAGACCGTGTGGGGGTTCGGCTACGTGTTCGTACCGGCCGACGAGACGCCTGGCGACACTGCCGCGGCAGCGGAAGAACGGTGACGTCGTGACCCTCTGGCCACGCTCGCTGTTCGGGCGCCTCACGCTGCTCCTGATTCTGGTCGTCGCCACCGCGATGGCGGCGACGATCCTGTTTTTCCGCCACGATCGCGCGACGCTGCTCGAGCGCCAGTTCAGCGACACCAAGATCGTCCAGCTGCAGGCGCTGCGGGCCGCACTCGGCGCGGCCGACTCGCGCGAACGGCGGGAGACGCTGCGCGACATCGGCCGTCAATACGGCGTGCGCATCGTGCCGGAAGCGGAGCGGCCGATGGTCGGGGCGCCCGCGATGGGCACGGCGATGCTGGAATTCGAGCAACGACTGCAGGACAGCCTCGGCGCCGGGACGCAACTGCGTATCGCGCCGCGGCTCCAGCTGCTGTTCGTTCGCATTGAGGCCGGCGGCGACGGTTACTGGATCGGCTTTCCGCTGTCGCCACGTCCGGCGGCCGACGATGTTCCGTCGCGGGCACTGATATGGAGCCTTGCGCTCGGCATATCGCTGCTCTTCGCCGCCTTCCTGTTCACGCGCTACCTCGCGCGTCCGCTGCGCGAGCTCAACGCCGCCGTCGAGCGCGTCGGCCACGGCGAAATGCCCCCGCCGTTGCCCGAGCACGGGCCGTCCGAGATCGTCACGCTCAATCGCGGCTTCAACGGCATGATCGCCAACCTGCGCCGGGTCGAGCAGGACCGCGCGCTGCTGCTCGCCGGCGTGTCGCACGACTTGCGCACGCCGCTCGCGCGGCTGCGCCTCGGCCTGGAACTCACCGTGCAGGATCAGCAAATGAGGCAGGAGATGGCCGACGACATCGAAGAAATGGACCGGATCATCGGCCAGTTCCTCGATTTCGCCCGCGGCGACGACACCGTGGCAATGGAACAGTGCGACGTCAACGCGATCGTCGCCGCCGGCGTCGAGCGTTACACCCGTGCCGGCAACGATGTACGCTTCGCGCCCGGCCCGGTGCCGGCGATCCCGCTGCGCCGAACTGCGCTGTCGCGGCTCGTCGCCAACCTCGTCGACAACGCGCTGGCCTACGGCGCGCCGCCCGTCGAGGTGACGACCCGGGGGTCGGGAAATGAGGTGGTGCTCGACGTCGCCGACCGCGGCCCGGGCATCCCGCCGGACGAGGTCGGGCGCCTGAAACAGCCGTTTACGCGCGCGTCGGCGGCCCGAACATCGGCGCCCGGTGTCGCGGGCGCGGGCCTCGGCCTCGCGATCGTCGAACGCGTGGCGCGGCTGCACGGCGGCACCTTCGACCTGCTGCCGCGCGAGGGCGGCGGGACGGTCGCGCGGGTGACGCTGAAGACAACGGCGTAGCCCGCGACGTGTAGCCCATATACGGGTTTCGCTCCGCTCAACCCGTATATGGGCTACACGTCGCGGGGATCGCGGTTGGGGCAATCGGCGCAGGAAATGCGCTCGCCGCCGGGGCCAACAACACCCGGGCCGCCGCAGGACCCGCGCATGCACCGGCCGGAAAGCCGCTGGCCGACCATCATCAGCGCGACGGCGATGCCGAAGCACGCCAGCACGATGACGAACAGCAGTCCGAGTGCCGTCACGTCCATGGACGGCTCCGGGGTCACGCCGCCCGGCGTCCGCCGAGCGCGGCGAAGGCGGTGGTCTGCCGCTCGGTGAAGCGGCCACCCGCTTCACGCACGATGAAGCAGGCGGCGAGCCGCAGCTCTTCGGCCAACGCGCAGCCCGCGTCGGCGCCACGCACGATCAGCGCGGTGGCCATCGCGTCGGCGTACCCGCAATCGTCCGCGACCACGCTCACCGAGGCCAGCCCGTTGCGGATCGGCCTGCCCGTTGCCGGGTCGATTTCGTGGCAATACCGCTGCCCGTCGCGCTCGAAGTAGATCCGGTAGTCGCCCGACGTCGCTATCGACCGGCCGGCGAGCGGCACGATGAAGTGCGGGCGCTGCGGAACGGCGTCGGGGCGCTCGATCGCGATCTGCCACGGCCGGCCTTCGGCGTTGTGCCCGCGGGTGCGCACTTCGCCGCCGGCTTCGACCATGTAATTTCCGATGCCAAGCGCGTCGAGCGCCAGCGCGGCCCGGTCCACGCCGTAGCCCTTGGCGATCCCCGAGAGATCGGCGCGGACGTCCGGACGGGCTTTGGCGACCGTTCCCGCCGCGGCATCGAGCGCGAGCATCGAATACCCGATCCGCGCCTCGAGAGCGCTGACCTCGACGGCGTCGACGACGCGCTTTTCCCCGCGCGGGCCGAAGCCCCAGGCGTCCACCACCGGCGCGACGGTGATGTCGAAAGCGCCGCCTGTCGCGGTGCTCACCTGCCCGGCAAGCGCGAAGACCGCGAACGTATCGGCGGACAGCGCATACGGCGACGACGACGCATGGGCGTTGAAGCGCGACAGTTCCGACTCGGGGCGATGCGCCGACATGGCGAGGTTGACGGCCTCCAGTGCCGCATGCACCGCCTCCCGGGCCGCCGCCTGGCCTGCGGTCGAGAGCGGCCCGCCGGCGATCTTGGCGGTGTACGAGGAGCCCATCGTCGGGCCGCCGAATTCGAAGACCGGCGCATCCGCGAACGAGCGCCCGTTGCCACAGCCGGGGACCAGCGCGGCGGCGCCGAGTGCCTGCAGCAACGTGCGGCGACGTGGGGAAAGGAGAGTGTCCATGATCGGATTCCGCTCGTTGGATGGGATGGGATGGGATGGGATGCGTTGCCAGGCCGGTCGCGGCGCCAGGATAGGGGCCTGCCTGGGCGGCGTCAGGTCCGGGGCTCGCTTCCGCCGCCGGCTCCGCGCACCGCGGCCTCGAAGCGGCCCTCGCCGCGGTGAATCATCTGATAGACGAGGTCGCGCATCGAAACGAGTCCGTGCACCGTCGGGCCGTCGATCACCAGCAGGTGGCGAAAGCGCCGGACGTGCATCAGGCTGAGCGCCGCCTCGATCGTCGTTCCGGGCGAGACGAACTGGACGTCCCGCGTCATCACGAGGGAGATTGGCGTGGTCCCGGGATCGCGCCCGGCGTGAACGACGCGCGCCAGCAGATCGCGTTCGGAGAAGATCCCGGCGAAGAGGCCATCCTCGGTCATGACCATCACCGCGCCGATGTCGCGCGCGTGCATCACGGCGACGGCCTCCCGTGCCGTCGCCGACGCCGGCACCGAGATCACCTCGTCGCTGCCCCGGTCCCGGATCACTGCTTCGACCGTTTGCTGCATCATCCTGCGTGCTCCTTTCGACGCCGGCCCCGGGTTTCGCTGTGCTCAACCCGGGCTACGGCCGTTTGCTGCATCACCTTGCGCCTTCTTGCGGGTGCCGCCGAAATCGGGCCGCACCCGTTTGCTGCATCACCTTGCGCCTGCCCATGGCCTCACCCGAAATCGTCGAGCAGGATGTTCTCCCGGTCGACTCCGAGCGAGAGCAGCATCTCGATCACCGCCTTGTTCATCGGCCCCGGCCCGCACATGTAGTATTCGATGTCCTCGGGCGCCGGATGGCTCTTCAGGTACCGGTCGTGCAGCACGTTGTGGATGAAGCCGGTTGGCCCGGTCCAGTTGTCCTCCGACATCGGCTCCGACAGCGCCAGATGCCATTCGAAATTCGGATTCTCCTTCTGCAGCGCCGCGAACTCGTCAACGTAGAACGCCTCGGCGGCGCTGCGCGCGCCGTACCAGAACGTCGCTTTGCGCCGGGTATGCAGCCGCTTGAACTGGTCGAAGATGTGCGAGCGCATCGGGGCCATCCCGGCGCCGCCGCCGATGAAGCACATTTCCTTCCCGGTGTCGCGGGCGAAAAACTCGCCGAACGGCCCCGAGACGATGACTTCGTCGCCGGGCTTCAGGCCGAAGATCCACGAGCTCATGATCCCGGGCGGAATGTCCACGCGATACTCGGGCGGGAACGCGATCCGGATCGTGAACAGCAGGGTGCCCTTCTCGTTCGGGTAGTTCGCCATCGAGTAGGCGCGCTGCACCGGTTCCGTCACCGTCGAAGTGAAGCGCCAGAGGTCGAAGCGGTCCCAGGTTTCCCGGAAACGCGTATCGATGTCGAAATCGCGGAACGACACCGTGTGCGCCGGACACTCGATCTGCACGTAGCCGCCGGCGCGGAACGGGACGTCCTCGCCTTCCGGCAGCGCCAGCTTCAGCTCCTTGATGAACGTGGCGACATTGCGATTCGACATCACCTTGCAGTTCCACTTGCGGACGCTGAACACCTCGGGCGCGATTTCGATCTTCATGTCGCGCTTGACCTTGACCTGGCAGGCGAGCCGGCAGCCGCGCTTCGCCTCGCCGCGGCTGATGTAGCCGGTCTCGGTGGGCAGCAGATCCCCGCCGCCTTCGCGGACGATGACTTCGCAGACGCCGCAGGCGCCCTTGCCGCCGCAGGCCGACGGAATGAAGATGTGCTGTTCCGCGAGCGTGCCCAGCAGCGTGTTGCCGGCGGGCACGCGCAGGATCTTGTCGGGATCGTCGTTGATCAGGATCGACACGTCGCCGTGCGCCACCAGCTTGCGCTTGGCCGCGAGCAGGATCGCCACCAGCAGCAGGATCACCGCGGTGAACATCGCGACGCTGAGCAGGATCTGGTTCATGGCCGCGCCCGCCTCGTCAGATCTGGATGCCGGAGAACATCATGAACGCGACCGACATCAGGCCCGCCGTCACGAAGGTGATGCCGAGCCCCTTGAGGCCGGCCGGCACGTCCGAGTAGCGCATCTTCTCGCGGACCCCCGCCATCCCCACGATCGCGATCGCGAAGCCCAATCCCGAGCCGACGCCGAAGACGACGCTCTCGCCGAAAGTGTAGTCGCGCTCCTGCATGAACAGCGAGCCCGCCAGGATCACGCAGTTGACCGCGATCAGCGGCAGGAACACGCCGAGCGTCGAGTAGAGCCTGGGGGCGAAGCGGTCCACGGTCATCTCGACGATCTGCGTCGCGGCCGCGATGGTGCTGATGAACAGGATGAAGGACAGGAAGCCGAGATCCATCCCGGCCAGCGCCGGGTGCACCCAGGCGAGCGCCCCCTCGGCCAGCAGGTAGTGCAGGATCAGGTTGTTGAGCGGGACCGTCAGCACCTGGACGAACACGACCGCGACGCCCAGCCCCAGCGCGGTATCGACCTTTTTCGAACAGGCGAGAAACGAGCACATGCCCAGGAAAAAGGCGAGCGCCATGTTCTCGATGAACATGGACTTGACCAGCAGGTTGGCGTAGTGCTCCATCGTCGACGACCCTATCGGTGCCCGCCCGGCCGCCCGAAGGGCACCGTGCGCCCCCGCGGGGGGCAGCGAACGCAGTGAGCGTGGGGGCCGTTCATCTGCCCGCCCGGCCGCCCGAAGGGCACCGTGCGCCCCCGCGGGGGGCAGCGAACGCAGTGAGCGTGGGGGCCGTTCATCCTTAGTCCTTTTCCTGCAGTTCGGGCTTCCAGGTGCGCAGCAGCCACACCAGAAGCGCGATGAGGAACAGGCCGGAGGGGGCCAGCAGCATCAGGCCGTTGGGCACGTACCAGCCGCCGTCGGACGCGACGGGCAGCACGACGTAGCCGAAGATCCTGCCGGCGCCCGTCAGTTCACGCACCAGGGCCACCAGCAACAGCACCAGCGCATAGCCGAGGCCGTTGCCCACGCCGTCGAGGAACGACGCCCACGGCGAGTTCTGCATGGCATAACCCTCGGCCCGCCCCATCACGATGCAGTTGGTGATGATCAGCCCGACGAACACCGAGAGCTCGAGCGACAGCTCGTACAGGTACGCCTTCAGCACCTGGTCGACGACGATCACCAGCGACGCGATGATCGCGAGCTGGACGATGATGCGGATGCTGTTCGGTACCCAGTTGCGCACGGTGCTGACGGCGAGGTTCGCGCAGGCGGTGACGATGGTGACGCCGATGCCCATCACCAGCGCCTTGTCCATGCGGGTGGTCACGGCCAGCGCCGAGCAGATGCCGAGCACCTGCACGCCGATCGGGTTGTTGGCGATGATCGGGGCCAAGAGCGCCGTGCGCTCCCCCTTGCCGAAGACGGCTGCGATTCCGGTCACGGTTTCACTCCTTCGCGCAAGCGCTTGAGGAAGCGGCCCCAGCCCTCGTTCGACATCCAGAAGGCAGTCAGCCTCGAGACGGCGTTGCTGGTGATCGTCGCGCCCGACAGGCCGTCGATGTGGTGCGGGTCCTTGTCGGGCGGGCCGGCCTTGCCCTTGATCACCGTGAGCTGCGGCTCCCACTTGTCGTTGTACACCTTGCGCCCGTTCCACACCGCCTGCCATTTCGGATTGCTGATCTCGCCGCCCAGGCCCGGCGTCTCCTTCTGATCGTAGAAGGTCAGGCCGCGAACGGTGTTGCCGTCGGGCTCGAGGGCGAGAATGCCGTACAGCGGGCCCCACATGCCGGCACCCTCGATCGGCAGCACGACCAGCCGGACGTCGTCGCCCTGCATCACGAAATACACGGCGCCCCAGGTCGGCAGCCGGGACACGCCGGCGTTGTTGGGCGGTGCGACACGGCTCTGCGCCGGGTCGTCGCGCGCCTTGCGCTGGTAAAAGTCCTTCGGATCCTGCGTCTCCAGGGGCACCAGCTCGCCGGTGGCGATATCGACCAGCCGGATCCGGATGTTCTCGTCGAAGACCCGGACGAGTTCCTTCGCGGACAGGTCCTCGCCGGGCTTGACGAGCCCCGCCGCAAGCAGCACGTTCTTCTGCCGGTAGAGCAGCGCGTTGGTCTCCTGCCGCTCGCGCAGCCCGACCGCCGACACGGCGATGAGCAGCGCGCAGACGACACAGACGACCGTCGCGAACAGAAACGTGTAACGGGTCGAATCAAGTTTCGGCACGGCGCTTCTGCCTCCGCCGGACGTTCGCCTTCACGAGCGCGTAGTCGATCACCGGCGCGACCACGTTCATGAAGAGGATCACCAGCATCATCGATTCGGGATAGGCGGGATTCACCGTGCGCACCAGCACGACCAGCGCGCCGATCATCGCCCCGTAGATCCATTTGCCGCGCTCGGAAAACGGCGAGGTGACGGGATCGGTGGCCATGAACACCGTGCCGAAGGCCCAGCCGCCGGCGACCATGTGCCACCAGAACGGGACCGCGAAGTAATGGTTGGTCGTCGAGCCGATCGTGTTGAACAGGCTCGCCATCCCGATCGTGCCCAGCGTGACGCCGGCCATCGTGCGCCAGGAACCGATCCCGGTGAAGACGAGGATCGCCGCCCCGATGAGGCACGCCAGCGCCGAGGTCTCGCCCATCGACCCGCGCTCGAGGCCGACGAAGGCCTGCATCCAGGAGAACGGCTGCTCGGCGAACGGCGCGGTCATCTGGCGCATCTGGGCGAGCACCGTCGCCCCGGAAAAGCCGTCGACCACGGCCTCCGGCGGCATGGCCGTCCACACCTTGTCGCCCGAGATGTCGGCCGGGTACGCGAAGAACAGGAACGCGCGCGCCGCCAGCGCCGGATTGACGAAGTTCATGCCGGTGCCGCCGAACACCTCCTTGCCGAGCACCACGCCGAAGCTGATGCCGAGCGCCGCCTGCCACAGGGGCGTGGTCGGCGGCAGGATCAGCGGAAACAGGATCCCGGTGACGAAAAAGCCCTCGTTGACCTCGAGCCGGCGGACGACGGCGAACAGCACCTCCCAGGAGAGCCCGACGACCATCGTCACCGCGTACAGCGGCAGGAAATGGAGCGCGCCGTGGACGATGCACGCGCTCATGCTGGCGGGGGAAAAGCCCACCCCCAGCCAGCGGATGACGTCGTGGCGCCAGTCGGAGAGCGACGCGAGCTTCGCCGGATCGAGCGCGAGATTCGCCTGCAGCCCGGTGTTGTACAGCGCCATGTAGACGCACGGCAGGGTGGCGATGACGACGGTCATCATCATCCGCTTGAGGTCGAGCGCGTCGCGCACGTGCGCGCCGCCCTTGGTCACCGACCCCGGGCTGTAGAAGAACGTGTCGGCCGCTTCCCAGAACGGGTGGAAGCGCTCCAGCCGGCCGCCCTTCTCGAAGTTGCGGCCGATGCGATCGAGCAGGGTGCGCAGCGTGCTCATCGTGCTGCGACCTCCCTGGACCACCTCGCCTGATGCCCCACCGCGTGTCGGCCGCGCGCAATCGGCCGCCGCCGCGCCCTGCGGGCCTTGGCTTCGCCCGGCGGCCTCATGCGCCGTGCTCCTTCTCGATCCGGGTCAACATTTCCCGCAGCAGCGGTCCGTACTCGACCTTGCCGGGGCAGACGAATGTGCACAAGGCGAGATCCTCCTCGTCGAGCTCGAGGACGCCCAGCTCCTCCGCCCACTCGATGTCGCGCGTGATCAGCGCGCGCAGCAGGAACGTGGGCATGACGTCCATCGGCATCACCCGCTCGTAGGCGCCGATCGGCACCATCGCCCGCGGGCTGCCGTTGGTGGTCGTCGTCAGCGCGAGCTTGCGCGCCTTCGCCCAGTGCCCGAGGACCACGCCCCAGATCGAGAACTTGTTGCGGCCCGGCGCGAGGTAGCCGAAGAGCTCGCGCTCGCCGCCCTCGGACACCACGGCGATCTGCTGGTGGTAGCGGCCGAGGTAGCCGTGGATGTCGCCGCGCGCGGTGCGCCCGTCGAGCACCGACCCGGAAATCACCCGCTGCGCGCCGGGCAGCAGCTCGTCGCGGGTGAGCGCGCCGGTCGCCGCCCCGAGTCGCGTCCGCAGCAGCCGCGGCCGCGCGACGCCCGGCCCGGCCAGGGATATCACGCGCTCGACGTCGAGGCGGCCGGTGGCGACGAGGCGGCCGATCGCCATCACGTCCTGATAGCCGATGTGCCACACGGTCTTTTCCAGGCCGACGGGGGACAGCCGATGGATGTGCAGGCCGGGCGTGCCGGCCGGGTGCGGACCCGCGAACTCCTCGACCGTCACGCGCTCGACCGCCGGCGCCGTCACGGTCGACCCTGCCGCCTTGCATACGTACGTCCTGCCGGCGCAGAGCTGCGCGACGCTGCGCACGCCGGCGTCGAAATCCGCCTCGCGCCCGGCGACCACGCGATCCACCGGCGGGGCGTGCGGGTGGGTGTCCATCGCCGTCACGAAAATCGCGTGCGGCGCCGCCGTGGGGGCGGGAACCTTGCTGAACGGCCGGGTGCGAAAGGCCGTCCACAGCCCGGATTCGACGAGCAGCGCGCGCACCGCATCCGCGTCCGGCGCGTCGACCGTTCGCCCGTCATGGGCTGCGAACGCCACCTGCGCCGCCGGGCCGTCGTCGGGAGCAACGGCAATGACCAGCGACTGGAAAGCGCGCATCTCGCCGCGATGAACGGCCGCGACCGTGCCGGCGGCCGGTGCCGTGTAGCGGACCCCGGGAGTCCTCTGGTCCTCGAACAGCGGCTGGCCGCGCAGCACGCGCTCGCCGGGCTGCACCAGCAGCGTCGGCTTGAGGCCGGGGTAGTCGGCAGCGACGAGCGCGACCGTTGCCGGCGCCGCGGCGGCGTCGATGCCGCCTGCCGGGTCTCCGGCAAGCGGCAGGTCGAGACCTCTCGCAATCCTGTGCATCGCCACGATGGCGATCCCCTCCTCGCGTGTCGGCAAGCCGCTCGTCGCCCCGGCCGTGCGCTGTCGTCGTCAGGCTTCGACCGAGGGTACTCGCTCCAACATGCAGCCTAGTGGGGAGGACGGAGCGGCAGCTTGAGGCAGATCAAGGGCAGCCGTTGCGCGAAGCGGGAGCAGGCGCGCAGGCGTCGCTCGTACCTCGTCGCCCGGCGTTGAGCGAAGCGAAACCGGGGACGGGCTTTCGCGCGGAGATCGACCCCGTAGGAGTCGGGCTACGTACGCCGTTCGAGCAGCACGGTAGCCAGCGCGGCGATGCCCTCGCCGCGGCCGGTGGAGCCGAGACGTTCGGTGGTTGTCGCCTTGACACTGACGTCGGCGGGGTCGCAGCCAAGATCTGCGCCAATGTTCGCCACCATCGCGGCGACGTGCGGGGCGAGCTTCGGCGCCTGCGCGATGACCGTGGTGTCAAGATTGCCGACCACCCACCCGCGCGCGGCCGCCATGCCCATCACGTGGCGCAGCAGCACCCGGCTGTCGGCGCCTTTCCAGCGCGGATCGGTGTCGGGGAAATGCGCACCAAGGTCGCCGAGCGCGAGCGCGCCGAGAATGGCGTCGCAGATCGCGTGCAGCAGCACATCGGCATCCGAGTGGCCGTCGAGGCCGCGATCGTGGGGAATGGTCACGCCGCCCAGAACCAGCGTGCGCCCGGCGACCAGCGCGTGGACGTCGAACCCGTTGCCGATCCGCATCTTCATGCGCCTCCCTGCTGCGCCGCGAGGATCGCCGCCGCGAGCGCGAGATCCCCGGGATAGGTCACCTTGATATTGAGGGTGCTGCCCGTGACGAGCCACGGCAACGTGCAGGCGCCGGTCATCGCCAGCGCCTCGATCGCCTGCGCCTCGTCGGTGGTGGCCAGCGCATCGGGCAGCGCGAACGCGGCCCGCAGCACGCCATACCGGAACATCTGCGGCGTCTGCGCCTGCCACAGGCCGGTGCGGTCCTCGGTCTGCAGCACGCGCGCGGGCGTCTCGCGGTCCTCGCGCTTCAACGTGTCGGCGACGGGGATCGCCAGCAGCCCGCCAACCGTATCCTCGGCCAGCTCGCTCACCATTCGCCGCAGCGCATCGGGCGGCACGCACGGCCGCGCGGCATCGTGCACCAGCACCCAATCGTTGTCGCCGCACTGCGACGCGAGGGCCGCGATCGAGTTGGCGACCGTCTCCGCGCGCGAGGCGCCGCCGCAATGAAGGGTCAGGACGCCGGGGCGCGGACCAACAAACCGGTCGTAGAGGACGTCGTCCGGCGCGAGCGCGACGATCGTCGCGTCGAGCGGAAGCGCCGCGGCCAGCCGCTCCATCGCCCGCACGAGCAGCGGCTGCCCGCCGAGATCGGCATACTGCTTCGGCAAGGCGCCGCCGAACCGGCTGCCGCCACCGGCGGCGGGAATGAGCGCGAACAGGCGCACCGTGGCGTTCATCGCCGATCGCATCCGCGTCGTCCACTCATAGCAGGAGGGCGATCCGCTCCTCGTCGAGCGGCAGGAAGCCGAGCCGCTCGTAGAAGCGCCAGGCGCCCGTGTTGGCGCGATGACAGCCGCAGTCGATGCGCGTGATGCCCTGCGCGGTGAGGTGCGCCGACAGCGCGTTGACCATCACGGTGCCGATACCGCGGCCCTGCCACCCGGCCCGGATCGTCACGTCGTCCAGTTTCGCCACGACCGCTCCGCGGGACGTCGAGATCGCATGGCAGACGACGCAGGCACCGACGGCGATCCGCCGTTGCGCGGTGTCGGCGAACGCGAGCCAGACGAAACCGATCGCCGGCCGGGCAAGGAAGAGATCGAGCGCCCGCGCCAGTGCCTCGGCCCCGCCATCGCCGTAGACCGGACTCGACGCGAGATAGTGATCGTCGCCGCGCAGGAATTCCGCCAGCAGGGACTCCGCCTCGCCGCGCATCGCGGCCTCCATCGGCGCGCAATGGACGGCCGTTGCCGCGGAGGCGCGCTCTGCGGGCCTTGGCTTCGCCCTGCTCACGCAGGCGTCCTCGGCTTCGCCCGCCGCGCTCATGCGGCCTCCGCGAAGACTGTCTGCACGCGAACGGGACCGTTGTCGGCCGCGTGCGCAATGGCGCGGCGACGCGCCCTGCGGGCCTCGGCTTCGCCCGCCGCGCTCATGCGTTGGGCGCCCGCTCGCCGCCGAGCATGCGCTCGTCGAGCAGTTCGATCCAGTGGCGCACGGGCGTTGCCGAGCCGCCGGCGAGGTGGGTGATGCAGCCGATGTTGGCGCTGGCGATCACGTCGGGCTGCCCGGCTTCGAGCGCCTTCACCTTGTTCGCCCGCAGCCGTCCGGCGAGCTCGGGCTGCAGGATCGAATAGGTGCCGGCCGAGCCGCAGCACAGGTGCGCGTCGGCCACCGGCGTCATTTCGAACCCGAGCGCCAGCAGGATCTCCTCGACCGCACCGTGCAGCTTCATCCCATGCTGCAGCGTGCACGGCGGGTGGAACGCGACGGCCAGCGGGCCGCGATCCATGGCGATCATCGGCGCGATCGTGCGCCACTCGGCGCCGATGACCTCGACCGGGTCGCGCACCAGGTCCACGACGCGCTTCGCTTTCTCGGCATACGCCGGATCGTGCTGCAACAGGTGACCGTAGTCCTTGACCATCACGCCGCAGGCGCTCGCGGTGACGACGACCGCTTCCGCGCCACGCGCGAGATGCGGCCACCACGCGTCGATGTTGCGCCGGGCGAGCGCGAGTGCTTCGTCCGTCGCGCTGAGGTGATGCGGCAGCGCGCCACAGCACCCGCCGCCGACCTTGACGAGCGAGATGCCGATGCGATCGAGCACCCGCGCCATCGCGGCGTCGATGGACGGCGCCAGCGACGGCTGCACGCAGCCCTGGAGCACCAGCATCTTGCGCGCCTGCCGCGGCGGGGGCCACGTCCCGGCCGGCGTCGACGCGGGAATCTTCGCGCCGAGTTCGCGCGGCAGCAGCGTCTTCATCACGCGTCCCAGCGCCAGCGCGCCGCCGAACAACGGCTTGGCCATCAGGCCGCGGCGCAGCGTCCAGCGCAACGCCTGCTCCGCCGGCGCGCGCGGGACGCGCTCGTCGACGACATGACGGCCGATGTCGAGCAGGCGCCCGTACTGGACGCCGGACGGGCAGGTCGTTTCGCAGCTGCGGCAGGTGAGGCAGCGGTCGAGGTGCAGCTGGGTCTTCGCCGTCACCGGCGCTCCCTCCAGCACCTGCTTGATGAGGTAGATGCGCCCGCGCGGGCCGTCGAGCTCGTCGCCCAGCAGCTGATACGTCGGGCACGTCGCCGTGCAGAAACCGCAGTGCACGCAGCTGCGCAGGATCGCGTCGGCCTCCTTGCCTTCCGGCGTGTCCTTGATGAAATCGGCGAGCGCAGTCTGCATGGTCGGTCAGAACGAGGGATGAAGCCGCCCGCGATTGAGGATGCCCGCCGGGTCGAACACCGCCTTCAGCCGCCGGTGCAGCGCCGCCATCGTTGCGGGAAGCGGGTGAAAGGGATCGGGGGTGGGGCTGGCCGCCCGGAACAGCGTCGCGTGGCCGCCGTGCCCCTGTGCCCACGCCCGCAGACGCGCCGCATCGATCTGTTCTCCGCCGATCAGCCAGCGCAGCGCCCCGCCCCATTCGATCAGTTGCTCGCCGCCCAAAGCCGCATGCGGTGCGGTCGACTTGACCGACAGCCGCCACAGCGGGGCACGGGCCGCGATGGCCGCGGCAAAATACGGGTGCGCGTGGTCGCGCACCCCGCGCCACAAGACGTCCCCCGCGCCGGCGTCCGCCAATTCGTCGCCGCCCAGCGTCGCGATCGCCGCCTTCACGGCCGGTACCGCGCCCGACAGACGAACCGAAAGGAGGCCGTCGTGATGACAGGTCGCCGACACGGGAAGCGGCTGTCCCGCCCACTCGTTCGACCACCGGATCGCCTCGTCCGCGGAGCACTCGAACACGCGCGTGGTCTCGGTCTTGGGCAGCGGCTGGCATTTGACGGAGATCTCGTGCAGCACACCGAGCGTGCCGAGCGCCCCCGTCATCAGTCGCGAGACGTCGAAGCCGGCCACGTTCTTCATTACCCGGCCGCCGAAGGTCAGGTCGTCGCCCTTGCCGTCGAGGATGCGCACGCCCAGCACCAGATCGCGCGCCGCGCCGCCGTGCGGCCGGCGCGGACCGGAGAGCCCGGCGGCGATGCAACCGCCGAGGGTCGCCACCGCGCCGTACGCCTCGCCGAAGTGTGGCGGTTCGAACGCCAGCATCTGCCCGGAGGCGCGCATCGTGTCCTCGATCTCGGCCAGCGGCGTGCCCGCGCGGGCCGTGATCACGAGTTCCGTCGGGTCGTAATCGACGATCCCGGTGCAGGCGCGCGTGTCGAGGACGTCGCCCGTCGTCGGGCCGCCGTAGAAATCCTTGCTGCCTCCGCCGCGGATCGACAGCGGCGATTTCGACGCGACAGCGGCGCGGATCCGCGCCTGCCAGTCGCCGATGATGGCGTCGATCATGCCAGCGGCACCGTCTTGCCCGGGTTCATGATGTTGAACGGATCCAGCGCGCGCTTGATCGTGCGCATGACGTCCACCGCTTCGCCGTGCTCCGCCACCAGCGCGTCGAGCTTGTGCACGCCGATGCCGTGCTCGCCGGTGCAGGTGCCGCCCATGGCGATCGCGCGCAGGCTCACCCGCTTGGCCAGCGCATCGGCGCGCTCGCGGTCGGCGGGGTCGTTCGGGTCGAACAGCACCACGAGGTGGAAATTGCCGTCGCCGACGTGGCCGACGATCGTCGCGGTGATCCCCGACGCCTCGATGTCGGCCTTGGTCTCCATGATGCAGTCGGTGAGCCGGGTGATCGGCACGCAGGCGTCAGTGGCCAGTCCCTGCCTGCCCGGCTGCAGCGCCAGCGACGCGTAGTATGCCGCGTGGCGCGCCTTCCACAGGCGCGTGCGGTCTTCCGGCTGCGTTGCCCATTCGAACGCGCCGCCGCCGTGCTCCGCGGTGATCGCCTCCATCTGCGCCGACTGCTCCGCGACGCCGGCCTCGCTGCCGTGGAACTCGAAGAACAGCGTGTGTTTCGCGGCGAACCCCGTCAGCTTCGAGTAGCGGATGCAGGCATCCATCTGCGCGTCGTCGAGCAGCTCGATGCGCGCCACCGGGATGCCCATCTGCATCGCCACGATGACGCTGTCGACGGCGCCCGTCAGGTCGTCGAACTGGCACACCGCGGCCGCGATGGCCTCGGGCACGCCGTAGAGCCGCAGCTGGATCTCGGTGATGATGCCGAGCGTGCCCTCGGCGCCGACGTACAACCGCGTCAGGTCGTAGCCGGCGCTCGATTTGCGGGCGCGGCCGCCGGTGCGGATGATCCGTCCGTCCGGCGTCACCACGGTGAGCCCCATCACGTTGTCGCGCATCGTCCCGTAGCGGACCGCATTGGTGCCCGACGCACGGGTGGCCGCCATGCCGCCGATCGTCGCGTTGGCCCCGGGGTCGATCGGGAAGAAGAGGCCGGTGCCTTTCAATTCGGCATTGACCTGCTCGCGGGTGACGCCCGCCTGCACCCGGCAGTCGAGGTCCCCGACATTGATTTCCAGCATGCGGTTCATCTGCGACAGGTCCATGCACACGCCGCCGTACAGCGCGGCGACGTGGCCTTCGAGCGAGGTGCCGACGCCGAACGCGATCACCGGCACGCGCGCCGCATGGCACAGGCGGACGATCCCGGCAACCTCCTCGTCGGTGTGCGGAAAGACGACGACGTCGGGCAGCGCGCTGTCGGCCATACCCTCGCCGTGGCCATGCTGATCGCGCACCGCGCGGGAGGTGACCGCGCGCTCGCCGTACTCGGCGGCAAGCGCGCTGACGAGATCGGTGACGGCGCGCGCATCGGGCCGCGCCCGGTGCGCTGCGTGCATTTCGCTGATCGTGTTCATGGTCGTCGTCCTCGATGGCGCGCGCGACGCTCAGAAGCGCGGGATGTCGGGATGGGGAATCCGCCCGCGGTGGACGTGCAGCTTGCCATATTCGGCGCAACGCGCGAGGGTCGGTACGCCCTTCCCCGGGTTGAGCAGCCCGTGCTCGTCGAACGCCGCCTTGACGGCGAGAAAGCGCAGCAGCTCCGCCGGCGCGAACTGCTGGCACATCCCCTGGATCTTCTCGACGCCGACGCCGTGCTCGCCGGTGATCGTTCCGCCGACCTCGATGCACAGTTCGCAGATCGCGGCGCCGAACGCCTCGGCCCGCTCGACCTCGTCGTCGACGTTGGCGTCGAACATGATGAGCGGGTGCAGGTTGCCGTCGCCGGCGTGAAAGACGTTGGCGCAGCGCAGCCGGTACTTTTCGGACATCGCGCCGATCCGGGTCAGCACGTCCGGCAGCGCCCTCCGCGGAATCGTGCCGTCCATGCAGTAATAGTCCGGCGTGAGGCGGCCGATCGCTGGAAACGCGGCCTTGCGCCCGCTCCAGAACAGGAGTCGCTGCTTCTCGTCCTTCGACACCCGGATCTCGGTCGCCCCGGCCAGGGCGAGCACCCGTTTGATCTCGGCCATGTCGGCGGTCACTTCCGCGGGCGCGCCGTCGGTCTCGACCAGCAGCACCGCGACGGCGTCGAGCGGATAGTTCGCATGGACGAATTCCTCGACGGCGCGGGTGGCCGCCCGGTCCATCATCTCGAGACCGGCGGGCACGATGCCGGCGGCGATCACCGCGGCCACGGCCGCGCCGGCCTTGGCCACATCGTCGAATGCCGCGAGCGCCACCTGGGCGAGCTGCGGCTTCGGCGTCAGCTTGACGGTGATCTCGGTGATGACGGCGAGCAGCCCCTCGGAACCGTTGATCAGCGCGAGCAGATCGTAGCCGGGGCTGTCCAGCGCATCGCCGCCGAATTCGACGATCTCGCCGGTGATGAGCACGCCGCGCACGCGGCGGACGTTGTGCACGGTCAGGCCGTACTTGAGGCAATGCACGCCGCCGGCGTTTTCGGCGACGTTGCCGCCGATCGTGCAGGCGATCTGCGACGACGGGTCCGGCGCGTAGTACAGCCCGTGCCCGGCGACGGCCTCCGAGATTGCGAGGTTGCGCACTCCGGGTTGCACGACCGCGGTGCGGGCGAGCGGATCGATCGCGAGGATCCGGTTGAATTTGGCGAGCGACAGCAGGACGCCGTCCGGATGCGGCAGCGTGCCCCCGGACAGGCCCGTGCCCGCGCCGCGGGCCACCACCGGAACGCGGGCCTCGTGGCAGCGCTGCAGGATGGCGACGACCTGCGCCTCGTTCTCGGGCAGCGCGACGGCGGCCGGACGCTGGCGATACAGCGATAGGCCGTCGCACTCGTAAGGATGCGTGTCCTCCGCCGCGGTGAGCAGCGCCGGTTCCGGCAGGATCGCGGCAAGCTGGGCGTGGACAAGAGGGTCGAGCATGGTGACCGGGCTGAATCTGGCGATGTGTCGGGCAACCGCCGGGGACGGGAGCATCGAATGGCCGATTATTCCACATCGGGGCAGGTGCCGCACGGCGGCTCGCCGAGCGGACCCCGCGATGTTCCGCTATACACCGGCGCCGTCCTTCCTTAGAATCCGCCACCGGGCATGCAATCGCGTTCGACAACGGTGCCCTCACCGCAAGAGGAGAGACCCATGAGGCATTCCCGCCAGTTTTCCGCGCTGGCCATTGCGGCCGGCGCCGCCCTCGCAATGCTGCCCGTCGCACCCGTGGCGGCGCAGCAGACGCTGAAGATGAACATCTCGCTCAGCCAGAACTCGCACTACGGCGCCGGCGTGGATGTCTTCACGCGCGAGGTCGAGAAGCGCACGAATGGCCGCTACAAGATCCAGAACTTCTACTCGGGCGCGCTGGGCGCCGAACGCGAATCGATCGAGGCGTTGCAGCTGGGCACGCTCGACCTGACGATGACGTCGACCGGTCCGGTGCCGAACTTCGTGCCGGAGGTGGCGATCCTCGACATTCCGTTCCTGTTCAAGGACTACGCGCAGGCCCGCGCCACGCTCGACGGGCCGATCGGCCAGGACATGCTGACGAAGTTTCCGTCGAAGGGCATCGTCGCGCTGGCCTGGGGCGAGAACGGCTTTCGTCACATGACGAACAACAAGCGCCAGGTCGTGGTGCCCGACGACCTCAAGGGCCTCAAGATGCGGACGATGGAGAATCCCGTCCACATGCAGGCGTACAAGGCGTTCGGGATCATTCCGACGCCGATGGCGTTCACCGAGGTGTTCACCGCGCTGCAGCAGGGGACCGTCGACGGCCAGGAGAACCCGCTGTCGGTGATCTCGGCCGCCAAGTTCGACCAGGTGCAGAAATACATGACGCTGACCGGCCACGTCTATTCGCCGGCGCTGATCCTGATGAGCAAGGCGCAGTTCGACAAGCTCTCCGCCGCCGACAAGCAGGTGTTTCTCGATTCCGCCAAGGAAGCCGTGAAGGCCAATCGCGCGCGCATCGACGACGACGAGCGCAAGGCGGTCGCCGATCTCCGGTCCAAAGGCATGGTCATCGTCGAGAACGTCGACAAGACCAAGTTCCAGGCCACGCTCGGCCCGACCTTCACCGAATTCGGCAAGAAGTTCGGCCAGGAAAACATCGACAAGATCCGCGATTACAAGTGACCGCGTAGCCCGGGTTGCGCGCAGAGCAACCCGCGGCCGGGCTCCGGTCGACGACGGCCCCGGGTTGCGCATCGGCACCACCGGATCACCCACCGTACGCAAGCTCAGGGACATCCGTGCGGAACGCCTTCCTCGCCCTCGAACGCCGCACCACCGCCTTCTCGCTCGCGTTCGCCTGCGCGATGCTGGTGGCCGCGTCGTGTCTCGGGCTCTACCAGATCTTCGCCCGCTTCGTGTTCCAGCAGCCGGCCGAATGGTCCGAGGTGCTGATCCGCTTCACGCTGATCTGGATGGTGTTCATGGGCGTGCCGTCGGCCTTTCGCCAGGGCGCGATGGTCTGCGTCGACATCGCCCACCGCATGGCAGGTCCGCGGATGAAGCGCGCGATCGACTGGCTGGTCGCGGTCGCGGCGCTGGTCCTCGTCGGCGTCATCATCAACTACGGCTTTGATTACGCGTACCGCGCGCGCTTCCAGACGATCAGCGGGCTCGAGTCGCTGTCGATGACGTGGGCGTACCTCGCGCTGCCGATCGGCGGCATTTTCTGCGTGTTCGGCATCATCGGCTGCCTGCTCGATCCGCGGCGGCACGAGCTCGAAACCGCGCAGTAGCCCCCTCCCCGCCGCCTGCGCCGGTCGTCTCCAGATGCCATCCGCGATGTTCCTTACGATGATGCTGTGCTTCGCGCTCAGCATCTCGGTCGCCGTGTCGATCGGGCTCGCGAGCCTCATCGGCGCCTGGCAGGCCAAGCTCAACCTGCTCGCGATCGTCAAGGAGATGTTCGGCGCGATCAACAAGTTTCCGCTCGCGGCGATCCCGTTTTTCATCCTCGCCGGCAACCTGATGGAGTCCGGCGGCATCTCGTCGCGGCTGGTCGAATTCGCCAAGTCCCTCGTCGGCGGCATCCAGGGCGGGCTGGCCGCGACCTGCGTGCTGACCTGCATGATCTTCGCGGCGGTGTCGGGCTCCAGCGTCGCGACGACGTTCGCCATCGGCGCGATCCTGATCCCGGCGCTGATCAAGCACGGCTATCCGACCAACTTCGCCGCCGCGCTGCAGGCGACCTCCGCCGAACTGGGCGTCATCATTCCGCCGTCGATCCCGATGATCCTTTACGGCGTGTCAGCCGAAGTATCGATCGGTGAGCTGTTCATCTCGGGGTTCGGTCCGGGTCTGCTGATCGGCGTGACGCTGATGGTATTCGTCGTGATCTACGCGCGAATCAAGGGCTACGGCAAGGGCGATCGCGAGGGCAAGCTGCCCGTCCTCGTGGCGACGCGGCGCGCGGCGCTGGCGCTGCTGATGCCGGTGCTCATCCTGGGCGGCATCTACGGCGGCATATTCACGCCGACCGAAGCCTCGGTGGTCGCCGTGTTCTACGCGCTGATCGTCGGCGTCGGTGTCTACCGCGAGACGAAGATCGCCGACCTGCCGCACGTGTTCCGCAAGAGCGTGATCTCCTCGGCCGTGATCATGTTCATCATCGCCAACGCCGGCCTCTTCAGCTACCTCATCACCCGCGCCGGCGTGCCGGACATGATCGGCGCCTTCCTGGTCGAGTGGCTGCGCTCGCCGGCGGTGTTCCTGCTCGGCGTCAATGCTGCGTTGTTCGTCATCGGCATGTTCATCGAAACCTCGGCGTCGATCATCGTGCTGGCGCCGATTCTCGCGCCGGTGGCCCAGCATTTCGGGATCGACCCGGTGCATTTCGGCATCGTGATGGTGGTCAACCTCGCGCTGGGGATGATCACGCCCCCCTTCGGCGTCAACCTCTTCGCCGCCTGCACCGTCGCCCGGATCTCGCTCGACAAGATCGTGCCGCGACTCCTGCCGTTCGTGCTGGTCATTTTCGCGTGCCTGATGGTGATCACCTACGTGCCGGTGATCTCGATCGGCCTGCGCGATCTTGTCTACGCCAAGTGAAATAGGGGACAGACCACGATTTGTCCCGCTGTTGGAACAAATCGTGGTCCCTATTTCCACGTAGCCCGGCGTCGACCTCGAGGCACGTGCCGGTGATGAAACCGGCTTCGTCGGAGGCGAAGAACACGGCGGCGGTCGCGATGTCGGACGGCAGCGACAGGCGCCCCAGCGGGATGGTGGCGACGAACTTGGCGCGCAGCTCGGGCGTGTCCTCGCCCATGAACTGGGCCAGCAGCGGGGTGTCGCCGGCCACGGGATTGATCACGTTGACGCGGATGTTGTCGGGCGCGAGCTCCGCAGCCATCGACCGCGAGGTCACGATCGCGGCGCCCTTGCTGCCGTTGTACCACGTGAGGCCCGGCCGCGGCCGCACGCCGGCCGTGGAGGCGATGGTGATGAACACGCCGCTCTTCTTGCGCCGGAAATGCGGCACCGCGTGCTTCGCCGTCAGGTAGAGGCTCTTCACGTTGACGGCGTAGATGCGGTCGAACTCGTCTTCGGGAACGTCGAGCATCGGCCGGTTGCGATGCGTCGTCCCGGCGTTGTTGACGACGATGTCGAGATCGCCGAAGCCGGCGAGGGCGAAGGCGATCAGGCGCGAAACGTCGGCGTCCTTGGTTACGTCGCCCGCACAGAATCTGGCGCGCCCGCCGGCCGCCACGATTTCATGGGCAACCCGCTCGCCGTTGTCGACGTTGATGTCGTTGACGACCACTTTGGCACCTTCCTGCGCGAAGCGCGCGGCGATGCCCGCGCCGAAGCCGGAGCCCGCGCCCGTGACGATGGCGATCTTGTTCTCTAGTCTCATGAGGAGGGTGTCGAGGTCAGTGGGTTGAAGTGAGGCGGTCGCGGTAGATTCCGGGAGTCGATCCCTCGATCTCGACGGCGCCCGCCACCTTGCGGTAGATGGCGCCGTTGCCGGCACCGCCGATGATCGCATACGCGTACCCGGCCGCCGCCATCGCATGGAGGCACGCGAGCAGCAGCGCGCCGCCGATGCCCCGGCCCCGCGCCTCGGCGGCGACCCCCATGGGCCCGAAGAAGTTCCGGCACGTGCTGTCGTGGCAGGCGAACCCCGCGAGCGCGCCGCGATCGACGGCGACGAAGCAGGAGCGCGGCTGGTTGCCGAACGCGACGTCGCATTCATCCGCCCAGCCGTCGCCGAAGCGCTCGCGCACCCACGCCAGCACCTGCGTCTTCTCGTAGGGCAGCGCAAGGCGGACGACGATGCCGCGCAGCGCAAGCTCCCGCGCCGGCCGCTGTCCGTCGGGCAGGTCGTAGAGCTTCACCAGCAGGTCGGGCATGAGAGGAACCGTTCAGCCGTGCTGCAGCACGACGGTCTTCAGCACGGTGAAGCCGTGGAGGGCCTCGAACCCTTTCTCGCGACCGTAGCCGGACGACTTGACCCCGCCGAAGGGCAGTTCGACGCCGCCGCCGGCGCCGTAGTTGTTCACGAACACCTGCCCGCTGCGGATCGCGCGCGCCATGCGCAACTGCCGGCTCCCATCCCGCGTCCAGACGCCGGCGACCAGCCCGAAATCCGTAGCGTTGGCAAGTCGCACGGCATCCGCTTCGTCAGCGAACGGCATCGCCGCGAGCACCGGCCCGAACACCTCCTCGCACGCGAGGCGGTTCGCGGCCGGGACGTCGCGCAGCAGATGCGGCTCGACGTAGTAGCCGGAGGCGGGCGCCTCGGCGGCGACCTCGCCCTTCGCCACAATCGCGATCCCGTCGCGCGTCGCACCCGCGAGAAATCCCCGCACCCGCTCGAGCTGCCCCGCGCGGATCAACGGTCCGCAATCGAGATCCGCGAACGCGGGGCCGACCCTGAGCGCGGCGAAGCGGGCGCCGAGCCGTTCGAGCACTTCCTCGTAGCGCGATTGCTCGACCAGGAGCCGGCTGCCGGCCGAGCAGGTCTGCCCCGCGTTCTGCACGATCGCATTGACCAGCACCGGCAGCGCCGCATCGAGATCGGCGTCGGCAAAGACGACCTGCGGCCCCTTGCCGCCCAACTCCAGCGTCACCGGGCAATGGCGCTTGGCCGCTTCCTGCGCAACCCACGCGCCCGTGGCCGGCGATCCCGTAAACGAGACGTGATCGATGCCGGGATGCGCCGCCAGCGCCGCGCCGGCCTCTGCACCGAGCCCCGTGACGATGTTGAGCGCGCCTTCGGGCAGGCCGATTTCGGCGGCGAGCTCGGCGACCCGCAGCACCGACAGGCACGCATCCTCGGCCGGCTTCACCACGCAGGCATTGCCCGCTGCGAGCGCGCCGCCGGCCGAGCGGCCGAAGATCTGCAGCGGGTAGTTCCACGGAATGATGTGCCCCGTGACGCCGTGCGGCTCGCGCCAGGTCAGCACCGTAAACCCCGCGGGATAGGGGATGGTCTCGCCGTGCAGCTTGTCGCAGGCGCCGCCGTAAAATTCGAAGTAGCGCGCGCAGGCGGCGGCGTCGGCGCGCGCCTGTTTCAGCGGCTTGCCGCAGTCGCGTGCCTCGATGAACGCGAGCTCGTCGGCATGGTCGAGGATGGCTCGCCCGAGCCGTGCGAGCAACCGCCCTTTCTCCGCCGGCGCCAGGCGGCCCCACGCGCCGTCGCGCGCGCCCTGCGCGGCCTTCACGGCACGGTCGATGTCGGCGGTGTTGCCGCGCGCGATCGCGGCGAACGGCTGCCCGTTCGAGGGGTCGATCATCGGCAGCGTCTCGCCGCCAGCCGGTGCCACCCAGCGATTGCCGATGAAATGCTGCGGCGGCGTGGTAATCACGGGCAGGGGGTGGGGAGCATTCATGATGGGTTCACCGTATCGCAGAGGTTGGCCGATCCGTAGTCCGGCGTTGAGTGAAGCGACACCCGGGTGGGCGCGGCAACGGGCACGTGGCCCCGGGGGCTTCGGTACCGTCAACCCGGGCTACGCATCCACGCATCGAGGCAAATTTCAGGTCAGGATCTGGGTTTGAACTTCCACGCGAGCGTGTTCTCGTCGGTGCGCGGCGCGTAGGTGATGCCGTCGCGCGTCGCCCACAGGTTGACCTGGAAGTGCAGCGGGATGATGCCGGTGTCGTTGATCGCGAGCTCGGTCGCGCGTTGCAGCATCGCCTCGCGCTTCGGATCGTCGACGATGGCGAGCGCATCCTCGGTCAGCGCGTCGACCTTGCCGTTCGAATAGCGGCCGCGGTTCGCGGTGCCGAAGCCGCGCTCGCGGTTGTACGTCATCAGCAGCGCCTTCAGCGACGACGACGCCTCACCGGTGCCGGTGCTCCACCCCAGCAGCATGAAGCTGAACTTGAGATCCGTGGCCTGGCTGAAAAACGTCGAGGACGGCATCGCCACGACCTTGGTGTCGATGCCGACGCGCGAGAGCATCTGCGCGACGGCCTGCGCGATTTTCGCGTCGTTGACGTAGCGGTTGTTCGGCGCGTGGATCGTGAGCCCGAAGCCGTCGGGATAGCCGGCTTCGGCCAGCAGTTTTTTCGCGCCTTCCGGGTCGAACGGCTCGACCTTGAGGTTCTTCGTCGCCCCGAACAGGAAATCGGCGACCAGCTGGCCCGACGGCACCGCTTCGCCCTCCATCACCTTGGCGACGATCGCCGGCCGGTTGATCGCCTTCGACATCGCCTTCCGCACGTTCGGGTCCTTCAGCGGATTTTTCGCCACCGGCTTGCCGGCCTTGTCGGTGACGAACGGCGAGACATCGCGATCGCTGTCCAGGTGCAGGTAGATCAGGCGGTCGGCCACCGTGCGATAGACGCCGAGGCGCTTGTCCTTCTTCAATTGCACGACGTCGGTGGTCGGCACGTTCTCGATCACCTGGAGGTCGCCCGACAGCAGCGCCGCGACGCGCGCGGCGTCCTGCGGCAGCAGGCGCAGCGTCACCTTGGTCCACGGCGTCCTGCCGCCCCAGTACGCGTCGTTGCGCGCCAGTTCGATGCGGTCGCCCTTCGCATAACGGACGAGCTTGTACGGGCCGGTGCCGACCGCCGCCTTGCCGCTGTTGAAGTCGTCGGTGGTGGCCTTCGCGGCCGCCTTCGAAATGATCGTGACCTGCGTCATGTCGGACGGCATCAGCGGATACGGCGTGGCGGTCCTGAAGCGGATCGTCAGCGGATCGACGACGATCATCTCCTTGATCTGCTTGGTGAACGCCGTGAACGGCGACGGGCTGTTCGGCACGGT
>Ga0315276_10000495_pt1 | contig 33938 bp, 30 predicted proteins | sample YL17G05_0_MG_FD_204542 | JGI IMG/M metagenome (GOLD analysis project Ga0315276, IMG submission 204542) | Sediment microbial communities from Yellowstone Lake, YNP, Wyoming, USA - YL17G05_0 | ecosystem: Environmental > Aquatic > Freshwater > Lake > Sediment | place: USA: Wyoming | collected... | reverse complement strand
GTCATGACGCCGACCGGGATGTACCCGGCCCTATAGTCCGTCCTGGTGGGCCCGCGCGTCAGCCCTTCTTCCTCATCATCGAGGTGAAGCCCTGGATGATGTCCGCGTGGTCGAATGCGAGCTCTGGTAGCTTGTCCAGCGGAGCCCACTCCGCCGAGCGCGCATCGTCCCCCGCCTTCAGGCTCCCGCCGACCGGCTTCAGGTGGTACACCGCGGTCACGAAGTGCCCCCTCGGGTCCCTGTCCGGGGCGGAGTACACCCCGACCAGCCTGACGACCTCGGTCCTGATCCCGGTCTCCTCGTGGACCTCGCGGACGGCGCAGTGTTCCAGCTGCTCGCCGTACTCGGCGAAGCCGCCAGGGAGGGCGTACGCCCCCTTGAACGGGTCGTTCCCCCGCCTGATCAGGAGCACCTTGCCGTCCCTAACGACTATCCCGTCGGCGGTGACCGACGGTTTCCTCCAGCCGTTCTTGAGCTGGCTCTCGAGCGCGCTGGCCTTGTTGTCGAACTCCCTCAGGATCTCCTCGCCGAGGGGCGTCAGCTTCGTCTCGCCGCCCTCCTTGCCCCCGCGGACCGAGTGGACAACATCCCCGCCTGCGTTCTCGGCTATCCTGTGGATGATCCCCCAGGCGTGCCGGTAGGACATGCCCATCTCCTTCGCCGCCTCGGCGAGCGAGGACGATGCCTTGATCTTCCTCAGGAGCGCCGCGCGTCCGTCGCTGATGATGAACCGTCCGTCCCGCTCCAGCCAGATCTTGAGCTTGAGGTCGTACATCGGCTTGTCTCCGGCCGAAATCGCAGACGGTCCAGTAATACTTTCTGGTCCCGCACTGCTCATCTCATGGCCGTCGCCTTCTCGATGGCATGGAAGCAGTAGGGGTTGTTGTGGAACCTGCCCGTCAACGCGTAGGAGACCGAGCTGCATCCTCCTTTGCACTTCATGCGATGCCTGCACTTGGCGCAGTTGTCCCCGAGGTCCGTCTCGGCGAAACCCCTCGTGTACTTGAATCCCTTCGGGTCCCTCCAGATGTCCACCAGGGACCTCTCCCGCACGTTCCCCTCGATGAACCGGTCGTTCCCCATGGAGAGGCATCCGACCATGCCGCCGTCGCTGGTTATGCCGACGGTCGATATGCCTGCCGTGCACCCCTTGAACCGTGTCCCCGGTATCAGCTTAGAATAGTATCCGCAGCAGTGGGCCCCGGTGACTGGCATGTCCTCGTACCTGGTCCTGAGCCGCTCCTTCGCGATGAAGAGTCCAGTCGCGTAGAACTCCTCCCTGCTCAGCATCAGGTCGCGTCTGAAGTTGCCGAACGGCATCGCGGTCTGGATCTGCCAGTTCACGCCCTTTCCGAGGAGCATCTTCCGCATCCCCGGCAGGTCCTTGAAGTTGACCTTGCTCACCGTCGTGATGACCGTCGTCTGGATGCCAGCGTCCCGTAGCAGGTCGACGGCCGTGAGCGTGGGCCCGTACGTGCCCGCCCCGCGGATGGACTCGTGCGCCTCCTTCATGCCGTCGAGGCTTATCCCCACGACCTTCGGCTCGAGCCTCCGGACCTGGTCGATGCGATCCTTCATCAGGGTGCCGTTCGAGACCATGTTGAGGTTCATCCCGAGCTGCTTCACCGCCTGCCCGACCTCGTAGAAATCGTCCCTCATGAGCGGCTCCCCTCCCATGAGCGCGACATCCCTGCATCCGATCTCTGCCAGCTGTTCCACGACCCTGAAGCACTCCTTCGTGTCGAGCTCCTTCGCCCTGGCGGCTCCGGCAGAGGACCCGCAGTGGGAGCATCTGAGGTTGCACCTTAGCGTGAACTCCCACACCGCGCAGTCCAGCCCCCGGTCCTTTCGTTCGGGATGTCGTGTTCGAAGTCCGATCATGACGGTCGTTGTCCCCGTTGTCAGCCCTTTCTCGACCAGACGCCGTAATAGGTCCCGCCTGTGAGGTCGTCCGCCTGCGAATAGGCCGGTCCGACGACCCAGTAGCCTATCGCCAGGCCGAGAGTCGCGAACGCTCCCAACATGACGATGAATCTCCTCGCACGTGGGCTCATGGCCATGGCCACAGGCATGGTGCAGTAGGGGTATGTGTACGGGGTCCCCGGGTTGAGGATATGCGCACTGGCCTCCACACCGAGCACGAACGTGCCGAACAGGATGGCAGCCTTCGCGGGCGTGGAGGTCAGCAACCGCTTGAACCTGGCCGCCCTCAACGTTCGGACGTCGGAACCCCGGACCTCGAGCTCCCTCAGGGGCGTCTCAAGCCGCTCGTCGTGTGCCATGGTCTCACCGCGAGAACACACCGTACCTCGTGCTCATGTACTCGGGGGTGGACTCGGGTATGAAGAATCCGAACATGAACGCCACGGCGGCAAAGGCGACCATGCCTGACACCGTGAACTTCTTCGGGATCCGGTTCGATGGTATGCCCCTGGAGATGAGAGGTGTCAACGCTGCCGCCGCCGCGTACGGGTAGGTCGATGTGGGAATCTCTGAGGAGGTCTCCTGGATGAGGGTCTTCCTCAGTAGGAAACCCGCGATGAATGTCACGAGCGGGATTGCCCCGAACAGGAAGGCCTTGACGAGCCTCCGCCGCTGGAGATCCTTGATATCCTTCTCAGTGATGCCGATCTCGCGCCCCGCAGCTTGCACGTTCTCGCCCATCGCCTCATGCTCCCGATTCCGAACGGCATCCAATTCCACTCGTCGCTATAATAAGGTGCGGTGCGGGTTGACTTGGCGGTCATCCGACATCACGCGTCATGCTCGTTGAGTCATTGCTGGTCGTATGCTGGGACTGGGTCGGCTGGCAATCCCTCGCGGCCGTCACGCTTGAAGCCATCCAGCTCCAATCCTATGGACCTGGATGGAGGCCCCTTTGGCACACGGCTGAGAGCCTCTTCGTAGAATCCGATGACGACCTCCGGCGGCGCGCCCTTCAGGGCGGAGAGCCGTGCGAGGTTCCAGAAGGAGTGGTGATTCCACGGGTTGATGGCCACCGCCAGCCTGAACTGGGCCTCAGCGTCGTCCAGGGAGCGCGACGAGAACCGCTTGACACCGACGAAGTACGCCTTCCTCGCCTCCATGAGGATCAGCCTCCTGTCGAGCAGAGGCACTTGCGTCGGGTTGACATCCATGACGTATGAGAGGGACCTGTCGTCCCCGTCGGGCCCGAGCAGCCCCGCAATCAGCCGCGCCTGCTCCGAGAAGAACTTCTTGAAGTCTGCGTCTGGGTCGCCACCCTTACGCGACCTGCACCACACGGAGAAGAGCCGTCCCTTCAGGTCTATGTCGACGAGGTGGGACAGGACCTTCCTCATCCTGGTGGCGGTGGGTTGTTCAACGAGACCGGGCCGATCCAGCGCATCGAGCACTGCCAGCCCCACACGGGGGTCCGGGACCGTTGCCGTCGCCAGCGCCGATACGATGCCCTCCCCGCCACCGCGTCCCCTCCCCTCGAGCGTTTCGAAGACCTGCTTCAGAGTGTCCTCCAGGGGGAACAGGACATAGGAGTCCGCGTCTGCGAGATGTCTCCTGACGGATTTCCTGACCATCGCTCGCAGGAGATGCCCTCGATCCTTCGCTGGCTTTGTGCACACGACCCTGATCCCGGGTTCGTATGTGTGCGTCCTGGGTTCCTCGCGCACGATGTCTGCGAATCCTGCCTCCTCGAGTGCCCCCTCAAGGGTGGAGAACGTGAACCCCGTCCTGTGCTGGAGACCTGGCGAGTCCTGGCCGTAGATCCACTGCGTTATGGGGACGGAGTCCGCGGTATCGGACCGGGAGAGCACCCTGAGGCTCTCGCCCAGGTCCGGCGTCTCCAGGACCAGCTGCCCGCCCGGCCTCAGAACACGGTACGCTTCGGCGAGGAAGTACCTGGAATGGACGAGGTCGAAGTGCTCGATAACATGGAACGCCTCGGCGACGTCGAAGCTCCCGTCCTCATGCGGCAGGTCCATGAGGTCCGCGACCTCGTCTGCGACCGACTGGTCGTACCTGTCGACGTTGACATAACCTGGTTTGTACACCTGCCCGCAACCCAGGTGAAGCCTCTTCGCCCCCGCCATGCTCCTCAGATCCCTCGAAGGATGGTCCCGCTACTTTAGCATTGGGACCTTGATCTTCCTTCTCCTGGCCACCTTCACGGCCGCCGGGTATCCGGCGTCCGCGTGCCTGAGCACACCCATCCCGGGGTCGCAGGTCAGCACCCGCTCGATCTTCTCGTCGGCTTCGGGCGTCCCGTCCGCCACGACCAGCAGGCCCGCATGCGTCGAGTAGCCGATGCCGACGCCTCCGCCGTTGTGGATCGCGATGAGGTCCGCGCCCGCGGCGCAGTTGATGAGTGCGTTGAGCAGCGGCCAATCGGCGATGGCGTCGCTGCCGTCCCGCATCCCCTCGGTCTCCCTGTTCGGGGACGCGACCGACCCGCAGTCCAGGTGGTCCCTGGTGATGACGATCGGCCCGCTCAGCTCCTTGTCGCGGACCATCCTGTTTATGATCCTGCCGAACCTGGCCCTCTCCCCGTACCCGAGCCAGCAGACCCTCGCAGGGAGCCCCTCGAACGGGACCTTCGCCTCAGCGAGTTTGATCCAGTTCACGAGCGCTTTGTTGTCCTTGAACTCCCTCATCACGACCTTGTCGGTCTTGAGTATGTCCTCTGGATCCCCGGAGACCGCGATCCATCGGAACGGCCCCCTGCCCTCGCAGAACAGCGGCCTGATGTAGAGTGGGACGAATCCCTTGAAATCGAAAGCGTTCTCGACGCCGCCCTTCTGGGCCTGGGCGCGGATGTTGTTCCCGTAATCGAACACGACCGCCCCCTTGACCATGAACCCGAGCATCGCCCTGACGTGGACCGCCATGCTCTCTATGGCCCTCCGGCGGTACTGGTCCGGGTCCGAGGTCCGCAGCTCCGCGGCCTCATCGACGCTCAGCCCCGCGGGGATGTACCCTCCGAGCTCGTCATGGGCCGATGTCTGGTCCGTGACGACATCCGGCATGACGCCCTTCGCGAGCAGCTCCGGATGGGTATCCGCGCAGTTGCCCAGCAGTCCGATCGAGAGCGGTTTCCTCCGCTTCTTCGCATCGAGCGCGGCCTCGACCGCGTCGTCCAGGTCGTCCATCATGACATCGCAGTATCCTGCCTTGACCCTGCGCTGGATGCGCTTCCTGTCGCACTCGACGGCTATGCACACGCCGCCGTTCATGGTGACGGACAGTGGCTGGGCGCCGCCCATGCCCCCCAGGCCGCCCGTCAGCACGAACCGGCCCTTCAGGGTGCCCTTGAAGTTCTGCCTGGCGCATTCTGCGAAAGTCTCGTAGGTGCCTTGGATGATGCCTTGGGTCCCGATGTACGCCCACCCTCCGGCGGTCATCTGCCCGTACATGGTCAGGCCCTTGGCCTCGAGCTCGTGGAAGACTTCCCAGTTGGACCACTTCGGGACGAGGTGCGAGTTCGCCGTCAAGACCCTGGGGGCCAGCTTCGTCGTCCTGAACACGCCGACGGGCTTGCCTGACTGCACGAGCATCGTCTCGTCCTCGTCGAGTTCCGTCAGGGTCCTGACGATGGCGTCGTAGCATTCCCAGTTCCTCGCCGCCTTGCCGGTCCCGCCGTAGATGATGAGCTCCTCGGGCTTCTCGGCGTTCTCGAGGTTGTTCTGGAGCATCCTGAGTATGGCCTCCTGTCGCCACCCCTTGCATGCTAGCTTCTTCCCCCGTCTGGCCTTGACGTTCCTCATGTCGCTCATGCATGCAAACGGTCTATCCCGATAAGAGGTTTTTGGAGCGGACCAGGGGAGGGTTTATCATAGGATGGATGCATGACCGCCAGGCACATGTTCGAGATACCGACGGTCCTGACGGCGGACGAGATACTGGACAAGGCCTTCAGGAAGGCCTCCAAGGTGGACTACGAAGGCACGACAAGGCTCGACTCCGTTAGGCATATCAACATCTCGAAGCTGAAGTCCGCGAGCGATGTGATCGTCGCGACCATGGGCAAGTACGTCAAGGCCTTCCCGAGCATCAACAGGCTCAGCCCGTTCTACTCCGAGCTCATCGACATCACGGTCGGGAACGACCAGCTGCGGAAGTCCCTCGGGGCCATGGACTGGTGCCGTGGGAGCGTAGCTAGGGTGTCCAGGGCGGCCGTCAGGGAGGTCGCCGCCTCGACCAGGATAAACCAGATCGACACCGCGCGCAGGGCTGCCTACGGGCGCATCTCGTCCATGGTGAAGCAGGTCGACAAGGAATTGGCGTTCCTGTCGAACGCACGGGACATCATCCGGAAGTTCCCCACGATCGAACCCAACATCCCCACCATCGTGATCGCGGGGGCACCCAACGTCGGCAAGAGCCAGCTCGTGGAACGGATCTCCACCGCGAAGCCGAGGATCGCAGTCTACCCGTTCACGACGCAGGAGGTCTCCGTCGGGACATTCGAGAGGAAGTACTACAGGTACCAGGTCATCGACACGCCTGGGCTGCTGGACCGCCCGTTCGAGGAGCGCAACGCGATCGAGCTCAGGGCGGTCCTCGCCTTGAGGCATCTCGCCCATGCCATAGTCTTCGTCATGGACCTGTCCGAATCGTGCGGATACTCCACCGCGGCGCAGGATCACCTGCTGGCCGAGATACAGAAGGAGTTCCCCGATGCAAAGATCATAGTCGTCGAGAACAAGTCTGACATCGTCCGGTCGGATACCGACCGGAAGAAGATCTCGGCGTTCACTGGAGAGGGCGTCCCGGAGCTCGTGGACGAGCTCGTGACGCTCCTCAAGCCGGTCCTAGCAGCGTTTATAGTGACGCGGCCCGATTATCCCGTTGGCGCGCGCAAGTAGGCCGTATCCGCACGCCGTGGACCCGTGAGGGCCGGGTTCTCAGCGGTCAGTGGATGGGGGCAGTGTGTGAAAGAGGTCGTCTGCAGCCAGTCCATGGAGGAGTACTTCTCAAGCCTCCAGCGGCAGGTGGACGCATGTTACGAGGTGGCCCATCGTGCCAGGATGCGAGGCGCCGACCCCGAGCTCGATGTGGAGATACCTCAGGCCTCGGACCTCGCAGCCAGGGTCGAGAAGCTCCTGTACGAGTGGGACGTGGAAGGGGTCGCTGACAGGATACGGGAGCTGAGCCTGGACCACAACCGGGAGGAGGTCTCGCTCATCATCGCGAAGGAGTACGCGAAGCTGCCCGCCAAGTCGACGGAGTTCGCCATCGAAAGGGCGATCAGGGTCGGGTTGGCCGTCCTCACGGAGGGGATACTGGTCGCGCCCCTCGAGGGCATCGCGAGCGTCGCTTTGAACAGGAACGCCGATGGGTCTAACTATCTCGCCGTGTTCTTCGCCGGGCCGATCAGGTCCGCGGGGGGCACGGGCCAGGCCATGAGCGTGCTCATCGCGGATGTCGTCCGCAGGGAGCTCGGGATAGGGAAGTACCTCCCGACGGTCGGGGAGGTCGAGCGGCTGAAGGAGGAGATACCGCTCTACAAGTCGTGCCAGCACCTCCAGTACACCCCGACCAACGACGAGATAGAGATCATCGCGAAGAGCGTCCCGGTGTGCATAGACGGTGAAGGCACCGAGGACTCGGAGATACAGGGGTACAGGGACCTTCCCAGGGTCGCCACGAACCGGGTCAGGGGCGGCGCGTGTCTGGTCATCGCGGAGGGGTTGTGCCTCAAGGCCCCGAAGGTCCAGAAGCACGTGAAGAGGCTCGGGATCGACGGATGGGCCTTCATAGAGAGCTACCTCAACCTGAAGAAGAAGGGCCCCACCGAAGCCGGCCAGGAGGTGTCCCCGAACGCCAAGTTCCTCAAGGACATGCTCGCGGGGAGGCCCGTGCTCGCCTATCCGTCCAGGCTCGGGGGGTTCAGGCTCAGGTACGGGAGGACCAGGGCGACGGGCCTCGCCGCGCTCGCCATGAACCCGGCGACGATGTACATCCTGGACGAGTTCGTGGCGATAGGCACCCAGGTCAAGATCGAGCGCCCTGGCAAGGCCGGGGCGATCACGCCATGCGACACCATCGAAGGCCCCATCGCGCTCCTGGACAGCGGCGACCTCGTGCAGGTGGACACGGTCATGGAGGCCGACGCCGTGAAGGGCCATGTCAAGGAGATAATCGATGTGGGCGAACTCCTGATCCCCTACGGCGAGTTTGTGGAGAACAACCATCTGCTGATGCCCGCAGGCTATTGCCTGGAGTGGCACAGGGAGGAGCTGATCGAGAAGGCCGGCCAGCTTCCAGACGACGGGATGGATCCAGGCTTCGAGCGCGCCATCCAGATGTGCCATGAGTTCAAGGTCCCCCTGCACCCCAAGTTCAACCTGTTCTGGTACGACCTCACGGTCGATGACATACTCCATCTCAGGACCTCCATCTCACAGACCGGCGGATACGACGGGACAGCCCTCCGGCTCCCGAACGACCCGAAGGTCAAGGACATCCTGGAGCGCCTGGGTGCGCTCCACCGGGTCGTCGGCGATGGGCTCCTGGTCGAGCGCTACGCGGTCCCGATGCTCTTCGCGCTCGGGCTCGTGGCGGAGGGCGGCAGGCTCGTCCCCAGGACCGATGCCGTGCCCAAGACCACGAAACCGCTCGAGCTCGTGTCAGGGCTTGCAGGGGTCGAGATACGCGCCAGGGCGGTCACCAGGATAGGTGCGAGGATAGCCCGGCCGGAGAAGGCGCGGGAGCGGCAGATGTCCCCGCCGCCGCACGGGCTGTTCCCCGTTGGCGCGAGCGGCGGGCCGAAGCGCGTCATCAACGTCGCTGCCACCGCCAAGGATGTGACGATCGAGCTGGGTGAGAGGAGATGCCCCATGTGCGGCAGGACCACCTTCCTATCGAAGTGCAAGTGCGGGGCGCACACAGTCCCGACGGGCAACGTGGCCCCGCAGGACGTACCGATCGCGGAGATGCTCCAGGGAGCCCAGGAACAGCTCGGGGCGAAGCGTTCGCTCGAGGTGAAGGGCGTCCAGGGGATGATCTCGAAGAACAAGACCCCGGAGGCCATCGAGAAGGGGGTGCTGAGGGCGAGGCACGAGCTGTTCGTGTTCAAGGACGGCACGATCCGGGTCGACGCGACCGACGTGCCCCTGACGCATTTCAGGCCCGCGGAGGTGGGGACGTCCGTCGAGGCCGCCAGGGCGCTGGGTTACACGAAGGACAGCGCGGGCCGCGAGCTGACATCCCCTGATCAGCTGCTCGAGCTGAAGGTCCAGGATGTGATCATACCGAACTCCTGCGTCGACTACATCATCCGGACGACGCAGTTCGTGGACGACCTGCTGGACAGGTTCTACGGCCTCGACAGGTTCTACAACGTGAAGGAGCGGTCCGACCTCGTGGGCCATCTGGTCGTGGGGCTCGCCCCCCACACCTCGGGCGGCGTGCTCGCGCGCATAGTCGGGTTCAACGACGCCCATGCAGGGTACGCGCACCCGTTCTTCCACGCTTCCAAGCGGAGGAACTGCGACGGGGACGAGGACTCCGTCATAGTCCTGATGGACGCCCTGCTCAACTTCTCCAGGTCGTTCCTACCGGCGAAGCGGGGAGGGCTCATGGACGCCCCGCTGGTCCTGACGACCAGGCTGGACCCCAACGAGATCGACAAGGAGGCCCACAACATGGACCTGCTCTACGCATACCCGCTGGAGTTCTACCGGGCCACCCAGAGGTACGCCCACCCCAAGGAGGTCGAGTCGTCCATGGACCTCGTGGGCGGCAGGATCGGCACGGTGCTCCAGTACGAGGGCATGGGCTTCACGCACGAGGTCAGCAGCATCTCCCAGGGGCCGATAAGCTCGGCCTACACATCGCTCGGGACGATGGACGAGAAGCTGGATGCGCAGATCGCCCTGGGGGTCAAGATACGCGCGGTCGACGCCGCGGACATGGTCCACAGGGTCCTCATGCGGCACCTGCTGCCGGACATCCAGGGCAGCCTCAAGAAGTTCACCGGCCAGTCACTCAGATGCCCCAAGTGCGGGGCCAAGTACAGGCGCATACCGCTGAAGGGGATGTGCTACTGCGGCCACAAGCTGACCCTCACGGTCCACGAGGCCGGGGTGAGCAAGTACCTCGAGAAGGCGAAGGCGCTCGGAACCGCCCATAACGTCCCCAGCTACACGATACAGCGGATAGAGCTCCTGGAGAACTCGATCAACTCGCTCTTCCAGTCAGACAAGGTGAAGAACGCGAAGCTGGACGAGTTCCTGTGACGGGGCTCATTCATCGAGCGCGGAGACCTGCTCCCTGAGCGCGTCGAACCGCTCCTCGAGCATCTTGAGGCCCCGTATGAGGACCTCCTTCGCCGTGAGGGAGCCGTCCGTCTCGAACCTGAGGAGTATCTTGGTCGGGTCCTGCGTGATCTTGATGGCCCCGGCGTCGCAGACGTCGGTGCACGCGTTGCACTGGTTGCATTTCTCGGGGTGCTTCGCGACGATCTTCTTGTCCTCTTTCACCAGGACGCCCTTCGGGCACTGCTTGACGCAGCTCTCCCCCAGGTCGCACTTGGAGTTGTCGATGTCGATCTTCGCGTAGTACCTGTAGCCCGCGCCGAGGGCGGCCTGCCACTTGGCGTGCTGCCTGCCGGTGCCCAGCTCTGCCGTGGCGTAGACCAGGAGCGCCTGGTCATCGTTGAGCTTGACTATCGGTATGAGGTCGTCCTTGACCTTGAACTTCTCGTTCCCTATGGGCTCCAGGTCCCCGGAGTAGACGGTGCACGGGCCCTTCTTGTTCAGCGAGTACATGACGATGCAGTTCGGGCACCCCTCGCCGTTGCAGGTGCACTTCGCCCTGAAGATGAACGCGTCCAGGTCCGTCGGTACCGGGACCATCGAGATCCTGTGGGCGACTATCTCGTCGAACAGGGGTGAGACGCTCTCGAAGGCCTTGCTGCTCTCGTCCATGATCGGCCCGAGGTGGAACTCGACGTTGTCTATGGCCATCTTGGGCACGTCAGCCACTATCGTGCGCCTCAGGGCGTTCACGAAGCTCGGGTTCGTGTCACTGATCGTGAGCTGCGCCTTCGTGGGCGTCATCTCGATTATGTCAATCTTCATCTGTAACCACTCTATACCCTGCGTCCCCTTCTGCCGCCCTTCTTCTTGGTGCCGTCGTGCGGTACCGGGGTAACGTCCTCGATCCTGCCGATCCTGAGGCCTGCCCTGGCGAGGCCCCTGATGGCAGCCTGGGCGCCCGGGCCCGGGGACGCGGACCTGTTGCCGCCAGGCGCGCGGACCTTGACATGGATGCTGTCTATGCCCTTCTCCTTGGCGACCTCTGCGACCTTCTCAGCCGCCTTCATCGCGGCGTACGGGGAGGCCTCGTCCTTGGCCGTCTTGACGACCATGCCGCCAGTGGCCTTGGTGATGGTCTCCGCGCCGGTGATGTCCGTTACCGTGATGATGATGTTGTTGTAGCTCGCGTATACATGCGCTATGCCCCACTTTCCCATCCTGTTCACGCCTCCTTCTCAGGCTCCGGCTCAGCCAGAGGGGTGTCTATGCCCTTCTCGGCTTCCTTCAAGTCCTTGAGCTCGGTCGTGACCATCTTCTTCAGCTTCGGCTTCACGACCTTGATCTCTTCCTTGTCCTTCTGCTCGACCTTCGCCTCTTCCTCGGCCTTCTTCTTGGCGAGTTCCTCGGCCTTCGGCCTGACAGGGTGGAGCTCGTTGGAGATGGGGGATGTCACATGGTACTGGATGAGGTCCTCCTCGCTCCTCTTGACGAGGTAGCCGGGGATCGTGACCTTGCGTCCGGCGATGGACGCGTGGCCATGGACTATGAACTGTCTGGCCTGCTTCGGGGTGTAGGCGAGCCCCCTCCTGTAGACCATCGTCTGGAGGCGCCTCGTGAGCACGGCCTCCGTGCCGAGGGCGAGCACATCGTTCAGCGTCGCCCCTTCCAGCGGGAGCAGCGCCATCCGGGCGCAGCGCTTCAGAATCTGGTCCGTCTCGATCTTGGCCTGCGGGTCCCCGGTCCTGAGCCTGGCCTGCAGGTCCCTGCTCTGGGCCCTCAGCGTCCTGACGAAGGACTGCGCGCGCCAGAGCTCCCTCTTGTTCTTGAGGCCGTACTTCATGAGCAGCTCGTTCTCGGCCTTGATCCTGTCGCCCTCCCACGGGTGAGCGGGGGTCTCATACTTCCTCCTGGAGAATTTCGGGTCGCCCATGGGTCACACTACTCCTTCTTCTCTTCCTTCGCGGCGGCACCAGCGGCTCCGGGCTCCTCCCTCTTCCTCATGACACCCATGGTCATGCCGGTCCTGCCGTTGGACCTCGTCCTCTGGCCCCGGACCTTCTGGCCCTGCTCGTGCCTGATGCCCTTGTAGCATCTGATCATCTTCATGAGATTGACATCGTCTCTCTTGTAGAGGTCCACATCGACCCCCACGAGGTGCATGTCCGCGCCGGTTGACCAGTCGCTCTGCCTGTTGATCATCCAGTGCGGTGCCTTCTCACTGTACTCCTCGATGAGCTTCTCGAGCTCCTCTGTCTTGGGCTCGGGGAGGTCGCCGATCTTCGTGCTCCTGGGTATGTTCGCCATGCGGGCGATGATCTCGGCGGTCCTGATGCCCACGCCCTTGACGGTGCTGAGCGCGACCACGATGCTCTTGGTGCCGTCGACGTCGGTGTTGAGAAGCCTGATAATGTACCTGAAGTTCTCGTCTCTCTTCTGGACTGGCGCCTGGGGCTTGTGCTCTCCCTTGGCGGCATCCTTCTTGTCCTTTGGGCCCTTGGGTTTGGCCTCTTTCTGCTCAGGCAAACGGCAACCTCCGATTAGATCTATGTTCTAAGCTCATCTGGACCAGACTACCAGTGTGGTCTGGAGAGCAACTCCCCCACACACTAAGGTGTATAAAACATTTATGCTCCTGGACGAAGGCCGATTAACAGGAATCCCGGAGCTGCCAGGTCCGCCTGAGCGGCGTTAACGGCCGCCGCCCGTCCCTTTCGGGCCGTCCCTGCGTCTGCCCGCCTCGCGCTCGATGACGGCTGCGAACTCGGCCGCCGCCTGGTCCATGGTCACCGGCACCGTCTGCACGTCGTATCCCATGCCCGCCATGCGCCTGAACAGCTTCGCGGTCTGCGGCGGCTCCAGCCCCGCCCCCTCGAGCACATCCTTCGCGCTCACGAGCTCGGCCATCGACCCCTGCCAAGCGACGGATGTGTTGAGCACCACCGCCCGGTCGACCACCTCAGCCGCGGCGTCGAGGTCGTGCGTCGCGATCACCATCGTCCTCTTGATCCCCCTCAGGACGGTCACGAGCTCGGCCCTCGACCTGGGGTCGAGGCCGGATGTGGGCTCGTCCAGCAGGAGGACCCTCGGGTCCATCGCAAGCACGCCCGCGATGGCCACGCGTTTCTTCATGCCGTAGCTCAGCCGGTGGGGCCTCCTCTTCGCCAGGTGCTCTATCCCGACGCTCCTCAGAGCCCTCTCGACCCTGCCCTGGACGTCGTCCATCCCGAGGTTGACGGGGCCGAAGGCCACATCCTCCTCGACCGTGGGCATGAATATCTGGTCGTCGGGATCCTGGAAGAGCAGGCCGATGTTCCTTCGGACCTGGTCCCCGGTCCCCTCGTCGAGCCTGACGCCCGCTACCGCGACCGTTCCTGTGAAAGGCATCCTGAAGCCTGCCAGCAGGTGGAGCAGCGTGGACTTCCCCGCCCCGTTCGGGCCCACGACCGCCACCTTCTCCCCGTCCTCGACCGAGATGGACACATCCTTCAGGGCCACGGTCCCGTCCTCGTACGAGTACGAGAGCCCGCTGACTTCGACGGTCTTCATCCTGCCACCCCGAGCTGCATCACCAGCAGGAGCGCCGAGGAGGTCGCGAACCAGGCGATGAACACCCCGTCGAGCGCGCCCACGCGCGTGGCGCGCATCGGGCGCATCTCCTTGTCGAAACCACGGGCCTTGAGCGCCTCGTAGGTCCTGTCCGCCCGGTCGGATGACCGGACGAACACCATGCCCGCGGTATAGCTCAGGAGCCTGAGCCCCCTCCTGTCCAGCAGGCTCCTGCCCCCACCGAACCCGCGCGCCCTCCTGGCTACCGTCATCCGGGCCATCTCATCCGCCATCACGAGCACGAACTTATAGGTGAGCATCAGGAGCGTCGTCATGATCGCCGGGACGTGCAGCCTCCTGAGGCCGGAGAACAGGTCGAAGGTCTCGGTCCCGCTCGCGAGCACCAGCAGCGCGAGTACGCACGAGCTCGTCCGGGCCCACATGTCCACGCCGCGCTCCGCGCCTGCGAACAGGAAGACCGAGGCCGATGCGACCAGTATGAACGGCAGAGCGCCGAGGTATGCCTTCGCAAGGTGTCTCGGCGGCACCTGGCTCATGGCCGCGAACGCGACCGACAGCGCCAGGGATGCGAGCACGAGTCTCGTCTCGGTCAGGAGGGCCGTTGCGACGACGAACACCAGGACGCCCACGAGCTTGGCCCTGGCGTCGAGCCTTACGAGCCACGACCCTCTGGCGTACTCGTCGAGCTCCTCTGCGCGTATGCGGTGGCCTCTGACATGTGCTACGAGCATCTCAGATCAGTCCGTCGACTCCCTACCTCTGAGGACCCTGAGGAGAGCCAACGCCATGAGCGCGGTGGCAAGGAAGCCCAGGATGCCTGCGAACAGGGCGGCGAAGTAGCTCTCGCCGTAGCTGAAGGGCGAGGTCAGCACCGCGCTGCCCTCTTCGACGCCGTTCTCGGTCATGACCGTCTCCAGGCCGTCCTCGCCCTGGGCCGAGTACATGAAGTACAGCGGCAGAGCAAGTGCGAACGCGATGAGCACCGCGACGGTGGCCTGCGCGACCCGCGAGTGCAGGACCCCGCGCAGCCCCGATGGCTTGGCGGTCGTGCTCGCCTCCCGCGCGAACGCGCCGGGGGAGACGTTCCACAGGTACGTTATGACCCCGACCGTGATGGCGGCCTCGCCGACACCTATCACCGCGTGATAGCCGAGCATCGCCGGGACGGATACCGTCGCCGCGATGCCGTAGGCCCCTCCCGACACGGCATAGCTGACCGCGAGTTCGGCAGCGCACGCGGAGGCAGCCAAGAACACGGACGCCCACGCGCCCACGCCGACAGCCAGCGAGGCGCCTGGGCCGAACCGGGCATCGCCCTTCTTGGCCAGTATGGGCTTCAAGAGGGTGTAGACGCCCCAGCCCGAGAGCGGGGCTATGATTGCCATGTTGACCGCGTTGAGGCCGAGGGCCGTCACGCCTCCGTCCCCGAAGAGCAGGGCCTGGATGATGAGTATCACCGTCATGCCCATGATCGCGACGACGGGGCCGACCATGATCGCCATTAGCGCCCCGCCCACGAGGTGGCCGGTCGTTCCGCCGCCCACGGGGAAGTTGAGCATCTGTGCCACGAAAACGCCCGCGGCAAGGACCGCTATCCTCGGGATGTCCTTCTCCGACGTCCGCCCCCTGACCATGTACAGGGCCACCGCTGCGACAACCAGGAACTCGATCCATCCGGTCAGCGCTACCGTCGGGTCCATCAATCCGTCTGGTATGTGCATCTCCGCCACCTGTGTAATACGATTCGCTACTTTTGTAATACTGCAATCGCACGCCCGTATTTATCCCTTTTGTGCGCGGGGGCGCGCATGTGCCAAGGATTATGACCGGACCCGCCTTTCAAGGGGCCATGGCCGAGAAGGAGCGCGTGTCGCTCAGCATCTCGAAGGACCTCGTGAAGGAGTTCGACGAGCTGTCGAAGCAGATGGGGCATCCGACCAGGTCCAAGGCCGTGAGCGAGGCCATGCGCGAGTTCCTGGCCAATAAGAGATGGGACCTGACCGAGAAGGGCATTGTCCCAGGAGTCATACTCCTGAGCTACGACCACCACTCCCGGATGATCAACCAGACCCTGACGGAGCTGCAGCACGACTTCCCCGACGTCGTGACGGCGACGCTCCACATCCACCTCTCGAAGCACACCTGCCTCGAGATCATAGCCTTCAAGGGGGAGGCGGAACGGGTCCGGGCCCTCGCGAAGATGCTGCAGTCCCAGAAGGGTGTGCTCGATCTCAAGCTCGTCACGTCGCCGGCGTGACGGGCCGGGACGCGTATCCAACGAAAATGTGCAACTCAAACAGACGGTTTAGAGTTTTGAATCGAATCGGAGCATAGTTTCCGCCGCGTATGCGGGGGCCGTTCCATCGTCGGACGCCCGCGTCCGGGGCATCAGTATCCGCCGACGAGGATGAGCACGATCGCCGTGCCCAACCCCGCGATCACGAACCTCAGGCCCGTGTAGATGATCATCTCCTTGATGAGGCTCCCGAGGTACGCCCCGAGGACGAACAGGAAGGCGATCGTGATCACTATGCCCGTGATGACGGCCTCGTCGAGCGGGAGGAAGAAGAACGGCAGGAGCGGCACGAGCGCGGCGAGCAGGGGCGCGATGCCGTGGACGGCGGCGCTGATCGCTATGCTGACGTTCATGGCCTCCCTGTGCGTCCCCTCGACCGACCTCAGCATGGCCTTCTCGAGCTGCTTGTGGCTCAGGAGGTGCTCGACGCGTTCGGCCTCGTACGCGCCCACGGTGCTGGAGACTGCGAGCGCGACCGCGCCCGCGAACCCCGACCCGAGTATGAACCTCTTGGCGAGCACAGGGTCGACATGCCCCTCGGCGACGTAGGCGCCCAGGATGACCCCGAGTATGGTCAGGGCGCCGTCGAACGCGCCTATGACGAAGTATCTCCTGGCGATCGCGCCTGACTTGGTCAGGGCGAACAGGAACTTGAGCTTCTTAAACGACGCAGAGATGTTGAACATCCGGTCTTCACTTCTTCCCCAGGGCCTTGGTGACCGACTCAACGAGCCTGTCCATGGCCTCCTCGAGCCTCTTGGTGTCCGGCCCTCCGCCCTGGGCGAAGTCCGGCTTGCCGCCGCCAGAGCCACCCACGAGCTTGAGCGCGTCCGAGAGGAGCTGTCTGCAGTCGATCGTGACATCGGCGCTCCTGGCGAGCACCATCTTGGCACCCTGCTGGTCCGACCCGAGCGCGACGACGGTCTTCGGATGCGCTATGAGCTCCTTGGCCAGGTTGACCAGGTGCTTCATGTCGTCCGACTGGAGGTGCCTTATGACGCGCACGCCCTCGACGGTCGCGGCCTTCTTGCCCAGTTCCTCGACCGTGTCCCCGACCATGCCCTTCTTGACCGTGTCTAGCTCCCTGCGCATCTCGCGGTTGTCCGCGAGGACCTTCCCGACGGCTGAGACGATCTCCTCGGGCGTGGTCATGAGCATCGAACTGGCGGTGCCCGCAGCCTTGGACATCGCCATCATCTTCTCGACGGCCGCCATGCCCGCGGCGAACTCCAGCCTCACGACGCCGTCCTGGATGCGCTTCGAGCCCAGGAGCTTGATGGCGCCGACCTCGAGCGTGCTCTTGCAGTGTATGCCGCCGCAGGCCTCGACATCGAAGTCGCCTATCCTGACGATCCTGATGTCCTTCCCCGGGACCGCTCCGCCCTGGTAGAGCCTGAAGCCGTACCGCTTCTCGGCGACGTTGCGCTCCATGAAGGTCCCCTGGACCTTGATCCCCTTCAGGACGGTCTCGTTCGCGAGGCGCTCTATCCTGTCCGTCTCCTCGGGCGTGAGGTCCGCGTAGTGCGTGATGTCCAGCCGGGCCACGTCAGCGGCCTTGTGGGCCCCCGTCTGCCAGATGTGGTTCCCGAGGACCTTCCTCGCGGCCCCGTTGATGATGTGCGTGGCCGTGTGGTGCCTCTGCAGGCGCCTCCTCCGGTCCTCGTCCATCGTGCACGTGATGAGCTTGCCCTGCTTGGCCTGCATCTCGCCCTCCACCTTGTGGACGACGATGTTGCCCAGCTTGTCCGCGCGGACCACCTTCATATCCTTCATCGTGCCGGAGTCGCTCTCCTGGCCCCCGCTCTCGGCGTAGAAGTAGGTCTTGTCCAGCACGACGAGGTCGCCCACGACCGCGAGGACCTTCGCGCGGAACTTGTACTTGTAGGGGTCCTTGAAGAACAGCAGCTTGGTCGCGGGCAGGTCCTTCGGCAGCTCGACCGTCGGCGCGTCCTCGCGCTCCTCCTTCGATTTGGAGTGTCTAGCGGCGACCTGCGTGTAGAAGTCATCGGGTATCTTGACGGGCCCCGAGGCGAACTCGGCGACGACCTCCGGGTTCAGCCCGTGGGAGTCGTAGAGCTCGATCAGGTCCTCGGCCGACATGTCCCTGCGCCCGCTCTTCGCGTCGGTCTCGAGCCTCCTGACGATCGCCTGGCCCTTGACCAGGGTGTCCTTGTACTTCTCCTGCTCGACATCGACGAGTTTCAGGATCTCTTCCCTGTTCTCCTTGACATCGGGGAAGTCCTTCGCGAAGTAGTCCACCTGGAGCGCCACGATGTCAGAGAGCTTCCCCTTGAGGCCGAGCTGGGACATCTCCCTCAGCGCGCGCCTGACGAGCAGCCGGGCGAAGTACCCCTGGCGCACGTTGGATGGCACGACGCCGTCGCTGAGCATGAACGTGAGCGCGCGCGTGTGGTCGCACACGATGTACATGCTCTCGGCCGGCTTGACCTGCCTCATCAGGTCCTCGGCCTTCATGCCGAGTCTGGCCGCGGTGTCGGACCTAAGGGCGCGGACGTCCGCGGCGTTCTCGATCTTCATGGAGCCGGCGACCTTCGAGTACTCGGCCAGCACGTTGCCGTCGAGCGTGATGCCGGCCATGCGCTTGAGCTCCACGAGCACATCGTCGAACACGGCCTCGTATGCGGACGTGGTCCCCTGGGATATCCAAGTGAGCCGCTCGAGCCCGTAGCCCGTGTCGACGACCTGCATGTCGAGCGGTCGCTGCTGGCCGTTGGCCGTGGAGTAGCACATGAAGACGAGCGTCGCGACCTCGACCCCGCCCAGGAGGACCTCCAGGCACGGGCCGGCGTTCCCCCCGCCCTCCCACCAGGCCTCGGAGTAGTTGACGGCCTTGGGGTCGAGCCCGTGGACCTTCGTGAGGAACTCGTGGCACAGCTCGGTCGTGCGGTCCTTGAAGTAGATCTCCTTGCCCTTCTTGTTGAACACGTGGTGGGCCATCATCTCGAACATCGTGAGATGCGAGCCGGTCTTGCCCACGTTGTCGAGGTCGTTGAACCTGACGCAGGTCTGGGAGATGGCCAGCGGGTTGGCCGGGGGCTCCACGACGCCCTGGATGACCCAGGGCTGGAACCCGTAGATGCTCGCCTGGGTGAAGAACACGTCGTCCCTCCACCGGGCCGTGATCGGGTATCTGGAGACGCGCGTGTGCCCGTTCCTCTCGAGGAACGACAGGAAGCTCTCGCGCATCTCGTGGACCGTCTGCCTCTCCTTGAACAGAGGGTTCCCGATGAAAGTGTATTCGACACAGGGCGCCTCGCCGCAGATGTCCGTGTCGCCGAGGGTCCAGAAATGCTTCCCGCACTTGCGGCACTGTCTCCGCTGGAAGCCGTTGCCCTTGAAGAACTCGAGCTCGTAGTCCTGCGGGTCCATGCGGTTGGGATGATGAGTCCTCAGGATTTAACGGTTTTCCTGGCCTGGCCCGACCCCTCACGGGATCTGGAACGACGGGTCGGAGAGGCTCGCCTTGAACGCGTCGACGGACCTTCCCTCGGAGATCAGTTTCGTGATCCTCGGCCAGTCCTTCTTCGTGCCTAGGAGTATCGCACCTATCAGCTTGCCGTCCTTGACGACGAACTTCCTGTAGACCCTCCCGTCCTCAGACAGGGTCCTTATCTCCTCGAAGCCTGCGGCCGGGCCCTCGTGCTCGCCCCGGACTGCGCCCATCGAGGACAGGTCGAGCCCTGCGACCTTGAGCGTGTTCGACGGGACCGTGCCCCTGTACGGCGGGGCGTCCATGCCAAGGATGCGCTTCGCCGCGATCCTCGCCTGCTCGAGCGCGGGCGGGATGATGCCCCAGGTCTTCCCATCGAGTTCTATGACGTCGCCGACTCCGGACACATCCGGGTCCGAGGTCGTCATCGACGGGTCCACCACGAGACCCTTGTTGACCTTCAGTCCAGCATCCTTGGCCAGGGCGAGGTTCGGCCTCGTTCCCGCGGAGATGACCACGAGGTCCCCCTCGATGATCCTTCCGTCCTTCAGCCTCACGCCCGTCACGGCGTCGCTCCCGAGGACCTCCTCCGTCTCCGCCTTGGTGAGGACGGCCGCACCGAGCCCTTCGAGCCATTTCTGGAGCAACGCCGCCCCCGGATGGTCCAGCTGTCTCATCAGCAGGTGCTCGGCGTACTCCAGGACCGTCGTTCGCAGGCCGGGGTTGCTGGCGGTGAGGGCCCGGGCGGTCTCGAGTCCGAGCAGCCCACCGCCGATGATGATTGCGTGGCGTGAGCCTGCGGCTGCCGCCCTGATGCGCTTCGCATCGTCCAGGGTCCTGAGCGCGAACACGCCGCCCTTGGGCAGCCCCTTGAGCGGCGGGACGAACGAGCTCGAGCCCGTCGCGAGGACCAGCTTGTCGTATGGATGCCATGCGCCGCCTGCGAGGACCCTCTTTCCCGCGAGGTCGACCTTCTCCACGCGGGTGCCCAGATGCACGGCGAGCCTGTTCTTCGCATACCAGTCCTCCGGAAAGAACGGCATCGCCTTCTCGTCGACTGTGCCAGTGAGCAGGTCGATCAGCTTCGGCCTCGGGTAGTAATGGTATGCCTCTTCAGTGAACATCTCTATCTCGGCTGCCTGGTCGGCGTCCCTGACGGACTTGGCCAGGGTCGTCCCAGCGACGTTGTTCCCGATGATCAGGACCTTCGTGTTCCCACCGCTCCTCTGCGCCTGCACTGTTGATGCGCTGTTCCACCTTTAACTTTGCGCGGAACACGCTTTGGACGCACGGTTCCCGTCATCATGCAACCACCGGAAATCCTCAGAACGGTCATGCCGCGTCCCGGCGATCGCGGCCCGGTGAGTCATTGATATGTGGGAGATGTGGCTCGTCGAACGAGGATGGCCTGATGTTCTGCGCGAAGGGCGGGTCTGATTCGTCCGCATCGAGTCCGGGACGGTGAGCGGACGTCCAGCGTACGGTGCAGCTCCTCGCTGACATCAGGAATCCATGCAAAGCGTTATCAATGACGGTGTGAATTTCGAGGCCGGGGAACATGGTGAAGTTCTGCTTGTATTGCGGGAAGGAGAACGTGGACGAATCAAGATTCTGCAACTTCTGCGGGAAGGACCTCGTGCCAACGACGCCCGCCGGGACCTGCCCGAAGTGTGGCAAGAGCAATCCGGGGTACTCTATCTTCTGCGGCAGTTGTGGTGCGGACCTCCCGCGGTCACCGAAGGCGCCTGAGCCCGCCCCGGTTCCTGCCTACGTGCAAGCTCAGGCGATGCCGGGGCAGAGAGCCTCAACAGGCAAGGCGTGCCCGAACTGCGGGAATAGCGTGTCGGTTTTTGACTACGAGTGCCCCAGCTGCCGCAGGACCCTCCCATCGAGTGTCGACTACGACGAGGACGATTCGAGCATGTCATATTCTCGTTCCTCCGGCTCTGGCATCCTGACGGCGGCCGGCATCCTGTTGATAATCGTGGGCGTCATCGCGATCGGCATGGGCGTCTTCCTTGCGATGGGCAGCTCCGTCGCCGCATCAGTCGGCGTCGATGTTTCGGGCACGTTATGTATCTGCAGCGCGCTCGAGCTGCTGTTCGGGCTCGGCGCGATCGCAGGCGGCGTGTTCAGCCTCAAAGGCGAGAAGTTCACGCTGTGCATCCTGGGCGCGGTCGTGGGGCTGTTCTCCCTCGGCCCCATCTTCATCGGTTCCATCCTGAGCCTGATCGCCCTGATCCTCATCGCCGTGTCCAGGGACGAATTCGTCGACTGAGCGCGGTCCGATGCCAGGCCGCTTCAGTCACTTACCGGCGGTCCCTAGTCGCTGGGGCGGAGCCGGTCTGGCAAGCTCAGGGTTGTTGCTTGCAGCGGGGGCAGAGAGATTCGGGATGGCTCGATAATGATTATGTGCAGGGATGCTGCTTAAAGGCCGGGGAAAAGCGGGGGTCAAGGGGAATGGTTCGCAAGTGCCAGGGGTGTGGCGTCGAGAATCCAGACTGCGGTGTGTACTGTGGGGTCTGTGGGAAGGAACTCGTGGCGTTCAAGGACAATGCGGAGAAACCGGGCACATTCTCTGGCGCCGGAAGAATCTGCGAGAAGTGCGGCGCGACGCTGCTTGAGTCGGGCGTGTGCGCATTCTGCGCACATGTTGAAAGATTCAAAGGGGAAACCTTCCCTGACAGGGAGGACATACTGCAGCGGCGCCCAGGCATCACCCCCATCGGTGTTGTGGGTGCCACGATCATGGCCATCGGCGTGCTGTCGTTGATGTCCGCCATCGGATGGGGGGTTGCTTGGCTGTACATGGATTCGATGGACGTGAACTTCCCAGGTTTCGTGGACGCCCTGGGCCCGGTGGCCATCATCACCTTCGTCATTATGGGGTTCCTTGCCGTCTCCGGTGGATACAGCGCCATGACCTCAGGCATCTACAGGACTGCGGTCGTGGGCGCGGTCTTCGCGGCCATCATCGGCATGGTGTCGAATGTGGTCCTCTTCGTGGTCGGGATAGTCTGCGTCCTCCTGGTCATGATGTCCAAGGACGATTTCTGAGGCCGGGCCCGCAGCGCGCGAGCGTCTTCGAGGCGGACAGGGCTCACGCTCACAGATCGAAAAATTGAAAATATAGATAATGGAAGGAAACAGCAGGTTTCATGTGCAGTACGTGTAACGGCTGAGCCGAAACTATTGGGTCGGCATGGTGATTAGCGACTACAACTTTTAGTGGCTGCGGACTGAATGCCTCGGAGAACCTTGGCACTTACATCCCAGCTCTATCAACGCCATCATGTAATGGCGGTTGTGAGATGCCTCGTTTTCAGGGTGGCTTCAAGCTTAGATGCTTTCAGCTTTTATCCATTATCGCGTGGCTGCTCAGCATTGCCCTGCCGGACAACTGATAGACTAGAGGCGACGAGTCCTCGTTCCTCTCGTACTAAAGGACCCTTCCCGTCAGGCATCAAAACAATTCCAGCAAAAAGCAACAAACCTGTCTCACGACGGTCTGAACCCAGTTCACGATCCCTTTTAATGGGCGAACAACCCCACCCTTGGCAGCTGCTGCACCACCAGGATAGGAAGAACCGACGGCGAAGTAGCAAGCCTCCAGGTCGATATGAACTCTTGCTGGAGACGACTCAGTTATCCCCGGGGTAACTTCTCTGTCATCACTGGCCCCCATTTGTGAGGCACAGTGGTTCGCTAGGCCCTGATTTCTCATCGTGAATCGTTGTTGGGCCGATTCACGTCAAGCCGGCTTTTGCCCTTGCACTCTTCGGTAGATTTCTGACCTACCTGAGCCGACCTTTGGGCGCCCTTGTTATCTTTTTGAGGGCGTGGCGCCCCACCCAAACTGCCCACCTACCGGTGTCCATCCGAAGATGTAAGTGATACAGGTTCAAAAGAGCGGTGTTTCATCGTTGACTCGGAACTGACCTAGCGGCCAGCCCTGATAACGTCTCCCGCCTACGCTACACAATCAAACCCATACCACAACGACAGGTTGCAGTAAAGCTCCACGGGGTCTTCGCTTTCAGCTGGAATTTGACGGACTGTGCACCGTCATGTAGGTTTCACCGGCCTCGACGCGGGGACAGTAGAGCTCTCGTTGGGCCTTCATGCAAGTCGCCAATTAAGCGACAAGGTATTACGCTCACATCTGTTACTTTACTGACCTCCGATCATTCTTCGGGGGCGGATCACGATTTCTCGTGACCTCCTCATGTCGCCATGAGGGTCGGACTGTATCTTCACCTTGTTAGGTGTTCGGCGTACAGTCTCTGAGGATTCTGGATGTCTACATGACATATGGTCCATCCAGTCTTTCCTGCTGATTACCTGCACCTGCGCATTTTCACTCTTGCGAGTAGCGCAGGATACTCAGGCGTTCCAGCATATAGCCGAATTTTACTAAGGCAACGCAGTCACCTTAAGAGGGTCATAGTTACCCCCGCCGTTTAACGGTCCTTCGTTCCCTTGTAAGGGAGTTTCAGATACCGTCACTGGGCAGGATTCAGCGGCAATACGCATCCTTTCGGACTAGCTGCCACCTTTGTTTTGGTTAAACAGTCGGGGCTCCCTTGTCACTGCGACCAGCTCATCACTGAGCTGGCACCACTTCTCCCGAAGTTACGTGGCTAATTTGCCGAGTTCCCTCGCGTCAATTAACGCCGACAGGCCTTGGACTTCTCATCCAGGGGCACCTGTGTCGGATCTTGGTACGAACATCACAGTTGTTTAGCACATCCCTTTTCATGGGCACCAGGGATGAACTGAAGGGGGCCTTCGCCCCCCTACTCGCGCTTTCGCCCGGTTCTCATCGTTACGATTCTTCCCAGGCTTATACGCTTGAACAGATTGGCACTCCTGCTCAGCTTACCCCGATGCGTCTGGATGTGCGCAGAGACTGCAATGGTGCAGGAATATTAACCTGCTTGCCCTTTCGGTGTCTTCGATTAAGGGACACCTTAGGATCGACTAACCCTCGACTGACGAACATTGTCGAGGAACCCTTGCCCCTACGGCCGAGCGGATTCTCACCGCTCTTTGCTGCTACTACCACCAGGATCCTCATTCGAATGTGGTCCATTCGACCTCACGGCCGAACTTCTGCCCGCACACGACGCCACCCTACCAGATCACCTTTCGGTGCTCCCAAGTATCGGTGACTGACTTAGCCCCGTCCATTTTCAGGGCCCTTAATCTTGACTGGTGAGCTGTTACGCTATCTTTAAATGATGGCTGCTTCTAAGCCCACATCCCAGTTGTCTTAGACTAAGGACTCCTTTTGCCCGTCCACACTTAGTCAGTACTTAGGGACCTTAACTTGAGGCTGGGTTGTTCCCCTTTTGCGTATGGAGCTTACCCCTCATACACTCACTCCCAGAGTCTACAGCGACGACAGGTTCGGAGTTTGGCAACGCACCGACGGATTTCTCCACCTAAATGCGTAATCAGTCGCTCTACCCCATCGCCTACCTCGTCCGAGATCTACCTGCGAGTAGTTTCGGGTGGAACCAGCTATATCCAGTTTAGATTGGACTTTCACCCCTAGACGCGGATCATCCCAATGATTTGCACCTCAATACGGGTTCGGTCCTCCACCCAGGTTTCCCTGGGCTTCAACCTATCTGCGCCTAGATCAACTGGCTTCGGGTCTCTCACCGATGACTACAGGCGAGCCCACCTCGTCCCTGGCCCTTGCGGGTTGCGGACTTGTCGGTTTCCCTTCGGCTGCTTGGATTGTCCAATTAGCCTCGCCATCGATTCGAACTCCCTGGCCCGTTATTCAAAACGGATAATACGACGTCGGTCCACTCTTTCGAGTTTCTTCCCTTGCACGCCGTATATTACTGTCACCATCTGGTTTCAGGCACTTTGCACCTCCCGCTAAGGGTACTTTTCAGCTTTCGCTCACGCTACTACTGCACTATCGGTCTCGGGTCGTATTTAGGGTTGGAAGCAAATGGCTCCCAGCTTCTCGCGCGATATCCAACGCGCGATACTCAAGATCCTCCGAATCATCTTTCCCGCTGACCCCTACAGGGCTATCACCCTCTATGGCGCGCCATTCCAGGCGACTTCGGGTTAACAGGTTAAGATGTACCAGAGTCTACAACACCACATCTCCGGCCCATTTCTAGGCAGGATTCAGTTTGCCCTATGCCGCGTTCGATCGCCTTTACTGACGGCATCTCTATTGATTTCTTTTCCTCGGGGTACTAAGATGCTTCAATCCCCCCGGTTCCCTATCCTCACGGATTGCTCCAAAGAGCAGGAAGTCCCATTCGGTAATCACCGGATCAAAAGCTCCTTGCGCTTACCCGGTGCGTATCGCAGCTTGGCACGACCTTCTTCGGCGCCCGAACCGAGCCATTCCCCAGACGGTTTAATAAGCCGCTAGCATGTCGACTCAGCACACGTCCGTACTGCACATGATCGGTATTCACAGAGGCCCGCAGGTCCTTCCGCCCGTTGCCCCTCTACCATCTTCCCCGAACACTAAGTGGTCGAGTGCACGTTCCTTCCCCGCCGTTAATATTGGGAGCATCGCCCTATATGGGCGTTGCCACCATGCGGGGCATGGGATTCCCGCTATGTATGGTCCCATATAAAAGCGTTGCCGTCCGTGTCGTGAAGACCAGCGCTTCCACTGGACCGGGCGATGCGGATGTGCATGCGCATGACCAGCATCCCAACCGAAACCTTGATTTCTCAGCTTACCGTTGTTACGTCTGGATGGGATGCACAGAATGAGTTCAGAGACTCCGAATCCAGACAGCATATCGACCGTTCCAGGTCCGCCTGAGCCAGCTGCGCCTGCCGCGACCACCGGACCAGGGCCAGAGCCGGCCGCGGATGTGTCGAGGACCTCCCCTGAGGAGGAGTGGATGGAGGAGTACGAGGAGGAGCAGGCGCCAGCGAGGCCCAAGAAGAAGAGGCACTGGGGGAGCATCGTGGCGGTGGCCGTCGTCATCGTCTTCATGGTCGTCTGGACCGTGCTGAGCCCGTCGGTGTTGTCTCAGGCTGGCACGACCTATGTGGAGAGTGATTCCTACGCCGACATGGGGAAATACACGGGCGAGCGGGACATCTGGTGGCTCGGGAAGTCCATCCATGTCGTGAGGACCGTGTGGGGTGTCTCGATCTCCGGTGACAGGAACGCCACAGCGGGCGAGCCGGCCGAGTACAGCGTGCTCATCACGAAGGTCGAGGAGGAGCTCGGCAGCTTCTGGTTCAGGGGTACGTCCGTGAACCTCAAGGAGGTCACGATGTACGATTCGGACGGGAACATGCTGGGCGAGATGTATGGTAAGACGCAGCTGGACTTCGGCCCACTGGGCCATGTGACCGCGACCTTCGACCAGCCTGGCCAGTACGAGTGCCATCTGGTGGTCAAGCTGCGAGTGTACGCGGAGATGCGGATCGGTTTCATACCCCTGGAGGACGTGGAGATCGAGGCCCACTTCTCCGAGTATGTGGTGGTCAGCGCCGTCTGACCGCTCCGCATGCGCCCGCGTCCTCCCGCGGGCACTATTACATCATTTCAAGACAAGGAGCACGAGCGCACGCGTGCGCGGGCACCAGGTCACAACTAAATAGCGGGGCGTTCATCGAAGCGCCCTGATGTCCAAGTTGGAGCTCATCCTGATCAGGCACGGCGAGACCGACTGGAACAAGGACCAGGTCTTCCGCGGGCGCACGGACATGCGCCTCAACGCGACTGGCATACTCCAGGCCGATGCCGTCGCCGAGGCGCTCTCCGGGAAGGTCTTCGAGGCGATCTACTCCAGCCCTCTCAAGCGCGCCCAGGTCACCGCCACCAGGATCGCCAAGCCCCACGCGCTCGATGTCCGCGTGAAGGACGACTTCCAGGACATCAGCTTCGGCCAGTGGGAGGGGCTCACACCGAAGCAGGTCGAGGACAAGTGGCCTCCGCAGTACAGGAAGTGGGTGGAGAAGCCTGCGAGCGCCCGGTTCCCCGGCGGCGAGACGCCCAAGCGGGCCTGGAAGCGGGCGAACAGCGGGCTCAGGGAGATCCTGTTCACGCACGGCACCGGCACGATCGTGATCGTCTCCCACCGGATACCGCTCAAGATGATGACCGCCTACCTTCTGGGGAAGAAGCGGAAGCACTTCGCGGAGGTCAGGCACGACCCCTGCGCCATGAGCGTGTTCGAGGTCGAGGACCGGGTGGCGAAGCCGGTCGTGCTGAACGACACGAGGCACCTGGCCAGGCTCACGCTGCCTGAGCCGAAGGATTTCTAGGGCTACAGGAAGCGCCTCACGGCCGCGAGGTCCCTGGCGCGTATGACATCCGCGTCCGGGTACACGTCCCCTCTGTCCAGGAGGATCGCGTTCAGGCCTGCCCTGCGCGCGCCCTTGACGTCCGTCGCGAGCCTGTCCCCGATGTAGAGCGCCCTGCCCGGGCTGGTCCCGGCGCGGTCCACGGCCATCTGGAAGATCTCCCTCTGGGGCTTCCGGAAGCCCACCTCGCTCGATATGATGATGAAATCGAAGTACCGCTCCATGTCCAGGTTCCTGAGGACCTTCCTCGCGAGGTCCGTCGCGTTCGAGACGAGCCCGACCTTGACATCGCGGGACCTGAGCTCCTGGAGCGTCGGTATGGAGTCCGGGTACGGCTGCCAGCTCTCGACGCGGTCCACGACCGCCCTGAACTCGGCCGCCGTGTCCGCCGCGAACCGGTCGAGGTCCGCCCGCACGCCGAGGCGGTCGAGGACGAACCTGTCGTATCCGTGCCAGAAACCTGCCTCGTCCAGCGGGTCGAGGAGCTTCGCGAAGTCCTCGTCGAACCTGCGCTCGGCCGCCCGGACCGCCTCGTCGACCTTGGCCCGCTCGACCTGGACGCCCTGCGTGGCCAGCGCCTGCGCGATGAGTTCCTCTTTCCGCGGGACCATGTCCCACAGGGTGCCCCCTGCGTCGAATATGACCGCGTCGAGCTCCTCAGTCATCCGCCGTCGCTAGCCCCGGGCCACTATGTAAGTCTGTTGGCGTACGTGCCAGGCATCGCTCATTCAATGAGCAGCCTGGGCACGTCCGTCGGGACCCCCGCGACCTTGACCCCGGCGCCCTCGAGCGCCTTGATCTTGCTCTCGGCGGTGCCCTTGCCCCTCGCGATGATCGCCCCGGCATGCCCCATCCGCTTGCCCGGCGGCGCGGTCCTGCCTGCGATGTACGCGACCACGGGCTTGGACACGTGCTCCTCGATGTACTCGGCGGCCTCCTCCTCGGCTGTCCCGCCGATCTCGCCCACGAGCACGATCTGCTTGGTCTGCTTGTCCTTCTCGAAGAGTTCCAGCACGTCTATGAACCCGGTCCCGGGGACGCGGTCCCCGCCTATGCCGACGCAGGTGGACTGGCCGAGCTTCTGCTCGGTCATGGCGTTGACGATCTCGTAGGTGAGCGTGCCCGACCTCGAGACCACGCCTATGTTGCCCTTCCTGAAGATCTTGCTCGGCAGGATGCCGACCTTGGCCTTGCCGGGCGACGCGACGCCTGGGCAGTTGGGCCCTATGAGCGTGACGCCCCTGGACCTGGCGACCGCGACCATGTGTATCTCGTCGTGGAGCGGCACGTGCTCGGTGACCGCGACGATGGTCTTGATGCCCGCGTCGATGGCCTCGAGGACGGAGTCCCTGGTGTACGGCGCTGGCACGAACACGCACGATGTGTTGGCCCCGGTCTTCCGCACGGCCTCGATCGTCGAGTCGAACACGGGTATGTCGTTCACGACCTGCCCGCCCTTGCCCGGCGTGACGCCCGCCACGACGTTCGTCCCGAAGTCCCGCATGGCCTTCGAGTGGTACGAGCCCTGGTATCCGGTTATGCCCTGTATAACGAGCCTTGTGTTGCTGTCGACTATTACCGCCATGGGATCACCTCTGAGACTCCTTCGAGGCCTTCTCGGCCGCCTCGCTCAGCCCGGACGCGGGTATGATGCCAGCCTCGCTGAGCATCTCCCTCCCGCGCTCCTCGTTGACGCCCTTGATCCTCGCCACGATGGGCACCTTGATGTCGCGCTCCTTCAGCGCCTCCAGCACACCCTCCGCGACGGTGTCGCACTTGGTGATGCCGCCGAATATGTTGAGCAGGATGACCTTCGGCTTCGCCTCCTCCATCAGCAGGACCGCGTCCTTGACCTTCTTCGGGTCGTCGGTGCCGCCCAGGTCCAGGAACACGCCGGCCTTCCCGCCGTACATGTTGAGGCTGTCCAGCGTGGCCATCGTGAGGCCCGCGCCGTTGGCGATGACCCCGATGTTGCCGTCGAGCTGGACGAAGGCGATGTCCAGCCTCTTGGCCTTCTCCTCGAGGGGTGTGACGTCCTCGGGGAACCCGGCGAACTCCTTGTGCCTGAACAGCGCGTCGGAGTCGATGGTGACCTTGCCGTCGCCCGCGACGACCTTCCCGTCCCTCGTGACCACGAGGGGGTTGACCTCGGCGAGCTCGGCGTCCTCGTGGACCATGAGGTCCATGAGCTTCTGGCAGATCGTCACGACCTGGGCCTCCTGGTCCTTGGACAGCCCCATGAACGCGGCGATGCGCCGGCCCATGAACGGCTGGTATCCTATGAACGGGTCCACGGGGACGAACATGATCTTGTTGTCCGGGACCGTCTCGATGTCGATGCCGCCCTCGGGCGAGGCCATCATCAGGAGGCACCTCCTCGTCCTGTCGATGGTGATGCCCAGGTAGAGCTCCTTCGCGATGTCGAGCCGCTTCTCGACCAGGACCTCCCGGGCGATGTACCCGCGGATGTTCATCCCCAGGATCCTCGCCGCGACCTCCCTGGCCTCCTCGACCGTCTGGGCGGGCTTGATCCCTCCGGCCTTCCCGCGGCCGCCGACGAGGACCTGCGCCTTGACCATGACCGGTCCCGGTATCGCCCGGATGTGGTCCGCGGACGACACGACGAACCCCTCCGGGACGGGGACGCCGTGCTTCCTGAACAGCTCCTTGGCCTTGTACTCGAACAGTTTCATGTCCAACGCCTTCGCGCATAAGCGGGCGCGAGGCTATTTATTCGTTGTCGAAAGACAGGGGTTCCATGTTCCTGTTCCCATGTCTGAACAATATCATCGAAAGCCTTATCACGTGCCCCTGCAATCATCCAGTCATATGGAGCAGGACATCAAGATTGAAACTCTGGTTCTGCTGTCCGTCTCCATCTTCGCCGTGCTGACCGTGACGGCCTTCCTGATACCTTTCCAGGACGATCAGACGAGGTTCTTCTTCGTCGCATTGGCCGGGATCCTGGCGGTCATCAACATCGCCGGGTTCTTCATGATCCTGCGCTCGTCCCCGACGATCATAGACGAGATATTCCTGATGACCCCGGACGGACTCCTGCTCAAGCACTACACCCGGCGCCTGAGGCCGGACCAGGACGAGGACATCCTCGCGGGCATGCTCACCGCGGTCCAGACGTTCATCAAGGAGAGCTTCGACGAGTCCGGGGGCCGGCTGAAGGAGATCAAGTTCGAGAACTACGACATCGTCATCTCGCACTCGAAGCACGTGGTCATCGCCGCGATCATATCCACCACGAAGCCGGAGAAGCTCAGGAACCAGCTCAAGCTCGTCACGGAGGACATCGAGCACAGGTACGGTAAGAAGCTGATCAACTGGAGCGGCGACAGGGCCGAGCTCGGCGAGGTCGATGTCCTCATGAAGCGCCTCCTGAGCGGCAAGTACAGCCGCAAGTAGCCAGGGCCGGGTTTCTTCTCGCAGGCAAAATATTAATCCATCCACCACCTATCGAGCCCCTGGATGGAGCTACGGGAGCTGCTCAAGAAGGTCGTCCTCCTGGGGGACGGCGGCGTCGGCAAGACCTCGCTCATCGCCAGGTACGTCGTCAACAAGTTCGACGACAAGTACATCGCGACCATCGGGACGAAGGTCTCCAGGAAGGACATCCAGGTCGTCAAGCCCGACCTGATCATCAACCTCAGGTTCATGATCTGGGACGTGCTCGGCCAGAAGGAGTACTCCAAGATACGCACCGCGAGCATGAGCGGCGCCCAGGGCGTCATCGTGGTCGGGGACCTCTCCAGGATGGAGACCATCCAGAGCATACAGGACTTCTGGCTCAAGGAGGTCGAGTCGGTCGTCGGGAAGATGCCCGTGGTGGTCGTCGGGAACAAGACCGACCTCGCCAAGGGGGACTCCATGGCCGCCTCCGTGCTCGAGTCGATGGGACAGAAGCTCGGGCATCCGACTTTCCTCGCGAGCGCCAAGACCGGGGACAACGTCGAGTCGGTCTTCGCGGCGCTGGGCGAGATCATGACCGCGGACGTGACCGCGTCCCAGGCCCGGGGGAAGGCGAAGACGCCCCAGACGCTGGCCGAGGTCGTCGACTTCATCATAGAGGACTTCTGCGCCCAGTACGGGGACCTGGAGAAGGCCATGCTCATAGTCCAGCACCAGTTCGAGGAGGCGGGCGTGGACATCCGGAAGCCGCACAAGGATGCCGTCCTGCAGGCGCTCGAAGGCCTCGCGAAGGCCGAGGAGCTCTCCCTGACCAAGACGGTCGCGCAGGTCAACCACGAGGAGCGGCAGAAGCTCGTGGTGCTAGCGAAGGGCTGACCGGTACGTCTGGACGGGCCCGCTCCAGGCTCGACTTGCCGGCGTTAGGAGGCCAAGGTTTTATAAGACCGGTGCCATCCCGACTCACGGGATGAAGGTCCACTACATCGCTGGGGTGGCATACGACAGCAACGTGTACCTCCTCGAAGATGAGGACCCGGTAGTGGTCGACACGGGGACGGGCATGTACGCCGACACGGTTCTGGAGGAGATGTCGAAGATACTCCCTCTGAAGCGCATCGGCCGCATAGTGCTCACCCACTGCCACTACGACCACATCGGCGGCGCGGCCGCCTTCCAGAAGGCCACGGGCGCGAGGATATACCTCCACGAGGCCGAGGCGGGGCCGCTCCTCGCGGGCGACACATCGCTGGCCGTCCCGGACATGTTCGGGAAGCGGCTCTCGAAGCTGGACATCGAGCCGCTCAGGACCGGGCAGAGGCTCAGGTGCGGCTCGTCCGAGCTGGAGGTGCTGCACACGCCGGGCCACTCGCCCGGGAGCGTGTGCCTGTACGACCCCCGCGGGAAGAGCGCGGTCGTCGGGGACACGGTGTTCTGCGACGGCGGCGTCGGGCGCTGGGACCTGCCAGGCGGGGACCTGGCCGAGCTGAGGTCGTCCCTGGAGATACTGGAGCAGCTGGAACTGAGGAACATGTACCCTGGCCACGGCTCCTACGCCGAGGGGGATGCATCGCACCACCTGCGGATGGCCAAGGAGTACATAGCAGAGGCCTACTGATGAAAGTGATCAAGTGCGCGGACCGGAAGAGCGGCTGCCGGAAGTGTGACCTGTCGGAGAAGGAGCTGGACGAGATAGTCGGGGCGCTCAAGGCCGGTGAGCTCGTTGTGTTCCCGACGGACACGCTGTACGGCCTCGGAGGCGACCCGTTCAAGGAAGGCGCCGTCAAGAAGGTGTTCATCGCGAAGAACAGGCCGTTCGACATGCCCCTGTCCATCGCCGTCAGCAACGAGAAGATGATGGAGAGCGTCGCGGTGCTGAACGAGCCCGCGAGGAAGCTCGTACGGAAGTTCCTCCCGGGACCACTGACCATCCTGCTCACGAAGAAGCCCTGCATCCCGGACATACTCACCTCGGGCTCGAACACCGTGGGGATACGCATACCGGACCATCCGCTGGCCCTCAGGATCATAGACAAGTTCGGGCCCGTCACATCGACGAGCGCGAACATGCACTCGCACACGGACCCGGTCGACGCGGTCATGCCTCAGAAGGACCTGAAGGGGCATGTCCAGATACTGGTCGACTGCGGGAAGACCAGGTACTCCACGCCGTCGACCATCGTGGACGTCTCGGACGGCGCTGTCGAGCTCATAAGGAAAGGCGTCATCTCCCAGGAGGAGATCGAGAACGCCGTCCATTAGCGCCGAATCGCTCGAGAAGTACATCCAGGCGGGCAAGGTCGCCCGCGAGGCCCGGGAGTTCGCCCGCTCGCACATCAAGGCAGGGATGGGCGCGATGGAGCTCGCCGACGCCGTCGAGTCACTGATACGTTCGAGGGGCGCCGGGTGCGCCTTCCCCGTGAACATAGGCGTGAACGAGGTCGCGGCGCACTACTCGCCGTCGAAGGACGACGACATACGGTTCGTGCTGGGCGATGTCGTCAAGATCGATGTCGGCGCCCATGTCGACGGCTATCCCGCCGACACGTCGACGACGGTCGAGATCGGCACCAGGAACAACTCCGCCCTCATCGCCTGCGCGGACGACGCGCTCAGGATGTGCATCGAGATGACAGCCCCGGGCACGGCCGTCTCGGTCCTG
>Ga0315276_10000494_pt1 | contig 33991 bp, 20 predicted proteins | sample YL17G05_0_MG_FD_204542 | JGI IMG/M metagenome (GOLD analysis project Ga0315276, IMG submission 204542) | Sediment microbial communities from Yellowstone Lake, YNP, Wyoming, USA - YL17G05_0 | ecosystem: Environmental > Aquatic > Freshwater > Lake > Sediment | place: USA: Wyoming | collected... | reverse complement strand
TGAAGGCCCAAGTCCACGCCGGTGGTCGCGGTAAGGCTGGCGGTGTGAAGTTGGTGAAGTCGCCCGAAGAGTGTGCCGAAGTCACCGCGAAGATGATCGGCATGACCCTGGTGACGCCGCAGACCGGCGCCGAAGGCAAGGTCGTGCACAAGGTCTATGTCGAAGCAGGCAGCGATATCGCCAAGGAATACTACCTGTCCATGGTCGTCGACCGCGAGACGGCCTCGGTGGCCATTATGTTTTCGACCGAAGGCGGCATGGATATCGAGGAGGTCGCTGAGAAGCATCCCAAGAAGATCGTGACTGTGCGGGTTGACCCGACCCTCGGCCTGCGCAGCTTTCATCTACGCACCATCTCGTTTGCTATGAAGTTAGCCGCCGATGAGTCAAAGGAGCTGCACTCCTTCATCGAAAAAACCTATAAGATGTTCTTGAAATACGACTTCTCGCTGCTCGAGATCAATCCCCTGGTCGTCACCAAGCAGGGCAAGATGCTGGCTCTCGACGGCAAGATGAACTTTGACGACAACGCGCTGTTTCGCCACAAAGATATCGAGGCGATGCGCGACTTTGTCGAAGAGGATGCGCGCGAGGTTGCGGCCTCCAAGTACGGTCTGAATTACATCGGCCTGGACGGCAATATCGGCTGCCTCGTCAACGGCGCTGGCCTGGCGATGGCGACGATGGATATCATCAAGCTCAACGGTGGGGTGCCCGCTAACTTCCTCGACGTCGGTGGCGGCGCGACCAAGGAGATGGTGACCAACGCCTTTAAGATTCTGCTGTCGGACGTCAAGGTTAAGGCGCTGTTCGTCAATATCTTTGGCGGCATCATGCGCTGCGATGTCATCGCCGAGGGCGTGATCGCCGCCTCGCGCGAGGTTGGCGTCAAGGTGCCGGTGGTCGTGCGTTTAGAAGGAACCAATGTCGAGCTTGGGCGCAAGATGCTGGCCGAGTCAGGCCTCAATCTGATCAACGCCACCGATATGAACGACGGCGCGCGTCAAGTCGTTGCGGCGGCGAAAAAGGTCAAATAGACGGCCCGCCGTACTGGTGTCCGCATCAACCCGCTGCCCTCGATGGCAGGCGAACAAGGAGCAATGACGTGGCTATCCTCATCGATAAACATACCCGAGTCATCACCCAAGGGATCACCGGGAAATCCGGCGAGTTTCATACCAAGCTTTCCCATGAGTACGCGCCCCGCTTTGTCGGCGGCGTCACGCCAGGTAAAGGCGGGACGACGCATATCGGCCTACCGGTATTTGATACGGTGCTGGAAGCTCGGGAGAAGTCCGGGGCCAACGCCTCGATGATTTTTGTGCCGCCGCCGTTTGCGGCCGATGCCATCCTCGAGGCGATTGCGGCCGAGATCGAATTGATCGTCTGCATCACCGAAGGCATTCCGGTCTTGGACATGGTCCCAGTGCGCAAAGCGCTCGACCGGTCTAAGTCGCGTCTGGTCGGTCCAAACTGCCCGGGCGTGATTACCCCAGGTGAATGCAAGATCGGCATCATGCCCGGCTATATTCACAAACGCGGCGTCGTCGGTATCGTGTCCAAATCCGGCACCTTAACCTACGAAGCGGTGCATCAGACCACGACGGTGGGGCTTGGCCAGACGACCTGCGTTGGCATCGGTGGCGACCCGATCAATGGGACTAACTTCATCGACATGTTGATCATGTTCGAGCGTGACCCCGAGACCAAAGGCATCATCTTGATCGGTGAGATCGGCGGCGACGCAGAGATTAAAGCCGCCAAATTTATTAAAGAAAACATCAAAAAGCCCGTCGCTGGCTTTATCGCCGGGCAAACGGCGCCTCCAGGTAAACGCATGGGCCATGCCGGTGCGATCATCTCCGGTGGTCACGGTACCGCGGCTGAAAAGATGGACGCGCTACGCTCAGCGGGTGTATCCGTGGTGGATTCGCCGGCTGATATGGGTGTCACCCTGGCCAAGAAGATGAGATAGGCGAGCACCGAAGGAGCGCGATGTTAGGGATTCGGCGGTATGGGGGCGCAGCAATCGACCTGTTTCAAGGCGAGCTTGCGCTTTTTGCCGTGGACTTGGTGGTGCCGCCGACTTTGGCTGGACTGCAGTCTGGCGACAGGCAAAGGGCGCGGCATGTAGCCGTCGATGCGGCGCAGCTTGGCGAGCAGGGGCAGCAAGCCGTCATGACCTTGCTCAAGGCGTTTTTATCTGGGCCTAGGCAGGAAGCGACGGTGCGCCGGATTACGCTGGTGACCCCAAACGGGGACGCTTACGCCGCGCTGCAAGAGGAGTTGTTTCGCACGTTTCCCGACGAAGAAGATTGAGATGACGAGCTTTCGGTCGGCCCATCTTAAAGCCTATTCGTACTACGGGACCGGTGGCGTCTGCGGCGAACTCTACCGGCCAACGTCGATGGACGAGCTGGTCGATGCGGTAAAAACGTCGCACCGGCTTGGTCAGCCCCTCATCGCCCTGGGCGGAGGTAGCAATTCCCTGGTGCTGGATGAACCCTTCGCTGGGGCCTTCGTCGTCTTTCAAGGTCTAGACCAAATCGTCGTCACCGGTGAAAGGCTGCGCGTGGGTGCTGGGGTGGAAAATACCCGCTTGGCCGAGGTAGCTCTGCAGCATGGCTTAGATGGTGTGGCGTGGATGAACCGACTGCCTGGGCAGATCGGCGGTACGGTGCGGATGAACGCGCGCTGCTACGGTGGCGAGATCAGTCAGGTCGTGGCGGAGGTAACGGCGGTTAGTCGCAGCGGCGAGGTGCGGATCTACCGGGATCGGTCGATGTTCCGCGGTTACAAAGATACGGTGTTTATGACTAACGGCGATCTCATCGCGAGCGTTGAGTTGCAGCTTGCACCGGGGGACAAAGCAGAAGTCGCCAGGAAGATGCAGGTCTGCGCCGATGACCGCATCGCCAAGGGACAGTTCGATTATCCGTCGTGCGGTTGTGTCTTTAAGAATGATTACGGGATAGGACTGCCTAGTGGGTTGCTGCTTGAACAGGCGGGTGCCAAAGCGCTTAAGCACGGTGGTGCCGAGGTCAGTCCGCTGCATGCCAATTTCGTCTATAATAAAGGGGCGTCAAGCCGGGCCATTCTCGAGCTGACGCTGATGATGCGCGAGTTGGTGTACCGGGAGTTTGGCGTCTGGATGGCGTATGAGATGGAGATTCTGGGCACTCTGCCGCCTGATCTGGCCGGGCGAGTGACAGAGGTGAAAGAGCAGCGCCCCGATCGGGTGAAGATCGAGGCGCTTAAACAAAGGACTCGCCGCTTTAACGGTTAGTTGCTCAAGACGTGCGGCTGCAGATCGAGCCACATGGACATATCTGGCGTACCGACCAAGGCCTCTTCGGTGGCTACGTCAGGTACCTGGCTGCGAGCATGAGTGATCGCGCTATCAAGGGAGTCGTTGAGGCTCAGTCTGGCGGCTTCTTGGGCGCGCAGATTGTTGAGGACACCGCTCGACTTCACTTTGTCCTTCAGCTCAGGCTTGATGTCGACCGTGCCGATGATGATTTGTTTGATCTGAACGGGGGTCAAGGCTGGGTTCAGGGTTTTGATCGCACCAGCAGTGCCAGCAACATGCGGTGCAGCTTGGCTGGTGCCAGACAGAAAGAGGCGGTGATCCTCGGGGACGGTGGATTCGATCGCGACTCCTGGGGCCGCCAGATCAACTGTTTTGGCGCCAAAATTGGAAAACGGAGCCAGGCGACCGTCGGCAAAGGTTGCGGCGACGGAGATCACCCGATCGCTTTTAATATTGGCTGGAGCGGTCGGCAACAGATCGTTGTTGCTGCCATCGTTACCCGAGGCGAAGACGAACAAGGTGCTGGGGGCGGCGTTGACAAAGGCGGCTTGTTTGTCGATCACCTCGCCGAGAAAGAAGGTGACGAATTCATCGACCAATTTAGCCGCGGGTTGATGGCCACTGGCAAGGGTGAGCAGCGGAGTTAGCAACACCCGTGCTTGCACGGGGCCGATGCCGAAGGAGCCGTTGACGACGTCCACCTTGTGACCGCCGATGTATTCGCCGATCTGGGTAAATACTTGGGCCTGAGCTTGGGCCAGAAGTCCTAGGCCGCCTTTGATGATGACGCGAAGGATGAAATTGATGTCTTGACCGTCGGCCAAGGCTTGGCTCACGGAGTTGCGGATGCTGCCGAGGGGATTTTCTGTGGCGAGGAGTTTAACACCTAGGACCTTAACGCCGTCGCCTTGGTTGGCGACGATGCCAGACACATGGGTACCGTGAGCGTAGTTACCGTAGGTCGATAGCCGCTTGGTAAAGCTTTTATCCTTGCGCAGGCTATTGGCCCAAGCCTTGTCCTCGGCTGTGGCCTTACCCTTTAAGCCGGCTGACTGCACGGCGAAGAAGCGGACGATATCGTTGCTGTAGAGGTTTGCGTACTTGTGATCGATCAACTTGTAGGAGTTGTCGACGAAGCTCCAGCCGTGAATGTCATCGATGACGCCGTTGTTGTCTTGGTCGATGCCGTCTAAGGTGCTGTCGATCGGGTTCAACCAAATCTTTGTCGCCAGATCTTTGGACTCGGTATCGAGGCCGCTGTCGACGACAGCAACCGTGGCGGCGTGCGAGGCTGAGGCGGCTAAACCGAAGCTAAGAGCGATAAGGCCCTTGCTAAATGCATGCAAACGCATAGGTACACTCTCCATAAATTTATCAAAAAACCAGTCGGGGGGTCCTGGCGACGAATTTATTGATAAACTAGGCGCATTGCAAGCTCTGGCTTAAACGAAAAATTTTTTTCGCTCGCCTGCCTAGTGTGCATACACCGGTGTTGCGGGGCGATTCACTGTCACGACCAGCTCATCATCACCGATTTTGACGCCTTGGACGGTGCCGATGAGGTCGCCGGGAGACTCGGCGCCCATGAGTCCGTACTTGGTGAGACGGATCTTGAGCGTTGGCATGGGGGTGTTTCGGTCGGGATATAGGCTGGTAAAATGGATGTTCTTCTCGGTGACCTTGAAGTCGAGAAAGTCTCCAGTTGGATCAGCAATCAGCACGTATTTGGTCCAGGCATAGGGCTGCACACCTTCGGTGCCTGCGGTGTAGAGCTCGATGTAAACCTCGCGAACATCTTTAGCTGCCGAGGTCAATTCTGGTGCGAGCGCGACCTTGCCAGCTAGGTAGAACTTATAGGTTGGGTCATCTTTCCACGGGTTGTAGTGAAACTTCTTCTTAGCAGGTGCTTGCGTACTTTTATGCTTAGACGTGTGATTACCGTCGCCGTCGCCGTCGCCTTTGGCGAGTGCGGGAAGCGACCAGGAGAGGAAGACGCTGGTGAGCAAGAGGGTCAAGTTGAGGTGCATGCGCAAGGTGCTTCTCCACGGAGCTAAACGGTAGGTTGCTCCTAAAGCTAGAAATCCTAGCTAAGGGACGTATCGTGCGGAGTGGAGAAAACTTTAGGTTGGAGGCCTTGGTTTGTGGCTAAGCCTGGTGTTTTCAATTGGTTGCGAGGCGAGTCGGCGGGGGTGCCAATGCCACTTTCGGACAGTTTCTAAGCTTTAAGGGCATGAAGCCCGTCGCCAAGGTCGATGACCTCGATGCTGCAGGTATATCGGTGGGCGAGCTGTGATTGATTGAACTTGTCTGCCGTGGACTTTTCAATTTGAGACCGCTCTTCAGGGGATAACGATTTAAATTTGACCTCTGTTACTGTGAGCTTGTTGCCATCTGCATCGGCGTAGCGAACAGCGTCGAACTCTAGGCCAGATTCCCAATATCTTGCCGCGTGAGGAAAAAGACCCCTATAGTCCTGCTCAAACATTTTAGACGCGTGATCGAGAATAATCTTTCGTTTTGCTTCCGCTGTATAATGGGCCCAGCGCGACCTATGGGGCGAAAAGCAGCCGTACCAGAAGGCAAGACAGTGGTCGTAAATCTTATACAGCGAGCGCTTAGTGCTGCGGGTGCTTTCGCCAAACGGTGTTTCGCGCTGCAGCAGCGACGCGTCCCTTAGGAGTTGCAGCGGACCTGACAAAGAAGTTTGTTTTGCCGACATTCTTGCAGCAATTTCTGATGGGCGGTTTGCGCCGCGGCCGACTAGTTCTAGGATGGACTTGGCCTGGTCTCCGACGATATTCTCGTCTTTGAGCAACCGTTCTGGTTCATTCTCGAGGCGCGACCCCACCTCGAAGTACAGGGTGTCGGCAAGCTGCAGCACCGACGACTTTTTATCGATATAATCCCAATACTTTGGAACTCCTCCAACCATGGAATAGCGCAAGTAACTGTCCAAGTCGGTCGGATCTAAGTCGATTTTGATGCAGAAGTATTTGTAGCCCATCGGCTTTACATGAATAATCTCGCCGGCGCGCTCAAAGAGGGGCGCTCTGCCGTTGAGAAAAATGTCGTGCATCAACGTCTGTGAGGAGCCGAGGAGGATCAAATTAATGTTGGCAGGGCAGTCGTGATCCAACCACTTTTGTAGACGCGATGGCAGTGATGGTGAGGTTCGGACCAAATAAGGAAACTCATCGATCATCACGACGCACTTGCGCCGTACGGTCGTGAGCAATGCTAGGAACTCAACCCAGTTTGTCAGAGTCACGCTTGGTAGCAGATCGCCCAAGTCAGCACAAAGCTGCGATACCTGTAGCGACTCAGCGCCTTCGATAGCCTGGCTGTAGAAAACGGAATCGGCTGACATGTGTTGCCGCGCAAATTCCATGACAAGGGCTGTTTTGCCAACACGCCTGCGGCCAAATAGAACTGTGAGCTTGCTTCGCTTGCGCGCGAGTTTCTCTAACTCACTGGTTCTATTTATAAATTCCATCTACGCCGCTCACAATAATAATTGTTACTAACAATTATTATTGTGAGGCATAATTAGATCCAGCGCTATCATTTTGACCGCGAGGCTGGCTTCAGGGAGCAAGCCCCACAGTCCGCCCAGCAAAGCCCCCAGCGTCAAAGTACCAGGTTGAACCAACTTCCTGACGATTTAGAATCGTCACCTTGCCGCTGCCTTCAGCCGGGCGTGAGCGTAGCGTCTTAGTCTGCGCTGCGACTTCGTTCGGGCCGCCGTTGAGCGCCTCGACGAGGACCCGTCCTGATAACTTGCCCTTGCTCGGCAGACGCAGGCCGAGGATATGCGCGATGGTGACCGCAACATCGGCATTGCTCGCAGGACTATGATCGACGAAGCTGGTTTTGAAATCGGGTCCGTAGGCGATCATGGTGTTGAAGGTATCGCCGCGGCCGAAACCGCCGTGCATCCCTTGTCCTTGTTGCAGCGCCGTGTCGCAGATATCCACCTGGCTCTGCGCTGGATTGGATGGGTCCGTGGCGAAGGAGCGAAAATTGACGACGATGGACGGCAGCGGCAAGCGCCCTGAGCCGACCAAGTTGATCGCCGACAACGGTAAAGCTCCGGGAAGTTCGCCTAGGCTATCGTCGGTGAAGAGTCCGCTGACGTAGTCCTGGGAGGCCAGGAAGGTGACGATCTTCTTCGCTAGTTTGGCGTCGTGGCCCGGCAGGTAGATCAGGTCGGAGCCGCCGTTGACAGCGATAATGACTTGGGCGTCAGTGCTGCCGTTGGTCTTGCCAGTACCACCGATCAAGGCATTGCCGGCGCTAAGGTGGTGCGCGACGGTCTTCGATGCTTTGGTCAACGTGGGATCGACGCGCTTGTAGGTCGTGGTCTTGCCCGAGGTGACCTGGACCTCCGGGTCAAAGATCGGCAAGGCGAGGGCATGGGCGATATCGATGGCCAGAAATCCGAGGGGTAGAAAGCCTGTGGCGACGTTTTGTTTTCCGTGGTCATCGCGGTGGATCAGGGTCTGCGCGTACGAACCTTTGACCACCTCGCCCTTTAGACCCAGGTCGTGGCGGCTGATGGTCGAAAAACCATGGTCGGAGGTGATAAACAGGTCGGTGTTTTTAGAGGCGTCTGGGTGCGCGTCGAGATAAGCGAGGATCTGCTGCAGATTGGCATCGACGTTGCGGACGGCGGCCTTGCTGGTTGGGCCATTGATACCAGGAACGACCGTGCCAAGGCTGTCGCCTTGATTGTGCTGCGATCCGTCTGGGTCGCGCGACCAGTAGACCAGGCCGAAGGGCGCTGCGTTACTTTGGAACAGCGGTAAAATGGACTTGGTGACTGCGTCGGCGAAGTACTGCTGCTGCACGACGTTTGCTGCCGTGGTGCCAGGTGTTTGGAGGTTGCCGAGAAAACCATTGTCGCCGCTTGATCCTGGTGCTGAGCCGTTGTTGCGTTTAGGCGCGCTGGTACCCAGCTTGGCAGCGACCAGGCTATGCTGCAGGCGCGGTGGTATGGGAAGCCCATCGGCGCTTCCTGTGGCATCGTCGATGATGATGGTTGCACTTGGCGCTTGGCCCTTGGCTAAGCCCTCGCTTTGCGTGACATCCTGGAGCAGGACGGGACCGATTTTGCCGACCGCGGCGGTCTGGTAGCCGGCTGCTCGGGCGATCGATAGCAAGCTGTCCTCGCTGAGAAAGTTGCCGCCGAAGTGTTCGTCGAGGTCGGCTAGGACGGGATCGGTCTCAATAAAAGGGACCATCGTCGCCGCCGGTTTTTTGCTGAAGCTGCCCGAGCTAAAGGTCCTATAGCCAACGTAGAGCATGTTGGCAAAGTCGCCGGTGTCGCCAAGATAGTGCCCAGTCGCGATGGAGGAGGCGTTGGCCGTGGTGAAGGTTGGGTAGAGCGAGTGTGAATTGCGAAACGACACACCTTGCTCACGGAGCCTGGTCAGAGTTGGCGCGAGTTCTTTGGTCACGGATCCAGGCCTAAGACCGTCGGCGACAAAGATGATGAAGTTGCGTCGCGGCTTTACACCGACACGTTCCTCTTTGGGTTCAGGACTCTTATCAGGAGTGGTGCAGCCTGTGGCGAGCATCGCGCTGATCATGATGAGCTGTGAGGCGAGCCTGAGCCTGAGCATAGGGGATCCTTGATGACCGTTGTTGTGTCGAAACTGCAAACAGAACATAGCTATACGACCGCGTGTTCATAACAAAGACTGGTTTTGTTGTCACGTCGGTCGGCGGGCTTTATCGTAAATTTACAGGTAAAGGACGCCCTAGTGGAAGGCTTCTCGCAGCATTTGAAAGGTATAGATGCCGGTGCTATGCCCATCGCTAAACTGCACTTTCAAGGCATATGAGCCCACCGACTCAATCTTGACCGGCCTGACACTATCGGCGACATCCTCGGGCTTAAGGCGCTGCGCCCTCGTCCACTCGTCGATGCAGACAGCACAAGGGCAACGGCGCCGCAGTTCGACGACGTCGATCTTATGTTTGCGGCCGTCGGTCCAAAGGACGCCGAGGGTTCGCTCGTCGACCTGACTGATATCTTTCACTCTGATGTAGCTCATGCGAGGTCCTTTTTTGGCTCAATGCTTCCATTCGAGGACAAATTGGTTCAGGGCGCCGGAGTCGACGCTGTTGAGGATCGACAGCTGCTGCGCGACGGCACCAGCGGCACCGCTATAGGCCTTGGCCGCAGGCGAGTCTGGCAGGCTTTGGACTTGCACTGAGCCTTCGTCGCCACCGACGACGACTCTGGGGTCGAGTGGAATGCCGCCGAGGAAGGCGACTCCGTACTCGCGGGCGAGGCGTTCGCCACCACCGCTGCGGAAAATCTCGTGCTTCTTGTCGCAACCGTCGCAGACGAAATAACTCATCGTTTCGATCACGCCCAGGACCGGTACCTTAAGCGTTTTGAACATGCTGATCGCTTTGCGTACGTCGATCAGCGACACCTCCTGGGGCGTCGTGACGATCACGGCACCGGTGACCGGCGCGGTCTGCGAGATCGTGAGCTGGATGTCGCCCGTGCCAGGTGGGTAGTCGATGATCAAGTAATCGAGTTCGCCCCATTGTACTTGGGTGAGAAACTGTTTTACGACATTGCCGGCCATCGGCCCGCGCAGGATGGTGGCTTCGCCAGGTTGAGAAAACATGCCGGCAGAGAGGACCTTCACGCCGTGCGATTCGGGTGGCACGATGACGTTAGGTCCAGCGTCGTGTGCGGGTTTGGTGATGCGCACCATGCGTGGCACAGACGGGCCGTAAACATCCGCGTCGAGCAGACCAACCTTAGAGCCGGCCTTGGCTAAGGCAAAGGCCAAATTGACCGCCGTGGTGGACTTGCCGACGCCGCCCTTACCACTGGCGACGGCGATGATATTCTTGACGTGCTGCAGGGACGGATTGGTCGCCGCTGCCGCACTAACCTGCGGCGCCCGGGTTGTGGCGGTCATAGTGACCGTCACGTCGCTGACGCCAGGCAGTGCCTTTAGGATGTCTTCAACCTGCGATTTTAGCTGTTCCTTGACCGGGCAGGCCGGCGTCGTCAGATTGACTTCAAGCGAGACGCTGCTACCGTTGATGACGACAGCACGAACAAAACCGAGGGTGACGATGTCTTGATGGAGGTCGGGATCCATGACGACGCTCAGCGCCGACTTGATGTGTGCCTCGGTCAGGAGCGGTTTAGGAGTTCCCACCACTTTGTCTTTGATCGATGAAAATAAACCCATGCTTGGTCCCGCCCTTAGGTAGTCGAAAGGTTCTCGAGATAACGGATGGCCTGCATGCCTGCTTGGCAGCCCATACCCGCGGCGGTGATCGCCTGGCGAAACACATGGTCGGCAATATCGCCGGCGGCAAAGACGCCAGGAACCTTGGTTTCGGTGAAGTTGGTGACCTTGAGATAGCCGTTTTCGTCGTGGTCGAGGAAGTCTTTAAACAGCGAAGAGTTTGGGGTATGGCCGATCGCCATAAATAAACCGGCGATGGGCATTTCTTCGAGCTTGCCGGTGTCTTCGTTCTTGAGCACGGCGGCGGTGAGGCCGGTGTGGTCGGCTTTCGTGTCGACCACATCGTAGGGCACCAGGAACTTGATCTTTGGGTTCTTGCGCGCCCGTTCTAGCATGATTGCCGAGGCGCGAAATACCGGCCGGCGGTGGATGAGAATCACTTCCGAGCAAAGCTTGGCAAGGTAGCTCGCCTCTTCCATCGCTGAGTCGCCGCCGCCGACGACGATCACCTTCTTGTCTTTGTAGAAGAAACCGTCGCAGGTGGCACACGTAGATAGGCCACGACCCATCAGTGCGGCTTCGGATGGTAGCTTCAAGGTCCGGGCTGTGGCTCCGGTCGCAATGATGACGCTGTGCGAGGTGAACTCTCGGTCGCCGGCCCATAGCCGCAGCGGCCGCTTTGAGAAATCGACCTTGGTGATCTCTTCGTAGACGACCTCGGCACCGATCCGTTCGACTTGAGCGGTCATGTCCGCCATCAGCTGCGGGCCCATGATCGCCTCGCGCATCCCCGGCCAGTTTTCGATCTCGGTCGTGGTCGTCAGCTGGCCACCATGCTGGATGCCGGCGTAGACTTGGGTTTTCAGACCACCCCGGGTAGTATAGATCGCGGCTGTAAGCCCGGAGGGGCCGGTGCCAATAATCGTCACGTCGTTTGTTGCGCTGCTCATGGAGAATTCCTCAGTGTGGCAGGACTGCTGCTTTTTGTGGCGCCTGAACTTAGCAAGTTCGCAGGCGGCCCGCCAAGGTATTCCAATAAGCCATGCCAAGACCACTCCTGCGCCTCGCTCGGGATTGGCGCAGATGGGTAAAAAGGCTATCATTCCGGGATGATTGAATCGCCTGTGGGCAGAGGGAGGGAGCATGTTCCGACGCGGCCGTAGTGCACTGATTGGGGCGCTTTTGCTTTTGTCACTGCGAGGGCAGGTGGCTTTGGGCAGTCAGTCAGAGGATAGGTCGAGCGACGCCGATGCGATTGGGCGGCTTTTAGCGCTGCATGGGACGAAGCTGGCGCAGGGTATTTTGGTGCAGAGACTGAGCGACGGCGCCGTGCTGTATCAAAAGGAGGCGACGCAGCTTCTTGCTCCTGCCTCGGTCACCAAGGTCGTCACCTCGGCTGCAGTGCTGTCCAAGCTTAGTCCGGTGTTTACCTTTAAGACGCCGATCTATTACACCGGTCAGCGCAAGAACGATAAAATTCTCGGGGATTTGGTCGTCGTTGGCAGTGGTGATCCCTTCATCGTCTCGGAGAAACTGTGGCAACTGGCTGCTGATATCAAAAACCTCGGCATCCGTGAAGTGAGCGGTGACCTGGTGATCGACAATAGCCTGTTCGATAGCGAAAACCGCGATGATTCCCGTCAGGGCGGTATCCGGCAGTCAAGCAATGCCTATGATGCGCCCGTATCGGCATTTGCAGTTAATTTTAATACCTTTGCCGTAGCCATCGCGCCCAGTGGACGGGCCGGCCAAAGCGTACTGGTCAATCTAGATCCCTACCCCCTGCGTGGAGTGGTGCTCGAGAACTCCGCGCTCACCACGAAAGCGGGGGCGCATCGGTCGCTTCAGGTGACGCGGCGCGTTAGCGGCAAGGACGAGCGACTGCAGGTTGCGGGAACGATCGGTGTAGGAGCGCCGATGCAGAAGGTCTACCGCTCGGTCGGCAACGAGGTGCAGGCGTCGGGGGAGTATCTGAGGGCGTTTTTGAAAAACGCTGGGGTGATCGTGGCGGGAGGCGTTAGGGCTGGGCTTAAGCCGAAGGAGGCGACCTTGCTGCTGGAGCTAGAAGGCTACGAGATGCGCAAGATCGTCACCGGCCTCAATACCTTCTCCAATAACTTCATTGCCGATGCCTTGGTGAAGCGCCTGGGCGCGGCCTATCCGATCAAAGGGTCGGCGGACGCTCCAGGCTCGGGGAGCTTTGCCAATGGGGTGCAGGTCCTACGCGATTTTCTCGGCAAAGACGTCGGCATCACCTCGAACTTCGTGCTGGAAAACGGGTCGGGCTTGGCCACGGAGAATCGCCTGAGTGCGCGCCAGGTGGTCGATGTGCTCGCCTATATGGCGAAGCATATGGAGGTATTTCCCGAGTTCCTCGCCAGTCTGCCGGCCACGGGCTGGGACGGCACCCTGAAGAAGCGTTTTGGCAAAGGCGACGCAGTCGAACTAAAAGGCCTGATCCGAGCGAAGACCGGGACCTTGACGGAGCCCATCGCGGTGTCGGCAATCGCCGGCTACTTTCGCCATCCCAAGCACGGCATGGTGGCCTTTTGTATCTTGGAAAACGGCAAGGACGGGTCGAGTCAGCCGGCGGTGGCGGATCTGCGCGATCAACAAGACCAAGTCCTCACGGCCTTTATGAATCTGCTGTAGGAGCCAGGCATTCAGCTTGATACTCTTCGAGCGTAGCCTTTAAGGAGCCCTCGATGTTGCAAGAATCCACCCTGTCCGACCTGCGCCAGTTACTCGGCCAGGCCAATGTCTTGACTAGTCCCAGCGACCTTGAGGCCTATGGACGCGACTGGACGCGGGTGCACCAAGCTAAACCCAGCGTTATCTTGCTGCCCGCATCGACGGCCGAGGTGGCGGCGGTTGTGACCTATTGCCAAGCTCATAAGTTGCCGATCGTGCCAAGCGGCGGTCGCACCGGGCTCGCCGGTGCAGCGGTGGCGACCAACGGCGAGGTCGTGCTGTCACTAAGCCGCATGACGAAGATCGAGGAGCTGGACGAGGTCGGTCAGACCATTCGGGTTGAGGCGGGTATCACGACGCAGCAAGTTCAGGAAGCGGCTAAGCAGGTGGGCCTGTTTTTTCCGCTCGACCTGGCTGCGAAGGGCAGTTGCCAGATCGGCGGCAATATCGCCACCAATGCCGGCGGCGTGAAGTTTATTCGGTTTGGCGGCATGCGCGAACAGGTGCTTGGGATCGAGGTGGTCTTGCCTAGTGGCGAAGTGCTCGATATGAACACGGGGCTACGTAAGAACAACACCGGATATGACCTGCGCCAGTTGTTTATTGGCTCCGAAGGAACCCTGGGCATCGTGACCCGGGCGACCCTGCGTCTGACGCCGCCGCCGCGCAATATGCAGGTGAGTGTACTGGCTGTGCCGAGCTTCGAGTCGATGTTGCAGATCCTCAGTGTATGCGGCAAGGCTGGCGTGCAGTTGACGGCCTTCGAGTTTTTTACCCGGGCGGCGCATGAAATCGTTCTGCAGCACGCTCTAGGTGCACGTTCGCCATTTGCGGAAAAGTCGCCCTACTATGTCCTCCTGGAGGTGGAGGAGGGAGCTGGTGGCATCGACGTGATGCAACCGCTGCTCGAGCAGATCTTTGCCGCGGATTTGATCAGCGATGCGGTCGTGGCGACTTCATCGGCGCAGTTTAAGGAGCTCTGGGGCCTGCGCGAGAACATTACCGAAAGCCTGTCAAAGCATGGCCACATCCGCAAAAACGATATCTCCTTGGCCATCGGCCAGCTGGCCGCCTTTACCGCGGACCTGGAGCTTGAGGTCGCGGCGGCGCCTAAAGATATTCAGTTGGTGCTCTTTGGCCACATTGGCGACGGCAACCTGCATATCAATTACGTCGGTCTGAACAAGGCAGAGTCCTTTGCTGATTTTAACGCACGCGCGCGACTGATCGAACTGAGGATCTTTGAACGCCTGGCCCGCTACAAGGGCAGCATCAGCGCTGAGCACGGTATCGGCCTGCTGAAGAAAAAGGATCTGCACTTTTCGCGTAGTGAGCCAGAAGTGACTTTGATGCGGCAAATCAAGCAGCTTTTGGATCCAGCGAACCTTTTGAACCCGGGTAAAATATTCCCTTAGCTCATCGATAGTTCTATGATATTGCTACTAAATTATTAAGGTGCTGCTCCTCATCATGAATTTCTGATAAAGCGAAGGTCTGTTCTGACCCGCTTTGTCAGGCACTTTGGAGACTTTTCATATGACAACCGCCAGCCCGAACCTAAAGACCCTCGGCCTCGACAACCTCGGCATTCACACTGCCGCCGAGCTTCATTACAACCCGTCTTACGACGACCTTTTTCGCTTCGAAACGAGCCCAAGTGCTCAGGGCTTCGAGAAGGGGCAGGTGTCCAAACTGGGCGCTGTCAACGTCGACACTGGGCGATTCACCGGCCGGTCGCCTAAAGATAAATACATCGTCGTCGATCCAGACAACAAAGAGCATGTCTGGTGGTCGGGTACCGGTTCTGACAATCAGCCGATGCAGCAAGAGGTTTGGAACAAGCTAAAGGGTCTGGTGACTGGACGCTTGAACGGTAAACCGCTGTTTGTCGTCGATGCCTTTTGCGGCGCTAACCCCGCCACTCGTTTGTCGGTCCGCTTGGTGACGGAAATCGCCTGGAAGGCGCACTTTGCCAAGAACATGTTTATTCGGCCAACAGCCGAAGAGTTGAAGTCCTTCAAACCGGACTGGACCATCCTGGATGCCTGTAAGACCCAGGCCGACAATTTTAAAGAGCTCGGCCTGCGCACCGAGACCTTCGTTGCCTTCCATCTAAAAGAACGTATGACCCTGATCGGTGGCACCTGGTACGGCGGTGAGATCAAAAAGGGCATCTTCAGTATCATGAACTATTTCCTCCCGCTAAAGGGCATTGGCGCCTTTCACTGCTCGGCCAACCAAGGCCTCAAGGGCGACACGGCGCTGTTCTTTGGCCTGTCTGGCACCGGCAAGACCACCCTGTCGACCGATCCTAAGCGCGCCTTGATCGGCGACGACGAGCACGGCTGGGATCATGACGGCGTGTTCAACTTTGAAGGCGGGTGCTACGCCAAGTGCATCAATCTATCGGACGACAGCGAGCCGGAGATCTATCATGCCATCAAGCGCGATGCGCTGCTCGAGAACGTCGTGCTGAGCGCCGACGGCACCCCCGACTTCAACGATCAGTCGAAGACCGAAAACACCCGCGTCTCCTACCCGATCTATCACATCGAGAATATCGTCAAGCCAGTTTCCAAAGGCGGCCATCCAAAAAGCGTCATCTTTTTGACGTGTGATGCTTACGGTGTATTGCCTCCGGTGTCAAAGCTGACCTTTGAGCAGGCACAGTACCAATACCTATCCGGGTACACGGCCAAGGTGGCTGGTACCGAGATTGGCGTCAAAGAACCACAGGCGACCTTTTCGCCGTGCTTTGGCAACGCCTTTCTCCTGTTGCACCCAACCGCCTACGGCAAGGTCCTCTCTGAGAAGATGCGTCAGCACGGGTCGTCGGCCTACCTCGTCAACACCGGCTGGAGTGGTGGCGCCTATGGTACCGGCAAACGCATGAGCCTCAAGGTCACTCGGGCCATTATCGATGCCATCTTGGATGGTTCGATCAACAAGGGTCCATTTGAGAAGTTCCCGGTCTTTGGCTTTGAAGTGCCAACGGCGATTGCTGGAGTCGACAGCAAGCTGCTCAACCCACGCAACACCTGGGCGGATAAAGCGGCCTATGACCAAGTCCTGAAGAAGCTGGCCGGAATGTTCGTCGAGAAGTTCCGTCGCTTCGAGGATACCGCGGCCGGCAAGGAGCTGGCGAAGTTTGGACCCCAGCTTTAATGAGAGACCTAGGCAAAAAGCACCTAGGTGTTTTTTGCCGCAGCGCTCTTAGGTAAATGCTGCCCATCGTCGGCGTGGACAAATCCAGCTATATTAACTGGGTATGACCACGACCGACGACACTACAACCAGCAACGAGTCGCCCGAGCTTGCAGTTAAACGCAAGCCTTGGTTGCGTCGTACTCGCTTGCGCATGATCGTCGCGCGCGTATTGGGCTGGGGATTCATCGCTGGCGTTGCCAGCGTTGCCGCTGTTTATGGTGGGATCAAAGTCTATCTGACACCAGGGCGGATTAAAGACCTGCTCACCGAGCAGGCGGCCGTCCAGACCGGCGGACGCCTAGTGATCGGTGCCGTCGAATTCGATGTGCTCAGCGGTTTGCGTCTACTCGATGTCAGCTATACGCCACCACTCGTGGGCGATAGCCGCGGCGTATTGGCCGGCGGTGCCCTGGAGCCAAAGGTTCTGGCCGCGTTTAAGCGCCTGCGTATCGAATACAGTATACCCAAGCTCTTCGCTGGCCGCGTCGAGCTGCGGGCGCTGCAACTTGAACATCCTGACATCTATTTAAAACAGACCGACGGCATCTTCAATTTCGCTGGGATCATGGCGTATCGCGACGCGCATTTCCCCAAGCCTAAAGAGCTGGTTGGCCCGCCGGCACCAGAACCGGTGAAGGCGCCCGGTCCGGTCGGCAAGGGACTGTTGCCCTTTGATCCGGCGTTGCTTTATCTGCCGGTCCACCTCTTGGTGCAAAATGTCGGGATGGAAAACCTAGTGCTCGCCCTGACCAAGGAGGACCAGGGGCGGATCACGCAACAGATCAACACCTCAGGGTTTTCTTTGGACCTGGGCCTCACCTGGTTTGGTAACGTCAGCTCGATCTGGCTGAATTCGATGAGCAGCTTTGAACGTCCTTTGACTCTCACCCTTGATGCTGAGCCGGCACCAGGAGCCAAGTTGGTGCGGTCGCTCAGCCTCGAGTCAGCACTGGGACTGCGCTTTGAACTATCTAATCTGACCCGGGCTAAGGTCGATTTGGCGACGCAGGTCATCAACGTAGCGACGCCCGCAGCGAGCTACAAGGACCTCAGGACATTGGTCAAAGTCGCGGTCAATCTCAGCGATGATTTAAAGGGCATACGCATCGATACCGTGGAAGCCGAACTAGCCGATGCCATCAGCTATAACCTGGGCGGGTCGATCAGCGTGGCCGACAGCCGTATGGAGCAGATCACGCTGAAATTGAAGCAGCAACTGCACTTAGATCTAAAGCAGCTGGCGTCCCTCGCTAAGCCCTTTGTGCCAGATCTCAAAGCCTCCGGAGAAATCTCCCTGGAAGACTTTAAGATCAATGGCACGGTCGAACCAGAAAAGCTTAAAGCGGCGGCGAAGGACTTGATCCTACCTTACGTGTCGGGAACCCTGTGGCTGAGCGAGGTCTTCGTCGACCTCCCGGCGACCGGGGTTGCGATGGAGCCCCTGGATGGCTCTTTATCGATTGCGGTCGGACCAGCTCTTAGCGGTGGTGGTTCCCAAGTCGATGTCGCCCTCGATCTCAATCTGCCCAAAGTGACAGCCGAAAAGCAAACTCCACTTGGTTTGGTGTCGGCCGGTGTAGCTGACTTTACCACCAAGGTCACGGCTCGGGCCCTCTGGCCGCAGATGGTGGCACCAATCTTAAAGGTGAATGTCCAGGCAGCTCATGTCACGGCCAAAGGCGAGCATATCGCAACGGTCGATGTACCGTTGTTTTTAGATATCGACGCCGAGGGTCGCCAAGATCTGGAGCACCTGGGGCTCAACGCTAATTTGGAGCTGACAGGACTTGCCGAGCTTAGCGCCATGGCCGACTGCCTGGATAGCTGTACACACCTTCGGTCCAACCTGCAGGCACGCCTGAGTTCACTGGCCAAGCTTCATGCCATACTGCTGCCACTCAGTGAACCGCTGAAGCTCGCAGCGGTGATGCCGACCCACCTGTCGGGTGCGGTGGATCTTCAGTTCGGCTTGCGTGGTCGCCTGCCGAATCCTCGCACGACGCCGCCTAAGGAGCTGGTGGAACAAGCGGATATTCAATTCAGCACGCAGCTCAATGTGAGCAAACTCAATGCTAAGTTGCCGCTTGATCACATCGATCTCAAGGGCCTTGATACGCGTTTTAGTCTTGCGGGCTCGACGCATCAACAGAAGCTCGATTTCACGCAAAAGTTTGATAGGCTGACTCTGATCTTGCCAAAGCCTCAGGCGAAGCCTGCTGAGAGCCCAGGCCTGGTCACCACAGGCAACGCAGCTACACCTGCTCCAGCGGCTATACCTGCTCCACCGTTGACTGCGGCCGCGTCCGTTGCAGCGGCCGAGGAAAAGCCGCCGCAACCGGTGGCAGTCGATCACTTCGCGTTTGACCTGAGTATCGACAATGCCATCGACGGGGCGGTTGACATCAGCCAGGTGAATGCTCTGCTGCATCGTATGTTGACCAAAGTAGAAACAAAATTGTTTGTGGGAAAAGTCGCGATGGATGGCGTTTTGCCACATCCCATCGCCGATTTTCAGCTGACCAGTCGGGTGAGCCAGGAGCAAATGAACAATCTTGTGCTGCACGATTTAACCCTGCGGCTGCCAGAGTTCGGCACCGTCGTCCAGCTTGGGGCGACGGCGGGGATTGGTGCTGATTTTCAACCACAAAGCCTTCATGCCAAACTGGATACGCAGGTTGTACACAATGGCGAGGAGAAGCTCCCCGGCGGCATCAAGACCTCCGGACGCATGGGACTTAGGTTGGCTGTAGATAGCGATGATATGCGTACCGTGGGCGTTGACGGTTACGTTTCCTTTGCCCATTTCAATGTGATGGTGCCAGGTAAACAGCCAAATGATCCCGCCTTGCTCACCCTAGAGAAGATGAATGGCCAGATCCCGTTTCGGCAAGTGGTCAAGCTAGCAAAGCCGACTGCGGCAGCGACTGCGACCACTTCAGCCTTACCAGTAGGTCGAGCTGCCACGGTGGCCGCAGCTGGGTCCTCGTTGCCTGGCCAAAGCCAGTCACTTCCTGAGGTCGTCGTTGCGAGTGACGGCGATGTGGCAGTGGATACTGATGCGGTGTCCATGGCCCATGCCGTGCAGACTTACATGGCTAAGAGCGATAGCCGGCCTATGCCCGGAAGCAATCTGGTGGCGACGGTTGATTACGGCTCGATCCGGCCGTTCTACCCGGAAAGGCGACCGCTTTCGATCCACCGCCTTGAGGTCGCTAATCTGGAGTTCTCGAAGATGGAGTTTGACATGGAGCTGCGCCAGAATTGGTTCGCTCTTAATCAGTTCGTCATCGGCTTTCTCGGTGGCAAGATCGAGGGCGACTTCCAGTTAGCCTTTGATGCGTCAAATCCGGTGCCAAGTTCGATTCCGCAAAGCCTTCGCGCCTCAGTGCATTTGACGCGGCTTGATACTAGAAAGCTGATCGAACGCTTCCCAAGCCTCAGCGGCAAGGCCTCGTCGTCTGAACTATTTTCCAACCCCTACATCGATGCGACCCTGCATCTGGTCTTTGACATGCGTTCGAATGATATCGCAGGAGGTCTGGACATCTCGTCGATTGGCAAAGAGCAATTGCGCATGATCCTGTATTTCGTCGATCCATTTGAGCAGAATCCAACCATTGGCGATATCCGCAAGGCTCTGGCCTTTGGCGAAGTGCGGCAGGTGATCATTCCGCTCAAAAATGGCGAGGTCGGTATGGATGTCGATCTGCGTCTTCTCGGCGCGCCGATTCCTTTACCTAAACTAAGTCACTTCCCGATCAGTCAGTTACTGCAAAATGTGAAAGATCAATCAGCTCCCGCCGCCAGTGGAGCCGGGTGAAGGAGGACAGGGTGAGACGGCGCGAAATAAATGGATGGTTGATGGTTGCTGGAATGGGATTGGCGGGCTGTACCTTCAATTTTGATGTGACGAGTCAGCGTACGGCCTTGGAAAACCAAGTCATGGGCACCTATAAAGAACTCGATGATGATTTGATCCTTGCCTCGTCAGTCCGCGGCCTCAAAACCAAGGTCGATACGGCTCCCGTCAAAGTTTCAGCCAGCAAGCAGGGCGCGCTCGATGCGCGGCAAAATCAGCTATTCAATCAGGATGATATCGACGAACTCAAGCAGCAGCAGATCCTAGGCGAAGCGGCAGGAGGGACTGTCGTCTTGTTACCTCGGCACTTGGTCAAGGGGGAGGCACCTGCAACCAAGGACTATGCCTTGGCGGCACAGATTGCGGCTGAAGAAAACCGTGACCGTCAAGCCATCTGGCAGCGGATCATCGATGCTAATGAACACCTCTCCGCTCGCGACCTGCCAAACGTCAAGATGACCTACGCCAAGATGCTGCGGGACAGCGCCGCTGGTGGGGTCTGGTATCAAGATGACACGGGGTCATGGGTGCAAAAGCCGTCGCATGGCGCAGGCAGGCTATGAGCAGCAGCGGGCGGCTCTGTGCATGCATGGTGGTTGTGCTCCTAGCAGGAGCATGCCAGAGCCGGCGCTATCTGGAGGATTTTCACCCGGAGTCTTACACGCCAGGTTTGAGCTTTTACACGCCCGAGCAAGTGACTGCGGGCAGCGACTCAAATTTTTCGCCTGATCTGTCGCCCAACGGCGAGTATGTCTTTTACACCTCCGACCGCGGTGGCAATAAGGATCTTTGGGTGAAGCCCACGGTCGGTGGATTTGGTCGCCTGGTGACCAATCACTCGGCCGATGACTTTGCCCCGGTGCTGAGTCCAGATGGCAAATACGTCGCCTTTATTTCGCGGCGTACCGATGCTGCTGGCGATGTGCATGTTTTGAAATTGGGCAGGTCGTGGGCGAAGTTCTTTGGCAATCCCGAAGGGACCGTACTTGATATTAACTCGCCACAAACCGAGGACACAAACCCTTCGTGGTTCCCCGGCAGCGACCGCGTGGTGTTCGCGGCGCGCTTGCCTGGAGACAAGCAGCCAGCGTTGATGGTGGCGGACCTGGATACGCTGACGCCCGAGCCGCTCGCTGATCTGAAAGGGGACCAACCTAGCGTGTCTCCTGATGGGACGATGGTGGCCTATGTCAACCTGGGCGCACTTTACATTTATCATATGGACACGCGCAAAATCGAACAAGTGACCGCTGGTGGGCTGCTGCAGGATGGGCAACCGAGGTTTACCGGTGATGGCAAGTCCCTGCTGTTTATTCGCTATAGCGATGATACCAACGGTGATGGAAAGCTAGACGGTGATGATCAGCCGACCATTTGGCGGCTCGATTTAGCGCTCCAGAGGCAGGCGAAGCAACGCGAAAACTACTTGATCATGCCGCTGACCGCCGCGTCCTTTGCCGCGTATTCGCCGCAGATTCGCGGACCCTATTTGTATGCCGCTCTCAAGACTGAGTTGGGTCTGGATATCTTTCGCTTTCCTGAATTTGGTCAGAGCAAGCTAAGTTCTGATATGGCCGTGGTGTTGGCACAGTTTGATCAGCGTTCAAATGAATATGAAAAGTCCTTGATACTCCGTCGCGCCGAGGCTGCCTTTGCCTTGGCGCATCAAGACGACCTTGCTGCGGAGTGTGCCCTGCGCGAATTGCAGTGGGTCGTGCAGCATGGGCGCATTGTCGAAGCGAAGTGGGTCTACGCCAAGCTTAAGGCGCAATCGGGCTTTGATCCGGCGATCCACGCACTGGCTGACCTTGCCATGATCTTGTTGGACTTAGAACCGATTGGTTATCCAAAGTTCACCGAGAATCTCACCGTTGAGCAGACACAAAAACTGGTGGAGTTACTGGTCCGTACGGAGACTATCGCAAAAAAGAGTCAATCCTCAAAGCGGGTCATTGGTCAGGCTGAGCTACTCAAAGCACAAATCCTGGCCGCACAGCGGCAATACTTTGCGGCCAATCAGCTCCTTGCGCAGGTGGCCAAGAGCTACGGTGGAGACCGTAGACTGGCGGCTGAGGCCGCTTACTATGCGGGCGTCATCACACCGGCGACAGCCGATGATGATACGGCTGTCAAAGTCCTCAAGGAGGTTGCTGCTACGTATCCAGACCAACGCGAGGTCGCACGGCGGGCGGCCCATGCGGCGATAAGTCTGCTTGAACGGCATGATGACCGGCTGGAGCAATTGGTGGCCTTGCGCGTATCTGCTAAGGGCATTCCACTGATGCCTGCTCTTGCTCACATGCGGATCGCAGACATCTTCTTGGCTCAGGGAAAGGAGGCGGTCGCTGCCAATGAGCTTCGCCAAATCATTGATCTTTATCCGGAGTCACCGGAAATCATGGTGGAGGCGGCAACGCGCCTGTTACCACTCGATCTAAAGGCAGAGCGCTTTGCCTTGGCCGAGTCGTCCCTCAAGCGCTTGGCTCAAGGTCTAGAGCGCGGCCGTCCGGAGTATATCGCTCAGGCCAAAGAACTGCTCTTTGCATTCTACCTAAGTCGCGGCGAAGACCTCCTAAAGCAGCGGGAACCCGGCTTGGCAATGAAGGTCTATGCGCAGGTTTTGGCCCAAGATGAGCGAAATATCAGTGCCCACCGTGGGCGCATCGATGCTGCATTTATGAACCAGACACTCAGTGACTTGGTCGAAGAGTACGCCCGTCATGTCAGCGAGCAGCCGGAGAGTGCTGAATGGGTCTATATCTACGGCTATGCGAAAACCTACACCATCGATCAAGCCGTAGGTCCTAGCGCGCGCCTTGCGGCGATCGATGAGGCCACCGAACTGGTCGAAAAGGCGCGCCAACTCAACGGGCAGATTTTACAGATCCATCAAACGCTTGGTTGGCTGTACATGCAGAAGAACTTCACCGTTTGGCAATACTACCGGTCCGGATCTATGGTGGGATCGCTAAGCCAACGTGGTAGCTTAGTGCGGGATTTCTTTGGTGCCGGTGACCCAGACTGGCGCGAGCTGGCGATTGAGGCGTATCAAAACGCTTATTTTCTTAGTCAGCCCGCGTCGGTTGAACGGGCTGGGTTGGCGCAAAATCTCGGCCAAGCTTACTATTCCCTGCACAACTATAAAAAGTGCTTGGACTATTATTTGCAGAGGGTGCATCTACTCTCAGTGATCCCCATGCGCGACGCTCGTGCTGAAGCGATTTTGTTTGAGCGCGCCGGGCGCTCGGCCTTTCAAATCGATGAGCTGGGCTTGGCTGCAGATTTACAGCGGCAAGCCTTGGCTGCCTGGGAACGGGTTGGCAAAGATGAACGCATTGCTTACTCGCTAGATGCATTGGCATTGAGTCGGCGCGAACAGGGCGACTTCATTGAAGCCGCGACCTTGTATGAGCGCCTGAGTCGCATCCAGGAACGTACCGGACAAGAGGTGAATTTAGTCGGGACCCTGTCCAACCTCGGTTACTGCGCCTTCATGCGCCACGACTATAGCGGTGCGCTCGTGCTGTTTGACAAGGCCGAGGCCGCGCTCAACTTGGTGCTGCAAAGCCCGGATAAGTTGGCGGCGGAGGAGGCGAAGAAGAGCAAGGATACGTCGATTAAGATCGCCTTAGGCGGTGGTAGCTCGGCGGCCAAGGGCTTTGATTTCCTCACGAGACGGTTGCTTATTCTGTCATTTCGGGCGGAAATCTACGAAAAGATGGGGCGACTCGACTTGGCGCTCGCCACCAACGAAGAGCGCTTGAAGGTTTTGCAGGATGCCTCGGGCCAAGAGAAAAAGCATCTGGCCGAGAGTGAGGCTCTGGTCGATAATGCTATCGGTGACCTGCGCCTAAAGGCCGGATTTCACAGTGGTGCAAAGTTAGCGTATGCGGCCGCCGCCTTTGCGGCGAAAGTGGCAGCGGGTGCTGACCAAAAACTGAGTTCGCCCGGCGAATTAACCAACCGTATCAACCGGGCACGGGTGGCGCTTCGGCTAGCGAGTCTGACCTTACTTGGCAGCAAGGAGCTGGCCGGTGAACTAGCCGATCTTGACGCCACGTCCGCACAGCTGCGTCCGATCTACCAAAGTGGCGTCAAAGCACAAGGCCGGCCGCTGGCGACTAGCTTGGAACTCGCCTCATCGCTGCGTTTAACGGTAGGTGGCGCCAAGACGGATACAGCAGCAAAAACCGGTCTCGAAGAGTCTCTTGCGGTTTATAAAGCCATCGCTGCGCCGCCCGCAACATCGCTTGGTGCGGTCCTGGCGTACCAGCATTTCGTACCAGGTGTGACGACAGAAGGCGAAACCCAGTGGAAGAGTCTCGCCCAAGCGGGTAGCATCACGAAAGCCTTCGAGGCCCTGGACCGCTGGATTGCTTCGGGTGGTGTGATGCGCACGCCGCCGGATCGACGCTTGGCACGGCAATTATTCGAGGCGCAGCTCGACGCGGCGTGGACCAATCCGGATGCGGCAGTGGCATTGACCTTGGTGCGGCGGTTTGCTTTGATGCGGCTTAGCGATATGGCTCAGCGCTCCGGTTTGGACCAGGCTCGCAGCCATAAGCTGTTGGCGCTACGCGACACGCCACAGATTTTTAAGGCGCTTGGTGATGCCGATGCAGCACTTTGGGTGCATAAATCGTTGGCCGGCGATGTCTACGCTGTGCTGATGGCAAAAGGTAAGGTCAGCACGGGACGCGGTAAGGTTTTGCCAAAGCAAAGCCTCGATGCGGCAACCTATGCTCGGATATTCGAAACCACCGGTCTAAGCAAAGCAATGCCTGAACAAGGCGGAACGGTTTATCTCATACCCGATCAAGAGCTGTTTGACGTGCCGTGGGAACAGCTAGGAAGTGCCAATGGGCTCCTGCAGCAACGCCTAGTAGCGTATGCCCCGGCTCTGGACCTGCTGCCGGAATTCGTTCAGGGTCGTCGCCTCGGCAAGGGGAGCTTGGGATACGTTGGGAAAGATCTGCCGGCAGCGACCTTCGCCTCTGCCAATGCCAAGCGTACCTTGCAAGCGGTGGCACTTGAGGCGCCGGCGCCGCTGCTCGACCGCTTGACCCCTTATGATCTATTGCATATCGATCTACCGCTGTGGCTAAACGACGTCGAGCCAGGGGAAAGCACAGTGGCGGCTGGTCTTAAAGGAGCGCGCTCGAGCCAAAGCGATCTTCCCCTAAAGCGCCTTGCAGGGTCGACCTTGCCGAGTGCCACTGCGGTGATTTATGGCAAGGTCGAGCGCGCAAACCGCGATCTCGACGCCAGTGGCGAAGGTCACGATGGGTGGCTGTTTCTGTCCTTGGCGCACCTAAGCGCGGGTGTTCCGACGGTCTTTATGGCTGACGGCAAACGACCACCGGTGTGGCCGGCGTTCTATGCGGCTTTAGCGACTTCGTCGGTGGGGGAGGCCGCAGCTGCGGCGCAGCTTTCGGGCCGTGTTCTTGGATATCCTGGAATTCCTGGTAAAGATGAAGAGTCCTTTGCTAAGGAGCAATTGCCCAAAGCCCTTGATGCGGCCGATGATGCCAAGGCGGATCAGGATTTTGACGCGGCGGCCGTGCTCTATCGTCGTTCTTTATACGACGCGCAGCGACTTTCAAAGGGTGATAGCGAAGACATGGCGCTTAAGGGCTTGGTCCAGTCTCTGGTACAAAAGCGAGACTATGAAGGGGCCTTACCGTTTCAAATGCGCCTAGCAGAACGCTTGAATCCAGCCGTGCCGACTCCGGCCGCTCCTGGAGCCAAAAAGGAGGAAAAGGATCCGGTTGACTACGCTAGATCACTGCTAGAGGCCGCGGCGATCGCCGTCAAAGGCAGTCAAGCGGACGTCGCTGGTCGGCTGCTAGACCAGGCCGAAGTGGTCTTTAAGTCCGAGGATATGCCCGATCAGCTCGGCAAGGTTTGGCAATACCGTGCGATTAGTTTTGAAAATCAACATCGCTACGAGGACACCTTGGCGGCTTATGAGCAGGCTCGTGGCTTATACGCCAAGGTCAAGCCTGATGAGGCGGCGAATCAGCTTCTAAACATCGGCAATGTTTACAATCGCGATCTTAGCGATAGCGTCAAAGCACTGGAGTACTATACCCAAGCAGCAGATGCTTTTAAGGCGCTAAAGAAACAGGATCTCTACCTCTCGGTCTTGATCGACAAGAGCAGCACCTTGATGACCATTGGCGACCTGGATGCAGCGTCGGCTATCTTGGAGCGGGAAGTGATTCCGAATATCGACCGTGCTAAGCAAACGGTCCTGTGGGTGCGCGCTTCACAGATGCTCACCAACGCCTACTTTCGTGCGGGGCTTTTCCAGGAGGCTAAAGATCGCAATGAGTTGACCATTGCCGCTGCGGCACTTGTAAAGGTTCAGCTGGCCCGCGTTGGTCTACAGGTCGATGCCATGGGTATGAAGGCGATGATCGCCGGTAAACTTGGTCAGTACAAATCAGCCTTTGCCGAGTTTCAGGCAGCGGTCAAGATAGCGCAGGAGTATAAGCTTCAAGGTCCGCTGGCATCGCTTTACAACAACTATGGTTTCTGGGCGCGAGAGTACGGTGCGGTCGATCAATCGATCGCCTTTTTTGATGCGGCTTTACGCATCGATACCGACCTAAAGTCGCGTAGCTCAATTGCTTTTGATCATCGCAATATGGGCCTGAGTATTATTTTGAAGGGCGACTTCAACCGCGCCAAGGATTTATTAAAGGATGCGTTAGCTGTCAGCGAAGAGCTCCACTTGGTCTACAATGAAGCGTATTGCCAGTTTGGCCTTGGCGATATCGCGATGAGAGAAGGACAGTGGGGCGATGCTGAGGCTTATTTTCGCAAAGCTCTAGCCATCTCAGTCAAGGGGGCGATGCGCGACTTTGTGTGGCGGGCACATGCTGGCATAGCAGCCGCTCAACATAAGCGTGACGCTCGAAACGAAGCCGCTGCCGCTTACGCCGAGGCACTGAAGGTGATTGAGGCGATGAGCGCTGGTTTAAAATCAGAGGATTCACGCAGCGGCTTTATTTCCGATGTGGGTGTACAGCAAGTGTACGGTGGATATAGTGCTGTACTGACCCAACTAGGGCGATATGAGCAAGCCTGGACGGTTAGCGAGCGCGGGCGTGGGCGGGCTTTTATCGACGCCCTCGGGACGCAGCGAAGGCACCTGAAGGTACCCATAAATCCCCAAGAAAAGGCGCAGTGGGGGAACTTTTCCCTTGTCGATGCCATCACCAAGGGGGAACTCAGCCGTCTGCTCGGGCCTGGTACCGCACTGATCGAGTACCAGGTCACCACGGATCACCTCCTGATCTGGTGGCTCATAGACGGGCAGATCAGCGGCAAGGCCGTGCCTATGCCGGCTAAGGATTTACTCGCGAAAGTACGCGAATACCGCGAGCTCATGCAGAACTTCTCATCGACGGACTATCTTGGTAAAGAGCTTGCCGATCTTTTGCTGACGCCGGTGCTAAGTCAAATCGGTACCGCCAAGCACTTGGCCATTGTTCCGCATGGCAGCCTGCACTTTTTACCGTTTGCGGCGCTTCCTCTCGGCCCAAGCGAAGATGTCATCGACCGCTTTGCCGTGTCCTATCTCACGAGTGCGACGATGGCGCGCTTTACTCTTGATCCTAAGCCTCGGCACCTAGGCGCATCGACCCGCATCCTCGCCCTGGCAAATCCCACGGGTGAGACGGCAGCAGCTCAGGCGCTGCCTTTTGCCAGTAAAGAAGTCGAGGTGATGGGGAGATATTTTCCTGCTCGCGATCAGCGCCAAGGGGCTGCTGCCACCAAGGCTGCGGTGCGCGAATGGGCGCCCAAATTGGATGTGCTGCATTTAGCTACCCATGCCGAGTTTCGGCCCAATAATCCGGCGGAATCTCGGCTATTTCTCGCGTCAAAGTCGGGCGAAGAGGGCGATCTTTCGGTCGCTGATATCTTTGCCTTGGATTCAAGAGCCGATCTAGTGACGCTGTCGGCCTGCGACAGCGGCCTCGGCCGACTGTCCTCAGGGGATGAAATCATCGGCATGGAGCGCGCATTTTTTTACGCCGGAGCCAATACCGTTGTCTCTAGTCTCTGGCGTATCAGCGACGTGGCCAGTGCCGTTTTGATGAAGCGCTTTTATCGCTACCTAGCCGCAGGTGAGTCGCGTGCCGAGGCCATGCGCCATGCGCAGAAAGTGGTCAGACGGTATTTCAATCACCCCGCCTATTGGTCGTCGTTTCGTGTCGTCGGGGAACCGCGATGAGCCAACTCAAACTGTGGCTGCGTTGGAGCACCCGTTCGCTATGGCTAAGTAGCCTTGGTCTGGCTTGCGGGCAACAGGGAAAAGGCCGCGGTGATCCGCCAACGCCAACGAGTACCCCCGGGCATTTAAGTCTGAGCAGTAGCAATGTCACCGGTGCCTTTGCTTTAGGTACAACGAATGTGCCGGCGCGTGGCTATGATCTATGGATCTTCAATCATACGAGTCCTTCTCTAGAAGAAGTACCGTTGGATAGTAGCGGAGCCTTTAGAGTGCCCCTGACGCATTTTGTCGAAGGGCAATCCTATTCCATGCACCTGCTTAAAGACTTTAACTGGGTTGGAGATGTCGACGTGGCGACCTCTACCCCTGGCACACAGGCTGCTTTTGTCTATCAGGGGGGGCTCGGTTTTGATCTAGGGATCGTTCCGATTGCGCTGGACAAACAGGGGGTACCCGCAGTCCAAAGCTCGGGCATCGCCGCGACGATCGGCGGTGGATTTAACGTCGCGCCGACGTTTAGTGCATCCTTTGGCGACTATCTTTTGCCAAACCAGGTGACTCGGGTGGCATTTAGCAGTCAGCTCTTTGTCTTCGATGCACCGACTCTGCTCTATTCATTCTACCAGCGGTCTGCTTATCCGGCAGCTTTCGCCACTGACCTGAGGCGCCTGTACCGACTTGGGGCCCTGGTCCTAGCCCGCGATGAGACGGAGGTGATCGGCGTCGCACTTAGTCGTACCGGCCCATGGCAAAGTTCTGGGCGAGTGGCAAATGATGACCAGGTCGCGCCTGAGGCAGCTGGTTTGATCGGGGCCTTGCCAAGCTGGCTGAGCAGGACTAGCCCAGCTCGCTATGAATTTAGTGCTTTTAGCGGTGGTATGCCGCCTGCGGCCGCAGTGGCGGTCTTTAAGGTTCAACCAAATGGCGGCGCTGAGGTCTCGGTGCCGCGCCGCTTGGCGCGCCGACTTAGCATGCCGCCTAAGATCACGGCCGTGGCGACAGATGGGAGCACTCCAACCGCCGTGGATTATACATCGGCCATTGCGGCCAATGGACTGACGAGACCGTTTTGCCGCAGCGGCGAAGTGGTACTGGACGTCCAACCACCTCTGGATGAAGTGGACGCACCGATTGCGGCCACGGTCTTTGATCGCATCGAGGTATATTTCGACTATTACCGCAATGATGGCCTGAAGACCGTCAAAGTCGCTACCGACCCGAAGCAGTATGCCGCACCCTACAACGCGGCCATGGTCGACACCTCACTCACCGATCTCTCGCGAAGCTGGGATCCGACCAAGCAAAAGCTCACGTTTACTTTGGGGACGACGGTGCAAGATCTGGGTACGCAGGAGTTACGCCTTTGGTCGGATCTGTTCGTTGTCACCGACTCCGGCAAGACACCGTCGGCAGTGCGACTTCGCATTTATTATCTTAGCGACGGCGAGGCGACGGCGGCGGCGACGGCGGTCTGGTTTAAGAGCGGTTGCTAGACTGCGACGTGGCATCATAGTCATTTACAAAACACTAATTTGATTATAAAGTACCGGGCCGGCCTTGGTCGGTCTATATTTTATATCTTATTGATATCTTTAACTTAATTTCGCGGAGTACATCATGTCCCCCCTGGCTCAACGGATTCTTCTCGTCGTCGCAATGCTTACTGGTCTTTGTGGTGAAGGCTTGGCCCAACTGGGTCCGACCCTGCCGCCAACCTTGCCCCCGATCGGTGGGTGGGGCGTTTACACCTGTGTATCGACGTCCAACACGATCTGCGGTCAAGCTTTGGGCTACACGGATGTTGCTGCGCGTGTTCGTTGCGGTGGGATACCGGTCGCTTACTGCTATCAAAGCTATTGAGCGTCGGCGCGACTACTTCTTGTCATGCTGCAGCATGACTTCGGCGCGCTCGATGGCGACGCGGGTTTGGAAGCGCGGCGATTTGGCTAGTAGAGCCGGAATGCGGGCATCGGTCTCGGCTGGGTTGTGAAAGATTAGGAAGCAGCATAGATCGCCTCGTTTTGTATCAACTGCGGCGATCATACGGCGAAAGTCATCTTCGGTTGCCAACTTGGCATCGTCCTTCGGCGCGTCTTTAGTGTCGGATGCACCATCCTTAAGTGTACCCTTTGCCAGATCCGCCGCGGCGACGCCGCGAAATTTGAAGTCTTTGCCGGTGGTTTGTGCTGTCTTTAGGCGCTCCAGTAGCGACGCGACTTTTTTAGCGACGCGGGACTCTTTGATCTTGGCGGCGATTTCTAGGTGCTCAATGGCTCCAGAGAAGTCTCCGTCGCGGCTTTTGCCGAGCGATAGATTGTAGAGGACGATGGCTTTTTGGTCGAGATTGTCGTCGGGGATCGAGTCCAAGGTTTTGTTGTACAACTCGATGGCCTCAGGTCCTTGGCCGCACTTTGCCAGAGTGATCGCCTTGTTGTTCATATAGGCGACGATATTGTCGATGGACTCGAAGGCCGCCAAGATCTTTTTGGCCATAGCGCTGTCGCCTTTAGTAATCGCGACATTCACTTTGGCCTCGACGGTCTGGGCCGAGTCAGGATCAATGGCGGTCACTTTATCGAGCGCTTCTTGCGCCGCGGCATGGTCGCCTAGTTCGGTCTGGGTCTCGGCGATCAGACACAGGCGTTCGAGGTTGTGTGGCGACATCGCCTGGGCCTTTTTGAAGCACTTGAGGGCGGCGTCGTAGGCGCTCAAACGCATGAAGGACTTGCCTAGGACGTTCAAGACATGGATGCTGTCGCCGGCTTGTTTAAGTGCTTCGATGGCGGCATCGCGAGCAAGCGCGAATTGGTTGTTGGCGAAGGCGAACTCGGCTTCGATCAAGCGTTTGCGGGCCATTGGTGTTTGTTTGTCTGCAAATAGCTGCAGCCTTAGCGGCTCGGCATCGGCCTTGCGGTTATTTTTGAGCAGCATTCTTATTTTTCGTTCCAGCGTCATCTGCTCTGTCGGCATGCGTTCTTGCGCCATGGTCCAAATCAGGGCGGGCACGAAGACGTCTTTGTTGATCGGCTTCTGGATGATGTCCGCAACACTGATTTCGCGTACCAGGGGCATATCCTCTGGCTTGAGTAGCGAGCTCAGGACAATGATCGGCACGTTGAGAAAGCCGTGGTGTCGCACGCGCTGTATAAGCAGTGGACCGGTCAATTTCGGGACTCGCCACTCGGTGATGATGAGCTCCGGCTCCGGATTTTTCTCGAGGTAGTCCCAAGCTTCCTGGCCATTGGCAAAGATGCTGATGTTCTGGCAGCCGAGTTGCTTTAATATATCCTCGACGGCGCGCGCGGTAGATTCATCGGATTCGATGATTACTGCGGTGTTGGCGCCAATGATGTTGATGCCAGCTCCGCCGCCGCTGTCACCTTCAGCGGCTAAAGCATCGGGATTGCCAAACAGAACTTTAGCCAGCTCTGTCACCTTGTCGGATAGAGTTTTGTCGACGAGTTTGACCTGACGCAGGGTCTTTTTCGCCAGCTCTTGATTGCCAAGATGGAACTGCGGCTCGGCAAGGTGCAGCAGAATTTGTGGGTCACCCGGGTAAACATCTAGTAGATTCTTTTCCAACGCGGCCAACCCAGCATGGTTTTTGACCGTCTTTAGGTACTGTCGCAGATAATGCGCCGCGGTTTTTGGCTCGTTGAATTGTTTGCTCTCAAAGCGTGAGAATAGGGCCTTCATATCGGCGTTGAGCGTATCTTTTGTGACGGGCTTGTGGTGATAGGAGAACAATCCGAGCTCGAAGGCCGTTGGTAACACATAGGACTCTTCTTCAGTGACGAGAAGTGAGATACGAATGCCGCGCAGTTCAGGGTGTTCGGAGCATATCTTGAGCAGATGCAGGGCGTTGACGGGTTGGTCCGCCTGCAGTGGCGCGACGATCCAGTCGGCGCTATCTGATTCCAGGTGGGAAAGTACATCCTGGACTGAAGCCTTGCTTTCGACCGACTCAAAGCCCAGGGTCGAACGAATGGTCTCAGCCATCATCTGGCGCACAGGTCCCGAGGGATCGACGACAACGACCCGGCATTTTTTGTTGGTCAGACTGCTGGTCATGGACTGGCCTATTGAGGATAAAGGGTGCTTGGGACGTGCCAAGCCACCCAGATGAGTTCCTATCGGTGGGTCGCTTGGAAGTTTAAGCGTTTCTTCAAGGTCCGAGTGGACTACACTGATATGAATGGAATATTTTGCGCCAAAGAAATTTCATCAGCTGGCCCCGAGCCGGCGTCATGCTTGGCAAGCAGCCTGCATGCAGCTTATAAGGTGGTTATGCGTACGTTCCTGCAGACCTTACTGAAAATGAGCATCGTAGCGGCTTTGTTGATGTGGCTGAGCCACTCAGACAAGCTGGACTTTAGGCATCTCCGTGTTTTAATTGATGATCCGGCGATCTTTGCGGCCAATTTAGCGATGTGGTCCGTTGGCTACGTGGGGCTGGGGACGTTGCGCTGGTGGTTGTTGCTGCGTGGGCTGGACCTTCATGTCAGTTTCCCGCGCGCCTTGCACTTACAACTGATCGGCTTCTTCTTTAATACGACGATGCCTGGTGCGGTGGGTGGCGACATCGTCAAGGCCGTCTATTTGATCCGCGATCAATCGCAGAGCCAGGGTAAGACGCGAGCGATGCTAACCGTGCTGCTCGACCGAGCTGTTGGCTTAGCGGCGCTGTTTGTCATGGCTGGCTCCGCGATCATGTATAATTCGTCGTTTTTTCTTGAGCGGCCACCCATGATCCCGCTGATCGTGTTCATTGGCGCGGGCTTGGCGGCGATCTTGGGTGGCTTTGCTGTCGTCATGTTCCCCTTTAAACCTGGCAAGGATCCCTTCAAGCGGTTTCTTAACCTTGGCTGGCCGGGGTTCTCAACGGTGGAAAAAATCTACGATGCCTTGCGCGCTTATCGCGAGAAGCCCTTGATCCTGATGGCGACCGTCGGGATTTCGGTGGTGATCCAGTCTAGCGCGGTGCTTTATGCGCTGTTTTTGACTCAGCGTCTCACTGGGCAAAGGCCAGAGTTCAGTGTGTTCGGCACGATCTTTCCGATCGGTACCATGACGACGGCCTTGCCTCTGGCGCCTGGGGGCCTTGGCCTCGGGCATCTCGCCTTTGAAAAGTTGTTCACCATGGTCGGCCTGACCGGTGGGGCGAATATCTTCAATATCATGGCGCTGGGCCAACTGTGCTTGAACCTGCTCGGATTCATCCCCTACCTATTTTACCGCTCGTCGATGGGTAGCTTGAAGGCGATGCAGGACAAGTTAAGCGGCGAAAGCGAAGCCTCCACGGCGACGTGAGCTTTGGGTGGTGCGCTCTTACTTTGGCGCCCTACCCAGATATGTTTGCTCATGGGGCTCTAAGCGCCTGCGTTCAGATCGGTTTTCCTGAGTGGCGAAAAGATTCCGCGACAGCTCTTGCTGTAGATCAAGGATTCGCTACCATCGGC
>Ga0315276_10000492_pt1 | contig 34075 bp, 50 predicted proteins | sample YL17G05_0_MG_FD_204542 | JGI IMG/M metagenome (GOLD analysis project Ga0315276, IMG submission 204542) | Sediment microbial communities from Yellowstone Lake, YNP, Wyoming, USA - YL17G05_0 | ecosystem: Environmental > Aquatic > Freshwater > Lake > Sediment | place: USA: Wyoming | collected... | reverse complement strand
TTATAGGGTAACTACAAAACAGTGGTATTAAAACCCTAATATAACGTCGTTAAATCAAAAATTAGTGCTTCCTAACTTGTAAAGTCGGGTTATTCTCGCCTAATATTGTATATGACCCGATAACACTTTCAGACTATCCAAGGAGAATGCAAATTGTCAAAAGTGAAATAGGAGAATGTGATGAATTGTTATGTTTACTTCGCCAGGTAAGAAAATGCAGTGGAAATCTTAATCTTGGGGAGAAAGTCGAAGATGCCATTTTAGGAGCAAGAGTAGAATGGTCTCAACGAGGAAAAGAGTTAGTAAACATCAGATAAATAATTACCTCTGCTATTTTGCCGCCTATGCAACTTTGAATCTTTATTATTTTTTCTGCCCTATTTCAGCTTATTCATTTCTTCGAGCCTCTTTTCTGCCCTGACTGAGCTTGAAAACATCTTCCAAAAAATTCTGGAAATCCATTCTACCCATTCTTTATCTTTAATTGTGTAAAAGATGAAAGTTTTCTTTTTTAATTCATGTTCCCTTCCTGTTGGTTCTTTTATTTCTTTCATATTAAATAATTTATTGTCGATAATTGTTACGCGGAGGGGCTGTGCTCTATGGTGTATTTCGATAATTTCTTTTCCATACTTAAAATTTAAAGAAAGCAGCTTTTTTACATTTTCAATTCCCGCCAGGTCTACTCTGCAGATAACTTTTATTGAAATCCCTTTCTTAACTAAGTTTTCTAAAACTTTAAAAATATCAATTTTCCCATCATTAAAATTTATAAAAGAAAGATTTCCTGAAAAAAATAAAATCTGTTTTTTTGCCTGAAGGAGAAGCTCTTCAAAATCTTTTAGTCTGCCTGCTTTAACTTCATCTTCTGCTTTTTTTATCCATGCACTTTTGTTTTTTTCTTGGATGTGCTGGAAAATATCAAATCCAGAAAAATCATATTTTGTTCTTCCAACCATAATCTGGTCTTCTAGCTGCTGCTGAAAAACAGAATAACTTACTTTTTCTACAGAAGCCCAATAGACTATTTTTAAAGCGCCTCTTGTTCCCTCTCTAAAAACTTTTGTAGAGATTGTTCCAAAATTTTTTTCAATCTCTTGAACATACCTGTCTGCTGTCCTCCAATTTTTGCCTATATGCTGGGCAATCTCCTGTATGCTTCTCGGCTTTTCATATATAAAATCTTCTATTTTTTTTATTATTTCTAAGCTTAGCATAAAAACCTTAAGATTTTCAGCTTTTTAAGCATTTTTGTTATATACAACACTATGGACAAAATTTTGTCAGAAATAGGTATATAGTTTACAAGTCTATGTTAGTGTATGATAAAAAAGAAGATTGCGAGGAGCCTTAAATGGTTTGCATAGAAAAAATTTATAGTGTATCTGTGCTGGTTGGAAACGGAGCTTGCAATGCTAATTGTGATTTTTGTGCTGGTAAATATTTAAGAAACCAAGCACAAGAAAATAGTAATTATTCTAAAAATTTAGAGGCAGCTATTAGATTATCTGCTCGTTACGGTGGCTGGTCATTATCTTTAACTGGAAGCGGAGAGCCCACTTGTGATCCTTACTCTGTATTAAGAGCGTTAGAGATTTATCAGAAATGCGCGAAAGAAGGGGCATTTTTTCCAAATGTAAATCTTTTTACAAATGGAATTTTATTTGCTGATGATGATTTTTGCAAAAATCATTTAAAATCTTGGCGAGAATCTGGGTTGACTAACATAGCTTTATCTATTCATTCTGTTGATGAAAAAGAACAAGCAAGAGCATATAATTTGAGTAGTTATCCTGATTTTAGCAAAATAATAAACAATATCAGAGATTATGGTTTGGGGGTTAGAGGAACATTATTACTTAGAAAATCTGGAGTTGATAATTCTACTAAATATGAGAGTGCAGTTCATACACTTATTAATAAAGGAATTGATAACATAACCTCTTGGCCAGTTGGTAATCCTAATGGAACCAGAAATGAATATACTCCTTCTCGATTGGGTTTATTTAGCATAAGAAGATGGTTGCATCACAATGCAAAGTTGTGTCATGGACATGATTGGGGCGGAGGGGTGTATGATTATAAAGGAAATATTTTAAGAATTACTGATTATGTTACAAAACATAATCCAAAAAAAGATTTTGTGAGGCAGCTTGTTGTGTTTCAAGATGGAACTGTTGCTTATTCTTGGATAAAAGAGGGGGCATTATGCATGAAATAGATAGTTTGTCTATCTTTGTTGGAACTGGCCAATGCAACGCGAATTGTGCCCATTGTGCCGGTAAGATTCATAGAAAGTCTGCTCCAACAGAAGATGGTGTTATTGATGAAGGTTTAATCCACAAGACTCTTAGGAGTTGTTACGAAAAGGGCGCAAGATATCTAAGTATAAGCAGTAGCGGAGAACCAACATTATCACCATTGGCTGTTACAAAGGCTCTTAAGTTAGTTTATGAATGTAGAAAAGAGGGTATTGAATATTCACCAATAAATCTCTATTCTAATGGAATTAGAATTGGAAAAGATAAAGATTTTTGCGATGCCTATCTGCCTCTCTGGAAAAATCTTGAACTTACAACAATTTATGTGACTATACATGATATTGATGAAGATAAAAATGCAAGAATTTATGGCATAGAGAATTATCCTAGTTTGGAAATAATATTATCCAGGATACATGACGCAGATTTATTAATGAGAGCAAACTTAGTGCTCAGCAGAAGAACCATAGACACTTTTGAAAAGTTTGTTTCAACAATTAATTATTTGAATAAGATAGGCGCAAATTTTGTTTCTGCTTGGCCTATTCGGAGCATTGATGATAAATTAGATTTGGCTTTATCCCCGCTGGAGAAAGAGTTAGATAAAATAGAAGATTGGGTTAGAGAAAATAATTCTGAAGAAAGGATAAGATTACTAAGAGAGAAAAACAGGGTTTTATATGAATCAAAGAAGAAATTAACTTTGTTTCCTGATGGAACTCTTTCTAATACTTGGTGTAATTATTAAATCTCAATAATTTTTGATAATCTATGTTAGTATATAAAAATTTATATACTTCGATGTGTTCTATTAAATATGACAGATTGCTTGATTGGGATAATAAAAGAGCCAGAAGATGAAGAGTTAAGAGAAATGGGGCTGTTTAATGCAGTTTCTTTAGAGTGTAATCTTCCGGTAGGTGGAAAAACTAAGAAAGAAGCTGCAGAGAAATTAAGAGATTCATTAAATTTCCATTTGAAGAAAGCTTATGAAGAGAATAGAATTCCTTTTTTGTTTAATGAAAATGTTCTTGAAGAGTTGATGAGATATTGCGCAGAAAATGGCTTTCCAGAAGCACTTCCCGACATAGAAATGGGTTATGGTTTAAGATTAAGATGTTATGATTTGACTAAAGTTGCTGCTAAAGTTTAAGATTAATTTGGAATTCTGTTATAATTTTTGCACTATAATAATACTTAAAAATTCATGTTTTATATATGATTATGGCAAAATTAACAGATATATTAAAGGCGACAAATACTAAATTAAAGAATGTTAAGAGGGAAGAGGAGAGTTTAAGTGAACAATTAGAAAGATTAGGAGAGAGTAAAGAAAACCTTTGCAATATTAGAGAGGCCTTAGTTGGCTTGAATGAAACAAGAAGAAAGAAAGCAAAAGATAGAAAATATGATCCTGGAAGAAACGACACAGCATATTTTTACTGCAGGTCTATTGGTGAAGAAGATATTAAACATTCAAACATACCAAAACTTTATGAAAAATGCTCAGAGTGTGGAGAAAGATCTCCTGTTTTGATGTCTTATGAACAGATAGAAGACTCTTCTGAAAGAGATTCATGGACAAAAATCGCATTTAGTGTTTGTATTTGTGGGAATTATCACAAGATAAAAGAAGTAACAAAAACCGAGAGATTTCTTTGAATTTTTGGCATTTTTATATGTTAAGCTAAAAAGAAAGAGTATAAAAATGTTTTTAAAGGATTTATCGTTTTCTTTTTTATATATTTTGGAAATTTTCCTGATATTATTAAGGGCGGGGCGAAACTATTTTTTCCAAATTATATGGCCATTAATATTATTCTCCTCATAAACTTTCAAAATTTCTTCACAGAATCTCATTAATTCTTTATCATTATTTTTCTTTGCTAGTTCATAAAGTCTGATAAACATCCTCTTTCCGGTTTCAGTTTGTTTGTAATATTTTTTCTGAAAGTTATGTTGGGCGCACAATGTTTGCCCGTTCTCAATTTCTGCTTTTCCTCCCAACTCTTTTGGTTTTATATGGTCTGCTTGAATCTCAACACCATCTGCTCTGCCTTTTCCGCAAATGACACATCTATAATCATCTCTTTTGAATATTTCTTCTTTTTGAGCAGATGTAAAATCTTCAAGTTCACGATTATTTACAAAATTAGGGTCATATTTGTAAATGCCTTTTGAAATTTTGATTAATTGGCCTTGCTGAGAAAGCTTTCTTATTGCTCTATCCGGGTCCCTAAAAACTTCACCTGTTCGTTTTTTCCATTCAGCAACTGCCCAATCAACTATCTCTGGATGTTTGATTTCTCTTTTTGGATTTTTCTTAAAATACTCCATAATCAAATCTGCTTGGCTTGTTTCTTCTGAATTTGTTGCCATTTTAACATAATTGTTGTTTTACTACCTTTTCAGGTAATTTCTTATTTAAAAGTTTTGTCTCTTCTAAAATTCTTTTTTTTGCAATCTCACAATACTCGTCATCTATTTCAATACCTATGCCTTGTCTGTTATTGAGTACTGAAGCTATTATTGTTGAACCGCTTCCCATAAAAGGGTCTAAAATAACATCACCGACAAAGCTGAATAGTTTAATACATCTTTTAGGTAATTCAACAGGAAATGGTGCAGGATGGCCCCCCGCCCCCTTTTTACTTTGTCCGGGAAAAGTCCATAGTCCATTAGTCCATTCTATAAATTCTTTTTTTGCTATATCTGATTGTTTTTTATTATTTTTTTTCCAGTCCTTTTTATATAGCACAACAATTAATTCTACAGGTGCAATTACATAAGGGGCAGAAGCACTGAGCCAAGAGCCCCAAGCAGTTCTTCTTGAAATATTTCCTTCGTTCCATATTATTGTGGAATGATATCTAAATCCAATTTTTTTTGCGATTGTTGTTAAATCTGCTCCAACACTCTGTTGCCCACCTTTATTTTTATCTAATGGGATGTTTAAGCACAACCTTCCATCATCTTTTAACCACTCAAAACACCTAGATAACCATTTATGACTAAATTCTAAGTATTTTTCATAAGTAATTTGATCATCATGAGAATTATATTTAATACTAACATTATATGGTGGAGATGTAACTATTAAATCAACACTTTCATTAGGAACTTCATCAGTAAGAAGAACATCATCTTTGATAATTTTCAATTTTTCGTGATTAAAAAAAATATTATTCCTCATTTTAGCACCTACAGTAATCATAATAATATCATTGTATATAAAGTTATTGAAAACTTACGTCCTGCTCAATCTTCTTTTAGAAAAAGAAGCAAAAAAGTGTGTGCCCCCAAAAAAACTATACTACCGACGACTTTGATTTTTTTCCTTTTAGCATCATTTCATTAAAAATTTTTTAAATCTCAATTATCTTCCCTTTTCTTCCTACATTAATAACCCTAGTTTTGCCTATTTTTTCTTCTATGCCTTCTAATTCATGGATGTGCCCTGAGATAAATAAGTCTGGTTTAAATTGTTCTATGGCTTTCCTTATGCCTGAAGAGCCTGCAAAGCCAGAAAGTTCAGACTTAGTTCCTGCTGCATGAAAATGCGTAACCATAATTTTTTTCTCTAAATTTTTCACTTTTTCAAAACCTTTTTTTAATTTATCAAAAGTGCTCTTTTCATCTACAAATAAAGTTCCTGCATTTCCTGCCCCAAAAATTCCAACATTTTTATATTTGACATAATAGCTGTCTAAATTTCTAATCCCGTAAAGTTTTGCAAGAAAAGAAGCTGTTTCTGGAGAGTCCCAGTTGCCTGGAACAAAAACAACTTTTTCATTTTTGTCTGTAAATGGCTTAATTATATTTTTTGTTTCTATTAATCCTACAATATCGCCAGTTAATATAACAAGGTCAACTTTTTCTTTTTCAGCTTTTTCTGCTAACTGCTTGGCTAATTTTGCGTCTCCGTGCAAATCGCCTGCTGCTAAAATTCTTAGTTTTTTGCTTGATTCTTGGCTTTCTTTCTTTACCATAAAAGAAAACAGAAAAATAGGTTAATAAATCTTTAGAAAACATGCTTTTTCTTAACAATAATAATTAAAAAGCGTCTCTCGTCTATATAGATATGGACAAACAAGTTAGTGCAAAAGATTTCATTTTGTCTTTAGAAAAACAATATTTTCATAATCTTCGTAGTTTACTTTGCGAGATGAGATCAAGTCAATTAGAAGGCATAGACTCTGCTGTTTATTTAGCAGGAATAAAAAGCAAAGAATACGCTATGGCTTTGGAGACATTTTGCGGCAGAATGCCAAACGAAGAAGGAGAATTTTTATTGTTACAATTAACAACAAGAATGAATATTGCTCATGCTTTAAGAGAACCAAGCAATAAACAAGAAATGAGGGATATAGCTGATAATATTTATACTGCTTATTCTCAACTAAAAAAGTATTTTACAGAAAAACCAGCAGGACATTTATTTTTCAAATTACAAAGATGTTAATAGCTCTTTTTCGCTCAGCATTTTTTCCTCGCCGGTTTTCATGTCTCTTAACTTAATTTTCTTTTTCTTAACTTCTTCTTTGCCGAGAAAAATTACATGAGGAATGCCAAGAGAGTTTGCATATTCTAATGCTTTGCTTATTTGATACATTACAAAACAAGAAATATCTTTTTTTCTTAAATTTTGGCTTAATTTAATTGCTTTTTCATCTTGCTGTATAGAAATAATCAGGCATTTAATTTTTTCAGGATTTATTTTTGCAAGCTCGCAAACTCTGTCAAATCCTAAAGCAATTCCAACAGCTGGAATTTTTTTACCTGCTGTTTTCCCGACTTTCTCATCATACCTTCCTCCGCCTGCCAAGCTTCCTTTAAAATCCTGCGAGAGTATTTCAAAAACATTTCCAGTATAATAAGAAAGTCCTCTTGCCAATCTTGCAGAAAATTTTAATGTTATTCCATAAATTTTGCATAGTTTTTCAAGCTCTTTCAGTTCATTGCTTCCTTGGAATTTTTTGTTTGCAAAATAAGATAATGGTTTTTTAAGCAAAGAAATCAATTTTATGATAGTCAATTTATCAATAAACTTATTAAGATTTTTCTTAACTTCATCTTCTCCGAGCTTGTCTATTTTATCAATCTCTCTTATAGCAAACTCTTTATTTTCAATTCCAATACTTGAAATAATGCTGTTTAGAAGTTTTCTGTTGTTGACAGCAATTTCTATTTTTATTCCAAGTTTTTTAAATATTTCATTTACAACAGCTAAAATTTCTGCATCTGCTTTTATGCTTTCATCTCCGATTATATCTATATCAAACTGCGTAAACTCGCGGTATCTTCCAACTCCAATTGGCTCATCTCTGAAAACATTTCCTGTTTGATATCTTCTTAAAGGAAGTTTTATATTTGGATTTTCTATTAGCAAACGAGAGAGTTGGAAAGTAAATTCATACCTTAGAGCAAGTTTTCTTTCTGCTCTGTCTTTTAGCTTGTAAATTGTTGAAACAGCCTCATCAAGCTCATTGTCCCCTTTAACAAGCTCTTCATACTCTATTGTTGGTGTTTCTAATGGCAAGAAGCCATATTTTTTGCATATTTCTGCAATTATATTCCTAACTTTCTCTCTTTTCATTGCCTCATCTGGCAAAATGTCTCGAAAGCCTTTCACAAGTTCTGTTGCCATTTTATTTTCTCTTTTTTATTCTATTATTTTATTTAAAGAATACTCTACTATTCCTTGAGCTCCATTCTGTTTTAATTTTGGAATAATTTCTCTAACTAACTTTTCATCTATAATTGTCTCGACAGCAACCCAATTTTTATCAGAAAGCTCAGAGATTGTTGGATTCTTTAATGCAGGCAATAAAGACAGAAGTTTATTCAAGTTTTTCTTTTCGACATTCATCTTCAATCCAACTTTTCTTTCTGCAAGTAATGCCCCTTTTAATAATAATGCAATTTCTTCAATTTTTTGTTTTTTCCATTTATCTTCAATTGATTTTTTGTTTGCTATAAGCTTTGTTGTAGACTCTAAAATAGTATCAATTATCCTTAAATTATTCGCTTTTAATGAGTTTCCAGTCTCTGTTAATTCAGAAATTGCATCTACTAGTTCTGGAACCTTAGCTTCAGTCGCTCCCCAAGAAAACTCTACTTCTGCATTAACTTTTTTCTTCTTTAAATAATCTTTTGTAACATTAACAAATTCAGTCGCTATTCTTTTCCCCTCTAAATCTTTAACTGATTTTATGTTTGAATCTTCTGCTACTGCCAATACTAATCTAACTTTTTTTAATCCTCTTTTTGCGTATATAAACTCTGCAATTTCTTCTACTTCTGCTTTAGCTTCTGTAATTAAGTCTTTTCCAGATAATCCTAAATCAAGTACCCCTTTTTCGACATATGCCGGAATCTCTTGGGCTCTTATTAGAAGGCATTCTATTTCCTCATCATCTATACTTGGCTTATAAGACCTTTCACTTACCTGTATGTTAAATCCTGCCTTTTTGAAAAGTTCTAGAGTTGCTTCTTGTAAGCTTCCTGTGGGTATTCCTAATTTTATCTTTCTCATTTTATCTCCTTAAAAAAACAGGTTTCATTTCCTGTATGACATGTCGGCCCTTTTGGATTTACTTTTACTAAAATAGTATCATTATCACAATCTATATATACTTTCTTGACTATTAAAAAGTTTCTTGATGTCTCTCCTTTAGTCCATAGTTTATTTCTTGTCCTGCTCCAAAAAGTTACTTTTTTTGTTTTAGTTGTTTTTTTCCAAGCTTCTTTATTCATAAAACCTAACATCAATATTTTATTAGTTTTATAATTTTGTATTACTGCAGGAATTAATCCATTCATCTTTTGAAAGTCTATCTTAATCTTCATTTTAATTTACCTCTTTATTTAACATTTTATTTAAACCATCAACTTTTTTTATTATTCTCTTAATTATCTTCTTTTTTTCAGTTTCGCTTCCTTCTGGCCCCGGAATATCTTTAATTTTCCAGACAATCACTTTTTTGCCATGTTTTTTGCTATTGCTGAAAATACTTGGTGGAACATCTTCTGCCACAATTATAATCATGTCTTGCCATATTAATAAGCTTGTGCTTAAGCCGCGTGTTTTGCCTCTTATATCTAATCCTAATTTTTTTGCTGTTTTTATACTTAATTCACTTACAGGTCTCCCCTTTATCACTCCAGCACTCTTGACTTTAATTTTTTTATTCTTGTTTATTTTCTCAAAATATGCTTTCGCAACACGACTTCTAAATCTGTTGTACTTGCAGATAAATAGGATGTTTAGGGATGTTTTTGTTTTAGTTTTCAATTTAATTCCATTTGCCTCTTTTTTCTTATTTAAACAACTTAACAAATTCTTTTTTATATAGTTTTCGTTTCTATTTTTTATAGCTTTTAAAATGTTTTTCTCTCCTTTTTCATTAGCAATACACCCATTAATTTTTCCATCAGGACTTAATCTTACAACAGGATATAATCTTTTGCATAATTCACAATTATTAGCCGGGCAGCAAGAATTTATATATTCTATACTTTTTGCTTTAAAACTCCTAACTATTAAAGAAAAAGGAACATAAATTTTAGGAAATTGTTTACCATTAGTCATCTCTAAAAGTTTGACCTTTATCTTCTTTCTTTTTGCTAATTCTAAAATTTTATTTACAGAATTAAAATTTATTTTTGTTACAACGACATTCAAAGTTAATTTTTCTCTAAAAACCTTTGCTGACTCTTCTAGAGCTTTGAGCATTAAATTAAATTGTTCTTTATTCCCAAAAGTCATTTTATTATACTCCTGGAAATTAAAAGAATTAACAGTTAGAGTTATTCCATCTAAACCTGCTTTTTTAAGTTTTTTTGCTAATGTGGGGAGACCTCCCTAAGACTAAACCATTTGTTGTTATTCTTATTTCTTTATATTTCAAATTTCTTGCATAAGATATCAAATTAGTCAAATAGGGCGATAAAGTTGGTTCTCCTCCAGTAAATTTTATTTCTTTGAATCCTATTTTTCTTGCTGTTTTTATTGCAAATTTGAAATCTTTTAAACTAAGATAGTTTTTTCTTTTAGAAAAAACCCCCTCTTTGTAGCAATAAATGCAATTCAGCTGGCATGCTTGGTTTAAGACTATTCTAAGTTTCATTTTCATCTCCTAAAAGGAAAGATTCAAACATTGTCTTTTCATTTCCGCATTTTTTGTAAGTTATTATTGGATTCCCTTGTTTTCCTATCATCCCCATAATTCTTGTTGTTTGTTCTATTTTTTCTTGATTGTTTGACAGTGTTTGATAACCACAAAGATAGATTATAACTGACAGAAATCCTTCTTGAGGTATGTATCTTCCAGATTTTATTATTTCATCGGCTGGATAGCTGCAACAAGAAGTTTTGTCTCTTAAATACATTTGTACAAAACAATTACATGAAGGGCAGATAGCCCTTACAGGAATATCTATCTTTTCTAAAATACTATATATCACAGAAACATTTCTAGAAAGAACCTCCTCAAGATTTATTGTTTTTAAGTTAGGTGCAAGAATTTTTATCAACCCATTCATAAACTCTCTTAAATTAGTTGAATCCCCAGCAAGTTTTTCCACAGTTTGTTTTAATAATTCATATTTTTCTTTTACCTTATTTATATTTATTCTTTTCCCATAAATATTTTGAATTTTTCCGAGAACTGCATTTTCTGCGTATTCAAATAAATCTTTGCATTCTTTAGGAGATGGAGGATTCACAGATTCTGAATTTAAGTCTGTTTTGCCATTTGGGACTTCTATTGGAAATTTTATAGCTTTTGTTTTATAATCTCCTAATTCTAGTGTTCTTTCAGCCCTTGCTAAATCAAATGGATCGAGAATTGCGACTATTTCCTCTGTTAATATGTTATTAGCTTTAGCTAATATTAATTTGTTATTTTTTAGGATGTTTGCAGGGGTTCCGCCTATATCTATCATTTTTCCCTCCAATTAAATTTATTTAAAGAGAATTCGGAATCAATGGGGAAAAGCGGTAGGAGGGAATCGAACCCTCATCTCAAGCGTTCTGCGGTTTTTTTCCACAGGCTTGCATTCTGCCACTAAACTACAACCGCCATTTATGCATTTATTTAAAAGAAAAGAAGGTATAAAAATATTAGTATTATTTGAAAATTTTGGAAAGCTTAAGCTAAGAAAATCTAAATTCTGGTTAGTGATGAACTAACCTCCATAAATTTAATGTGCTTTCCATAATATTGTTTAGAAATAAAGGTTTTTAAGCTTTGAGGTTTATATTTTGTAAATGGAAATACAATTAGCATCTATGGAAAATGTGAGCTGCTGGGCTTTTAGAAACTTGATGCAGGGAATTACAGATTCTTACGCTGGTGTTTTTTCAATGACTTATCTTGTTAAAAGAGCAAAAGCTTGGAGAGAAATAGATACTTTTAAAATTAAAGGGCAAAAGCAATGGATTCAGGTGGCTACTTCAAAAGAAAACGAATGCATTGATTTTTTAAAAGAAATTGATGAAAGACTTAAGCTTGAGCCAGAAAAAAACAATGTTTATGGAATACAATTAAATCTTAGCAGCCCCTCACCAAGCAAAGTGAAAATTGGGCAAGGGCCCGCATTAATCAAAAGAACACAAAAAGTTGTTAGCTTAATTAATGAGCTTTTGAAACAAAATAAGTTTAAAATTAGCATAAAAACAAGACTTGGTTTAAATGAAAATGAAGTTAAAGAAAGAAGAATTATTAAGTTATTTGAAGAGCTTAAAAAAATAAATAATCCTAATTTTACAGAAGTTGTTGTGCATTTTAAACATGCTAGACAACCTTCTTTTGAAGAATATGATTTTTTTATGTTAAAAGAGCTTTGTGGGTTTAATATCCCTGTTGTGATAAATGGAGGAATAAATAACTACAAGGATTTTAATAGTATAATGCAAACATTAACCCCTGCTGAAAGAAAAAACATAAAAGGATTAATGATTGGAAGAGAAGCTTTGAGAAATCCTGATTGTTTTGTTGATATAAGCAATGTGCTAAATAATACTCTTCTTAATAAAAGAACTTTAGAAGAAATAAATTCTGACTTTAAAAAATTATGCGAAGAGCACATGCCCAGAGAAATTTATTTAGAAAAAATAAAAAAATTATGTGAGTGGTATAAATAAGCAAGACTAAGATTGAACTTTTTTAATTCCTTAAATCTTCGCGGGTCCCTAGAAATTTCCTAGTTTAATCTCCATCTCTGGAAAATAATTCTAATCTTTGGTTTTTTGCTTTCAGAAGCTAATTCTTCTAATGCTTTAGAAACTATATAACTCTGGTTTTCATCAAACTCTACTCTCTTGCCTGTCTTTTCTAATACCTGAACCTGCTCATTAACCCAATTCTCAATTTCTCGCGCATTCATAAAATCAGATATAGCATGATAACCTATAAATTCACCAACTTTCTTGGGAATCTCTGTCCCCTGTCTGCCTACAACTACCCTATAAAATTCATTTACACCTTGCATTGCTCTATATACTTCAGATTGAAAATGTGGTTCTATTCTCGGTTTCTTAACTTGAATTTCCATTTTATTTTTTACTTAGCCCCCCTACAATCTTTTGTGCATATTCTGACTTTTGTTTTAGCCATTCAGTTTGGCCAACTAATTGAAGGTCCCCCATGTTTTTGATTATATCGCTTTTAATAAAATAATCGAAGGTAGAGTCATTTGTGATAGAAGCACAATACAATGCAGTTTGCATACTCTTTTCATCTAATCTTGCTAAAAGAGGTTTCAGAGAACAATGCAAGCAATGAAATTTGTCAGTCTCATCTAATAATTCTTTAGAATCTAAAATATCTTTAAATAATTGTTTAAAAGTTGATCTTATATCATCTGAATAATTTTCACTTTCTTTTGGATGAAGAATAAGAATCCTTCTTAGGGATTCTGTTAAAGAATCGATAAACCTGTTTTTTCTTTTAATTTTTTGGGTTTTTGAAAAACATGCCGTATCACCTCTGATTATAAGTCGCCTATAATTGGGGTTATAATCCCCAGATATCTGCTGGTCTTTTTTAACAAAGTCAAGTATTAAAGGGATATCTTCAGCATTTCCACAAGATCCAAGAACAAACAAGGAGTGGTTTAAGATATATCTGTTAATTTCTTGCTCTAACCCATAATGATTCCATATCCTTTTTGTTTGTAACCTCATTAATTTTGCTAAATCGTCTTTTTTGTCTTCTGGAATATCTCTGAGCCTAAAGTTTAGAGTTGCATTAGCAACATACTCATCTAAAATTTTATCTTTTTGGTGATACTCCCCCAATCTTATTATCGTATCTCCGATTTTTCCAAATTCTTTTTTTATTTCTGTCTCTAATGCTATTTTTTCTTTGGGGCTAGGATAGGTTACCATCTTCTAAATTTTATCAGAGCTCTTTCCCCTTTGGGTCAATTTTATTATGAAATTGAGGTTTTTAAAACTTTTTATCTATAAATAACTTAATTTATTCTTAAGAATAAATCTTTTTTATCTTATTTTTAAATTCTTTAAACTTATTATTTTTTATAGCTTCTTTTGCCTGCTGGATTAAATCTTGAAGATAATATAGATTATGATAAGATGCAAGCTCTTTTCCAACTGATTCATCCTGGCTTAACAAGAATTTAATATAAGCTTTCGAATAATTCTTGCATACAAAACATTTGCACTTTTTGTCTATTGGAGATTTGTCAGATTCATATTTTTTATTTAATATTCTTAGTTTTCCATTGCTTGTGAAAATAGTTCCTCTTCTTGCATTTTGAGTAGGCATTCTTGAATCGAAAATATCAATACCTCTGCTTATTGCTTCTAAAATTTCTATTGGATTGCCTATCCCCATTAAATAAATTAGCTTATTTTCAGGAAGAAGTGATTTTTGAAGCTCAATCATTTTATATTCATCTATTCTTTTTTCTCCTAATCCCAGCCCCCCAACACCATAACCATCAAAATCAAGCTCTTTTAATTCTTTTATTGATTTTTTTCTTAAATCTTTATAAATCCCCCCTTGTGTAATCCCGAACAATAATTGTCTTTTTTCTCTAGGAATATTCTTTTGGATGTTATCATGATGTTCTTTGCATCTTTTTGCCCAGATAGTTGTTAATCTAACTGCATTTTCAATTTCTTTTTTTGAATCTTCATACAAGGGCATTCTGTCTAAGCACATTGCAACATCAGAGTTTATGTCCAATTGCATTTCCATATCTTTTTCAGGGGTTATAAACAATTTTTCTCCTGAAATTGGATTTTTAAAATAAACTCCTTTATCATTTGAGCTTAAGTAGAGAGACTCCGTATACATTTGAAATCCCCCAGAATCTGTGAAGTTTATTCCAGAGAAATTCATAAATTTTCCTATTCCTCCTAATTTTTTAATTATTTTTTCTCCTGGTTTTAATGAAAGAATAAGCGCATTTGAGATAATTGCTTTTGCCCCTAACTCAGTTAACTGTTTTGTATTAATATACTTGGCAGTTGCTTTTGTTGCAACAGGCATAAAAAAAGGAGTTTCTATATCCCCTTTTTTTGTATGCAGAATCCCTATTCTTGCCTTTGTTTTTTTGTCTTTGTAGATTATTTTAAAACTCATTTTAAAGCGTAGATTTTTAAGTTTTTAATATTAATGTTTTGAAGTTTGATAAACGATTTAATATTAGGATTTTATACATCTGGCTTGAGCGATTATTCCCTATCTTAATCTTGTTTTTCGTATTAATAAATTAAGAATCAGGTTTTTAATATTAATGTTTTTTTAAGTTTTCTATATGATATTTGTATAATTCTAAATTTTCTCTATGTGATTGAATCTGTAAATCAAATCCTGCTATGGCATTTTCATATCTTTTCTCTTGCTTCATACCCTCTAATCTTTGGATACTTGTATTTGACTTAGCTATTAAGTTTTCAAGCTCTTCTCTGCTTAATTCATTTAATCTTCTAAATGGCATAAATTTATTTAACCATCTGATTTATAAATTTTTATATCCACTTTTTTGTTATTATAAATATCAATCATATTGCTACCATCGTATCTTGTTCCAAAACGTCCCAGCGATTCTACTTCATCTAATGCTGATGGCAACACCTTAATTTTTACCTCTTTTATATCTGCCCAGCCTCCTCTTTTCTCTGGAAGATATATCAAGTCAATACCATCAAAATTGTCTGCTCTATCACAGACTTCTAAAGTTACTCTTTTATCAAGCTTACTATTACTATCTCCAAATAAAACCGCCTCCAATGTAATACCTGCTCTAACAGAAGTAAATTCTTCTTTTTCAAGAACGATTATATAATCTTGACCAATGATTGTTGCTTTCATAAACATAACACAGTATCTTTCTTTAAAAATTTTGCCATGTTTATCAAATTAAAATAATCTCAATTAATTAATAAAAATTTATTAGTTTATCCAGCGAGCTTCAGCGAGCCAATTATAGCGAGAATTTATAAATTCCAAATTACAAATCCTTTTATGAAACAAAAATTCAAATTTTATGCTTTAAAATTATGCCTTTTAATGATACTAATTTTCATTCTGCAAATAACAATCTCTGGATTTACAGAGCTTTTTGTTTTAAACAACAAAGCACTTTATTCTCATGAATATTGGAGATTTTTAACTTCTATATTTTTGCATGGCTCTACTATACATTTAATTTATAATTTATTTGCTCTTGCGCTTTTTGGCTCAATTCTGGAAAAACTTGCTGGCGGAAAAAAATTCCTGTTGGTTTTCTTTTTATCAGGAATTTTTGCTAATATTGTAGCTGTAAATTTTTATTTAAGCAGCTTAGGAGCGAGCGGGGCTTTATATGGTGTACTCGGAGCTTTAGCTATGTTGAGGCCATTAATGATTGTTTGGGCATTCAGCTTGCCTATGCCCATGTTTATAGCTGCTATTTTATGGATTATTGGGAGTGTGCTTGGAATTTTCATGCCGGGCAATATAGGGCATATGGCCCATTTATCTGGAATTTTAATAGGAGCGGTATACGGCTTAATTTTAAGAATGTCAAGAAAAAGAGCAAGATGATAATCCCAGCAATTTTCATATTTTATCATAACATTTATTAAGCTAATCCTACTATTCAATAAAAAGAGGAAAAAGGGTATAAAAGATGAAACTCGTTAAAGTTAAAAACTACAAAGAAATGTCCCAGAAAGCAGCAGAAATTATAATCAAAGAAATTGCAAAAAAACCTGATTCAACAATCAGCTTCGCAACAGGAAAAACCCCTTTTGGAGCATATAAGCTGCTAATAAAAGCATATAAAAAAGGCAAACTTGATTTTTCAAAAATTAAAGCTTTTGCTCTTGATGAATATTATCCAATAAAAAAATCTGACAAAAAAAGTTTTTATTATTATCTTCACAAAAATTTATTTAATAAAGTTAATATAAAAAAAGAAAATATAAATTTATTGAATCCTGAAGCTAAAAATATAAAGAAGGAGTGTAGAAATTATGAAAATAAAATTAAGAAAAATAAAATAGACTTACAAATTCTTGGAGTAGGAATTAATGGGCATATTGCTTTTAACGAGCCAGGAAGCAGTTTTAATTCAAAGACAAGATTAGTTAAATTGAAGCATAAAGCAGTTAAATCTAAAGCCCTAACAATAGGCATTTCTACAATTCTCTCTGCAAGAAAGCTCCTACTTTTAGCTTCTGGGAAAAATAAGGCTGAAGCTATAAGATGTTTAGTAAAATGCAAGCCAAATAAATGCTGTCCTGTAAGTTTTTTAAGAAAACACAAAAATTTGATTGTGATTGTTGATAAAGGGGCTGCTTCTCTGTTATAGGTTTTATTGAAAAGCATTAAATTTAAAACCTCTTTTATCTTTGTCTTATTAAACAAAAAGAGGAAAACTTTTAAAAAAAGTTTTATCAAAAAGATACAATGTCAAACAAAAACATTTTAGACAAAGCTTATAAACAAGCAATTGAAACTATAAAATCCTGCTCTACAAAGCAGGGCTTGTTTGCATCTGGCGGGAAAAAAGGCTACAAGGGAGTTTGGGCAAGAGACAGCATGATTACTCTTATTGGAGCAAGTGCAGGAGATAAAAATAAATCATTTAAAGAGCAATTTGAAAAAAGTTTGCTTACTTTAAAAAAATACCAAAGCAAGCACGGGCAAATAGCCAATGCAGTTCTTCACTTTCATGCAAAAAAGCGAAAAGTAGACTATCTTTCTATTGACTCAAGTTTATGGTTCATTATTGGGGAATATGTTTATAAAAAAGTATATGAAGGGAATTTATTTAAGGTGCATAAAAAAGCAATAAAAAAAGCACTTACTTGGCTTTCTTATCAAGATGTTGGGGAAGATATAACTCTTGAACAGCTTCCAACAACAGACTGGCAAGATGCTTTTCCTCATAAATATGGAAGGACAATTAATACCCAAGCGTTATACTATAAAACTTTGAATTTAATTGGAAATAAAAATGAAGCAAGGAAACTAAAAGAGTTGATTAACAAGAATAGAGAATATAAACTATGGAACGGAGATTTTTATTATGCTTATAGGTGGAAAAATCATAAGAAGTATAAAGAAATTGGAGAGTGGTTTGATTCTTTAGGAAATTTACTCGCAATTGTTTTTGATCTTGCAAAAAAAGAACAAGCTGAAAAAATTATTTCTTATATTAAAAAAAATAAAATAAACTTGCCTTATCCTGTAAAATCAATTTATCCTCCTATAAAAAAAGGTGATAAAGAATGGCAAGATTATTTTTTAGATTGTGAAGCAGGCAAGCCATACCATTATCTAAATGCAGGGATTTGGCCCTATATCGGAGGCTTTTATGTTCTAGCTTTAATAAAGTTAAGAAAATTTAAAGAAGCTGAAACAGAGTTGAAAAAGCTTGCAGAAGCAAATATTCGTGGAAATTTTCCAGAATGGATTAATCCTCTAAACAAAAAAACATATGGAATATGGCAGGCTTGGAACGCTGGAATGTACATAGCAGCTTATGAGAGTTTTAAGAAAAAGAAGTGTTTAATTTAATTTTAATAAAAATGGTGTTCGAAATCGTTTCCAATATAACAGGCTACTTAAAATTTTTAATAACTTTTAATTTATACGGCGGAGCTTTTTTAGCAGCGCTTATTGAAACTATTTTTCCCCCTATACCGAGTGAGATTGTAATGCCCTTGGCTGGTTATTTAGCTTCTCTTAGTGGTTATGGGTATTCTGGATTGTTGATTGTTGTGCTGTCAGCAACTTTAGGCGCGGTGTTAGGAGCTATTATTATTTATTATGTTTCTTTGAAATTAGGAAGAATTTTTATTTTAAAATGTGGAAAATATTTTTTCGTAGATGAGAAAAAATTATCTGCTGCTGAAAAATGGTTTGAGAAACATGGGGCAAAAGCAGTATTTTTTGGGAGAATGGCTCCGGGAATTAGAGAATTAATCTCGGTGCCTGCTGGTTTTTCAAAAATGAATTTTAAAAAATTTCTAATATACACTTTTTTGGGCTCGTTTATCTGGACCGCTTTTCTCGTTTCTCTTGGATTCTTTTTAGGAGTTTATGCGGAAAGTTTTAATCTTTCAAGCATATTAAATAAAATTGCTATTGTGATAATCTTAACAATCGTTTGTTATATCATTTTTAAATATCTCGTTAAGAAATCTTCAAAAAAAGAAAGTGCTTGATTTTTTCACTCCAACCCCAGCTTCTCCTTCGTAACATCAAACATCTTTTGATTTAAGAAATTTAGCTAATGAATCACAATTTCTTTAGTAGCGTCAATTATCTCTTGGCAAGTTTTTATTAGCTCATCAATTTTTACTTTCTCTTTGACAGAAAGCTCAACGCCATAAGTATAATTTTCTCTCAGATCAATAATACTATCTTCTTGAATTTCTTCTATATCTTGATATTTCAGCATATCAATAAATTTTTGTTCTATACTTATTTTATTTTCTTCTTTTAAATTCTCGATTAAAGCAACAGTGCAAGATTGATTTCTTGATTCATAACCAAATTTTCTTGCAATAGCCAAGAAACATTGATAAATGCAATAAAATCCGGCGCTTATTGACCAGTCTGAAAACCCTATATCTCCAAAGCGGGTTATAGCATTAAAATTATGAATCGCTTTTGCAATATGTTTGTTAGCCTCTTCTACATCTGGTTCTGATTTAACAAGCCCTCTGTGTTTTATTCTTTTTCCTAACTTTTTGCATTCTTCTATTTCTTTATCTGCTTTATTTAAACACCACTTAATTTGTTTAGAAGCCTGAGACATTTTTCATTATTTCTACATATTTATCTTGTCCGTAGAGTATAACCGCATTTTTAACTATATCGATAATAGCTTTATTTTTATTTTGAAGATTTTTTAAAAGATCATTATGATTTAATTTAATTGCATGAAGTTTTTTAGGCAGTATTTTTCTTTTTGCATCAAGAAATCGATTTATTTCTTTAATGTCTCTGTTTTCAATAACAATCATAATATCAATATCACTTGCTTCTCTATAGTTTTTTATTGCGGAGCCATAAATCATTATTATCCTGCCTTTTTTAAACAGCTCTTTGAATTCTTCTTTCCATCTCTTAAAGTTATTAGCTTCGTCTGCTAATAAAAAAACAACAAGTTTTTTGGCATAATCGTCATCTAAATTAACTTTATATATTATCGATTTTCCAATTTTTTTGTAGGTTATTACATTATTATTATAAATTCTTTTAAATATCTTCTGAGCTCCAACATGACTTACATCTAAAACTTTACTTATTGAGTTAGCATTATAAAAGGTAGTAAACTCCTTAAATAAAATAAGCAGCGCTTTCCTTTCTTTTTGGGTTAAAGATATCATCTTAACTTTGAGTTACTATATAGAAACTGCAGGTTACTATTTAAAACTTTCGGTTTTCGGGCGATGCGCCAGAGAAGAGTGAATTATATCTTTATCCCTTACCAATACTATTTATTAAGAACTAACCAAATTGTATAATCTCTCTGCTCCATAAACTACTCCAAGAGAACAGGCAAGGGAAGCACAAGATTCAACGTTTCTAAGAAGCACTCTAACAAGGCGTACAGAATGTCTTTTTAATGATGTTCCACTACAATAATCCAAAACCCCTTCAATAGACTCATCAGTAGCTCTTATGAAACTAGAAAAAAATCCCCCTAGAGGGATAATAAAATCAGTTATTTTAAAAAGATCTCTTGGAATATAACTAAGAGAACTCTCTTTTCCTATTCTCTCTAAGTCAGATATTTCTTTCATGTTATATTTACGCCTATTAACTATTTAAGCTTCACTCCAATCCAAGCTTCTCTTTTGTGATATCCAGCATCTTTTTTGATGTTATCTTATAATCAAAGTTCTTTACAGCATGCTCTCTTCCTTGTTTTCCCATTTTCTCGCAAAGCTCTGGCTCTGTTAATAATTTTAGTGTAAACTCTTTTAACTCATTAATATCTGCCCTATAACCAAAAACTTTTGGCTCTTTAAATTTCATGAACTCTTTTTTTGGAAAACCCATCCATTCATAAACCCACTCTCCTTCTAATAAAACTTCTTCTGCAACCCTTGCTAAAAATCCTGTTTTATTATGAATAATTGTTTCTGCAGGACCCCCAGCATTTATTGAAATTACTGGCTTACCACAAGCCATTGCTTCTACTTGTATCATGCCAAATCCCTCTAATCTTGAAGGAGCAGCATAAATATCGCATGCGCCCAGAAGATAAACCATAAATTCAGGAGAGAATTCATCATCTATAAAAGTTATTTTGTCTCTTATTCCTAGTTCGTCTGCAAGTTGCATTTCAATTTCTCTCCAGTTTTTTGCGCATTCGCTTGGCCAAGACTTGCAAACATAATGCCAGTTTTTAAATTCCTTGTCAACTTCTGCTAAAGCTCTCATCATTTCTTGTGCTCCTTTTGATGTAACATCTCCTCCAGCTGTCAAAATCATTTTTTCTCCGTTTTTAACACCAAACATTTTTCTTATTGCTTCTTTATATGTACCATTATTTTTCTCGCCATTTTTTTCATTAATTTTATTATTATTTAATGGCTTGAATAAATCTATGTCTATGCCTATGTGTGCTGGCACAATTTTGCTCACATCAACACCATCTCTTTTGTAGACTTCTCTAACCCAGTTGCTTGTTGTGAACATTAATTTTAGTTTTTCAAACTCATCATGGAAATTTGCAACCCATCCATCTGCATTAAACCAAGGAACAGGAGTTACTCCATATTTTAATGGCACCCTTATAATATCTTGAACATTCCCCCAAAACCCAACTCCGAAAGCAACATCTGGCTTTAAATGTTTGAGATAGAATTTTTTTTGCAAACTATCTTTAAAATGGCATGGAGTAGCATCTTGTTTATGATGCAAAAGCCCTCTATACAACAAATCTCCTTGCAGACTCTGTCCATCTGCTTCAAGCGGATAATGATAAAACACTAAACATTTCATTTTATTTTTCTGATATTAAACGCCTCTATGTTTTTACAGCACCTCTCCTCAAAACTATTTTTTTTAAAACCATAAATTTCTTGAATTAAACATTTTTTTCTTTTAAAAATTAAATTGCTCAACTTTATAAATTTATCTGCGTTTTTGTCCGCGCCACAAAACTTTCCTTTTCGCAGATAAGCAAAGAAAAAAATCTTTTTGCATCTTAATTCTTCATTTTTTAACATCTCGGCAACAGCTTTATGAATCTCTTTGTGGCGAATATGCCCATACTCTCCATTTTTTCCATGAGTAAAAACATAATCATATTTTCCGTCGATAAATTTTTTAATTCTTTTGATTATATCGTCTGTTTTAATTTTTTTATAATAACCTTTTTCAGAATCATCTAAATTTAACATAAAACATTTTGCGCTATAAATCTTACAGGCTTTCTTAAATCGCGGGGCTCTGTCTTTATCTTTTTTTCTGCACAAACTTATAATTGTTGTTTTCCACCCGCTCCTATTTGCCAAAAGCATTCCCCCCGTCCAGATTGTTTCATCATCTGGATGCGCAACAATCACCAAAACTTTTTTCTTTCCCATTTTCACAACCACAATAACACAAGTATTCCAATAGTATTTAAAATAAAACTTAACACAGCTAAAATCCTGGCATTTATTCTTGTCAATCCAGCTAACATTATAACCCCAATTTCGTCTGGAAGTGGAGAGGCAATTATAAATCCAGCAAAAATATACATTAGATAAGCTTTTAGTTTCTTACCGAGGCTTTTTTCAATTACCTTGCCTATGCTTCTAATTAATTTTGTTTTTCTTAATTTATTAAATTCATCTTCAAATGAAACTCTTATAAAACTAAAAATAAGCAAATCAGATAATAATGCCCCAATTCCCCCGATGATCCCCGCAAGCAGAATGTTGTGCGGGTTGAGAGTTATGAAGAAACCAGCTGCAAAAGGGGCTGTAAAGCCAAAAGCAAAAAGCATTCCTGCGATAAAAACTCCAAAATAACTTAAATTTCCTAATTGCAACACAAATGAGCTAACAGAAGGATTCTTGAAAATTAGGTAAGCTATAATTATTGTTATAACTAAACAAAAAATCTTAGGATACTTAAACTTAAACAACTTCTTTCTCATCATTTTTGCATAGCAATGCAAAGATTTTTAATTAGATAAATCTTTCTATAAACAGAAAGATTTAGAAAAAAAGAGGAAAAAATGAAATTCGATGTTGTCACATTTGGAGGAGCAGTTGTAGATGTATTTGTGAACACAGATGTAGCTGAAAAAGAAGGGTTTATGCACTATCCTGTTGGAGAAAAAATTCTAATTAAAGAGCTGAGATTTGATATCGGTGGCGGAGGCACAAACACTGCAGTTGCTTTCGCACGTTTAGGGTTTAAAACAGGATATATAGGGGAGGTAGGAGATGACGAGAATGGAAGAAAAATTCTGGAGATGTTAAAAAAAGAGAAGGTTGAATTTTTGGGAAAGACAGTGAAGGGGGAATTAACAGGCTATTCGATTGTTTTAGACAGCAGAGGAGGAGACAGAACAATTTTAACATATAAAGGAGCAAACGATGAAATAAGCACGAGTGATATAAAAAATTTTGATACAAAATGGATTTATCTTTGCTCTTCGCTGGGTAAAAGCCTTGAAACCCAGAAAAAACTAATAAAAATTTTTAAGGCAAGAGGGGCAAAAATAGCTTTTAATCCAAGCTCTTATCTAATAAAAAAAGAAAACTTATCTGAAATTTTAAAGTTGTGTGATATTTTAATTTTAAATAAAGAAGAAGCTCAAACACTTACAAGAAAAAAAGAAAATTTGCTCGAGAATTTGCATAAATTAATTAACAAGCAAGGAATTGCTGTTATAACAGACAAAGACAAGCTGATAAGCTGTTACGACGGAAAAAACAAGTATTTTCTTAAGCCGCATAAAGTAAAAGTTGTTGAAAGAACAGGCGCAGGAGATGCTTTTGCATCTGGATTTGTTGCCGGGCAAATTGCAGGCAAAAGCATACCTTATAGCATGGCACTTGGCTTGCGAGAAGGCGAGTCGGTAATAAAATATTTTGGAGCTAAAAATAAATTGTTGAGGATGAGGTTGAGATGAAAATCAATGATCTTATATTCAAAGAATTGATAAAGAGAGGGTACAGATTAGAAGGAAAGACAAGAGTTTGGGATGTTGCAGATTCAAAATTATGGTATCTTACTCCAAAACAAGCACAAGGTTTTCTTGATCTATGCAAAACCAAGGAATATAAAGAATCTATTGTTACCAAGGAGGTTTCTTTGATTAAAAAACATATGAAAGATTTTGTTAATTCCCTTCCTAAGAGCTCTTGTAATATCATTGATTTAGGATGCGGAGATGGTGAAAAGGCCTCATTATTTATTAAAGAATTAGCAAAACATATGCGAGTTAGATATTGCCCAATAGATATTAGTTCTTACATGGTTTCAAAAGCATCTGAAACAATCTATAAAATGAAAGTTGGAGAGGTTTTAGAATTTAAATGGAATATCTCTGACTTTGAAAATCTATCTAATATAACTCCTTTATTAAGGGGATTCGGGGGGAGATTTGAGACTCATTTTATGATGCTTTTGGGCAATACCCTAGGTAATTTTGACAGGGAGGATATATTAAACGGAATAAAGACAAGTATGAATAAGCAAGACATTCTTTTAATAGGTAATGGATTAGTGATAAAAGAGATTAATAAGGTTACTTCCCCATATAAGGACAAATTAATAGATATATTCTTAATAGAGGTTATCAAACAATTAGGATTAGAAGAAAAATCTGTTGAATATGATGTAAGATTTAAAGATTCAAGAGTAGAAATGTTTTATACTATTAAAAAAGATAAAACAATTAATTACTTAGGAAGAACTTTAAATTTCAAAAAAGGAGATATTATAGTCACTGCAATCTCTTATAAATACACAAAATCAGAACTTAAAAAAATTCTAGAAAAGTTTTTTTCTTCAGTTAAAATCTATACTGATAAAGAAGAAACTTATGCTCTAGCCTTATGTAAAAAATGAAAATTGAAGACAAATTACTCTTAAGGCCAGAAGATTTCAAGCCATCTTTAAAAAATTGGAATATAGATGGCGTATTAAATCCTGCTGCTATAAGATTGCCTAACAAAAAAATAATGTTATATGCTAGAATAGCAGAAAGCTCTCCGCCAGAAAAAGGAAATGTTACTTGTCCTGTATTCGTACAGGGGGGAAAATTAAAAACAGTTATTGTCCCTAAAACAGAAAAAATAATAAAAAAAGGAAATCTTTTATATTTGAAAAGAAAATTTTGCCGGCTTCTTAATATCTCTCATTTTAGAAGAGTTGTTTTAGATAAAAATGGATTTTATGTAGAAAAAATTGAACAAAAACCAATTTTTACTGGCTTGCCAAATGACGGCGATTATGGTGTAGAAGATCCAAGGATTGTAAAAATAGGGAGCCATTACATAATGACCTATGTTTCTGTTTCGCTGAATGAGGGAGTTTCTACCTCTCTCGCAATATCCCATAACTTAACAAAATGGAAAAGAAGGGGAATAATATTCAGAGAACAGAATAAAGATGTTGTAATATTCCCTGAAAAGATTAATGGTAGATATATAGCATTACACAGGCCAGAAGGATCTTTTAAATTTAGCAGGCCATCTATCTGGATTTCTCATTCTTCTGATTTAATTCATTGGGGAGAAGAAAAAAGCATTATCCTACCGAGACAGAGGGCATGGGACTCTGAAAGACTTGGTGCAGGCCCTCCTCCTTTAAAAACAAAAAAAGGATGGCTTTTAATTTATCATGGAGTTAGAGGGCATAGAAAACACCGGCCTTATTGCGCCGGAGCTGTGTTATTAGATTTAAAAAATCCAGAAAAAATACTCGCAAGGTCAAAAAAGAATAACCCTCTTTTAAAGCCAGAAAAAGATTATGAGATAAACGGATTTGTCGACAGAGTAATTTTTCCAACAGGAGTTGTGTTTAGCTTAGACAAAAAAGATTTATTAATTTATAGCGGGGGAGGAGATAGAGTTATAAGCGTAACCAAGGTTGCAGTAGAAGATGTTTTAAATAGTATGGAGTATTATTGAAAAATGGTGATAAAATATTTTGGAGCTAAAAATAAATTGATAAGGATGAGGTTGAAATGATGAACTTAAAAGAATTTTTTAAACCTACAAAACTAAAGGTTATCTTTACAATTTTGTTTACTTTCTTCAGTGAAATTTTTGTTTATCAGTATGGTTTAAGAGGATTTAGTGTTGTGTGTGACATTGGGCCTTGTGTACAGCCAAATTATGGATTAATATTTGTTATTGTTTATTTTATACCTTTGATGATATTATTTTACATCTTTAGCTCTATAACTTCATTCATTGAGACAATTGGAATATTACAATATTTTAAGCAAATTAGAACAAAAGCATTTTTGTATATTCTTCCTTTTTTACCTTTTTTAATTTTTGAAAAACTTGGGAGTACCTATAGAATTGGTTTTATTCCAAGAAAACTCTTTTTCCTTGGGTTTGATGGGTCTAATTGGGGTTCATGGTATTTATTAATTAAATGTTATTCATATGGTTGCAAATATTCTTTTTATTTCTTAAATTTCTTTTTAGCACTCCTTTTTGCTATCTCACTTTTCGTGATAATTTTCCTAATTATCCAATACCTAACAGAACATAAATTAAGAAAAAAAATAAAAAGATAAAGAGGCAAAAATGAAAGCGTGGTTAAAAGGTGGATTGATATCATTTGCAATATTCTTTATTGCAATACTATCCCTATACATCATTTATACTCAAGATAATAATCCTGATTTAAGAAAATTAAATCCGGGAGATAAAGTAACTATTATCACTAATCTAAATAAAGAATTTCCAGAAATGGGTGAACAGATGTTAGTTGCTCCATGTGTAGTCTACAACAAAACTGTTAAGTTGACTATTTTTTCAAGTGAAAAGTATTGGAAAATTTATGACCACTCAGTTCAGATTTGCTATAATGAATCAATTGATTGTAAAGGAAAAATCAAAATTGAAGGAATTTTAGGAAAATTTTCAGGATTATGTTGGAAAGGAGCGGCTGATAACGAGATCTGCAATTATTATTTTATAAATGCTGAAAAATTAAATTGTTTGTAATAAAAAAATGAAAATTAACCTTAACAAAATTCTTAAGAAAGGCAAGGCACTTTTTTTAGCTTATGACCAAGGACTTGAACATGGTCCAACTGATTTTAATGACAAAAATGTTGACCCAGAGTATATTATAGAAATTGCTAAGAAAGGAGGGTATACTGGATTTGTTTTTCAAAAAGGAATAGCTGAAAAGTACAACAAAGAAATTAAAAAAAGCAAAGTTCCTTTAATTGTAAAGTTAAATGGCAAGACAAATCTCTTCAAGGGAGAGCCAATTGCAAGGCAGTTATGCACAGTAAGCGAGGCAATTGCTCTTGGAGCTTCAGCTGTTGGTTATACAATTTATCTTGGAAGCGACTATGAGGATGAAATGCTTCAAGAGTTTGAAAATATACAAAGAGAAGCTCATGCTGCAGGACTACCTGTCATAACTTGGATTTATCCAAGAGGAAGAAGTATTATTGGAAAACTTAATACTGAATTAATGGCGTATGCTGCAAGAACAGGATTAGAGATTGGAGCAGATATTATAAAGCTCCATTATGCTGGAAGCATTGAGAGTTTAAAATGGGCGATTAAATCTGCTGGAAAAGCAAAAATAGTAGTTGCCGGAGGAACAAAAAAAGATGAAAATATGTTGGTTAAGCAGGTAAAAGAGATTATGGACGCTGGTGCAATAGGATTAGCAATTGGAAGAAATGTTTGGCAGGCTGAAAAGCCTCTAGAAATAACGAAGAAAATAAAAAAAGTGATTTGGGGATGAAATCTAAATTTTTATATTGGGCACCAAGAGTTTTATCAATAATTTTTATTCTTTTTTTGAGCATGTTTTCTTTAGATATTTTTGAGGGAAATTATGGCTTTTGGGGAACAATTTTAGGATTGTTTATGCACAATATACCTGTGATTATCTTATTAATTCTTTTAATAATCTCTTGGAAATATGATTTTGTTGGAGGAATTGTTTTTATTTTAGCCGGAGTATCTTACATTGTTTTGTTATTAATTAATCCTCAATTAGAATGGTATATGTTCTCATGGGCTATAATGATTTCTGGGCCTGCTTTTATTGTTGGGATTTTGTGGATTTTAAGCTGGAAAAATAAAAAGAAAATAAACAGAAAAAAGAGAAGAAAATGAAACCCTGGTTAAGATATTTTCTGATTTCAGTTTTGTTCTTTATAATAGTAGATTTTCTTACAACAGAGGCGCTTGTTCACCCTGTTAAATATTATTCAACATTTATGCCTTTAATATTAGTATTTTATATTGGCTATCCTCTGATTTTTTCTTTTATATTAACTAAGTTTAAGCTTAAAACAAGAGGTTTGTTTATTGGAGCTATTATTGGCATGCTTATTTCAGAAATATTATTTTTTCATAACCCTTTATTTTTTCAATTTCCTCTTGTATTTATAGCATTATTATTTGGAATTTCTTGCTATAGCCTAATAACTATTGTTCCTAAGTGGATTGTTGATAAAGAGCTGTCAAAAAGAAAAAAATGGCTGATAATTATGTTAATCTTGTTAATAATTCACACATTATTAAATTATGCCACACAAATAAAAACTTAAGCCGCAATTTTCTTCTTAGGCATGATTATTTCATCAAAAACATCAATCATCTTTTTCACAATAAGATTTTCTTGATTAAGCTTGTATAGTTTTGCATTTCCTATTTGTCTTGTCGGAATTATTATCTTGTTTTTTATCAGCTCATTAAAAATTCTGAATAAAGTTGTTCTGCCTATTTCTGCACCTTCTGCAATATCAGTTATGCTGTAATCTAATTCTCGTCCTTCTATTAAAAATTCTAACACCCTTATTTGTGGCGTATCTCCAAATGATTTTCTAAATAAAGTTTCCATATTTATTATAAACAATAAGGATTTATAAATGTTCCTATTTTGGAACATTAGTGTTTCATGACATTCAAAAAGTTTTAATAGGCATTAGTAGTTATTTTAGTATGGAATTAAAAGAGGCAATTATGAGAAGATTTCTCAGAAAGCTGATGAACTTAAGTATGTGGGGAGGAAAGCATACTGAAATTAAAAATTTACAAAAAGCACTTCCAGACCATTTAAGAGGAACAAAAGACATGAAAAAAGCAATAAAAGAATTAGTTGATAGAGAATTTTTGAATATAAAACCTTCAACAGGCGAGTTACATATTTCTCTTAATAATCATAAACAAAAAGAAATTTATGATTTTCTGCAAGAAAATGAAACCAAATAAACCTCTCATCGTAATTAACTTCAAAACCTACAAGCAAGGAAAAGCAGCAATAGAGCTGGCTAAGCAGCTGGAAAAAGTCAATAAAGAGATTATAGTTGGAGTGCAGGCAACTGATATTTATGAAATCGCAAAAGCTACAAAGCTTAGAGTTTACAGCCAGCATGTTGATTATCAAAAGCCAGGAAGATTTACAGGCTTTATTTTACCAGAAGCAATTAAAAAAGATAAAGCAGAAGGCAGTTTTCTTAACCATTCTGAGCACAAACTTTCTTTTGATGTTTTAAAAAAAACAATTAAAAGATGCAAGCAAGTTGGCTTGAAAACACTGGTTTTTGCATCTTCTCTCAGCGAAGCAAAGAAAATCAAGAAACTTAAAACAAATTATTTAGTTTACGAGCCACCTGAGTTAGTTGGAGGAAAAATTTCTGTGTCCGAAGCAAAACCAGAGCTAATAAAAAACATAGCAAAAAAGCTAAAATACAAGTTTTTAGTTGGTGCAGGAATCCATACCTCAGAAGATATTAAAGTAGCTATGAAATTAGGAGCATCAGGCATTGCTGTAAGCTCTGCTGTATGTGAAGCAAAAAATCCCGCGGAAAAGCTAAGGGAATTGTTATAAGTTTAGTATATCGCAGAATACAAAAGCTTTTAATTGTTCTTAAGGTTTTGTTAGTATGGAAATAAGTGAAAGAGACAAGTGGTTGTACATTTATACACTAACCTGCACAAAAGGACGTTTTGAATTAATAGAAAAGCTCCCTAACATAAAAAAAATTAAAAATTTCTTAAATGGCGATTGCTCTAAAGAAAGAATACGAGACTATTTTTTTATTGTTCATAATCCAAAAACCTTTGAATTTATGGAAAGGGCTGGAAATTATGAAAAACAAGAAAAAACTCACTTGATTATCCCTTATAGAGTTGAAGGGGCTTTAGGAAACTCTTTGTCCTGCAAAATAAGCTGGCCTTTTTACGAACTTCCAGGTGTCCCCTCAACAGCGGTTTTCAAAGGGGCATTAGAACAAGCAATTGAATTTGAAGTTATTGAAGAAATTCCTAGCCAAGGAGACATCTTATTAGTTCATGGAAACTATATTGTAGATGTTGTTAAAGAAAAGGATTTAAAGAAGTATGATTATTTATATAAAAGAGATAAAAGGAAGCAACGATAAAAATGAAACCCAAAATCCTTGTTTTTGGCAATGTTTTAGTTGAAAAAGATAATTTAGCTTTAAAGCTCTTGCCAAAATTAAGAAAAGATTTTCCTCAAATAGAATTTAAACATATTGACCCAACAGAAAACCTTGAAGCTGAAATTGAAAACAAAAAACTTTTTATTCTTGATGTTGTTGAAGGCATTAAAAAAGTAACTTTGATAAAAGATATAGACAAACTGCAAACAAACAAGCTCTACAGCATGCATGATTTTGATTTAGCTTATAATCTCAAGCTTTTAAAGAAGCTCGGCAAATTAAAGGAAGTTGAAATTATTGGAATTCCTATGGGAATGGATGAAGAAGAGGGTTTTGAAAAAGTAAGTGAGATATTAAAAGAAATAAACAAAAGTCTTTTAAATCATCTATGTTTTCTGTTTTCCATTTTATAAACAGAGGAATTAATGAAAATGGAAATTCCATCAGAACTTGAAAGTATTGTAAAAGATATTGAAGCAGAGGGAGGAAAGAGTTACTTAGTTGGAGGAGCAGTAATAGACACTATCAAAGGAATTCCTTTAAAAGATTGGGATATTGAAGTTTACAAATTAAGCTTGCAAAAACTAGAAAGCATTTTATCTAAGCATGGCAGGCCAAATTTAGTTGGTAAGTGTTTTGGAATTATCAAGCTTAGGCAAGATGATAAAGAATATGATTTTAGCATTCCCAGAAAAGAAAATCTAATTGGAATAGGCCACAAAGCTTTTGAAGTAGAGTTTGTTCCAAATATCACTCCAGAAGAGGCGGCATATAGGAGAGACTTAACAATAAATTCAATGTTTTTTGATATTTCAGAAAGAAAGTTAGTGGATCCGTATGGTGGTTTAAAGGACTTAGAAGAAGGAGTTTTAAGGCATACTTCTGATAAATTTACCGAAGATTCTTTAAGAGTTTTAAGAGTAATGCAGCTTCTTCCTAGAAAAGGGAAGATTGTTGCTGATGAAACCTTAAAATTATGTAAAGAGATGGTGAGTGGGTATCCCACATTAGCAAAAGAAAGGGTTTTTGAAGAGTGGAACAAACTGCTTATGAGAGCAGAAAAACCTAGTATGGGATTACAGTTCTTAGTTGATTGCGGATGGATTAAATGGTACCCTGCATTAGATAATTTAAGACATACAGAGCAGAATCCTGATTGGCATCCTGAGGGAAGTGCTTGGAATCATACTTTAATGGTTGTTGATTATGCGGCTCAATTGAAAGATGAAATTCCAGGCGAATGGAGAAGAGCATACATGTTTGGCTGCTTGATACATGATGTTGGAAAAGCTGTTACAGCTTCTTCTGATCTCACCGCCCATGGGCACGATGAAGCTGGAGTTCCTATAGCTGAAAGTTTTATGAGAGAGATAACAGAGGACAAGAAATTGATTGAACAGATACTAAATATTGTGAAATATCATATGAGGCCTGGAGAGCTTACAAAAGGAAATGCTAAAGAATCTGCATGGAAAAGATTGCATAATAAAATTCCCTTAAATGTCATTGCTTATGTTTCAAAAGCAGATTCATGTGGAAGACTAGGAAGATCTTTGTATGATTATCACGAACCAAGTGAAAAAGCATTGCGATTATTTGAAGAATATGGTAAAGAACCTATCCCTCCGACATTAATGGGCAGGCACCTTATAGAAAAAGGTTACGAACCTGGAATAATTTTTGGAAAAATACTAAAAGAAGCATACGAAATTCAAATAGAAGAAGGAATAACTGATAAAGATGCTCTATTAAAAAGAGTTGAATATTCTATGAAAGCCAAGGTATCTTGAGGAAGAGGGTTTTGAAAAGATTAGAAAGGTGTTAGGCAATATATCTTTTTAATTGCAACAATAATTATAAATCAATTTTTGTGAATAAGAATATGGCAATTACCCCTTTATACCAAGCATTTTCATTAAACAGAGCAAAGGCGTATACTTCAGATAGAAGTTCTGGCTCGATTCCCCCCTCTAAACGTGCTCAAGACTTTGTTGAATTTAAAAAAAGATTAGAGAAATTAGGTTATGAAGTTCTTCCTTCTATTGAAAATTATCTTTGCCTTTCCCCTCCCCTTCCTAGTATGTTACTCTTAAAAATAAATGCAAATACTTCTTTAAGAAGGCCTGATGAGGCAATAATGAAAAGAGACTTTACAGACCAGAATACTGGCCTGCTTCCTTATGAGCCTGCTTTTTTCTTTATTGGTAGAACGCAAGAAGCTGAGCCGAAAAAATCAGATTAAACTATACCAAGTTTATCTTCAAGACATTAGATAGATTTTTATAACATCTTTCTTTATTTGTTTTATGAGAAAGACATGGGAAGAATTTGAAAAGGATATAGATAAACTAATTGAAATGATGGGTTCTTATAATCCAGACATTATAGTTCCATCTATGTGTGGAGGGTTAGTTCCAGCAGGAATTATTGCTGAAAAATTAAAAATAAAAGATGTGCGACCAATTAGTATTGAAAGGATAGGCGAGGAAAGAAAAGTGGTTTATGATATACAAGGAGAAGTTGAAGGAAAGAAAATCTTGCTTCTTGAAGATGATTTGCCAACAGGAAAAGGATTTATTTTATTAAAAGGGATTTTAGAGAAGAAAGGAGCAGAAGTTAAAATAGCTGCAGTTTATATTAACAAAAAAAGTAAAGGAGTTGCTGATTTTTATGGAGAGCTTTTAGATCCTCTTCCAAATCTGCCTTGGAAACCTTCTCGTTCTGGGGACAGAAAACTTAGCTAAATCCAATTAATTATTTCTGCTTACTAACCTTAAAAAATCTCCAGGATGCAAGATTCTAATATCTCTAAACTCTACTAAATCCAGAATATGTTTGTTATAAGAAATAATATAGTTCGCTTTTCCATCTAATGCAGCTTCTAAAATGATGTTGTCTGCTGGATGCGATTTTATAATACTTAGTTTTGAGGTGGTTTCAATCAATTCAGTAATTGATAATATGGTTCTTATTAAATCCTCAATCATCCTCTTTTTGTCTGCTAAAAACTTGCTAAATTTAGTTTCTTTATTTAAAACATCTAGAATCTCATTAATAATACCTCTGCTTATAATCACATTTATTTTTCCTTTTTCAGCTAACTTTATTAGTTTATTGGCCTCCCCTTCCCAAAATAAGCCAGAAAGCCAGATATTTGTGTCTAAAACAACTTTCATCTTCTCTTTCTTACTTCTAATATTATTTTATCTAAATCTTCTTTCCTAAAACCAGATTTCTTAGCAGCTTTTTTAAAAGGTGCGCTTGCTTCTTCCCATGTTTTTATTTTTGGCATTTCTATTTTTTTTAATAAAATTGTGTTATCTTGTTTAATTACTGCAAAAGGGGTTCCTTCTCTAAGATTCATACTTGTTCTTATTTCTCTAGGAATAACTATCTGGCCTTTTGAAGATAGTTTAGTAAACTCAAATTCCATTTTGTTTCCTCCAATGTAAGAAGATAAGATTTTAGAGTATTTAAATCTTTCCGTCTTACTTTCTTACTTTATACCCACTTTATCTACAATAAATCTTTTTTTATTAAAGCTTTAATTTTTATAGATTATACCATCAAAGATTTTCTTAAATTTGTCATAGTCAAAATCAAGGCATACATCTGTTTCTGTTCCTTCTGTTAAAACTACCCCATCCTCTCTTATTGAAATTTGCCTTTTTTCTATTGTTGTTATTTCAGGATTTGTCATTGCTATTACTGCA
>Ga0315276_10000491_pt1 | contig 34170 bp, 23 predicted proteins | sample YL17G05_0_MG_FD_204542 | JGI IMG/M metagenome (GOLD analysis project Ga0315276, IMG submission 204542) | Sediment microbial communities from Yellowstone Lake, YNP, Wyoming, USA - YL17G05_0 | ecosystem: Environmental > Aquatic > Freshwater > Lake > Sediment | place: USA: Wyoming | collected... | reverse complement strand
ACAGCCAATCAGGCGGTATCGATTTCCAATCAAAATGGCGGAACATGGGCAGCGGTAGCCAGTTCGCCGCAGGGAACGGGAACAGGCGGCGGGACAACCGCAACACGGCTGACGGTCTTCTGGTCTCGATATAATGGCACACAGGGCGCTCCAACGGTTTCCGACTCGGGCAATCATCAGTTGGCCCGGATGGTTGCCATTCGCGGCGCTGTGTCCTCCGGCAACCCGTGGGATGTTACGGCGGGCGGTGTTGAAGCGACTTCCGACACCAGCGCTTCAATCCCAGGCGCAACGACAACTGTTGCTAACACGCTTGTTGTTGTAGCGACTGCGGGAAGTTTGCCGGATGCTTCCAGCACGACAGAATTCTCGGCTTGGACAAACGCTAACCTGACCAGTCTGACCGAACGTACCGACAATGCTGTAACTGCAGGTAATGGCGGCTCGCTCGGCATTGCGACAGGTGTCAAGGCGACTGCCGGGGCTTATGGTAACACGGCTGCGACCCATGCCACTTCAGCGGTTAAAGGCATGATCAGTATTGCGATTAAGCCGTAAACATTAAGTGTTCATATTGCGGACGGCTGGCTGTAAAAGGCCAGCCGTCCTTTCGAAAACCTATGGATCGACGGATGTCCTTATTACCGTTGAATGAATAAGATGAGTTACTTAAAAATATCAGGCAACCATTGACCTGATTAGAAAGGTTCTGAAACCAAGCGGGGCGACCACATCGGCCGCCCCGCTTCTTTTGTGTGCCGAGCATGTTCGACAACTTGGAGGTGCAAGTCGATAACGTACAATAGCGTTGCGGTCGGCAACAATGCAAATACGGTCGATACAAAATTTGCTTTTGAGGCGGTCAACAATCGGAACCAGCGTCTTTACATCCGCTTTGAGGTAAAAAACACAAAATCATCATTTTTAGCCTAAAAACGCCATTTTCCGCCTCCCAAAAAGACGCAACTGTAGAAGATGGGTCAAAAAATGTTAGCTGAAATTTTGAGCCTCAAAAATCGAATTATTAGAGGTTCCCTTTAGAATGATTAATGTATGGGAAATTTTCTGTCTGAAGTCCATATTCACATCTCCACAAATCGGCAGTTACAATACCATTTTACCCTTACATCTGATGTTGGCGTCACATTTTACCATTGTTCGTCGATGCGGCTTTGGTCCTGGGTGGAATCTTCGTAGTAGTAATGTTCGCATGGGATGAAGATGTTCCTGGGAACAGCCTCGCCATTCAAGTGTTTGATAAACGCTTCAACCGTTCCTTTTGCCATTTTTCGCGGGAACTGCTGCGGCGTATCAAAGATTTTTTTCTCATATACAGCCTGCTTGCCGGCTGGGGAGGCGTCAAACGCGACAATAGAGATCTGGTCCGTTTTTCCTGCTTTTACAATGGCGGCATAAGCGCCCAATCCCGAGGGATCGTTAATGGCAAAGATTCCAACGATATTGGGGTGTGCCTGAAGGATATCCGTTGCTACGGTATATCCATCGTTTCTGTTTCCCTTTCCACTGAGTTCCGTAACGATCTGGAGTTTGCTTTCGTGTTCTTTGAGATAGTCTTTGAAACCTTCGACCCTGAAGATGCATGAAGTGATTTCGGGGTAACCTATTATGGCGATTTTGCCCTTATCACCTGTTACCTTCATCATGCTTTCGCCGGCCAGCAGGCCGCCCTGATAATTATCGCTTCCGATGTGCGAGACAATCATTTTGCTCGCTTGATCGTCTGTCACCTGGACATCGTAAGTGAAGACGGGGATACCGGCCTGGTTGGCCTTTTTTACCCCTTCGCCCGCGGATTTGGAGTCAACGGAATTGAGAAAGATCGCATCATAGCCCTGGGCAACGAAATCAGACAACTGGTTGTTCTGCTTTGCCGCGTCGTTTTCGCCACTCAAAAGCACTACCTCGTAACCATACTTAGCGGCTTCCTCCTCCATTACATTGCCAATGAGCTTGAAGAATGGGTTTGTAAGGTCCATACATGTTACGCCTATCTTGCCCTTGTTTTTTTCCTGCTCCCGCTCCTGTTCCTGTTTTGATGAGCAGGATGAGCCAAGCGTTATTAATGCGACTGAAAGAACTATGGATACGATGGTTGATACTTTAATCATCATGCTTTCTCCTGTTTTTCAAGCTGTATCTGAGGTTTCACAAAAGTTCAATTGTGTTTTTTCTTTATGATCGCGAGGAGACCTCCGCTGGTCCGCGCCTTGTCCAGCAATACCGCGCCGAGAATTACGGCTCCGAGCACTACCTGCTGGGTGTAGCTTTCGATCCCCAGCAGGTTCATGCCGTTCTGGATTACCGAGATAATAAAAGCTCCAATCAGGGTTCCCATAACTCTGCCGGAACCGCCCGACAGACTGGTGCCGCCGACTACAACGGCGGCGATAACGTACAATTCAAACATTACGCCCATGTTGGGTGTGCCGGTATTGATCTGTGAGGCCTGAATGCAGCCGCCCAGACCGGCAGCAAGCGAACTGATGATATAAACAAAAATGATGACAAAACTAACTGGTACGCCTGAAAGGCGAGCTGCCTCCGTATTGCCGCCCACGGCATAGATGTAGCGTCCAAGACGTGTATGCGACATGAAGATGTGCGCTGCCAGATAAAGGACAATCAGAAGAATCACAGTATTTGGTATCCCAAGTGAACGTCCCTGACCAAGCCAGGGAAGTGATTTTGGAACCTGGTAAATTGAAAAACCGCCGGTTATCAGAAATGCCAAACCTCGTGCCATCATCATTATTGCCAAAGTGGTGATAAACGGCGCGACCTTGAACCGGGCGACGATAAAACCACCAAGTCCTCCAACAATGCCGCAGCATAATATGCCTGCCAGGAACCCGATAAGAACTACCCAGCCGGGCGCCTCAAGTCCACCCATTTTCTTCATTAAGAGCGTGCTGATTACAGCGGAGAGTGCAATGAGGCTTCCGACAGAAAGATCGATACCTGCCGTTATGATTACCATGGTCATGCCAATGGCGATCACGGCAATAACCACGATCCGATCGACAATCGCCAGAAGATTCGACTGCTTGAGGAAGTCCGGCCATACACGAGACTGGGGCACCAGCACCTTGCAGCCGGAAAACTCAGGATATTTCTCGGGGATCAGGTCGATAACCCGCCATTTTGTTACGTCGCCGCTGGTTCCTATGGCTGTGAGTTTGTCGCCTTTCGACTTGAAATCGTCAAGTGCCAAACGCATATCAATGGGAGTACCTACCACCACCCGGCAGTTGTCGAATCCTCTTCCTTTCAGTGCCTGTCCCAGTTTTTCGGCAAATGGCGCCGATTCCTTGTTGATTGCTCCGACGACCAGGATGATATCGGTTTTACGGAATTCTTTATCGATCCGCTCGACAAGCTCGGCTGCGGCCCTGGCGGGTTCGCCCGGCTGCTCTTTTAGGGTCAGGACACTGAACAGCAAGCACAGTCCAAGAAGAACAAAGATCATTCCATAATCGCTTAACAGCTTTTTAATCATTTTATACCCAATGGATTATATTACTTCGAATATCAATTAATCGCCATAGCTAAAATATTTTCCTGCGTGGCGCCTGCCACATCCGTAATCTCCCCCTTGATTCGGCCTTCGTGCATTACTATGATGCGATCGCTCATGCCGAGTATTTCAGGCAGTTCGCTGCTGATCATAATAATGGCCTTGCCCTGGGCCGCCAATCGATTCATCAAAAGGTAAATTTCGTACTTTGCTCCAACGTCGATTCCCCTGGTAGGCTCGTCGAAGATGATGATTTCGGCATTGCGTGCCAGCCATTTTGCCAGAACTAGCTTCTGTTGATTGCCGCCGGAGAGGTTCATCGCGAGCTGTTCGTAGCTGGAGATTTTGATCTTCAGACTCTCGACGTAACCGTCAAAAGTTTTGCGTTCTTTTCTGTGGTCCAGGAACCCTCCGCGGACAAACCGGTCCAGATTAGGCAGGGTGAAATTATCGAGAACGGAATGGATCAGTATCAGGCCTTGTCCCTTACGGTCTTCGGTCAGGAGGCAAATACGGTTGCGGATCGCGTCTCTTGGATTGTGGATATCGGCTTCGCTGCCGTTAATGAAAATCTTACCGCTGTCGGATTCATCGGCCCCAAAAATAATCCGCATAGTCTCGGTGCGGCCGGCCCCGGCCAGTCCGGCAAAACCAAGCACCTCCCCGGCTGACATGCTGAAGCTGACATTGCGAACGACCTTACCGCGGTTGAGATTCTCTACCCGCAGGCGCTCGGGACCAGGTGCGGTATCGCGTTTGGGAAATTCAGATTCAATTGGACGTCCGACCATCATCTCGATCAATTTATCACGTGTGACATCATTGATGTCCAGGGTGCCAACGTGCTGCCCATCGCGCAACACCATTACACGTTCTGCGACGTCGAATATTTCGTCAAGGCGATGAGTGATGTAGATAATGCCGATTCCCTGTGACTTCAGGTCCTTGATGATGGTAAAAAGGTTTTCGACTTCCTGGGTAGTGAGCGCAGCGGTAGGCTCGTCCATAATGATGATTTTCGCGTTGACTGAAAGTGCCTTTGCGATTTCAACGGTCTGCTGTTGTGCCACGGTCAGTTCGCTGCAGCGGGTATTGGGGTCGATATCGATTCCAAGCTTTTTGAACAGGTCCAGGGATTGCCTGTGCTCTTCGGCGGCATCAATAAAGCCGCCTTTGGTTTTTTCACGGCCCAGAAAGATGTTTTCCCGAGCGGTAAGCTGGGCAACCAGATTGAATTCCTGGTATATGATCGACACGCCGGCATGTTGCGCCGAGGTGGGAGATTGTATTTGTGGGTCGTTTCCATCGATCAGGATATCACCGGCCTCCGGAAGATGCACGCCTCCCAACACCTTTATCAACGTACTTTTTCCTGCGCCATTTTCGCCCACCAGGGCCAGCGCTTCACCTTTGTCCAATTCGAGAGATATGTTCTTGAGGGCATGTACGCCGGGAAACGATTTGTCAATCCCTCTCATCAGGAGAAGGGGCTTTTTGTCGGATGGCGATAAATCCAAAGGCTGTTTCTGATTTTTGCGCTTTACAGAAGTCATCGCTTAATATCCGATATCACCCCGATGGGGCTCGAAAATACCAATTGCAAAGGTTTCCGGAATAAGTGTGCTCGTTATGAGTATAATCAGCGGCTGGCCAACCCTCCGGCAGTTTCACCTCCATCGATAACATAATGCTGGCCGGTGATATAGCCTGCTTCATCCGACGCCAGAAAAGCGAACAAACCCGCGATCTCTTCCGGTCTGGCGTGACGCTTAAGTGGAATTTTACTGTTAACTTCTTCTATCATTTCCGCAGTATATTCAGCTTCCTGCATAGGTGTCATAACATAGCCCGGGCAAACTGCCAGTACGCGAACCTTTGGAGCTAATTCCAATGCCATTGACCTTGTCAACTCGACGACACCGGCTTTGGAAGCATTGTAGTCGGCATAAAAACGGTAGCCCACCAAGGCATTAGTCGATCCCATATTTATAATGACACCGCCCGTATCTTTCATTCTCCGAGCCGCCTGCTGGGCGACATAAAACACTCCATTAAGATTGACATTTACAACTTTTTGCCAGTCTTCGGCTGTAATTTCCATAAAATTATGACGAATGCTTATGCCCGCATTATTGATTAACACGTCCAGGCCGCCTAAAAGCTCGTCCAATTGAACAAATGCCTGCTTAACTGCTTCAGCCTTGGAAACATCACAAATTATCGTTCCCGTTATTTTTGGCAATGCCTGTTCGATACGCTGGCACCCCTGTTCATCATGATCTAATACGACAACCTGAGATCCTTCCTCCAGAAAACGTTTTACTGTCGCCGCTCCGATACCACTTGCTCCTCCAGTGACAAGGACTCTTTTATTTGCTAATCCCCGCATAAATTACTCCTGTGATAACACTCTATTCCAAAACCCAAAACCGATAAGCCCTAATATACCCAATTGGCGTATATACACAACAAGAAAACGTTGAAACTCAATTGTTATGAGCATACCAACCGGTAATCGCACCTGCCGCTATATTTTTTAATTTGTTGCGACGGCACGGGCGTCAGCCCAATTGCCCAGGGCTCGTTCGCCTTTAAAGCCTCCCCTGCCTTCAATCGCCAATATCAGGCAATCGATACCACTAACATCAATATCAATAATTTTTGCAGGGGTCTCTTTTGTCATTTCTCCACTGTCATAAAGAAGTGAGTAAGGGCCGATAGGATCCTCATTACGAACCCTGAAATTGACAGCTTCATCACCTTGGTAAGAAGGGTCCAAGCCAACAGTGGCCTTAAAGCGTTCAGCATTACCGTTCAACTTAAACATGATCTTGGTATCTGTTTTACAGCCAAATCCCCTCTCGTAGGGTGTCCCGTCGAGTACGATTGGATTGCCCTGAAAGTTTTTATCATACTGAGGTGCATCGCCGGCTCGCCAGACGTAATAGAGGTCTGAAAGGTAGGTTCCCCCTTTTCGAGTAACCGCGTATTTTTCCAATGGCACCGGATCCGGCGTTGGAAGCTCTTTGCCCTTTGAGCCGACTATTAAAAACACATGACCATGTTGCGGAAGATCCTTGGCGGTAAATGATCCCGAATAATAACCCAGGTCTTTCCTCTGCCACAGGTCTCTGACCTTCTGTCGGCCCTTTAAACCGATTTTGTCCCACGTTACCGTAATGTCAGCTTTCTGAGCCCCTTTGTTGAGCAACAAAACCGCCGTTGTACCATCACATAAAGGCTTGTTATATATCTCATGATCGCCGTCGTCATAGACCTTATACCCCTGGACACCCCTTGGGTCCTGGTTGACTTTGATAAGCTCCTCAGTGGTGAGGATATTTCTGACTGTTTCAGACATGTTACGCAAATCATTACCCGCCATTAACGGGGCCGCCAGGATACACCATAGGCCAAAGTGGGTTTTGTTTTCAATATCATTTTTCAGATTGCCGACCTGTAACATATCAGGATCGTTCCAGTGTCCGGGACCTGCAAACTGCCACAAACCGTTAAAAGCAGGATGTATAACAATGTCGCCGGCCGATGTGTCGGCACAATAATATACGGAATCCATCTGTGGCTGTATATCAAATGAGGTCCGCCATAAATGTCCGATTTCCTGATCGGCCCAGGCCCATGACGGATCGGTATAGTTAGCCATGCTCAGTATCATGGGGCGACCTGTTTTTTTTATACATTCTCTGTACAAACTGAAATCGTCCGAACTCTTACGACCGTTTATTTCCGCATAGCAACTATCCAGCTTGATATAATCGACACCCCATGCGGCAAACGTGTTCATGTCCACTTGCTCATGTTCGAAGCTGCCTGGAAGCCGTTGACAGGTTGAATGCCCACGGTCTTCATAAATTCCATACTTCAATCCCTTACTGTGAATATAATCGCCGAGAGCCTTCATGCCACTGGGAAATTTTTCAGGATCAGCAACTAATTTGCCATTGCTGTCACGCTCTTTCGCCATCCAGCCGTCATCCAGAACGAGGTACTCATAACCGGCATCCCTCATCCCCGATTCGACCATTGCGTCGGCTATATCTCTAATTATCTGCTCACTTATGTTAGCTTGAAAAAAATTCCAACTGTTCCATCCCATCGGTGGAGTAAGAGCAAGTCTGTCTCCTCCTCCAGATGAGCATGAAGCCAAGCCGGTCGCGGAAAGCACACCACAAATAACAAACGTGACACTTCTGTAAAAACCCGCTGATCTCATAACAACACTTCCTTTCTGATTATATATAGGGGGGACAATTCCCCTATCTGTTGTTTTTTCTTTGCCATCCTGGCAGCTTAGCTTTCACAATTTTTTTTGCCCAAGCTTCATTCAACTGGTATCATAACCTCCTGTTTTACGATTGTCAACCATCCGGGCTTGGCTTACCACTCGAACCCGGGGAAACCGGTGGCTGGGACGAACGTTATTGTTGTTTTGTCCACAAAAGACCGTTGATGTCAGCGTTACCCTTTGGATATATAAAATGGTTGCGTTCTCTAAGAATTTTTTAAGTCCTTGATAATACAAATCTTATGGATATGCAATTTTTGAGATTTTGCACGCTATTTGACCTTTGGGTTGTACTTTGGTTGTATGGATTTTTCTCCCCGAATCACAGCCCCGTAGACAAACCCCTCCCCCGTACCCTATTTAAGCAGACTCAACACATCCACAATTCAAAAAAATGATATACATTTCTTGGCAGATTATGATATTCAAGACGAGCGGGGCTTGGGGGGTTAAGCATATAGATGTCAGCGATGGGTTCTTGGATGTTGTTGTCGTGCGAAAAGCGAATCTCAGTCTGTTTAAGCTTATGGTTGTCACCTGGCTTAAACGGGAACTTCCGGACAATTTGGAATTAGTGGAGCACTGGCAAGGCAAAGATATCAGCGTTTCCTCAAGCCCCAAACAAGCGGTTCAATGTGATGGTGAGGTATTAGAAAAAATTCCTCTTCATGTCAAGATCATTCCTGGAGCAATCAAGGTTTTGGTTCCTAAAAAAAGGGATAAAGTTAGCTCATAGACGGTACTTTCTTCAATAACGGTTGCTCAAGTTGTCCGAGAATATTGAATTTTTAGCCGATTAGACTACTCATATTTCCGTCATTCCATATTAATTTGCTACAGTGTGGGGAATTTTGCCGACAAACACACCGTCCATTTGACTTATGCTAAAATCAGACTCTGCACTGATTTACAGATGTGTCTTTGTTGTTATTATGGGATAAGAATAAGGGAGGTAGACACATATATGTGGTCTGCTGTTTTTATTGGAATCTTGTAAGAAAGGAATAAAAAATGAAAAAGGTACTTGCGATTACGATTGTACTAACGCTGGTTCTGGCGGCTGTCCCTGGCTGCAAGGACAAACCTGAAGGCGGCAGTGTTGGCAAGGGCGAAGGATTCAAGATCGATGTCTCAACCTTCGACACGAAGATAAAACAGGGTGAATTTGAAAGTGTCACCATCTCTCTGGAGAGAGGCGAGTCTTTCAAGCAGGACGTGACGCTGGAAATCAAATTGGTTAATGGCAAAGGCATCACCTTCGACCCAGCCAAAGTTCTCGTCAAGGCCAGTGACAAACCGAATGTGCAAATCCAGGTTTCAGCAGCCAAAGACGCTGCTATCAGTGAATACCGCATCTCTGTAATGGGAACACCAAAGACCGGTGAACCAGCCTCGACGGAATTTAATGTAAAGGTTGTCTCTCCGTAATCCCATTTTTTTGTTAGAATGCGAGTATGTTTGACAATCGGTATCGGTATCTGCTTGGAAGCGATAGGACTTGGATTATACCTTCGGAAGTGGAATGATGCCGAGAACCCTTGAAAAAGCAAATTAAGGGTTGTGATTTTTAATGACAAATTCTATTGGAAATGGAGCTCAGCGGCATAGCTGAGCAAGGATATACAATGTTATATGGGAAGTCCCTGATTTAGGAGTCTTATCATGTTTACCGCTCTCGCAAATGTTCTTACACCTGTTCTCGCCGATGGCCCGTACATCTACTGGGGCGGCGGTGGGCTGGGGCTCATTATTCTCATCGTGGTGATTGTGCTCTTGGTTCGCCGTTGAGCGGTCGCAAGACCACCATTGGTTTTCGGATGATGGAAAACCACGAGGGTGCCGCTCGAGTGCAGAAGTTTCACGGCAGTTCTTTACCAGTTCCTGCGACTCGTTTTGGAATGCTTGGTTGCGTAGCCAAGCGTTTAATCCGCCAGAGGCGGATAAATATGGAAAATACCAATCAAAAGGAAAGTTTAGAGGCAATATAAACTTCAAAAGGAGACTAATTTATGACAGCCGAAACGAATAAGAAGACAAGCACCTCTACTGAGATAGATGTAATCCGCGAGGACATTCAAAAACTGCAGAATGACCTCAAGGATATGTTTCATTCGGTAGGGGAACAGAGTAAGGAGAAACTTTTGGAAAGCAAACAAAAACTGGAGGCTGCGATTAAAAGTCTGCAGGGCCAGGCAGTGAAGAAATTCGATGAGGTTTACGACGGCCTCCGCGAACACAGTCAGGATGCTGTAAAAAAGAGCAGAAAGCAGATTGAAGATCGGCCGCTCACCGCCGTTTTCATCGCATTTGCTGCCGGAATACTATTAGACAGATTGATTAGGAGGAGGTAGCTATGAGTCTCTCGACGGATATCCTTCGTACCGTGGCGGATTTGTTGCGTCTAAAAATCCAGGTAGAGGCAAAATATCTGGTTGCCAAATTTGAAGACGGCGCAAGATCTTTACATAGCTGTGTGAAGCAGTTGTGTTTCTTTGGGGGGATGCTGGTATTTTGCATTGCGCTGTTGGCGGGCGGCGTTGGATTCATTATGTGGGGTGTTTACTCTCTGCTGGCATCGGCCATCAATCCAGGATTTGCAGCTCTAATTGTCGGCCTGATAGTTAGTTTGGTCGCCATTACCGTTCTCGGTGCGATCAAAAATTCAATCAAATAAACCCCGTCGTTGACTTTCCCGTCAGGCATCTATTCACAACAGGTTGACTTGAATCGAACCGCTGGTTAAAATTCTGTTGTTGCGATTTGCCTTTGGCGAGGAGAACATGTAATTAACCGGTGTGGATATGAAAAAACTTTAATTATTTGCAGCTTGTTTTTGCTTTCATTTTTAGTAGGCAAGCAGATGCCGTTTTTTTGTAACCTATTGGATGTCTGCTTCGGACGCAAAGAGACGATTCTGAAACAGCGTCAGGAACTGAATAGAACGATTCAAAACAGAAGAAAATACAATCAAAAACAATATGCTGGGCGCAAGGGCAGTGCCTCTGAAGGATGTGGTCTCCCGACAGCGCCGCCTGGTCGTCTGACGGCAAGATAACAACGGGAGAAATAACATGTCAAACAACCCCAAGCCAGAGGTGAAGCCACGTTCGATTTCTTTCTATGTGATCCTGGCCACTGCGTCGTTTGCCTTCATCCAAACATTTTCGCTGCTGTCTCCCATTCTGTTGTCGTTTCTGCTCATTCTGCTGATTTCGCTCGCAGTCAATCCAGTAATCTCCCGGATACGGGCTGTGACGGGTGGAAGAAAAGGCGCGACGGGGCTGGTTGTGGCGGCATTGGTCGTGGTCATTGTCTTGACGGGCTGGGCTTCCCTCGCTCCGATGAAGGCCTCGTTCACAAACCTCTCGAAACAGTTGCCCGGTTACTGGGAACGTCTTCAAAAGCCTCTGATCAAAATGGAGCAACAAGCCGTAATTTCCGAGGAAAAACTTCAGGCGGAAGTTATCACTGAAATTGCCCAGACCGCAAAGGAGGCGGGCAAGCCCCAACCCTTGCCACAAACCACTCAACCTGCTCCGTCCAAAGCTACGAAAGAATCGGGATCTATTCGTTCGAGTTTGAGCAACATGCTGAACGGCGTGGCCGGCAGTTTCACGGCGGTGGCGTTCAATGCAGCTCAGATACTGGTCGTGTTGGTGACGGTCTTCTTCGGCGTGGCCCTTATGCTAATGAATCCCCGCCCGATCATCGGGGCAATGTTTTCCCTGGTACCCGAGCACCACCACGATCAGATGCTGACCATCGTGCAACGCATTGGAAAATTTGTGCCCCGCTGGGCTTTGGCGACGCTGCTGGGGATGGTGACGATTGGCCTGCTGGTTTTCCTGCTCATGTGGCCGATCTTCGGATTTATGGACGCGCTGGTGCTGGGGCTGATCGCGGGCGTCCTGGAAGCTGTTCCCTATCTGGGCCCGATCCTCAGCGCGGTACCGGCACTGCTGCTCGCCGTCGGCAAAGGCGGCATGACCCCGCTCTGGGTCTTGCTCGCCTATATCGCGGTCCAGGCTTTGGAGAACAATGTGACCACTCCCCTCATCATGGCACGCAGCATGAAATTGCATCCGGTGGCGGTCCTATTTTCCATGCTTTTATGTGTGGCCGCCTTCGGTGTGCTGGGTGTTTTGGTAGCGGCCCCCCTGGTTGCTATTGTGGGTATCTTGCACGATGAGCTTTATCGAAAACGTTTTCTTCCCACAGTAACGGACGCAGACTTAGATCGTCTGGCACGAAACGCCCTGCGCGAAAAGCAGTCCATTGGCAAGTGACCCAGGCAAGCAACGATCAATCCTCATGAATCTCACTTCGAGCCATCCTTTTTGGTCGATCAACAACGGCCTCCTGTAATCCCGAATTAGTTGTAGTAACGGTTGTTATTCTCCAACAAGCAAACAAAGTCGGTAATCATAACGACCTGAAATATCTTGGCTTATGTATGATTATTATACGAAATGGAAGTTAATAATATATATAATCCGCAGATCGCGAAGCCGTCCCTTATGGGAAACAAACGTAACCCCCGCCGACAAAAGGAGTTATATTTCTGTCAAGAATGCCTTAATCGCCCATAAACTTTTTAGCGGCGGGAAAAAATTTCTACGATATAATATGCGAGACGCGTACCGTTGAGACCATTGTCGTATATGCACCTTCGGATTTTGGGACGTAACATAACATCTTTTTAGATAGATATTTACGGCACACACAGGGCGTTAGATAAACTTACGGAAGTACGACATGCTTGGAATTATCAGGTCGTAAAAAAAGAGAATAACCTTTGACAACGAAAAAAGCTATATTTATCCATTCACCGCAGATCGAAAAGTATCATTACCCCTGTGGCCATCCTTTTAATACGATCCGAGCTCAGAAAACCAGGGAAATTTTAGACTCTATAGGATTGCTCAAAGGTGACGCGAAAACCCAGATAGCTCCCATCCCGGCCGAGCAATCTCTCATGGAGAAGTTTCACTCGGCGCGTTATCTCCGCGCCTTAAAAAATGCAGATGGTGGAGATCGGACCGACGAAGAAATATCTATGGGAATCGGAACTGCCGATTGTCCCATCTTTGAGCGATTATATGACTATGCGGTTTTGGCTTGTGGAGGCACACTTATCGCCGCAAAAATGATCCTCGACGGCTCTGCAGATGTCGCATTTAATCCGTCAGGCGGTTATCATCACGCAGGTCCCGAACGCGCATCTGGTTTTTGCTATATAAACGATGTAGCCATCGCCTGTATCATACTGGCCGAGGCTGGAAAACGAGTTTTGTATCTTGACGTGGACGTTCACCACGGCGACGGAGTCGCCAACGCGTTTTACGACCGCTCTGATGTGCTGACCATGTCATTTCACGAGAACCCGGAGGTGCTGTTCCCCGGTACAGGATTCGAAAATGAAATCGGAACAGGCCGGGGAAAGGGATATTGCGTGAATGTCCCTCTTCCCATTGGCACTTACGACGAAGCATATATGAAAGCTTTTGAGAGTATAGCTCTGCCCTTGATCGGGGCTTATAATCCCGACGTATTTGTTTTTGAGTTAGGCGCTGACGCCCTCGCCGGCGATCCTCTTGCGGATCTGTGTTTGACGAATAACGTCTATGCCGAAATCATCAAACATCTGTTGAGTTTTAACAAACCCATCCTTGCGACCGGCGGCGGCGGGTACAACGTTGACAATACGGCAAGGGCCTGGGCGCTTGCCTGGGGCATTCTCTGCGGCCAAATTGATGAATATGATCTGAATCTCGGCATCGGCGGCGTTATGCTCGCCAGCACCGACTGGCCCGGTGGCCTGCGAGACAGGGGGTATGTTGTAAGCGATCGGCAGAAAAACACGGTAATGCCCATAATAACCAAAACAATAGAAGCAGTTAAGGCAAACGTTTTTGCCTTTCATGGCTTACATACTAATAACGATTGAATTTTCCCATTATTATTGGAGTTGATCATGAAAATGAAAGCAAGCTTAAATTTCGAAGTCGCAATCTGTTTGTTATTTGTGTTGGGTCCGCTGAACTATCACGCCAATGCCGCCCCGAACGAAGAGCAGGAAATAGCAGGCAAGCCACTGGCTGTAGGTGAAATGATCAGGATAAACCGGGCTTTCCGTGAGAAGCTGTTGGTGGACAGGTATCGCCCCGGTTATCACTTTGTAACACCAGAGGGCTTCTGTATGCCATTTGACCCCAATGGTGCGATCTTCTGGAAGGGCCGGTACCATCTTTTCTATATCTTCCAGGATGAGAGATCGGGAAAGAACGATCACCACTGGGGGCATGTCTCGAGCACGGATCTGATCCATTGGCGACACCATCCGACGAAACTGATTTCGGGCATGTTCAGCGGAAACTGTTTTATCAATAAAGAAGGTGTGCCGACAATGTGCTATCACCAGGTCGGTCAGGGTAACGCTTTGGCTGTGGCAATGGACGACGAACTTAATGAATGGAAGAAACTGGAATCGAATCCCATCACGCCAAAAACAAAGCCAGGCGATGAACATCACGACAAATACCGTTCATGGGACCCCTACGGATGGCTCGAAGGCGACACCTACTATGCGATTTTCGGCGGCCAAAGACCCGCCATTGCCAAATCCAAAACCATGCAGGGCCCATGGGAATACACCGGCGACCTTTTAGCTCATGCCATTGAAGGCGTCTCGATCAACGAAGACGTCTCATGTGCGGACTTATTCAAGATCGGCGATAAGTACATGCTCTTGTGCATAAGCCACCGACTGGGCTGCCGATATTACCTCGGCCAGTGGAAGAACGAACAGTTCTATCCCGAATTTCACGAGCAAATGAGTTGGATTGACAACGCGTATTTCGCACCCGAGTCTCTGCTTGACGACAAAGGCCGACGAATTATGTGGGCCTGGATATTCGATGACCGTCCGGATGAAGTACGCGAAGCCAGCGGCTGGTCGGGCACGATGGGTCTGCCACGTGTCCTGTGGCTCGGCGATGATGGCATGTTGCGGATGGCGCCGCCCAAAGAACTGGAAACACTTCGTTACAACAAAAGGTCATTTACGAACCTGACTATCGAGGCCGACAGTGAAATGCCGATCAAAGACGTCACAGGAGACAGCATTGAGTTGTTACTTGACGTGAACACCAGCAACGCCCAACAATTCGGCGTAAAGGTCTGCTGCTCACCTGATGGCCGGGAACAGACGCTTGTTTATTATGATGCCAAGGACAAAAAAATCAAAATCGATACTTGCAAGTCAAGCCTTGGCGACGGCCGAAAATCAATCGAAGCAGGACCATTCGAACTCAAGGCGAACGAACAATTGAAACTTCGCGTTTTTATCGACAAATCGGTCGTAGAGGTCTTCGCCAACGACCGCCAGGCGGTAATGCGGCGAATCTACCCGACACAAAAAGACAGTCTCGCCGTGACTATATTCTCCAACGGCGGCAAAGCCACGGTAAACTCACTGCAGGTATGGGACATAATGCCGTCGAATCCGTATTAACAGCAATTTACTTTTCAGTTTGCCTGTATTCGATAAAAGATTGGAGCTTATTTTTAGTTGCTTGATACCTGTTGAGTAATTCAGTGCTGGCTGCCGCGGCTTCCGATCGCCCGCCCCCACAATTTTTCAACCGACGTTTTACATTCAGGAGATTAGGTACTGTGAAGACTATTATTCTTTTGACGATTTCAAACATCTTTATGACTATAGCATGGTATGGGCATTTGAAGTTTAAGGATAGCCCTTTATGGCAGGTAATTTTTATCAGTTGGCTTATTGCGTTTGTCGAATATTGTTTTCAGGTCCCCGCTAATCGCTTCGGGCACTATCAGTTTACAGCCGCCCAGTTAAAAACGATACAAGAGGTCATAACCTTAGTTGTTTTTTCCATTTTCTCTGTCGTCTATCTCAAAGAAGAATTGAAGTGGAATTATCTCGTTGGCTTTATGCTGATTATAGGCGCCGTTCTTATTATTTTTAAGAAATGGTAATATATCCTTTCCGCAACCTGCATTTGTCTGCTCAGAAAAATTACAATCTGCGCCTGGATGTATTCGACCGCCCGGCATGGAACTTGCGGTAAGTGTTTCTTGGTCTTTTGATTTTGTCCAGTTGGGGCTCGGCATTCAGCCAGACGGGTTTGATATTGTTAGTTTCTATGACTTCTTTCAATGCATGCAAATCGTGGTTACTGAAGAAAGTAACAGCGGTTCCTTTTCTTCCCATCCTCGCGGTTCGGCCGGACCGATGGGTGTATGCCTGCGGGTTGAGCGGAAAATCGTAATTTATAACATCCGTGACATGGCTGAAATCCAGGCCTCTGCTGGCAATGTCGGTTGCGACGATTGTTTTGATCTGCTTCTTTTTGAATTGACGAAAAATAGACGTCCGCCTGGATTGCTCTATGCCCCCGTGTAGAAAATCGACAGAATCGATTTCATTTTTTAAACGGTCGTACAGGTTTATGCAATTTCTTCGGGAATTACAAAAAATTATTGCCTGGGCAGGTTTTGTATCCCTGATGTATTTTAATAATGTGGGAAATTTTTCGAGTCCTTTGACCTGTCGAAAATGGTGGCACAGACTTTGCGGCGCAACCTGATCGATATTCAACTCGATAGTAACAGGATTCTTCAAGTATTTCTTTGCCAGGTGTTTTATCTGGCTTGGCATTGTCGCGGCAAAGAGCAGGGTCTGGTGTTCATGGACCAGGCAATCTATGACAAACTCGATGTCAGTAATGAAACCCATTTTCAGCATTTCGTCTGCTTCATCCAGTATTAGTGTCCGGACTTTCGAAAGGTTTATTGGGCTGTTGTATATGAGGTCGATAAGACGGCCGGGAGTTGCGACCAGAACATGGACACCGTGTGCAAGCTTTGCCTTTTGGATCGCGATTGAAAAACCGCCATAGACAGCAAACGGAGCGATGTGAGTGAATTTAGCCACATCTGAGATGGCAGAAACGTATTGAAGCGCAAGCTCACGGGTTGGAACCATTACTAACGCCTGTATCATATTTTCCTCGGGATCGACGGCCTGAAGGATTGGGATCGAGCAGGCGGAAGTTTTTCCGGAGCCGGTCTCTGCCAGTGCGATTATGTCCCTGCCTGCGATAATATGCGAGAATGTTTCTTGCTGTATCGGGGTTAGTTGTGTGTGTCCGAGCTGATCGAGGGCTTTTAATATCTGGGGTTTTAAGTCTAGTTCGGCGAATTTCATATAATAGGCGATTGCCTTCTTTCCAAATCGAATTTCAAATCGTTACGGTGACCACTTCCGCATTATACACAAATGCCCTCATAAAGGAAATACAAATTAAATCTACAGACTCCCTATACCCTTAAGGGTACTGTGGTCAACTGATGGTGTTATGTTAACTCCTTGAGACGGCGTAACTTAAATACAAATTCCTATACGCTGCGGTTACCCGCGGACAAACGAGAAAATTCAATTGAGATCGCCATATTAATAGCCTGCTGAAGGCTTTGAAGTTGACAAAAGAAGCCACCGGGCATAAATAATATTGATGGACATCAAAGAGCGTAGAAATATATTGGTTACTTGTGGCCCGGGATTGAAAGATTACCTTGCCGCAGAAATTGAGACGCTCGCCTTTGAGATCGTAAGCAGTCATCCTGGAAGTGTCGTTACTCGCGGATCATTTATCGATTGTATGAAATTGAATTACTGTTTGCGGACGGCTTTTAGTGTGCTTTATCTCTTGCGCGAATTTCGCTGCGGCAGTACCGAGGCCTTGTACAAACAAATCAGTACGGTTCCTTGGGAGAAGATCATCTCACCACAGGAGCGATTGTGTGTGCTCTCACGAGTGGACACATATACCGTTAACAATAGTATGTATCCTAACATGAAGGTTAAGGATGCGATTGTTGACCGTATCCAGAGAAAATTGTCCGATCGCCCCGATAGCGGTAAAGACAGAAATGGAGTAGTTGTTAATCTTTTCTGGAAAAATGACAAGGCTTGGATATATCTTAATACTTCTGGTACAAAGCTTTCCGATCGTAACTATCGTAAGATGCCGCACAAAGCACCGCTGCGCGAATCACTGGCGGCAGCCATTATCATGGCAACAGGATATGATGGCTCACAGGACATGGTCCTTCCGATGTGCGGCAGTGGAACACTCGCCATCGAAGCGGCTCTTATTGCGATGAATAAGCCACCGGGAGCGCTGCGCAGCAATTTTGGGTTCAAACACATAAAAGGTTTTGATGAGCGGATATGGAAAGAACTGCGTTATGATATTCGCAAAACTATACGCAAAGACGGTTTGCGAAAACGAATTATCGCGACGGACATAGACCCTCACGCAATTGACGCGGCCAGACACAACGCCAAAACCGCAGGCGTGGACCAACTGATAGAATTTGATGTGTGCGACTTCGCTGACACACCGCTGCCGCAGGATAATGGAATTGTGGTAATGAATCCGGAATACGGCTCACGGCTGGGCCAACTCGAACAACTCGAAAAAGATTATAAACGCATTGGCGACTTCCTAAAGAAGCGATGCACCGGACACACAGCATACCTGCTCATCGGCAACAAACAGTTATCCGCAAAAATCGGGCTAAAAGCCTCTCGCCGCATGGTATTCTACAACGGAAACATCGAGTGCCGCCTCTTAAAGTACACACTATACCAGGGAGAAAAACCCTAGCCATGTACCGCACGTGAAAAATGCCTGCCAAGTCATAGGCCGATGAAACCCTGCCGGTATTTTGAAAAATGTGTTCCGCCATTGGCGGATCAAGCCAACTACTTGGAAAATAAAGGGTTACAAAAATGGTCAGGAGTGGATTTGAACCACCGACACGCGGATTTTCAGTCCGCTGCTCTACCAACTGAGCTACCTGACCTCAGGTCTAACCAGGCAAAACACAAAACTCCGCTTATCCAGCCAACTCGCGGCGCAAATCCGATCAGTCCATTAGCACAAAATCAGTACAGCGATGATGGTATGGCAACCCGACAAGAAAATCAACAAAAAAAACACTTCTTGTATAGATTTACTTGCCGTCGATTTGTCTGGCCGGCTTAGGTATGACCAAAACCAATACTATCGTGCAGACCAATGTCGTTATGCCCGCCGAAAAAATTCCCGCCCAGGCTGCCGCTCTCACCCCATAATCGCCCACATACAGCCAACAGATTATTACGTTAACTGCCAACCCCAACGCCACCGCCGCCAAATTACTCTTAAATCGGTGACACGCCATAAGGGCACTTCCCACAATCATTCCCGTCAGCAGGACACACCCTGCGAATATCACCAGCACAAACAGTGGTACATCCTTCACTTGTTCCGGCGCATACAGATAATCCACGTATTCTGTCCGCGAGATTATTCTTACAATCAGTTTCCCCTGCCACCACACTACTGCCAACAATCCTGCCATAGCCAACCACGACAGGGCTAAAACCCGACGCAGCAGCTTCCAGAAAGCATCGATGTTACTCGCGTAGTACACCGCCAACCGCGGCAGTACCGACTGATTTACTCCGTTTTGCACCGCCGCTGCTCCGGTCACCACAAACAGCATCGCCGCCAGGTACGCTACCACCGCATCGCCCATAAAATAACCCACAAAATACCGCCCCACTCCGTCATTGAAACTGGTAATCGTAACGAAAATTCCCAGTGGAAACGCAAGTTTTACCAAATCTTTGCTAACGCCGCTGCTCCAGTGGATTCCCACCGGCTGATAACGTCCGGCACATCGTCGGTCATAGTACCAGCCAACCAGAAGCACCGCCAAAAGCCACCCTGCCACTACCGGCCAAATATCCTCCGACCACTGCGCCGCCACCACCGCACACAACAGCACAGCCAATGTCTTGAGCGTTTGGGAGATCGCCACATTTTTCATCCGCTCATGCTTTTGCAGCACCCCAAGGTACAGATCAGCCATACTTTCAACCATGCGCACCCCACCCACCAACAGCATCAGGGCAATCTTATCCCCATCCCACCCCCAACCGTTCCGCATAACCTCACAAAACCCCAGCAGAACCAATGCTAACACCGCGTTACTCACCAAACGCACAGCCAGACAGTGCCCCGCATCAACCAGGCCCTTAGTATCCGTCACCAGAACCAGCCGCAGCTCCATATTCAACAGGAAAGACAACGGTGTTACGATCACCAGCGACAAAACAAACTGACCAACCTGTTCCTGATCAAACGCCTTAGCCAGAATCACAAAAATCAGCAGCCGACCGGCCCCATACGAAATATTCCCCGCTACCGCCCACGCCGCGTTAGTTGACAGGCTTCCTTTTGATCTATCTGCAGCAGGTCTGCCTTGTCCCATCACCTCTCCCAAAACAAACACAAACAGACGAATTATCGAAACTCATCTGCGCTGCATTATACCTTCAACCATCCACCTCCGCCAGCCCACAAATTTATTCCTCATACAATTTTGGCTGTCTCGTGCCTTCCATCATTCACTCACTGTCACAACACACCCGCCAACGCCGCAATCTCATCATCGCTTATCGCATAATTATAAATCCGAACATCATCCAGCAGACCAACAGACCCGTCTAAAGAAATCAAGACATCCATATCGACAGCGGTGTCAATTATCTGGGTGCCATTGCTGATGATGGTACCTTCCTGCTCGCCATCTACATAGAGCAGTATATCCCGGACTACCACATTCTCTTTATCCGGCAACACAATCGCCACGTGATGCCATGTATTATCATCTATAACCGTATCACCGACAATGCTGCCGCCCAACACGGCGACTCGCAGTTTGCCATCGGTGTTGATCACATTAGACCATAGCCCGCCGTTGATTGCCAGTGTACCCCAACGCACAATCGACAGGCTTGATGCACCTGGTTCGATCCTGACCCATGCGGTTACGGTTCGAGCATTCGACCCGCTGATACCTTTGTAACCTTCGACTTCCACATAGTCACCAACCCCGTCAAATTCCAACGCACCGCCAATCTTCCCATCACCAGGCCACCACGTCGGATCGCCGTTAAGCGTCCCGTCATTACCACCCACACTATCACTGGCAACCGTACCACTCGACTCATCAAACTGCCAATGTGCGATCAACGATAAATTAGCCATCTCCGCGATCAGGTATTCAGGAACCGCATAGTTATAAATCCGAACATCATCCAGCATACCATCGGAACCGTCTAAAGAAATCAAGACATCCATGCCGACAGCGGTATTGATTGTCTGGCTGCCAAGGCTGATGGTGGTATCTTCTTGCTCCCCATCTACATAAAGCAGTATATCTTCAACTTTTACATTCGCTTTATCCGGCAACACAATCGCTACATGATGCCATGTATTATCATTTATAGTTGTATCACCAACAACGCTGCCGCCCCACACAGCAACTCGCAGGTTGCCGGCGGCATTGATAACATTAGACCATAACCCGCCGCTGATTTCCAGCGTACCCCAACGCACAATCGACAGACCTGATTCGGTCTTCACCCATGCGGTTACGGTTCGCGGATTCCCCCCGCTGATACCTTTATAACCTTCGACTTCCACATAATCACCGACCCCGTCAAATTCCAGCGCCCCACCTATCTTACCATCACTCGGCCGCCACGTCGGATTACCTTTAATCGTTCCGTCATTACCACCCACACTATCACTGACAACCATACCATACGACTCATCCAGCCTCCAACGTGCTACCGGGTCAACACCTTCCATCCAATGCTCGGTCAGTATAAGCAGATCATCCAGTCCAACACCATCTGCCCGGTCGATGTCCGCCCCGCCACAGAAATTATTGCCCGCATCACAGTCGGTATCCAGCCAGTTCGCGGCTAACCACGCGAAATCCACCAAATTAATCCTGCCGTCGAAGTCAGTGTCTCCCCGCCCGGGCAATTCGTAGTATTTAAGCGATACGTCGTCAAAGTGGCTCTGGTAACCTTCGGCGTCGCGGCCGAGGCCACACACAATCGTTATAGCCTGGCCAACATAGCTGGTAAGGTCGGCAACGTCATACCTCCTGGAGAATTCCTGATGGCCACCGCTCAAAACCGGATCCACCGAGGAAGTGGGCGCAAGTACTACTCCGCCGACCAACAGATTGAGCACTATAGGAGTCGCGCTGCCATTGGCGTACATCGAAAGTATATAGGTGGCATTGCCCTGGATGTTGCCGAGAGAGGCCGCCGAGGTGATCAGCCCACCGGCCGGATTGCCCCAACTGGCGCCGTTGGCCAAGTAGCAATTTACTCCACCCGGGGTATGGTTGTTCCCGGCTGATACGGAACCCTGAAGATTTCCATTAGTCCGGTCCCGGCCGTATGTACCGTTAAAAGAGAGCCACCCGTCCATGTCGTAGCCGAGCCATCCGGGGATGTCGGCCAGGGTACCGGTGGTTTGATCGGAGAAGGTGTACACTCCGCTATCTATGGGGCAATCCGGTCCTACGCCCTGCGTCCAATCTGTTATGGTCGCGGTGATCGTAGTCGAGTTCGGTTTGTAAATCGTTTCAAAACCGCTGTTTGGCACGGTGACCGCTATGCTACCCGCAAAAGCGGTCGTAAAACTGGCCGGCGCCGATGCGGTGCCGGTATTCAACAGGGCATCACGCATTTGTACCGTGTAGGTGTACTGCGTGTCAGGACTCAGTCCCGTATCGTTATAGACAGGGTTGGTTACCCATCCGCTGTCTGTCCCGCCGGGATGGCCGGAAATCTCATTGAAGAAGTACACGACCGGGCCAGAACCATCGGCACCCGTCGTCGCCGTCATCGTGATCTCGGTGTCGCTTACCGCGGTCGGAGCTGAGGCAAACGTCGCGGGATTAGGTGTCGGAGCACCAGCATCCGCATCTGTAGTCGCAGATTCAGCGATAGAGGGGGCCGTGGCATTATAATTATTACTGGTATCCTGTGCCTTCACCGTGTAGGTGTACTGCGTCCCAGCCGAAAGGCCGATATCGGTATAAGTGTTGCCGGCCTGCCAACCGCTGTTGTGACCGCCGCCTGCGGTACAGGTAAAGTAGTATTCGACATCGTTGAGATCATCAGTGGCAACCGTGGCCGTCATGGTAATCGCACTATCTGAGACCGCCGCAGGAACCGAAGACCATGTCATCGGGTCAGGTGTCGGCGGAGTGACATCCAGGTCATAATACAAGTCAATGATATACTGCATTGCAGCTTTAGCCGCGGTTCCTTCTTCAGTATCATAAATATATTTCCACACATTATACCATCCATACTGGTAAAGCGGATTTCCGCCTGTAGGTTGAGAGGGATAGATAGTCAGGTAATGATCCCAGAATTCGGCATTGTTCGCTGGGATGATGTCTTTATAATGGACAAGACGGTCATAAAATGCCGGGGACACTTGTAACCCTTCAGCTGCCATTGCCGCGTGAAGCTCACCGGGGTTCTCTGGATGAACGCCCCAACAATGTATCAAAGGCGTTATATCATAGCCGATAGCTTTGGAAAGCCGGAAAATACGGCTATCGGTGTACTCAAGGCCGTCACTTGGCGGCGGAGAGATATAGTCTAATTGCTCCTGGTAATAGAAGTCGATCAACTTATCCCATCCGAAAAGTTCACCGATCTCAACACATCTGCCATAACCACGGTGTTGATATCGAACCTCATTGTACTCGGTATCCGTTAGGTCCATTGGCTTGCCATTTCTGAAGTTCTCTGTAACAAACCAGGTCAGGGCCGCCTGATCTACATCGATATTCTCCAAATACCCAAGTTGCATAGAATTTGTAAATGCGTCAACCAGTGGCACGCCAAACTTTTCGTGGGCAACGTACACATACGGCAGGTTAACCGTCGATTCCTCGTGTCCGGGGAATTTAGAAAACAACTGGCAATGGCACAACTCGTGATATTCCACAGGCGAACCGAGGACATTCGTCAGCCAGCTGTGGGAGGAATTCCCGTTCGTGGGATTATCCGGGTTGTACTCATCGTTTATTTGAGGGTAGCCGGTCCCATAAGCGCCATGTTGGATAGACCTGTCCGTCTGTAAATACAACACGACCAGATTACGAACATTATGAGGAGAACCATACCCTATTAATTCGGAAACAGCGTCCATAGCCAAATCCCAGTCCTGCATCTGTGATACAGGATCAGCGTAATTGTAAATCCAACTGGTAGGTACGTTCATCATAAATTTGTCAGATTCAAAATCCGCCCATGGGCCGGGATGGTGACGCTCAATGTTGGTCCATTCCTGCAGTGTAGTCTGGTTAATACTCGTTGCCGAGAAAAGCGGAGACTGGACTACATTAGCTATTTCTACCGTCCGGGTACCAAAGTTCGCCTCGTAGGGAACCAGAATATATACCCCACCTCCAAGTGGGTTGGCAATAATGGTAACTGTGCTGGTAATGTTGAAACTCGTCGTTACTCGATCGAGTCTGCGAAGATCACCTTTATAATACGCATACTTATCCACCGCATGAGCACCCACCTGAATTTTAAAGCCCTGATTTACTATCGCCGATGGAACGGTTACTTCCCCGATACTGCCGGGCGCCAGGTAAACCCCGGTCGGTCTTCTGGCGGGTATTGGGCCGTAGCACACAGGTTTTCCCCACATCGTGGGGTTACTCGCATTTATGTCCACCTCGTATGAAACCTCCGGATCTACCGGGGGAGTGCATGCGCCTGGGAAAAAGTCCGATGTCTCAAATAGCTTCCCATCTAAAAAGGTTTGGTAGGTTTGGCAGTTTGCAGGCGTATAAATTACATCAATGATTGCCTGTTGAACTGCGAAAATTGCCCGTTCCAATTCACGACCATCGCTTACCTCTGAAACTCTGGCAAATCCACCCTTGGTCTTTGAATTGATAAATAGTGGACCTTTAATTGTTTCATAATAGCTTGACAAATCGAAGGCTTCCGTCATAATGGTTGTGTTATCATCCATGTATGCCTTATTAGCTTCAATGGTCGCGGTCCGTGTATTGATCTGGGGGCCGGTTAATGGCGTTGTGCCATCTATATGGTCCATAAGATCACTCATTGCATCAGAAAGGTCGCCTAAAGTCCCCATTGCCACTTGAACTTGGCCGATACCGACGGCAAACATCGCCATAACTACGATAGCCAAAACATTCTTTATACACATAATACTCATACTCCTGATAATGATAAATTTTCTAGGCGGGTCTCTTTCTTCTCTTGATTACTCAATTTCTCAGCAACTTTACGGATCGACACCCCCCACAGGTCGGATATACGATCCTGAACTTAATTCTATCAAATTGTAGCCCCAATTGCAACTTTTTTCCACCTCACCTTCAAATCAGACCGGATTCTGCGATTTTATATGTTTTTTTAGCAAACCGGTTTACCTGAGTTTTTGTGACAAAGTAAGTTACGACATTGATAGACGATGTGAACCTGACAATCGCAAGTCCTGTAACGATAACATATTATGGCAAAACGGCAAAAGCCCAGCCAACCCACACCAAGCAAATCACTCCCCCAATCCAACCAATCACCTATAATCATGCATGGCTCCTATGCCCGTGGCGATTACAAAGAACAAAAAGACCTCGCTCCTGACCGCAAAATAGGAAAAAAACAATTAACCCAACTCGCCCCCCGCGAACGAACCGCCCACGCCCGCCATTTTCTCTTGTAGAGTGGACTCTTAGCCCACGCGGACTTTTACGTGTCATTCCCGCCCACAATTGTCATCCCCGCGAAGAGCCTGCCCCCCAACTCGATTGGGGGCCCGGCACGAAGCGAAGCCCAGCGCCGCGACAGCGAATCCATCTTCCACCGGGTAGAGTGGTGCTCTGACACCACGCGGACTTTCGCGTGTCATTGCGAGCGCCTCATCTGATTCTCAGAAGGTATGCAAAAGAAACTAAATTCTGGCAATATTCAAGGTAACATGCTTCTATCAAAGCACTTATAGGCAACATTATATCGAAACGGTTTTTTTAGTTTCTTAGGAGCGCAGCGCGGCAATATCTCCGTGCATCCGCAAGGTCGGCATACTCCGTATCACAAGCCACATTCAACCGAGATTGCGGGTCTGACCAACATTAGCGGAGGCGACAACCGGTTCTACAACAACATCTTCGTCGGTGGCACGGGTACGAAAATCTACGACGATGCCAAACTACTGCCCATGCAGGCTGAGGGCAATATTTACCTGAATGGTTCAGCGCCGTACCTGGGAGAAAAAAACTCTAGGGAGCCTCTAAAAATTGCTTTTGTCACGAGAACGAGCGAAATTTTCGTCAGCGAGGCAGAGGTCAAAAATCGCCGCAGGCATAGTTGAAACTATGTTGAGGACGATTTTTGGCCGATAACGATGCTGACGGAAATTGCAGCCGTTCGTAGTAAAAATGAATTTTTAGAGGTTCCCTCTATTCATCAGCCGCAGTTCGACCCCGATATCAAAATCATCGACCAGGGAAATGTCGTTCACCTGCAAGTGACCCTGCCGAAAACCACTGCGGATCAACAAAATCGTCTCGTCACGACCGAACTGCTCGGCAAGGCTAAGATACCAGCCTTACCGTTTGAAAACCCCGATGGCACCACGTTGCAAATTGACCGCGATTATCTCGGCAAGGCCAGGAACAGTCAGAACCCAACCGCCGGGCCGTTTGAGAACATTGGTGTCGGCAGGCTCGATCTGAAAGTGTGGCAGAGAGTGTGGCAGGGCCAACCGTAATAATTCAAACTGACCTATCCTAACGAATCGGTCAATTTGAAAGCAACAGTGTAATTTTCAGGTGTCATGGTCTGGGCGGATAAAGCTCCAACTCGCTGATCTGGGCAGCGTTGGGGTAGGCCGTGTTGGCGGAACTGTGAATGACGAGCCGTACTGTGTCGGTTTTAACTGGATCGAAGGTGGCGCGGTACGCTCGGTTGTTTTTGTTGTCATTGACGGTGAAAAGAGTTTGGGTCCGGCCATCGGCCAGTTTGGCCTGGGCCTCGAAGCTGGTCGGGTAGCCCTTTGGGTCGGCGAAACGAATGATCATCCGGCCGACGGTTTGCGGCCGTGGCAGTTTGACCTCGATCCAGTGGGGGTGGGGAGTGTCCAAAGAGGAATGCCAGCGGTTGGCGAAATTTTCCACAGTGGCGATAATTCCATCAATGGCTTTGGAGGTGCAGCCTGTCTCACGTTCCAGCTCACCGTTGGAACGGGCAGTGGCGCCATTGGCGGCTAAGGCCAGGTCGTCTGGGCCGACTGTGTCTTTGATTACAAGTGTTAGTGGTATGCGGATGGATCGGGGGCCAAGGGTTATCACCAACGTCATCTGAGTTGGGCCTGGTTCTGGTTGTGCGGCCAGAAAGCTCAGTTCGATGCGAGTTGGTCGGCGCCCGGGCTGGAGCATGATTGGTTTGGTGGGCAAATTGCTGACCTGCCAGCCGGCCGGAAGCCCTTCCAGAGAGAGTGTGGCTGTTTGGATCGCTTCGTTTGCGGAACTGAGGCCGATTTGAACCTGGCGAGATTCATTTGCCACGATATATGGCTCGCGTTGATAATCCAGCGTGATGCGCAGGTCCGGATCGGTCCAGACAACCTGCCAGGGGGAAAGATTCCACAGTCGCCGAGCGACGGGAGTATCGGCCAGCGTTAGTTCGCCGGAGCGGCTCAGATCGCTGGGGCCGTCTGTCAACCCAACCGGCATTTGATTAAGGGCCATCACCTTGCGGGACATGGCGACCGTGTGATCGGTCAGGACATTCAGATCGGCAGGCGCTTCGAAACCGCTAATGGCACAGGTTTTGATGTCAAGACCAATCGGGTCCTTCCATCGGGCGGGAATCCCTTTGCTACCGTTAATGATGCCCAGGATCGAACCGAGTGTGGCGCCGGTGCAGTCGGTATCATCGCCACAATTGACCGCTATGCAGATGCTCTTGCCAAAATCGCCTTGGCCGTAGAGCCAGCCTATGATGACATAGCCGATATTACGGGGGGCCTGGAACCAACCGGTCGATTCAGTGGCTTTGATGACCTCGGCTTGCGCAGTCATCCAGTCTTTTCCGGCACGGTGTGTCTCTTGTGCGACCTTAACGGCTTTTGCTACCTGGCAGTCCTGGGGAATCATGGCCAAGCCGATTGCGATCAGCTTGTCGCAGTCCGGCTCGACGAAGGCAGCGCTTTCAATCGCAGCGACAAAGATTGCCGCCATTGTGCCTTCAGCCTGGCCATGATCGACGCAGGCATCCTCGCGTGCCATGCTGGCCGCCAACCCGGGACATCCGGGCGCCAGACAGGCCCATATCTCCGTGCGGATCCATGCGCCATTGCTGTGTTTCCATTGTTCGTTGTCGAAAGCACCTGAAACCGGCGGCAGGATCCCCTGGCTCATATTTCTTTTGCAAACGCCATATTCATTCCAATTGACCGGAATGAACTTGAGCCAGTATTCACCCAGGATGCGAGCGTCCACCCGGCCATCGTTTTCTTCCAGCGCCTTGAGCCAGAGCAATTGCAGGTCCAGATCGTCGTTGGCTGCCGGTTCGCCTGGTTTCACGTTGGTATAAAAGCTGATGTTTTGTGCCTTGCGGCTTCCCTCAAAGGGCATGCCCAGAGTACCGCCGATATTCTTGCCCAACCAGCAGGCGAACACCCGGTCACTGAATTGCGCTTCATTGAATTGGACAATTGGAGTCTGGCTAAGCCCAATGCTTTGGCAGATCAATCCGAGTATCGTAACAAGGAGCAGTAGTATGCGAGACATAATCGATTCCTTTCTCTTGTTCCGGAGTCCCTTTATCGTTTGGGTTCTCCAATATAGTAAAACCGGTTTGAACGGTATCCACAAGGGCTATAATACTACCACAATCCAATCCTTTGTCACAAGGAATCCGCGGTTATATTGAAACAATATATGTTTTATGAGGCGAGGCAATGAATGTGACTTCGGGGACGGGGACATCTTTTTGAAGAAATTTAACGTTTTCGCCGTTGCTTTGGACTTTGACTTTTCCCTTTTGACCTGGGAAAATGACTGTGAATTCCCGCTCGAATACCGTTCGTACCTCTAACGATTTATCGGAAGGATAGCTTAATTCCAGTTTGCCAAGTTTTAAGCGTCGCCCTTTGGCACATGGAGGCACTACAATGGTTCGGTAATCTTCCTGAATCCCATAAATATTGTGAACAACCATGCTCCATATAGTCGGTCCCCAGCAATAATCGGGCACGCCCAGCGGGACGCCTTTTGTTCCATCATAACGCTCAAACGATTGCCCGTCATATTTTTCCACCAATTGCAGCATCTTGTCAGTTAATTCTCTGGCAATGTCATAATATCCATAGCGATTCAAGCCCAGGGTAACCAGGTAATTAGTAGGTGGCCACATATCACCTCGCCAAAACCCTTTTGGGTCGAAAGTAGGTTCATCCATAGCGGTGGTCGTTACCGGATATTGGGGCCACCATTGATTAGGGTCTTTCAACTGTTTTACCAGATGGGCGGCTTGTTCGGGTGATGCCACCCCACAAGTAAGAGTAAGAAACCCTTGAATGGTGCGGACGGGAATCTTTTTATCGCTGTCTCTGTCGAGGCTATAAAAGAATTTTGTTTTCGGATCCCACATTTTTTTTTGCATCGCGGAGATTCGTTTGGCAATGTTTCTCTCATATTTTTCCGCCATTTCCAGGCGTCCTGTTTTTTGTGCCAACTCGACCATGGCCCGTTCAGACATCAACAGGAAACATGTTTGCTCGACTCCCTCGATATTCCCATACCAATCGCCCCCGGAATCCCGCCGAGGATGTTTAGTCAGCTTCAAATTATCAAGGGTTGCATGACGATCAAATGTCTCAAATCGAGCCGTCTGAACGATGTCTGCGATACTGCACTTCTTATAGGCGCCATATTCGATCAAACCATCATTATCCGTGTCACGTTCGGTCGAATACCAATTCATAAAAGCGTCTAAATACGGCAGGCACAACTCAAGTAACTCAGGGTCATTTGTCTGTTGAAAAACTTTTTGACATCCCCACGCCAAAATCGGAATCTGGGAAAACCCCCCATACGGTAGTTCAGGCTCGATCGTACAAGGTACCATTCCGTAGCGATATGATCCTTTGGGAGCTTCGGGATTGTTATCAATGACATTCCAGTAATTGTGGAAAACGTCACGCATAAGCTCGTCGTCATCGAGAGGCGCCCAGGCATTGAGGATAAACATCGTATCCCATTGTAACTGGCATTTTCCGTAAGATGAATCATCCATTCCGGATATCGAAAACCATCGATACGGCAGACCCGGCAGCTTCGGTTCCCACAGCTTATCAAACAGGCATTTCTCATAAAGGCTATGGGCCAAATCAGTAAGTTTCTTATCTTCTGTGTCGATACATTTGGGCAAGTTTTCCCTGGCATGGCGTATGGTTTTTTCAGAAGGGGTGAGTTTGTCACCGGCAGCATCTTGATTACCAAAGAGGATACTACCAAACATGCACATAATAACTACGGTAAACCACAAAAAAATATCCACCTTATTTAACATGACACACCTCTTTTGTAACCGTTCAGGCCATTAGGGTCTGATTTTCTAGTTCGGCCAGCCAACACAACCAGCCGTAAAACAACAACTTACAGGTAACATACCCAATTCTCATAGCGATGTCAAGGATGTTTTTTGAAGCCCAGGGCCGCGAATGTCCGATAACATTATTATTGGCAACAAAAAGTATAAGCGACGGATTACTCAACTGGAAACTGAAAACGCGGCCTTGAAGAAAGTCGAGGCAAAAAACTGGACCAGGTCCGTGTTCAGCGAATTGTCGAACTTCGCGATGACCCTCTGATTGTCATCGAATATCGTTTGCATGGCTATATTTGTCCCCATTGCGGCCAGATCGTTTGGACCAAACTTTCTGATGGTGTCATCGAAGGACAATTGTTCGGACCCATTATAGGTTCTACGTTGGCGTTCGGAGAATTCATTTTAATCCATTCGTTTTTCATACGCCTGGTAGAGCAGGTCCAGTTCGGTTTCTTTCTCATTATACTGCTGCTGAAGTTCCTTAAACTGTTGGAGATTCTTATAGATTAGGGGATCGCCAAAGCGTTCTCTCGTATCAGCCAATTTATGTTCCAGGGTCGTTATCATTTCTTCGATCTGTTCGACGGAATATTTGTTGAATCGTTTGAGTTTTTCGGGCGTTTTCGCCCGTGGGGCGATCTGGGATCGGACGGCACATCGTTTTCTGGAGCCGCAGGTGGCTGCTTTTTCCTTTTGCTGCCATTCCTCCCGTCGTTTTTGCACCAGGGAGACATAATAGGAATATACGGGTTTAACGCCGACAAATTCGGTTTTGCCCAGGCAGCGTTCTCCCAGTTCGTCGGAACCGATTACCAGCAGCGTATCCACGACGCGGTCCAGAAAGTACCGATCATGGCTGACAACAATCATGGTGCCGCCATAGTCTTCCATCGCGACCTCGAGCATCTCGCGACTGGCAATATCGAGATGGTTGGTGGGTTCATCCATGATGAGAACGTTGGATTCTGCCAGGACCAATCGACAGATCATGAGTCGATTTTTCTGTCCACCGCTTAACTCGCCACATTTCTTGGATACGTCCTCGCCCGTGAATAAGAAGGCGCCCAACCGATTGCGTACCTGTTCCGCAGAAAGGTTCGGATTTACTTTCCATGCCTCATCGAGTACGCTTTGGGATTCATCGAGAACGTCGCCATGTTGGTCGAGATATCCCACGGTGAGATTATTTACCGGGCGAATGCTGCCCCCAGACGGTTCCAGTTGACCCAGGGCCAAGCGTAAGAAGGTGCTTTTGCCAGTGCCGTTGGGGCCGGTAATCCCAAGTCGTTCCCCGCGGAGCACATCCAACGTAAGATTCTCAAATAGAGTTATATCGCCAAAGGATTTCGATACGTTCTGACATCGCAGTACCAGTTCGCTGGTTGGGCCGATTTTGCCGAACGAGAAGTTGATCGTCTTCTGATCCGAGGGTTTATCCAGGAAATCAGGATTTTCTTTGAGCAAGCGGTTCAGTCGTGTTTTCCGGCCGCGTGCCGTTTTTCGCATTCCCTCCTGGTCTTTATTGCGGGCGATGAAATCGCGCGTGCGTTCGACCATTTCCCTGCGTTTGACGTATTCGCGTTGCTGCTGAAGTCGCACGGTTTCTTTGGTTTGAACATAGTTGCTGTAATTGCCGTTCCAGACGTACGCCCGGCGATTTTCCACTTCGATGATTTTTCGCACCACGTTATCCAATAAACAGCGGTCGTGACTGATGATGACGGCGGCGCCGGGGTAGTTGGTGAGGAACGTTTCGAGCCATTCAGTCGCCTGCAGATCCAGATGATTGGTCGGTTCATCCAGAAGCAGCAGGTCGGTATCCTGCATAAGTACCTGAGCCAGTCCCAGTCGGGATAATTGTCCGCCGCTCAGCGCTGTCGTCTGCGCCTGAAAAAGATCGGGTTCAAAGCCCAAACCTGCCAAGGTGGTCTGGATATGGATTTCGTAATCATAACCACCGGCGATTTCGAATTCATGGCAGAGTCGGTCGTACTGTTTCATTTTGGCTCGCAGGAGTGACCCGGTCAAGGTAGCCATAGCATGGGAAACGTTCTGTATCTCCCGTTGTAGCCTGAAGATATGCTCGACAGAAGCGTGCATTTCTTCCAAAACGGTACGGTTGCCGTGGAATGTTGCTTCCTGGGCCAAATACCCGATACGCAATCCTTTTGTTTTGGTAATTTCCCCCATGTCGGGCTTGATATCGCCAACGATGAGCTTGAGAATGGTACTTTTCCCTGAGCCATTGGCTCCGACCATCCCGACTTTTTCACCGGGATGGAGTTGAAGATCCATACGGTCCAGAACCATTTCCGCACCGAAAGTTATCTGTATGTCCTGCATCGTTACAAGGGCCATGCATTCCATCTCCCAGGTATCCTGGGTAGAGCAAACGACGACTCGAAAAACGTATCCGGGGATCGCCTGCAATCCACAAAGAACTATACTATCATTTATGGTGCATTTTAATCTGAAGCGCAACGCTTCAGATTAAAATGCGCCTTAATAGGTTACAACAGCCTTTCTCTGTTATTTTTTAGAGCATAGTTTCACCTATTGGCAAACCAGACGCAGTAGTCTTTTACCGAAGTGTAATCCGGAGATTTTTTGTCCAACACCGTCAGGTCACACAGCGGGAAAACGAATCGCTGCTTCCCACAAATAACATCCACGAGAATACCATGGTGTTCATCTGCCTCGGTAATTCCATGAACCTTTACTTTGTCACCACAGTCCAATGGGCCTCTATCCTGCGGTTCGCTTACTTCAGCCTCAAACGGGAAGTTGAGCACTTGTGATAAATGACTATTCCACGCCTTGCTTTCATCATCGACATCGGCAATAACCTTGAGAATGCGTTCACCTTCTTTGCCTCCGCCAAGCCAAAAGAACTTGCTCTCCATTTGCTCTCGTACATTGTCAGCCGTTGTTTCCGAATCTCTTGACGAGGCTGGTTCGACCTCATCTAGTGACAGATACATTTCGGCCCAGTCCAGCCCCTCTTCCTCGCTTTGCTTGATGTATTCAAGTGGCAGTTGCTTCAGGGTGATACTGTCCCAGCGAATTCCAATGGTATCATCACCTTCTTCTATATCGAAAATTCTCCCCTGCCAGCCGCTTATGCACACGGAATCATCGTCAGGGCACATAATACCTTTTTTAACCTTCACTGAATCGCCCATGCTGAATTTCATCGCCGTTCTCCTTTACAAGCACCAGCAATTTCTCTACTACCGAAAGACAAGTGGCTGCTGTAAGCCCTTATTCTACAGAATATTATGTCAACAAAAAAACCTTGAAGGGCAGAATATTGGCACCCAAAATCCATGCCTAACCTTTTGCCAATCAACTCCAGGGATGATTATGATACAAAAACAAGCATTTCTCAAGCCGAAAAACTCGGTTCGATCAGGGGCAAATGTTGAAAGCCCGGTTCAGCCTGATATAATGCCATGATTACAGCAGTGTGTATGGAAAAAGCTGCGAAAAAAAAAGCTCGTAAAAAACAGGCAGTAATTGCCACTGATTTATAAAATGATAAACCTTAATCCCGACAGGCATATCACTATTACTCTCAGTCCACAAGAGCAATCGCTCCTGCTGGAGCAATCTGTGGCAATTGATGAATGGATATTGACAAGAGTACGTAAGTCCAAACACAGGTCAAAACGCGGCAAATTAACGCTTTCTGTGTCTGAGAGCAAATCTCTGTTGGATGCGATTGCCTACGAAATCAACCATGCCGACAACGAGAGACAAAGA